>OGCH01000018.1_pt1 | contig 118335 bp, 110 predicted proteins | sample 1570111 | NCBI WGS metagenome assembly OGCH01 (sample SAMN03436243, study PRJEB24508) | hot springs metagenome | biome: Desert Springs; feature: Hot Springs; material: Water | place: USA: Great Boiling Spring, Nevada | collected 2008-12-01 | depth 0 m m | reverse complement strand
CCTCGCGAAGAGGGGTGAGGATGAGTACCTTCTCTACGTTGACAGGCATCTGACTCATGAGGTTACGTCGCCGATAGCGTTCGAGGGCCTGCGCCAAAAGAATAGGAGCGTCAGGAGGCCGGACCTCACCTTCGCCATCATGGACCACAATGTGCCGACGTCTGATAGGGCTCTCCCGGTCCGGGACGAGCACTCGAGGGCTCAGATGAGGGCTCTTGCGAGGAACGCGGCCGACTTCGGCCTAACGCTTTTCGACTACTTTAGCCCCTGGCAGGGGATTGTCCATGTTGTCGGTCCGGAGCTAGGCCTCACGCTCCCTGGCATAACCCTGGTCTGCGGAGACAGCCACACAAGCACGCACGGCGCTCTAGGCGCCCTCGCCGTCGGGATAGGGACCAGCGAGGGGGAGCACGTCTTCGCCACACAGACCGTATGGCTCAGGAAGCCAAGGCTGATGGAGGTGAGGATGGAGGGCTCGTTCAAGAGCCACGTGACGGCCAAGGACGCGATACTCTACACGATAAGGGAGCTTGGGACGGGCGGGATGATCGGCCACGTATCCGAGTTTAGGGGTGGTGCCGTCGAGAGGATGAGCGTGGAGGAGAGGATGACGATCTGCAACATGGCGATCGAGGGTGGTGCGAGGACCGCGATAATACAGCCCGACGAGAAGGTCTACAGCTACATCAGGAACGCTCCCTACGCCCCGGAGGGTGAGGACTGGGACGAGGCGCTTAAGTATTGGGAGAGCCTCAAGACCGACCCAGCCGCCAGGTACGACAAGTCCTATCGCCTCGACGTGGGGAGGCTTGAGCCACAGATCACCTGGGGCACGAATCCCGCCATGTGTATCGGCGTGACCGAGACGGTCCCAGACCCGCGGCTGGCGGAGGATCCCGCCCAGAGGAGAGCCTACGAGAGGGCTCTCGCCTACATGGGCTTGACCCCTGGCCAGAGGATCGAGGGGACGCCGATAGATGCCGTCTTCATAGGCTCGTGCACCAACGCCAGGCTGTCCGACCTAGTCCAGGTGGCGCGGCTCGTTAAGGGGCGCCGGGTCGCTCCGGGCGTGAGGGCTATGATCGTTCCGGGCTCCATGCTCGTGAAGCGGAGGGCTGAGAGGATGGGGCTCCACAGGATATTCATGGAGGCTGGGTTCGAGTGGAGGAACAGCGGATGCAGCATGTGCATCGCGATGAATGAGGACAGGCTTGGGCCGGGTGAGAGGGGTGTCCTCACCTCTAACAGGAACTTCGAGAACAGGGCGGGCCCCGGGAGCAGGGTACACCTGGCAAGTCCCCTCACGGCCGCGGCCTCCGCCATCGAGGGGAAAATAGCGGACCCCAGGAGATACGAGTTGGCGTCGATAGAGGAGCTGGAGCTTGAGTGGGTCTCTCCATGGGTTGAGTGTAACGTCTTGGCTCCGCTGAGGGGTGGCTAGGAGTTGCCGGAGCCCGTTAGGCGCGTGGTGGGAAAGGCGGCGCCGCTTGAGATGGACGACGTGGACACGGACCAGATCATACCTGCCCAGTTCCTGAAGGTCCTCACGAGGAAGGGCCTCGGTAGATACCTGTTCTACAGGTGGAGGTTCGACGAGCAGGGCCGCCCAAAGGAGGGGTTCGTCTTAGACCGGCCCGAGTTTAGGGACGCCGTCATCCTAGTGGCGGGCAGGAACTTCGGGATCGGGTCGTCCCGCGAGAACGCCGTCTGGGCCCTTATGGACTTCGGGATCAGGTGCGTCATAGCATCCTCCTTCGGAGACATCTTCTACGCCAACTCGGTGAAGAATGGTCTCCTCTGCATAAGGCTAGATGATGACACGCTCCGCGGACTGAGATCTAGAGCGGCCTCAGGCGACATGGTCCTCGACATAGACGTGGAGAGGGAGTCCATATCGCTCCCAGACGGGAGCGCCCTGAGATTCTCGCTGGAGCCGGCCGTCAAGCAGTGGCTCATCGAGGGCCTCGACGAGATCGAGTATACTCTGAGGATGTATGGAGAGGCGATAAGGAGGTATGAGGAGGGGATGAGGAGCTACCTCAAGCCTAGGCGGGACGCCGCTGTCCCGCTCGAGTAGCTGACACACCTCACCAGGTCTTGACTATCTGCCGGACGGCCTCGCCCGAGGCCAGCCTCTCCAGCCCCTCATTTATCTCCTCAAGCCTGATAGTGTCCGTTATTATCTCGTCGAGCCTGATCCTGCCCGAGGCGTAGAGCTCTAGGAGCATGGGGATGTCCCTGCGGGGGACGACGGAGCCCATGTAGGCCCCCCTGACGACCCGCTCCTCACCCACGATGGTCCAGGAGGGGACTACCAGCCTATCCTCGGGCGACGTGACACCCAGTATCACCGTGACGCCACCCTTCCTCGTCGCGAGGAAGGCCTGCTCCATGACCCTCGTTATCCCCGTCGCCTCGAAGGCGTAGTCGACGCCACGTCCCTCCGTCAGGCCCCTCACCCTCGAGACGGGGTCCTCCCTCGAGGCGTCAACTAGGTCGGTCGCGCCGAGCGCCTCGGCCCTCCTTAGCTTCTCGGCCCTAACGTCGACGGCTATGATCTGGGAGGCGCCCGCCAGCTTGGCCGCCTGGACTAGGTTTAGACCCAGCCCGCCGCATCCGAAGACCGCGACGCTCGAGCCGGGCCTGACCCGAGCCACGTTTATCACCGCCCCGAAGGCCGTGGGTATCGCGCAGCCGAAGAGGGCCAGCCTCTCCGGAGAGACGTTGACCTTGACGGGTATTGCGGAGGACTCGGGAACGACTATGTACTGGGAGAAGGCGGAGACCCCGAGGTGGTGGTGTACCTCCCTATCGTCGATCCTGAACCTCGTTCCCCCGGTCACGAGCTTCCCCTCGTTGTTCGCCGCTCTCCCGGGTTCGCAGAGGGTTGGGCGGCCCGAGACGCAGTAGACGCATGTGCCGCAGCTCTGCGCGAAGGAGAGGACAACCCTGTCACCCTTCTTGACCGAGGAGACGGCCTCGCCGAGCTCCACGATCGTGCCTGTGCACTCGTGGCCCAGGACTATTGGGAGGGGAGGCCTCCTAACACCCTCAATGACAGCGAGGTCTGAGTGGCAGAGGCCCGCGGCATCGACCTTAACAAGCACCTCCCCCCTGTAGGGGCCGAGCAACATGAGGTCCATAACCGCTACCGGCCTCGAGGAAGTGTAGGGCCTTGGAAGGCCGGCCTGCGTCACAACACCAGCCCTAGTCGATAAGGCCAAGCCGCGGATTCTGACATCGAGAGGGCGATAAAGATTTCTCTAGAGGGCTCGTGGGCGTTTTGTGGCTAGGCTAACCTTGCCGCGGCTCCTCGCTCAGCTGCTCCAGAAGCTCTAGGAGCTTCTTCCCGTAGGGGCTCAGGGTGTAGAACCTCTCGCCAGCACCGCCCTGGATCTCTAGAATGAGGCCGTGGCTCTTCAGCAGCTCGATGTTCCTGTCCACGGTCTTCCAGTCAATACCTAGCTCCCTCGCCAGCTGGTAGCGGTTCATGGGCCTCTCGAGGCTCCGCAGCATCCTGACCCTCGTGGAGGCGCCCCTCATCCTGACCATGAGCCTGAAGATGGAGTAGTCAAACATGCTCTTGGACCAGAGGTGCCTCACAACTCCCTTATATGCGAGGGCCGCCGCTACCGCGGCCCAGGAGGCCAGGGAGACCCACGAAGCAGCCGTCTCCGCCTGGAAAGCAAGGGCCCCCTCCTCCGCCTTCTCCGCCTGCTCGGCGAGGGCCCGCATAGCCTCCGCCCCAACGGGCCTAGTTAGTGCGAGATAACCCCAGACAGCGCTCGAGCAGACCGCAAGCCCTAGGAAAACATATAGAACCAGGCTGGAGAGGCGCAACCCAAGCCTACCCCCCCGCGCTACATATTTTAGTTTTTGACAGATACTGCGGAGAGTGGGCGGCTGTGAAACCACTCTGCTCAGGTATATATGTTTGGGGCCTACCCGATGGGTAGATGCGTTTATCTCCCCTCTCGGCGCTTCGTGCTTGGTACTTCCTCACCTTCCTCTCCGTCGCGATCTCTATGCCTTTCTTTCCGATCCTTCTCGAGAGTAGGGGCCTCAGTCCGAGTCAGGTCGGCCTCGTCTTTAGCGTCTCAAGCATTGTTTCCGGACTCTACGGCTACTATATGGGCCGCGTGTCGGACGCGGTGGGTAGGCTGAGGGTGCTACAGCCGAACCTTCTCGCCGGCGGAGTGGTGATCATGCTTCTCCCGTGGCCCGGCGACTCCCTGCTCCTCGCATCGATATACACCGTCTTCATGATGTGTTTCTCGGCCTCGATCACCGTGGCGACCGCCTACACCATGGACTACCTGGATAGAGCTGGCGCCTCCCGGGGGGAGGGATTTGGGCAGACACGGGTAGGCGGGAGCATAGGCTGGATCCCAGGCTCCCTGTCTGGAGGAGCTATAGCAAGCGCTATGGGGACCGAGGGAGTCTTCATAGTGACCGGGGCAGTAACGCTCTCATCTGCCATCATCCTACTCTCGCTCCGCGAGGGGCATGGCGAGAGGGGATCGAGGGGGAGTGGGGTTAGAGCGTGGACCCTTTTGAGGGGGCCGGCTGGGCTACTCCTCCTAATGTTAACCCTAGCTTTCACGGCCAACTCGGCGCTCGTAAGCTTCCTCCCCCTCCACATGGCGAACAGCCTCGGAGCCTCGCCCATCGAGATCTCCCTCGCCTTCGCACTAATGGGTCTGGCGGAGATACCGGCCATGATATATTTCGGGAGGCTCTCCGACAGGGTTGGTAGGCGGCTCGTGCTCGTGATCTGCCTCCTCGCGTTTCCGCTGAGGCTGGGGCTGACAGGCGCCCTAAACGACAGTTTGGCGGTCGCCCTGACCCAGTCCCTCAACGCCTTGACGTTTGGAGGCCTCTACGTCGTCTCCATCGCCTACGCCTCGGACCTCATGCCCGAGGCTGTGCGCGGAGCCTTCATGGGGCTCTACGGATTCACCTTCAGCCTCGGCGGAGTCATAGGTGGATACCTATGGGGCTCTATAGCCGAGATAGCGGGATACGCGGCCATGTTCCTATACTCGGCCCTCTTCTCCATACTACCGCTAGCACTAATGGCTGCGACCTCGAGGATCAGGGCTAGGGAGGTCTCCCCCTCTCTCGAAGCACGCTGAGCAGTAGGGCGATCCCCGCGACCAAGAGGATTAGCCCGATTATAGGGGTGACAAGGCCGAGAAACTCCATCAAGTGCTGCACGGGCGCGATGGTCGAGACGAAGTTAAGACCGACAAAGATCATGATGAGCGCGGCGACGGCCAGCACGGCCCTCTCGACGCTCACCCTAGCGGCCTGGCCCTCTTCCTCGCTTGGGAGGAGGATAGCCGCGGCCACATAGCTGGCCAGGGCGACGTATGGGTTCAGGACCAGGACCACGGCGAAGATCAGCCTGATAATGTTCGGGTCGACCCCTAGATACTCACCGACGCCACCCAAGACACCGGCCACAATCTTATGTCGAGAAGATCTGTAGAGCCTTTTGGGCTGTCCGGCCTCGCCCGCCGCCCCCAAAGCCGGAATAAATTCGACTTGGACATATTTTTATAATCTCCCTCCCACCCTCGGTTTTACGGCTGCTGCAGGCAGGGGGCGAGGGATACTGTTTTTAGCGCGGGGCCCGCACTGAGGGTGGCGCATGTACACCACGGACCTAGTCCTTACGCTCCTATCGTTCGGCCCCATCTATAGGGAGGGGGAGTTCTCCCTCGGACCCGACGAGGTCCTGGCGCTTGAGGGTGTCGGGACCTTCCACGGCGTTGGGGTGAGGGAGAGGCTATCGCAGCTCCGCTCTAAGGGGAAAGACGTTAAGAGTCTCGCCGGGAGGGTCCACTGGGAGTCGACCCGCAGGGGCCACGCCTCGCTCACGACCTCCGCCGTCCTCTTCTGGGAGATAGTCAACTGTAGCCGGCTGTCCTCGATGCTTCTTGTCGCACCTCCCTTCGGGAGCTACCTGCAGGAGAGCCAGAGGAGGGCCCAGCTGTCTAGGGAACGGATATTGACGCCGGCGGAGCTTCGGGGGAAGGGTCTTGAGGGCGTGTATGAGGGGGTGATGGACAGGTGCTATAAGGTCTATTCACAACTCGTACAGGGGGGAGTCGACCTCGAGGACGCGAGGTACGTCCTGCCGCTCTCATCGGCCACCTCCCTCTACGCGACTCTTCCACTGGAATCCCACGTCTATCTGATTATGAAGAGTAGGCGGGGGATCGGGCTTGTCACCGAAGAGATCAGGCTGATCTCGAGCAAAATCACCGAGCTGGCTGCCAAGAGTATGCCGCTTCTCCTCGAAGCGAGGCTAAAGTTCAGCTCTAGGTGGTGCTATTACGCACCCACGGACCCGCTGAGGCCCCCAGACGGCCTGGTCCAGCGTCTCTGCGGCGATGGGCCGGCGGCTGAGGCCGAACTTCTAAGGCTCGATCACGTTGAGGGATTGGAGGATCTGCTCAGGAACGATGTCGCGGCGGAGCAGGTGTCTGGTCTCGTGAGGGCGGTGACGGTGGAGTCTCTCTCGCTGGCGGCCTATCACCAGGCAATCCGGCACAGGACGATTCCTACCACGGTTGAGTCCATCGTGGAGGCGGCTGAGAAGTGGGCGAGAAGCCCCGAGCGGAGAACCGTGGCTCCCCCCCAGATCAAGTCCTCTGAAACCAAGTACAAACATTTCATGGACGCGTGTAGCGAGCTCTGCGAGCTCTACCAGACCCTAAAGGACGACGGCGAGGGTGTCGCAGCCCTTTATGCCCTACCCAACGCGATGAGGGTCAGGGTCATCAGGATCTATAATCTCTTCAACCTACTCAGCCCCATGGGCTTCGTAGCGACGAGGACCTGTAGCGCGGCCCAGTGGGAGGAGAGGGCTGTGGCTTACAAGGTTTGGAGGGAGGTTGAGAGGGCTGCTCCGTGGCTTAGGGGGCTCATGGGCGAGAAGTGTATGCATCTCGGGTACTGCCCCGAGAGGGAGTGGTGCCCCATCATACTCAAGTACCACGCCTACTCTGACGAGGCTCACCGCCGCTTCAACGAACCTGGGGGAGCTTAGGCTACTCGGGCGCGTCGAGGATTATTGAGGCGTAGCCGACCACCGCCGACTTGTCACCACTGATGTCTCCGCTTGTAGCGTATTTTAGGAGCTTGGTGGACCTGTACCCCTTGAGCTTTGCATAATGCATCGCGGCCGCTATAGCTCCGTAGCCGCAGAGCGTCGCCCCCCTGCCCCTCATCTCGGAGTAGAACCCCTCGATATCGAGGGCCAAGATCCTCTCTATGACCGGCCTGTCACGCCTCACAGTCTCTTCATGCGGCTCGTAGTGTGTGAAGTCTGAGCTAGCTATCACCAAGACTTTGCTGGGGTCGCTGACCGCCTTGTCCAAGGCCTCTCCGACGTGAAGCGCGGCGTCGATCGACTGGTTAAGCATACATATCGGGACAAAGGAGAGCTCGCCGTAGATGTATTGTAGGAATGGTAGCTGAACCTCTATTGAGTGCTCGTAGGCGTGGCTATACTCGTCCATCGAGATGAGGTCGCTGACCTCTACGAGGCGCTTTGCTAAGCCCAGATCTATCCTCGCCTCCCCGAGAGGAGTTACCCACGCTCCCGCAGGGTACACTGAGACCTCCGTCCCCTCGCCGTGATGATTCGGCCCAATTATCACCACCGTCTCCGGGCGCGAACGCCTAGAGGCTTCGAGGAAGCCGTGGGCCGCCACAGGCCCAGAGTAGATGTAGCCAGCGTGTGGTGAGACGACGATGGGTGGCCTCCCAGCTCCGCCCCGGGCTGGCAGGGCTCCGGGACCATGCGGAGACCTGAAGCACGCCTCTATCTGCCTCCTAAGCCTCTCTGGGTTGGACTCGTAGAAGTATCCCGAGACAGCTGGGTACCGTTTACTCACGCTGCCCCTCACCCCTCCTCCTATGCTCCCTAGGCGCCGTGAGGACCAGATATCCCAGGACGCCTAGCACGCCGAAGAAGGCGGTAGCGATAGCGTAGTTTGTTACCAGCACCGCGAGCCAGGGGTCGAGGCCAGGTATGTACCCAAAGATCCAGAGTGTGTAGAGGATAAACCCAGTGGGCGAGATCATCATCATCAGCAGACCGAGCAGCCTAGATATCCTAGCCACATAAAGCCATCCCCAAGCCCCGCATAAAAACTTGGTCCATAACCCCGTTGCGGCCTTACTCGCCCCAAGCCTACTCAGGAATATATAGGGGTGGAGACAGCTTTTTGCGAATGGTTACTCAGGACGTTCGGCAGCGAGAACTCTATGAGAGGGGATACGGCTACTATAAGCGCGTCCTCGACTGCTTGAGGGCGCACCACGAGTTCTTCCGGTCCGCGATTCCGCTGGTCGCGAGCGAGAATGTACCGAGCCCCGCGGTTAGAGAAGCTCTGGCGAGCGACTTCGGGAACAGGTATGCGGAGGGTTATCCTGGCGAGAGGATCTACGCGGGCTGCAGGTGGATTGACGAGGTGGAGCTTATCGGAATAGAGCTTGCAAAGGAGGTCTTCCGCGCGCCTTTTGCAGATTTGAGGCCCATCTCGGGTGTGATGGCTAACATAGCGGCCTACACCGCCCTCGCGGAGCCGGGCGATGTCATGGTAGCTCTCGCGGTCCCCCACGGCGGGCACATCAGCCACGGAAAGCGCTCCTGGAACGGCACGGCTGGTAGGGTGAGGGGGCTCGAGGTCGTAAGATACGAGGTAGACTATGAGAGGTTCAACATAGACGTCGACGCAACGCGCAGACGCCTCGAGAGGGAGGGGGTCAAGAAGCCCCGAATCTTCATGCTAGGCGCCAGCGTGTTCCTATTCCCACACCCCGTGCGCGAAATCTCCCAGCTCGCGGCGGAGTACGGGGCCGCGGTGGTCTACGACGCCGCCCACGTCGCTGGCCTGATCGCTGGGGGAACATTCCAAGACCCCCTAGGGGAGGGTGCGGATGTGATGACCATGAGCACCCACAAGACGCTGGCGGGGCCACAGCACGGAATGGTGGTCAGCAAGGAGAAGTACGCCGATGAGCTTAAGAAGGTGATGTTTCCGCCCCTCCACTCTAACCACCATCTCCACGCGGTCGCGGGTGTAGCGATAGCGCTAGCCGAGGCCCTAGCCTTCTACCGCGAGTATGCCGCCGCGATAGTAAGGAACGCGAAGGAGCTCGCCGCCTCTCTACACGAGGAGGGCCTCTCCCCACTATATGAGCACCTCGGGTACACCATGTCCCACATCATACTGATCGACATAAGCAAGTTCATGGGTGGAATGGAAGCTGAGAAGAAGCTGGAGGAGGCCGGCATAGTACTGAACAGGAACCTCATCCCGAAGGACTATGAGCTGAAGACGGACTACCGTAACCCGAGCGGCATCAGGATCGGGGTCCAAGAGGTTACGCGCCTCGGCATGGGTCCGAGCGAGATGAAGGAGATCGCCCGCCTAATATCGAGGGTCATTGTGAAGGGCGAGGACCCCAAGAAAGTGAGGCAGGACGTGGCTGAGTTGAGGAGGCCGTTTAACAGGGTCCACTACGCCTTCTCAAACCTGACCGAGGCCTATCAGTATATCGAGATCCGGTAAGCGTCGACCTACTCATCCTCGCTGGGCCAAAACCTCAATCCATGGATTATCTATAAGGAAGGAGGGCAGCTGGTCAGACTTGCTTTTGCGGGTGACGGCCTCTAGAACTGGCTTAACTGGGGCCTCTTGGGCCATGGGAGCGGCCTCGACCATCCTCTCGGCCGGTTGCTGCAGTCCCCTGACGATCCTCTCAAGCCTCAAGATCCTCGACTCCAACTCCTCGAGCTCCCTCACCACCTCAACCTCCTCCTCGAGCCTCGCGACCCTGTCAGCCAGCGCTCTGAGCTCGGCGTGGAGCCTCTCAACCTCACCACCACCTACCTGCTCTTCGCGCTTCTCGCTCCCACCCCTCCTACCCCTAGGGTGGAGGACTTCCTCGATTCCGTATTGATCGTAGGTCAGGAGTCCGACGCCGAAGGTCCAGAAGTGGCTCTCGTCTATCCTGCGGGAGAGGTGGGCCGGGAGGACCACGTACGAGACGCCTCTCTCAGCCGCATACTCTGTCGCGCCCATGATTGAGGAGATTATCTCGTTCAGCCCCGCGTCCTCAGGGACCACCCACGCCGCGCCCCTGACACCCTCGCGCCAAAATTTTACGACGCCGTCCTGAACCGTGGCGGCATAGCCCTCCCTGACGAAATATCCCGCCAGCCTATCCAGCAGCGCTCTATCTGCCCTGCTAACCATTCTCTTTAGCCTTCCTAGCCATGCCGTGCGTGGGGCTAAAAATATTAAGCCACACCTCGCTGAATGTGAATACCTCGGGGCATACGGAGGAAGGGCTATACTAATAAGCGATCAGCGAGCTATTGGGTGGCGTGGCGGAGAGGCCTCTGCTGATCACCGAGGAGCTGCTGGCCAAGTACCCATTCATAAGCGCCTCTAGGAGAGTGCTGGCTTCTCGGGGGATCGGGCTGGAGGAGCTAGCCCTCGAGCGCCACAGGAGAGACGTGGATAGGGCCTTGGAAAGGATCTTCCGCGCAATCGAGAAGGGAGAGGAAGCGGACATCGGGCTTGAAAGCGACTTTGAGGTAGAGATCCTGAGCTTTCCAATCGCCCTAATCCTAGTCGCGGCGACGAGGGACAACTGGCTGGCCAGGAGGTGGGCCCTCGCCGAGGCCATAAGGAGTGGTAGCTTCCTAGAGCGTGAGGCTCCGGACATTGTGGTGGGGCTCATGAGAACAGAGCTCGGGCTCAAGGTCGAGCCCTCCCCGCCCGAGGAGGTATCTCAGGCCGGGCTATACCGGGTCGCGGTCCACAACTACCTAGAGCTTGCCTCCCGGATCGACTCTCTCGAGTGGAAGCTCGTGAACCGCCTAGTTAGGAGGGGCTGGGTCTACCTTACGCCGAGGGAGCTCGCGCGGCTCGCTGTAGAGGCCATACAGAGGAGGATCCTCGAGAGGGTGAGAGAAGCGGAGGGCCTCCCGCTCCCAGACCCCCTCGAAGGGCTGTTGCAGAGGATAAGGGCCAAGCTGGCCGAAAGACGTAGATACGACGAGAATGTGCATCAGGCCAGCGAGAGGTTCTGGCCGCCCTGCATGGCTAGGATAAGGGATGAGCTTCTCGCGGGGCAGTCGGTCGGCCACTTCGCCAACTTCGCCCTCGCCGCCTTCATGATAAACGCCGGATACACCGTGGACCAGGTCGTGGCGATGTATAGCCAGAGAAGCGACTTCAACGAGAAGATAGCCCGATACCAGACAGAACACATAGCGGGCCAGAGAGGCAGCAGGGTCAAATACACGCCGCCCTCATGCAGCACCATGAGAGTTCACGGACTGTGCGTCGAGGAGGGCCGACTCTGCCCCGGAATAAAGAACCCCATACAATACTATCGCCGAGCTGCCAGGCGCGCCACCCGCGAGAGAGGCAAGACGGTCAACAGGGGCGAGTCCCAGCAAGGCTAGGCACTGCTTCTCGGTGAGCGCCTTAAGCCTTTAAGGCAGCCTCAGAGAATAAATATGCGGATTGTCCGACGAGGATTTAACTCTCAAGCTACTTAGGCTCCGAAAGATGAGGCAGAGGTTGAACGAGCTTGCCAAGCAACGGGAAGCCACCGAGGCCGCGACGGAGAAGGCCCAGACAGATCCTGTGGAGGAGCTGAAGAAGAACGTGGAGGGAAGGGGTGAGGAGGTGATAGGTGCTGCATTGACGGAGAATCCCGAGCTTGTGCGGCGCGTAGCCGCGGCGCTCGTTAAGGCAATCCGGGAGGGACGGGTTGAGACGCCTATCGATTCAGGGGACCTTCTCGCCCTCTTCAGGAGGCTTGGCCTCAACGTTAAGGTAGAGACGCGCCTCATGGTTCAGAAGCGGGGCGAGACTAAGGACCTCAGGAAGGCCCTCGAGGAGGACTGGCAGTCGTTTTAGGGGGTGGATGAGGAGGGTGACGAGCTTTGAGTATAACCCGGTTGAGGAAAGGGATATCGAGTCTCTAAAAGCGGTCGTAGGGCCGGACGACATCTCTACCGAGGACTTCGACCTAGTCACAAACGCGCTGGACGCCTACTCTGGGGACATGTCTCTCCCGGAGGCGGTCGTGTGGCCAGAGAGCAGTGAGGAGGTCCTGAAGATACTTAGCTACGCGTCGAGCAGGAGGATACCCGTCACGGTGCGGGGAGGTGGGACAGGCCTGACTGGGGCCAGTGTCCCAAGATACCGCGGCATAGTCATGAACATGTCCAAGATGAACCATATAGTCGATGTGAGGCCCCTCGACATGCAGGTGGATGTGGAGCCTGGAGTAATATACGACCAGCTTAATAGGGAGCTCGAGCCTCACGGCCTTTTCTTCCCACCGGACCCAGCCAGCGGTAGGTCATGCACCATCGGCGGCATGATAGCGAACAACGCATCAGGCCTCAAAGCGGTGAAGTATGGTGCCACAAGGGACTACGTCCTCGCCCTGAGAGTCGTCTTCCCAGTAGGTCTCGACCTCCGCCTCGGCTCCCGCGTCTTCAAGTACTCCATCGGATACGACCTCGCACGCATGATGGTGGGCTCCGAGGGCACGCTCGGAGTAATAACCGAGGCGACGCTACGGCTCAGGCCGCTCCCGAGGAACAGGAGAACGGTGGCGGCATACTTCGACTCGATCGAGGCGGGGGTCAAGTGCATAAACACGATAAGGTTATCGGGTCTTGAGCCCGGTGCGATAGAGTTTCTCGACAAGACCCACCTCAAACTGATATCCGACTGGGCCAAGCTAGACCTTCCCCAGAGAGAATGCATGACTATCCTAGAGTTCCATAGCTACTCCGCCGCTGGGCTCGAGGAGGAGATCAACGATGCTGTGAACATCCTCAGAAGCGGAGGCGCCGTCGAGGTGGTGGTTCCCAAGAGCGTCCAGGAGAGCGAGAGGATATGGGAGGCACGTAGAGGGGCTTATCCATCAATCCTCAAGGCCTGCAGGTCGCCAATAATAGGAGACATCATAGTGCCCCTCTCGAGGCTGCTCGACGCCGTCAAGAAGGCCTACGAGCTCGCCGAGAAATATGGGGTGAGGGTCGGGGTCATGGGTCATCTTGGAGATGGGAATGTACACGCCAACTGGCTCACGGACAGGAGAAACAGGGACGAGTGGGAGAGGGCTCACAAGGCAAACGCGGAGCTATGTAGATACGCCATCGAGCTCGGAGGCGCTGTCTCGGCCGAGCACGGGATAGGGATAGAGAAAAGAGAGTTCATGGAGGAGCAGCATGGCGGGGCCCTCGAGCTGATGAGGAAGATCAAGTCTCTCCTCGATCCAAACAACATCCTTAACCCGGGGATAATGCTCTAAAAAATCTGGACGCTGCTACCTGTGCCCGAACACGGGCTTAGGCCGGTAGGGCTCCTCCAAGTATCTTGCCTCGTCGTCGCTTAGGTTTATCTCAAGAGACTCAACAGCCTCGACAACATGTTCAGGATTAGTCGTGCCTATGATCGGCGAAGTCACACCCTTCTTAAAGAGCCACGCCAACGCTATCTGAGACGGCTTCACACCCTTATTCCTAGCCAGCTCGACAACCCTCTTAACTATCTCCGCATTCTCAGGAGGCTCTATGTAGGCCCTGTAGTCAGGGGTACCGGGCCTGATCCTCTCCAGATCCTTCTCGCCGACGACTAGCCTGTCGCCCACCAAGTACCTGCCTGAGAGAACGCCCACAGCTAGAGGGCTCCAAGGTATAATTGCTATTCCCTCGCTCTTGCAGAAGGGTATCATCTCGCGCTCCTCCTCGCGGTAGAGGAGGTTGTAGACGTTCTGCATGCTGACGAATTCGGCGTAGCCGCGCATCCTGCTTATGTAGATGGCCTTTGTGAACTGCCAGGCCCACATGCTTGAGGCGCCGATGTAGAGGACCTTCCCCATATTCACGAGGTCCGTCAGAGTCCTAAGCGTCTCCTCTATCGGGGTCTCGTAGTCCCACCTATGGATCTGGTATAGGTCGATATAGTCCGTGTTGAGCCTTCTGAGCGACTCCCGGGCCTGCCACATAATGTGTTTTCTGGAGAGGCCCCTCTGGTTTGGTCCTGGGCCCATCTCGCCGAAAACCTTAGTCGCCACTACGGCGTCCTCCCGCCTCCCCTCTAGGAGTTGCCCTAGAATCTCTTCTGACCGTCCGCGAGAATACACGTTGGCAGTGTCGAAAAAGTTTATGCCGAGATCCCAGGCCTTCTCAAAGACCTTCCTAGCCTCGGAGTATCCCACCATCCAGCTTCTCGCGTCCCCGAATGATAGGCAGCCTAGGCATATCCTCGAGACCTTGAGCCCACTCCTACCCAAATTGACGTACTGCATCCCCTCGACACCCCCATTATCCTTACATTGGAGGTATGTTCACGGGCTCGACCCTACCCGTCTGCGAGGACTTGTAGATCGCGTCGATAATCGCCTGCACGACCACGCCCTCCTCTCCAGGGGCGTAGAGCGGCTTCTCAGCAATAATCGACTCTATGAACCTCTGAATCTTCATGTATGACTGCTCCCTCCAGTCGGGCTTCTTTCCGTGAAGGACTGGTGTTACGTCGGCCGCGACACCGTTCTTATCCATATAGATCTCGAGGGGGTCGAGCTGGGCCCCACCCTTAGTGCCCCGGAGAGTAACGTTGAAGGAGCCGGTCGACTTTAGGTGGCTCGCCCAAGAGACCTCCAGTATGAGGGTTGAGCCGTCCTCCATATTCACCACCCCCAGCGCGTTGTCGTCTACCTCGAACTTGGATGGGTCCCATGGCCCCCAAGCGTTGGCCTGAGCCGCCTCCTCGCTTTTTCCGAACAGGGTATAGACCTTCCCCAAGACGCTCACGGGCTTCTTGAATCCTTGGAGATACATCGCCAAGTCTAGGGCGTGAACTCCGATATCTATGAGGGCTCCTCCCCCCTGGAGCTTCTTGTCCAAGAACGCCCCCCACGTTGGGACGCCTCTCCGCCTCAGATAGACTGCATTGTTATAGTAGATCCAACCGATATCTCCGTTCTCCACGAACCTTTTAATCACCATCCCGTAGGGGTTGAACCTCTCTTGGAACCCCACGATCAGTATTCTGCCAGCCTTCTTAGCCGCGCGAACCATCGCGGCGCCTTCCTCGGCACTCGTTGCTATGGGCTTCTCAACGAGCACGTGGGCGCCGCTCTCGAGAGCCAGGATCGTAGGCTCCTTGTGCAGTGCGTTTGGTGTGCATACACTTACGGCGTCAAGCTTCTCTCGCTCCAGCATCTTCGAGTAGTCCGTGTAGTAGCGAGGTATCCCAAACTTCTCAGCCGCCTTCATGGCGACGGACTCAACCACGTCGCAGCAGGCCACGACCTTAACACCCTCTATTTTCTGATATCCAGGTATGTGTACGTTCTGCGCTATCCCTCCACAACCTATAATCCCTACTCTGAATTCCCTCAAGCTCCTTCGGATTTAGCCACCTTCTCGCACCATAAAAGCTTTGGTAGGACCGATGCAGGCTCCTCGAGCCTCACCTCTCACGCGAAGTTTAAGAACATGTCTAGAAAAGATTGATAAACACCTCAACGCGTGGATTAGCCGGGTAAACTAAATGCTCACGCGCAGAGAGAAGGAGGCCTCCGCATCACAAATTGTATACGCGCTATCAGTGTTGCTGCTGGCCTCCGCCGCCTTCTCGCTCCTCACACCCACCACAATGGGGCAGCAGGCCACGGCTGCGAGGATAGGGCCCGACGCCATCGACCAAGAAGCCATTATGACTCACATCAAATATCTCAGCGGATTAGGTAGCAGGGTCACGGGTTATCAGGGACACTACGAAGCGGCCAACTACATTGCTGAGAGGCTGAAAGCGATGGGGCTTAGTGTGATCATGCATAACTATAGTGTAGTTGTTCCGATAGACCTCGGCTCTTGGATAGAAGTGGAGCTTGACGGTGAGAAGTCTAGGCTTGAAGCCTTTGCAGTATGGCCTAACGGTGTACAGGTCTCGAGAACCACAGCGGAAGGTGTTTCAGGCCACCTCATCTATGTAGGTAGAGGCGACCTCGAGAACTTCGATGGAAAGGAGGTCGAAAATGCGATAGTCCTGATGGACTATATGAGCGGATCTAACTGGATAAATGCGGCCAAGCTGGGAGCTAGAGCCGTCGTATTCATAGCGCCCCCCACGGTACCCCCCTATCAAGAATCGATCAAAAAGTTCGTAGACGCGCCGATCAACTTTCCGAGGCTCTACGTGGATGGAGCTGTCGGTGAGAAACTCATCGGTCTGGCTGAGAGTGGTGCGAGGGCCACGATCTACGTCAATATGCGGTATGTGGAGAAGACCGCCTATAACGTGATTGGCGTCCTCGAGGGAAGGAATGCTGATAGGCCTGAGGCCATGCTTCTAGCCGCGCGCTTCGATAGCTGGTCTGCCGTGCCAGCCCTCTCGCCGGGCGCCATGGAGGCGGTTGCGCCCTCCCTACTCCTAGAGCTCGCGAAATACTTCTCGGCCAATAGGCCTCTCTGGAACACCTGGTTCGTATTCTTCAGCGGGCATTGGCAAGGACTCGAGGGGCCAAGAAGTTTTGTGGACAGGTTCTACTTCTCCGCCGAGGTTGATAGAGGGAAGTTTAGGCCGATGATGATGATAGGGATAGGGGACCTAGATCCACGTGGGGTTGGTCTAGACTTGGTTAGGGGAAGCGCCCTAAGCCTCTACGCGACTACGGGCAACGCCGGAGGAATAACTGTTAGATACGCGTGGGTGAGGAAGCAGATATTCACGAACTACATTCATGACCCGGGCTTCGTTGACAATCTCCGGAAAATGGTTGGTGTCGAGCCTACTTCATTCATCGCAGAATTCTTCACAAACGGTATGTATTGGGGGTCGCAGCAGTATCCCTACATGCTTGATACCGAGCCGGCCGAGCAGACCAGGGGCATAGCTTTCACAATACACTCGGCCCAGACGTCCAGATACTGGATCGGAACGCCCGTAAATGACCTAGTTCTGGTGGATATCCCGTCCCTAAAGCCGCAGATGTATGCTATCGCGCACATCATAGACTCGTTCCTCAATGAGAGCGAGCTCGGAATCAGCTGGCAGAGCGTCTCCCCAGCCAGAGTGTTTGTACAGCCCGGGGGTTTCGCGGAGTACGCGGGCTTTATAGAGCTTAGGGGGCGTGTAACGACGTATAATGCGTCATTAGGCTGGTACCGACCAGTACCAAACCTCTTGGTGAGAGTCTATGTAGGCTTCACTCCCACGGCATCGGTCGTCTATGGGCCTGGTGGAGGAACCGCTGTGGGTCTGGGTCTAAGCTCCGGCTACTGGCCCCTCCCCTACCCGTTCAATAAGATGATGACGTTCGCCGACGAGAACGGCTACTTCACGGTAAAGGGTCTCGTCCCCTACCCGTTTGTCCCAGGTAGCAGATACTTCATAGAGGCGTGGGGCTTCAGCGAGGAAACCGGCGAGATAATCTATGCTCCTGACCTCGGAATCTATGGCGCGAGATCCATCGTGCCCACCGTCTCGCCTCTCGCCCCATTCGACGAAGTATCCGTAGTTGTTTTCAGGGCCATCCCCACACAGCTGTTCGACCTGATAGACCTCACAAACTTCAGGAGTGCCCTAGTCCCCGATCCACACCTCCCGGGGTGGGCCACAGTCACAACCGGTGGGCAGGCCGGGCTTGGGGGAGGCTGGTACCACACGAGCGGCGCCTCCGTAGTACCCCTAAACTTCATCATTAAAGGCGACCTATTGTTCTACGGCGTTTACTTCAACATGTACGAGCCTGTCGGCGTGGTTTTCACACAGCCGGGCGATATCTTCATGGTTCTTGGGAGGCTTGGAGGGACTGGCGTGGCGCTATCCAGGGTCCCCTACATAGCGCTCGTCAACTCGACTACGGAGAAGATGGAGGGTGTCGGGTTCTCGCCGAGGAGAGAGACAACGCTGCATCATACAGCATACCGGATAGCGCTCGACATGTACAGGATAAGCAAGCATAGGTACGAATCTCTGAGCAGAGGGAGTGTAAGGACCCTGAGTGTGGAGCAGAAGCTCGAGCATGTGGAGAAGTATCTTTCGCTGGCCGAGGACGCCCTTAGGGAGAAGAAGTACTCTCTATTCCAGTCCTACTCTATCTTGGCTTGGGGATGGGCCTACAGGGCGTATAACGAGGTTATGGGTCTCATTAACGACTCCTCATCCACCAGCCTCTTCTTCATCACCCTAGTCGTCATAAGCAGCGTCTTCACTGAGAGGCTCTTGGTACACAGCGAGGGGCGTAGAAGGCTCCTATTCATAGTGCTCGTCGGCGGCATCTTCTTCCTCCTCTTCACCTTAGTCCATCCAGCCTTCACAGTCATGAGCACCGCTATAATGGCCGTCTTCGGCCTCCTGACAATCATACTCTACCTCATCGTCATCTCGGTCTTAGGAAACGAGGTGGAGAGGGTCAGGAGGAGCATATCGTACCGACTCCTGGGGTCGCACGTCATGGAGATGGGCAGGGTGGGCATCGCGGCTGTGGCCTACAACACGGCTCTTGAGAACATGAGGCGGCGCCGTCTAAGAACCGCCCTGGTCCTCGGGTCCATAGTAGGGGTCACGCTCGGCCTGTCGGTCTTTACCTCCGTGGCTCCGTCGGTTGACGTGATGTTCCCAACCATACCGCAGGAGGCGCCGATGGACGGCGTCTCAGTGCGGATAGGATACGCTATTCCGGTGGGCGGGGTTATGGGTATCGAGGGTATGGAGGCGTTGAAGGCCTACCAGCAGCGGGGAATGATAGTTGCTCCACGCGCCTGGCTATACCCAGTCTCGATATATCCAAACATCGGGCCGGTCCTATCTGTGAGCAAGAACCCACTCCGCGAGTCATCTTACAACATCCATGCAGTGCTGGGCCTCACCCCACAGGACGCGCAAATGGCCCTGTCGCGCGTAATTAAGGCTGGCTCCACATTCAGCGACTTACACTCGTACGAGATAATAGTGCCGGACGCGATGGCCGACGCGCTTCAGCTCAGGGTAGGAGACGATGTCTACATGATGGGGCTCCGATTCAGGGTGGTCGGGATCTTCTCGTCGCAGGAGGCTGAGACTCTCCGAGAGATAAGCGGGTTCTCCATGGCCCCGATCAATCCCTACTATGTTGGCTCGGTAGCGTTTGGCGCCACCATCCCGACCCAGCAGACACCTCCGCCGCTACCCTGGGACAGGCTTGTAGTAGCTCCCTTCGGCATAGTCACGCAGCTGGGAGGCTACGTGGCCTCATACAACATCTACCCGGGGCCCAACACCTCTCCAAGCGAGCTCCGATCCCTGTCGAGCGACCTAGCCATGGCCACGGACCTAGCTGTCTACGTGGGGGAGAGGGGGACCACATACCGGGCGTCGAGGGTCTCCAGCTTCAAGGCGGTGGGCTGGGAGATCGTGCCCGCCCTGATAGTAATCGGCGCCCTCAACACGGTCATCAACCTTATGGGAAGCGTCGTAGAGAGGAAGAGGGAGATAGCCGTCTACTCCGTGCTTGGCCTCCCGCCGCTCGGCTCCAGCTTCCTATTCCTCGTCGAGTCGGCGGTCTACGCGTCCCTCGGAGCACTAGTCGGATACTTGTTTGGCTTCTTCCTCAACAGGCTCTTCATAGATATAGGTATCCTGCCGCAGGCCTACACACTTAACTACGCCTCGATCTTCATCATGCTGTCCCTCGGCGTAGTGATTATCGCCGCCCTACTAGCGTCGATCTACCCGTCCAGAATAGCGGCCATGCTGGTGACCCCCTCCTTGGAGAGGCGGTGGAAGCCGCCGACGAAACCTCGGGAGGGGGTTTGGAGGATGCCGCTGCCCCTGAGCGTAGATACCTTCGAGGAGGCAGCCGCATTCACGTACTTCCTCCATGAATACTACCAGGGCGCTGGGGCGGAGAAGCCAAACTTTAGAGTCAGGGCAGTTAACCCACCGGTCATCACCGAGGACGGACTTCTGCGGCTCGGGCTCGCCGTTTCCCTAGCCCCCTACGAGCAGGGAATCAACCAGAGCGTGGAGATAATCTCGCAGTACGACGAATCGTCGAAGAGATACCTGTTCGACCTCGTCATGAGTAAGACGAGTGGCTCCGACTCGCTCTGGGCCGTTCAGTCCTACTTCTTCGCCGACGACCTGAGGAAACAAGTACTGATCTGGAGGGCTATATCCGCTGAGGAGAGGTCAAAGTACGTGGAGGCTGCCCGTCCCCTCATAGCGTCTCACCACTCGAGGGGGAGCAGCTAGGGGGCTCAGAGAATGTCTTTTACCACCGCTGTTGCAAGGCCTGTGAAGATAATCTATAGGCCGAGAAGAATCTTGGAGGAGATTGCTGAAAATCCCAGAGCGTCCATAGCGTTTCTGTTCTTCGCCCTCGTCGTCTCTGCGAGCATCTCGCTGGACATTCTTATCTCGCTGCCGAGGATAGAGGTTGTCAACGCTTTTAAGCTGAAGATTCCGACCCCAACTATAGATACGCGCTTCGTCATAGCTAGGCAGATCGCCTATTTCTTTCTCTCACTAGGCGTGCTGGTCGGGATTTACTGGATGTTCAGCGCGGTCCTCAGGAAGAGGCAGGGAAACATCATTAGCGTCCTGTCAACAGTCATGAACGCATCCCTCATACTCCTCATCTTTATTCTTGCTGGAGCGCTGATAAGCCTCCACATACCCCCATCCACAATAGTGGTTTACGGATATGAGGCGAGGGATGTCGGCTTCAGCGAGTTCACGGTGAGCGGAGAATACTTCGGAGTGGAGGTCCCCGAGGGAGTTAGGAGCGACCTCGTCGTCAACGGGTCCGTGATCCAGAGCCCAAGAGTTTTCGTCTCGTCACTAAGGGCCGAGATAATAGACTCAGCGGGTAGAAGAGTCAATCTGACGGCTCTCTCCGACGAGCAGAAAAGAGTCATACTGTCGTCCAATAACCAGAGCGTAATCCTCGCCGGCGTCATATTCAGCGAGGGAGAGGTGGTTAATAGGGGGAGACTCGCGGTGCCCTTCAACATCTCGCTGATGGTTCCGACTTTCCTCAACTGGAGCTCCTTCGAAGTTGTATCATACAACTACATAGACGCGACTATTATAGGGCTCCAGGACATGACCGAGGAGGAGGAGCTGCTGAACACTATCAGGCGAGCCCTCTCCCCCATCGCCTGGCTGTGGATCTCGGGCCTCGGTGCATACTCCCTCAACATCGCCTATGGAATAGGCATCAAGAGAGCGATCGCCGCGTGGCTCTCAGCCTTCGTCATCATGCTGCTACTTGGGCTTGTCTAGCGCGTCTGATGCCCACGAATGGCCCCTAATAGGCTGGCGCGGCGTCGAGTTCTACGCACCCCCATCCCTCCGGCTGGCGGCTGAGCGGGTCGGCCCGCAAAGCTCCTACTCCATCTTTACAGACATGGGTTATCCGAGGCTCGAGCTTATAGTCGACAGGTCTAGGAGCTACGGGTTCGCGGATCTTGGCCCCTGGATCGATAGGCTCGTCAAGAGCAGGGAGAAAGACAAGTGGGAGATACTCAGTAGTGACGAGACAACAGTGGGGGGCCATAGGGGGCTAAGGGTCACGGGCACGGCGAGTGGCGCCAGGTTCCAGGCATATGTCTGGTCGTGCGCTGGGAGGCTGAACTTCCTTAAGATCAACATGTTGGAAAGCGAGGAGGACCTCTCAAGACTCCTCAGAAGCATAAAGTGCCATAGGCCCGACCCAGTAACCCTCATAGCCCTTTACGAGTTTCAAATACGTGTCCCCACAACACTCTGGACAACCGCCCTCATAGCTACGGCGGGAGACCTCTGCCTCTTCATGGAGGATCAGAGCAGGATATTGGTGATCGAGAGGGGCGGGTCGGTCGAGGTTCTAGGCAGAAGCCTAGAGCAGTGGCTAAAAGATTTCCACCAGAAGAAGCTCGACCGATACAAAGTATTCATAGGATCGCGGGCAGTAAAGGAGGAGGCCCAGCCCCACCGCGCCTTATCCCTCCACATACACCCAAAGGGTCTTATAGTCAGGAGAAAAATAGTGGGGATCACGAGGGCCTGGATATGTGACGTAAACAGCCGCTACTGGGCGTACAGTATAATAAGCCTCGAACGAAGCCCCAGCATCAAAAGCCTACCCCCAATAGAGGTCAACTGCCACCTCAGAAAGATCTAGCCTCACCCAACAAAATTAAAAAATGGGTCGACTCATAGAATTTGCGTGGCGGGGCCGTGGTCTAGCGGTTATGACGCCGCCCTGACGCGGCGGAGGTCGCCGGTTCGAATCCGGCCGGCCCCATTTTCACAGCTTCTACGTGAAGAATCTCGCCCGTATCTTTGAGCTGAGCGCGTCCAGGCTGAGCACGAAGGCTAGCATGACTAGTATGGTTGTGAGGAGGCCGCTGTACTGGAGTGACTGGACCAGCGCGATCACGAGGTATCCTATTCCTCCGGCCCCGACTAGGCCCACGATGCTTGAGGCCCTTACGTTGTATTCGAAGATGAAGAGTGTCTGGCTGACGAGGTAATTAGCCGACTCTGGGAGTATGGCGTATCGGAGCTGCTGCAGCTTGGTCGATCCCACTCCTTTGACAGCCTCGATAACCTCTCCGCTGACCGAATCGAAAGCCTCGTAAAAGAGCTTGCCTAGGTAGCCCACCGTGTAGAGGCTGATGGCTAGCACTCCCGCAAGCGGCCCGAACCCCACTATTACGACGAAGATCAGCGCCCAGAGGATCGCAGGTATCGTCCTTATCAGGGCGAGGATCGCTCGGAAGGTCGCTCTGAGGGGCTTTGGCGAGATCTGTCGGGCGCTGAGGGTCGCCAGTGTCAGGGCTACTCCTCCGCCTATCATGGTGCCTGCGACGGCCATTATGATGGTCTCGTACATAGCTGAAAGAACCGTGGGAAGTATGGAGGGGTCTGGTGGAAGCATGCGTGCTAGGAATGGGATAATGTTGCCGGCCTTAGAGAGCTTTACCGGGTCAAAGAAGCCCGTCTGCCACAGGGAAAACAGGAACAGTCCAAGCAAGGCTATCCTCCACTTCATCACTATCCACCTAGATGCTACATGGCCCTAACTATCTCTTCAACCGTGGTCTCCGCGCTCCTACCCACATACGATATTGCCCCCCTCCTCAGGACGACGACCTCGTCGGAGTACCTTGAGGCGAGGTGTATATCGTGGGTTGTTATCACGGTCGATATGCCTCTCTCGTTGGCTAGTCTCCTGAAGATGTCTAGCACCTCGGTGGCGGTTATGGGGTCTAGCTGGCTGACGAACTCGTCTGCGAGTATTATCTTGGGGTCCTGCATGAGGGCTCGAGCTATCGAGACTCTCTGGCGCTGCCCCCCACTCAGCTGTGAGACCTTCACGTCTCGATACTCGGCCAGCGACATCTGCCTGATAAGGCTCTCCGCCCTCTTTACCTCCTCCTCCGGGAAACTGCCGATTATCGAGTGTAACACTGGAACCCGCGCGAGTGCGCCAACCAGCACATTCTCCAGCACCGTCATGTTCGATACAACTCCAAAGCCTTGGGGTATGTAGCCCACGGACCTGAAGGCCGTTTTAGCTATCTCCGTCGAGCTTAGAGGTAGACCCATGTAGAGGACATCGCCTCTGGTTGGTTTCAGGATGCCCTTTAGGATCTTCAGTAGCGTCGTCTTCCCGGCCCCGCTTCGCCCAAAGATCATGAGGATTTTTCCCGGCTCAATACTCAGCGACACGTCGCGGAGGACGTAGCTATCCGGTCTGTAGGTGTACCAGACCCGCCTCGCCTCGATGAGTGGTTGGCTCAACCGTAACTTAGCCCCGTAAGCTCGATGTAGCGTGTCAAAGAGCCGAAATGCTCCTCCTCACTCTTCTCCTCAAAACCTACAAATAATGCCGAGACAAAACGTCTCATCAAGTCCCTGTTGTGGGGGTCGGAGAGGCCTAGGAAAGCATCCCTGATCTTCCTCTTCAGCTCGGGCGGCAAGTCCTTCGCGACTACCACCACGTGTGACGGGAGCGGTCCCTGCGTCTCAATAATCCTCGAAGACTCCAACGCCTCCGTGTAGAGGCTATACGAGACGTCTCCAGCTATGACCGTGGCTTCGACCTGTCCTGCCTTAAGGGCTTCCCAGCACTGTCCATATCCACCCCCTATAACCACCTCGCCGAAGAACTTGGAAGGATCCGCGACCCCGCTACCCTGCCTCTCTAGAAGCCCAAGCTCTACAAGCCTCGCTAGAGGTGCGAGGTACCCGGAGGAGGAGACCCTGCTCGGGAAGCAGACCCTTTTCCCGCGGAGGTCGGCGAGAGAGTGATAGGGGCTGTCCTTCAACACTATCCAGTAGGAGTAGTAGAAGGTCGCGTTTACCCTCTCCCCACCGATAGCAACCGTCCTCACCTCAGCCAGCAGCAGCTCAGCTTGGGCGTTCTTCACCGCGAGATAGGCCGGCCAAGAGCCCATGATAGCCACGTGGGTGTTCTTGTAGCGAAGCGCCTCGATGACTTGGGCGTAGTCGGTCGGGACGTATACCTCGACAGGAATCCCGATCCTCTCCTCGAGATACTTCCTGAGAGCTTCAGAGGGGGTTCTCAGGTCTATGGGATTCTGCGTAGGCTGTACCGTGACTATCAGCTTATCGACCCTCTCCCCAGCAGGCAGGAGGTGCAAGAACTCGTAGAGTCCAAGAAGGGCCACGACGAAAAAGGCTGTGCCGATAAGTGCTAGTTTAGTCGCCCTTTTCATACCGAGGATCATATAACGGCGTTATATTTAACTTTTCAACGAAAAAAGAAGAATTAACACCGTAAAAGCTCTCAATAAGAATTACCAAACACTTAAAGCACCCCAACACTATGAGACGCCCGAGATGCGTCGTGGACTACTTCTCATGCTCGCCACAGCTCTTGTCCTCTTAGCAATAGTATTCTCCGTGTATCAAGGGCGGTCCGAGTCTCTCGGAGGTATATCCCTCCGCTCACCCGTGTTTGTGCCCCTGCACGAGGTTGTGGTGAGGGTCTGGGTGGTGGGCCTCGATGGAGATGCGCGTCCTGATGTGGGGGCCCTAGTAAGGGTGGGGCTATACTCGGCTACTACTGATGACGGTGGTGTAGCGCGTTTAACGGTCCCTGCCGGTCGATACAGCACATACGTGAAGAGCGGCGACGGTAGGCTTCTCCCTCTCACGACTAGCCTGCAGGTTGACAGGAACATTACCCTCGAAGTGCGGTTCAAGCTTGCGAGACTGTCACCGGAGAAGATCCGACTGGAGACAGGCTCAGGATCTACAACCATAAAGCTCTACATCTCATCAGAGGAGGAGGGGAGACTGTTCATATCTTATCCCCACATAGCCGCCTTCACAAGCAAGGGCACCCCAATAATAATCTCGAGGGGCGAAGACGGGTACAGCTACTTCTTCCAACAAGTATCTGGGTGGCCTCTCGAGATAGTGCTCCAGGTTGAGCAGGAGATCGCCTCGGTAGAGCCGCAAAATACCTACGTGCCTCTGCTGGTCGTGTGGTGGGATATTAGCGCCTAGAGGCGCCGAGCGCTGCCCTAGCCATTTCGCTCAGGAGAGACTTAGGGTCCTTTGCCTTCACGTAGGCTGAGGCCAGAAGTACTCCCTCCGTCCCCAGCTCAATGGCTCGAGCTACGTCCTCCGGTGCCGAGATTCCAGCTCCACAAAGAACGACAACCTTCCCATTTAAGCGTCTCACGAGATCGACCGTCCTCGTGACGACCTCGGGCTTAGCCTTCGAGACCGGTATCCCAGTCCCTATGAGTTCAGGGGGCTCGACCGCCAGCATGTCAGGCTCTAACGCCGCTCCCGCGGCAGAGGTCTCAGGCGTATCGGTACAGAGAACCGAAAGCAGCCCCAGCCCCCTCAACCTAGAGAGGCAAAAGCCTATGTCGGCGAGGGTCAGTCTCTTCTCCGAATGGTTCACGAGACTACCGACCGCGCCCGACGCCTTAATGGCCTCCACCGGCACATGGCCTGTCCAGCTTCCAGGATCCTTAGGATCTACATGCTGGGCGAGCACAGGGATCCTAGCTATGCGGGAGACCCTATAGATATCTGTCTGAGGGACAGCGACCATTATATTCACTCCCTCAGCCTCTCTGACCTCGGCTGCTATCATCGCGAGCCTCTCAGCACCGTCACCGAGAGCCTCTCTATACGTCTTGAGGTTCAGGACGATGACGGGTGTCTCGGTAAGATTGCTCACGATAAACGAGCATCCACCCTTCTCATATACTCATCTCCCAGGAGCACCGCCAAAGCCTTGTCGAAGCACACAAGCCTTCAAGTGCTACATAATTACCCTCCACAATTATCCGTGAAATGGCTAATCATGGCACCCTCTCCGGAGAGAGCCTTTAGCTGTACAAAGTATTATCTACCGCGGACTTCAATACTCGCCGGCGCGCATGGTGACTCGTGTCGTCGAGGTCTCGAGGAGCCCCTTCGCTATAGTGGTTCCTGTTCCAATCGAGAGTGTCCTCGTAACAGCCGGGTTTTGGAGGCGGTGGCTCGGAGAGACCCTCAGGTCCGCGCTTTTTCACCAACACCGGATGCTAGAGGAGAGCGATAGAATCAACAGGTTTAGATGGGTCTCCGGGAGAGCTCGAGAACCTCCAAGCCACTCACTCGCCCCTTTTGACGACTCGGATGTCTACAAGTGGCTCGAGGCATGCGGCTATTTTCTTGCGAGGTCAAATGATGCCGAGGTAAGAGGGATCGTTGAGTGCGTAATCGACGAGATTGTTTCGGCACAGGAGCCGGATGGATATCTATTCACGGCGCATCACCGACAGCCGTCTAAGAGATGGAGGAACCTCACCTTCGACCACGAGCTTTACTGCGCAGGCCACCTCATACAAGCGGCCATAGCGCTACATCGCTCAGTCGGAGAGGATCGCCTCTTCTCAGCCTCTCTTAAACTAGCTGACCTCATAACGAGAACATTTGGCCCAGAAGGTATGGCGGGAGTCTGCGGACATCCCGAGATAGAGATGGCCCTCATCGAGCTTTACCGCGAGACGGGCGTGGAGAGGTATCTAAGGGAGGCTGCCTTCTTCGTTGACGAGAGAGGCAAAGGGAGGCTAAAGCCGGACCCAGAGGACAGGCTAAACAGCACTCTCTACCAACTACTAGGTGGGCCTGAATACTTCGTGGACCATGCACCAGTCAGGGAATTCTCGGAAATAACAGGACACGCTGTCAGAGCATTATATCTGAACTGCGGGGTCACGGACCTTTACCTAGAGACGGGTGAGGAAGCCTTGATGGCGGCGATGGAGAGGGTTTGGCGAAACTTTGTGGAGCGTAAGATGTATGTGACGGGTGCAGCCGGATCGAGATACATCTCCGAGTCGTTTGGCACAGACTACGAACTCCCAAACGAGAGGGCCTATGCCGAGACATGCGCAGGCGTCGCGAACTTCATGTGGAACTGGAGGATGCTCCTCGCGACGGGCGAGGCAAGATTCGCAGACATCATGGAGCTCGCCCTATACAACGCCATCCTCCCAGGAATATCTCTTGACGGCTCCCGCTATTTCTATATGAATCCACTAGAGTCGAGCGGAGGCTACTCGCGCGAGCCCTGGTTTCGGTGCGCGTGTTGCCCTCCAAATGTGGCCAGACTACTGGCTTCGCTCCCCGGCTATCTCTATGGCGTGTCAGACAGAGGGGTCTGGATTCACCTATACTGCTCAAGCAGTGCGTCGCTAGTGCTCGACGACGCTGAGGTGAAGATTACTCAGGAGACGGATTATCCGTGGAACGGCTCTGTGAAGGTCCTCGTGGAGCCGGAGCAGCCCTCGACGTTCTCCCTATTCCTGAGAATACCGGGTTGGTCAGTGGGTAGTAGGGTCAAGATTGATGGTAGGATGCTCGCTCCTCGAGGGCCATACTATTTGGAGGTCAGGAGAAGATGGCACAGCCCCAGCGTGGTCAAGATAACCCTCCCCGTCAAGCCACGCCTCGTCGCGTCCCACCCCTACGTAAGGGATAACCTCTCGAAGGCCACGATACGTAGGGGGCCGCTGATATACTGTCTAGAAAGCATCGATAACCCCGTCGATCCTAGAGAAATCGTACTGGCGAGGCGCGCCACCATGGTGGCGAGGTGGAAGAGAGACCTCCTCGGAGGTGTCGTCGCGCTGGAACTAGGGGCCTACGCGCTGGATACTGGGGTGCTTAGCCCACGGCTCTACATAGATCTTGAGAAGTATCCACATGCGCGGAGAAGAATAAGGGCCTTGGCCATCCCATACTATGCTTGGGCTAATAGAGGGCCCTCAAAGATGGTTATCTGGGTCCCTGTGGCCGACTTCTTCACGAGCGGCGGGAACCGCCGGAGACTAGGTCTTAAAGAGTCTCACAGAGACGCCTCCCTATAGTCATATACATAGTCATGTATCTTGAGGGCCTCCACTGGGAGTCTGTGCTCCCTCACTTTCTCCACCACTGAGGCCCGCGAGGGGCTGAAGACGGCCTCCAGCGCAATTGCCCTCTCCTCATCGTTGAGCCCTGCTAAAACGAAAAGCAGCCTCGCACTGTGCTGTATGTAGCGTGGGCTTGTGAGCTGTCTGAGTAGTATCTCCATTATTATGGGGGCCTTGGACCTGTCGAACCTTGGCGCGCCGGCTAGGATCAACTCGCTGACCAGCTCTCGCGGGGCTTTGAGGACCTCCGAGACTAGCTCAGCTGCCGCTTCAAGTTTGAGTTCCCTGAAAGGGCCGGCGGAGTACGCCCTCGAAAGGAGCTGAGAGACACGCTCCACCAGTGACGCTGTGTCTTGACCCAACCCGACAGTATTTGAAACGATACGAGAGGATACTATTCTATCGTAGTCCCTGTAAAACTCTTTGACCCACTCGCCATGCAGATCCCATAGCCTTCTGAAGGCCTCTTCCGTAAACCTCTCGCCTTTCTCGATCTTGACTCTCTCGACTGCCGGTATGATGCCCAGCTCGGTTCGGCTCGGGCCCCTCAGATACCCCTCTCTCGAGACTGCTGCCCGGTGACGGATTAGTGTCCAAAGCCACGAGACGAAGATCCTGTATGTCGCGAGGTCGTTCATGAAGCGCTGCCCCAGCTCATAGTCGTCTATCGCGGCCGCTAAGTTCCCGTTGAGTACCTGGAAACCATAGTTTGCTGCCATGTAGAAGGCGTGTTGTATGTGCTCTGGAGTAATGTCACCCCTCGGCACGTCGTATAGGCTGTGCCAAAGGTCCTTGTCGCCCCATATCCTGCTTGAGAAAAGCTTCTCGGGCGTCTCTATATCCCTCGTCAGGATCACCCAGGGCCTTATATCGCCGTCCGCATCTATTATTCCGAGCCTCACAAACCTAGCCCTCTCCTCCTCCGTCAACCCGCTGTCGACGGTTGGGTGGCGCCGCCCATCAACCTCGACGTACCTCACCTCGGCGCTGATGAGCGTTTGGAGACTTGGAAGCTCGGCTCTGAGGGGCTCTGTTCCAGCGGCTATGTAGGCCTCGTCCTTCGTGGCCACCCAGCTCTGCCTAAACACGTCATACAGCCGCCCCTTCACTCTCCCCCCCAGAATGTCCTTTAGCTTTACTCCCCGCTCCGCAATCTCACTATCCTCCGTAACGAATATCAGCCCGAGCAGCCTCTCCCTGAGCTTGTCTAGCTTTATGTCCCTTAGGGCTCTGAGGTTATACTTGTGTCGGCCATAGGGGTCTGTGGCTGGGTAAAGCATCACGGCCGCCATGCCGCCGACCGGCGCAGCCTCCGCCTCGCCGTCTCTGAGCCCAGCCATGAGCATCATGAGGGCATTGTAGCGCTGATACACCACCATATTCGGCGAGCTCATCGTTATGGTCTGGGGGTCGGGGAAGACGGCCTCATCCTTCCACATCTCGATCAGGCTCCCCAAGTAGTCCCACCTCCCGTTGCTAGACTTGATCAGCCTCTCCCGCCAGACCCATAGTATCGCCGGTAGGTAGAGGCCCGCTATCCCCTCCTCGTAGAGCATCGCTATCTTTATCGTGCCTCGTGGAACACTGATCTCGTCCTCGATCATTCGGAGGATCCTCTCCACTACGAGCGCCTCCTCAGGGGTCTGGATCTTGGGGACGTAGAAGTAGACGCCCCTCCCGGCTCTGCGCAGGGACTCAAAGTTGTTCAGCACGTAGATCACGGCTGAGGTAACGATCGCCGGGACGGGCCTACCGTTGAGCAGGACGTCAAAGTCTAGCAGGTGGATTCCGGGGAGCCTGTGGAAGACGGCCGGCCACTCTTCCCTCGGCTTGGATATCCTGTAGGTCTTGCCCCCCTCGCGATACTCCTCAGGGACCTCCCCCGCCAGCACCCTCTTCACGTTTATCCTCGCGTCCCACACGGCGGCATGTCTGCGGCCCGAGCCGAATGGGACGAACCAGGCCGGAGAGGCGTCCTCCTCATCCTCGAAGGCCGTCACGACGTCGGCGTTGATCTGGTTGATCGCCCTGCTCAGGGGGTACCACGGCCCCGTTATCTCTAGGCCGGCGTTTCTTAGTGGGTGGGCCTCCGCTGGGACCGGGACGTGCTCGTTAAGCCTCCAACGCAGGGGACTCTCCCTCCCTAGGAAGTTGTCTATCATGCCCTGAACTATCTCCCCGAAGGTTCTAGCGTTGCCATCCGCGTCGTGGAAAACCCTGTCCCACGCGGGGAAGCGCCCCTTCTCGACAAGGGGCCTCTTATCCTCCAGCCACCTCCTCCTCGCCTCCAGCGCCCTGTCGATCTCGGGGCCAACGACCCTCGCGATCCTCTCGATAAGCTCCTCAACAACGACGCGCCTACCATTGACTTCCTTCGCCCCCAACAACTCTGCGTAGTCATCCCTCACTAGGACCTGCAGCATGCCGACACCCCTCCACGCCCCTAGATGACACGAGCATAACACATCACCTTGCAGTTGGTGATTGTAATCTTTTTCGGCATAACAGCGACGAATGGATAGATACTTATAAACAGCATCCCACCGCTTATCAAGAGGTGATGGATGTTTTTTGTCCATCGTCTCGCGATTCGTTGAGAGGTTTGAGGAGCAGGGCGGCTTGGTTGAGAGGGTGGACAGTTTAGAAGAGGCAATATCTAGGGTCGCTGATGAAGTGAGGAGGCTTCAGGCCCCCCTCGCCGTGGCTTCATGCGATCGGGAGCTATTAAGGGCCCTCGAGGTGGAGCTAGAAGGCGCGGTCGAGCTCTACCCGCCTAGGTCGCCGCTAAGTCTGATAGAGCGTGCGGGGGCGGGCCTGACCTTTCCAGCCGCGGGTGTGGCCGAGACCGGCTCAATACTCGAGATATGTTTCGATGACGCGGATAGGTTGGTCTCCGCCCTCCCCCCAACCCACCTAGCCTACCTTAGGTCCAACTCTATAGTACCCTCGCTACTCGACGTCGCCGGCACGATTAGGAGGGCCTCCCAGAAAGGGCCTTTCTCCGCCACCCTGATATCTGGCCCCAGCCGGACAGGCGACATAGAGCTCACCATCGTGAAAGGTGTTCATGGGCCCCACACGGTGAAGCTCTTCCTAGAGGTGTAGAAGCGGTCTTGAGGACGATAAAGGAGCTGGAGAAGGCTGTCGAGAGGCGTTTGGCTCAGGGGCCTGTGCGTGGGCTCTACGCGGCGATGATGAGGGGGCTTATGGGCAGGGCCAGCGCGATCCGCGAGATCCCAGACTTCGAGGCGTTCAGGGCCGAGGTGAGGAGGATCAGGGAGAGGAGCCTATCGAAGCTCCCGGAGCTTCTCGAGAAGTTCTCAAGGAACGCGGAGCGCCAGGGTGCGAAGGTGCACTACGCGCGAGACGCTGCCGAGGCCAACGAGATAATATGGAGGATTGTCGAGGCGGCGGGCGCGAAGAGAATCGTCAAGTCCAAGTCGCTGACCAGTGAGGAGATAATGATGAACGAGGCGCTCGAGAAGAGGGGCGCGGAGGTCGTGGAGACAGACCTGGGTGAGAGGATCGTGCAGCTCGCCCGCGAAAGGCCGAGCCATCTGGTCTTCCCCGCGATACACTGGTCGCGGAGAGACCTCGCAGAGCTCTTCTCTAGGGAGGCCGGAAGCCCCGTGGGGGACGACATACGCGAGCTGCTGAGATACATCAGACTCAGGCTCCGCAGATACTTCCTCGAGGCGGATGTAGGCCTCAACGGGGCTAACGTCGGAATAGCCGAGATGGGGGCCGTAGTTTTGGAGACTAACGAGGGGAACGGCAGGCTCGTAGCAAGCATACCTAAGATCCAGATAGTGCTCATCGGTGTCGAGAAGATAGTTGAGACGCTCGAGGAGGCCCTGCTTCTTGCTAGGGCCCATGCTGTCTCGGCGACGGGTCAGCGTGTAACGACGTATGTCTCTTTGATGGCTGGGCGGGCTCCACTGTCAGGTGAGGTGGGAGGCAGGGAGCTCCACATAATTCTGCTCGACAATGGGAGAATGAGGATGCTTGAGGACGCGTATTTCCGCGAGGCTCTGTACTGTATAAGGTGTGGGGCGTGCATGAATGTATGCGCTCCTTACAGCGTTGTTGGTGGTCACCTATTCGGCCACATTTATCCGGGCCCCATAGGCATACCCTGGACGGCGAATGTTCACGGAGTCGAGAACTCTATGTTCGCCCATCTCTGCATCTCGTGCGGGCTATGTAGGGAGGTCTGCCCCGCGCTGATAAACATTCCTCTGATGATCTCGCGTGTGAAGGAGCTTCTCGCCGAGAGTGTGGGGCATCCTCGCGTGAATAGGGCCATGATGATGTATGAGCGGTTCGCGAAGGTAGCTTCGCGTCTCGCACCCCTGAGCAACTGGAGCCTCCGCTCGCGGGCCATAAGGTATCTGCTGGAGAAGGTGGTCGGCCTCGACAGGCACGTGACCATTCCGGAGTTCAGGAGGGACTGCCTGACCCACAGATTCAAGAGGATGAGGAGGCCTGTCCCCCAGCCTAGGGGCCGTGCCGTAATCTTTACCGACATCTTCGCAAACTACTCAAGGCCCGAGATCGGGGAGGCGCTGATCGAGGCCCTCTACTCGGCCGGCTTCGAGGTTGAGATTCCTGAGCAGCTCTCCTCCGGCTACCCGCTCGTAGCCTACGGGGACTTGGAGGGCGCCCGCCGCTACGCGGAGCGCAACGTCGAGCTTCTCTGGCCCTACGTGAGCCGAGGGTATGAGGTGGTCTCTATAGAGCCCACGGCGACCTACACCCTCCGCCACGTATACCCCTACCTGCTCCGGGGAGACAGGAGAGCGGAGGAGCTGGCGAGCCACACCCGCGAGGCGCTCGGGGTTCTGACAGAGCTGGTTGACAAGGGTGATTTAGTGGTGGGGTGCGGGCGGAGGGTGAGGTATGGCATCCACGTCCCGTGCCACCAGCGAGGCCTCTCGGGGGCTGACCACATAGCAGCGCTTGCAAGTGCGGCCGGATTGGAGGTCGAGGTCATCGAGGATGGCATGTGCTGCGGAATGGGCGGGACCTTCGGGATGAAGCGGGGGCCGGTGGGAAGGGGCCTCGCGCTAGCCATGGGCGAGAGGCTCTTCAACCTCTTCACCAAAAGCCGCGTGGATGCCATACTGACGGAGAGCAGCGTCTGCGCAATACACCTCCGCGAGGGCACCGGGCTGGAGGTGCTGCACCCACTAGAGGTTCTTGAGTTTACTGCGAAAAAATAGGGGGTGGCGGTGGACGGTGTGATTGTATCAGCCGAGGTTATGCGCGCCCGAACCACTCCTTGACGTGCGGCCTGGTAAGATAGTAGATGATCACGATGTTTATCAATATCCCCACTATGCTGGCGGGGTTTCCGATCAGGCTCACGACTCCCAGCACTATCCCAATTATCGAGAAGACTATGCCGAGGATCCAGGCCCACCCTTTCCCCGTCCAGAAACCATAGGCCAGCAGGAAAGCAACCAGGCCCGTTATGATGAAGACTCCTCCAAGAAGCGCCGCCAACGCACCTGCCAGAAATCCTAAGCCCGGCAACTCCTCCCCCATCTCCATCCCTACCCCGCCGACTAGTGCGCCGAGCGCAAAGAGTGCGGCGGCCGCTAGTAGAGAGAATATGCCGCCGATGATCTCTAGGATCGCTAAAACGGTTACTCCTGTTGGTCTAGTTTTTGTAGACATCAACCCTTTTTGAGGTGGCTTATACTTAAAGGTTTGTACCGGTCGTTGGTCAGCACGTCGGCGCGCGGCGCGAGGTTTATGCCTTTAAGGAGCTCCGCCTGCTCTGTCTATTGATGCAGGACTACGAGGAGCTCCTGAGGAGGGTTTTGAGGATTGTGGGTGATGAGCGGAGGGCTGAGATTGAGGAGGAGGTGGGGAGAAGGATGGCAGAGGATCCGAGGCTCACGAGGCTCGGAGCCCTCTACATAGTGGCCAGCGACCTGGGGGTCTTCAGCGAGACAAGGCAGTCGCCGCCTGTGGTCCCTCTGGGGAAGCTAGTCGGCGGCCTGAGCTCCGTGAACGTGGAGGCGCGGGTGATAGGGCTCTCACCCCCCCGTAAGGGGCGGGCGATCTATCTACGCTTGGGGGACTCCACCGGCAAGGTGTTCGCGACCGCGTGGGGGAAGGCTGCCGAGATGCTGACAGAGCTCGGCGTGAAGGTCGGCTCCGCGATACTGGTTAAGAACGCCTATACGAGAGAGAAGTCCGATGGCTCTGTGGAGCTCCACATAGGCGAACAGGCAGAGTTGGAGATAGGTGGGCACGGCCCTCCGGCCCTCGAGTCCTTCTTCAGCGAGATGACCGCTATGATAGGCTCTGGCGGGGTTCTCGACTTCAAGGCCTACATCTTGGGATACTCAAACTTGAGGACCACACGAGTTAAGGGGGAGGAGAGCGCGGTCAGGGAGATACTTCTTGGCTGGGATGGCGTGCTGGTCGAGATGGACCTTTGGAGGGAGCTGGCCGAGTCCTTCAGCCCCCTCATAGTGGGTGCGAAGGGACTTGTCGCAGGCGCCCGCTGGTCGTCAGACAAGATCACCAGCTCCGCTAGGACCAGCATCCACATCCCGGGAGACGGGGAGAGGTTATCATTCCCCCTCCTATACGTCTCCCGCCAGCTGTCGCCCGAGGATTCCTTGGCGTCCTGTGGAAGCTGGGTCTTCAGGGTCCCGTCGAAGAACCTCAAAATCGGCAGATCGTATCGAGTCGAGGCGTTCCACTTCGAGAAGCGTGGAAGGGCATGGATCATGGTTCCCGACGAGTACAGCGAGGCTGAGGGGGCTGTTAGCGGGCCCACGCCCCGCAGGATAGTTGACTTAGCCCCAGGCATGACCGAGATATACGTCGAGGGAGAGGTGGCCTCCAAGTCTCCAAGGACTAGCGTCGAGACGAGGCGGGGCGAGGTGGGGCTCTTAAGCTTCTGGCTGAGGGACGAGACTGGGGCGATCTTCTGCAAGGCGTGGGGGAGGGCGGCCCTCGAGGCGGACAGGATCGCCGAGGGGGATAGGGTCGCGATAGCCTTCGCCCAGGTTACGAAGAACCCTTGGGGGGAGAGGGAGCTGTCTCTCTCAGAGTCTTCTTACATTCTATCGCTCGTTGAGACTCCTTGAGCCCCTGGGCCTGCTGCGCCCGGAACACCTATACCTGGCTGTCTGGAGAGTAGGGCCCTAAGCGTCGACCCGATAACTATTCCCCGCCCCCGAAGTATCTCAAACGTATATACGGAGTGGTCGGCTGGAGACCACCTCATCTTCCTCACCAACAGAGTCCTTATGAGTCTTCCCTCCATGCTTGTCAGCCCCAGAACTATGACTCCCGAGGAGAGGAACTCCTCGTAGCCAAACCTGCTTAACTGGGTGGAGCCGGAGGGTATGTCGCACGTAAGCATCGTCGTGGCGCCGATCTTCTCCTCGAGGAATATTATTATCTCGCGTATATATTCTCTGACAGCGAACTCGTCGGCGGCCCCGAAAGCCATGGCAGAGATCGGGTCAAGAACTATCCTCGAGACGTCGCCGCCCCTCGTCATCTTGATTATCGTGTCTATGTAGGCCTTGCTGTCCTTCCTATATCGGCCTAAGTCCTCCGAATAGATCCGGATCTCGAAAGGGAAGAACCTGCCCTCCCTGTACGGCGTCCAGAAGTCCCATCCAAGCGTCATAGCGCCGTCTAACACGCCGTTGATCCGCTCGTCGAGGGAGACATACGCCACCTTCTCGCCCCTCCTAATCCCATCCATCAAGAAGTGGAGGCTCAGGATAGTCTTCCCAACCCCCGTCTCGCCGGTGACCAAATACGTCTTACCCGGTATGAGTCCACCCCCCGTGATCCTGTCGAGGGTTGGTATCCCGGTCGAAACCCGCTCGGCTGGCATTCTGCAGAGTATCGGCCTCAGAGCAATAAAAATGTGCGGTTGGGAAGCCGGGAGGGGGGCCTTAATTTTTATTGAAGCTTCCCCCCCATCTCGCTAGGGATGCTGTTCCCGATCAGATGCTTCAGCTGCGGCAAGCCTATCGGGCACCTTTGGGAGAAGTATAAGAAGCTCCTAGACTCAGGGAAGAGTCCAGCAGAGGCCCTCGACTCGCTCGGTGTCAGGAGATACTGCTGCAGGAGGATGTTCATCTCGCACGTCGAGACAATCGACAGCTTCATAGAATTCCATACACAGCTCAGGCAGGGTGGTATGGGTTGAGCAAGATAGAATCCGTCCGCGGCCGCGTCGTATTCGACTCGCGGGGCGACAAGACAATCGAGGCCGAGGTGGTGATTGATGGCCGCGTCGGTAGGGCGGGGGCACCTGCAGGCAAGAGCAGGGGGAGGAGGGAGGCAGAGCCATACCCCCGCGGAGGCCCCGAGGAGGCCGTCAGAATCCTGCGTAGAGAGATTAGTGAGAAGCTAGTCGGGGCGGAATACACGGGCTTCAGCGACCTGGACCAGCTCCTCCAGGAGATGGATGGGACCGAGAACTTCTCGAGAATAGGGGGTAACACGGCCCTCGCCGTCTCGGTGGCCGCGGCCCAGGCCTACTCCTCTGCTCAGGGGGTGCCGCTCTATAGACAGATCCTGAGGGAGACGGGGCTGGATGCTGGTCTGCCCCTCCCCCTGGGCAACGCGCTTGGCGGCGGGAAGCATGCGGGGGCCGGCGCACCGGAGATACAGGAATTCCTCGTGATACCTCTCGGAGCGCGGAACATCTTCCAGGCGATCGAGGCCAACATAACTGTGCATAAGAGGCTCGGCTCGATACTGGCTAAGAGCGTGGCGGGCTACCCGCTCGGAAAGGGCGACGAGGGCGGATACGCACCACCAATTTCTGTTGAGGCGGCTCTCGAGTGCGTGAGGGAGGCCGCCGAATCGGTCTCGGACGAGATGGGCATACGTATAGGTGTGGGGCTTGATGTCGCCGCCGGAAGCATCTATAACGAGGAGACTCGGAGGTATGAGATCAAGAGCCAGGGTCTGTATTTATCCAGAGACGGCTTTCTAAGCTACCTGGCCGAGCTGTGCGACAGAGCCGGCCTAGTCTACGTGGAAGACCCCTTCGTCGAGGACGACCCGGACTCCTTCGCGGCCCTCCGAAAACAACTGCCCAACACCCTCATATGTGGGGACGACCTAGTGGTCACCAGACACAGCTTGATAGAAGAGTACGCAGAAAAAGGGGCGATCAACGCGGCGATCATCAAGCCGAATCAGGTCGGTACGCTCTATCTGACTTGGCTGGCGGCTCGGTCGTGCCTGAGCCGGGGCGTCGTACCAGTCGCATCACACAGGTCCGGAGAGACGACCGACGCTTACCTGTCTCACCTAGCCGTGGGGATGGGGTGCAGAGTTATTAAGTCGGGTATAATGGGTGGTGAGAGGTTGGCGAAGGCCAACGAGCTGATTAGGATAGGGGAGGAGATCGGTGCGGAGTCCCTGAGGAGGGTGATCTAGCCTTGGAGTCTGAGAGCCATCTTACCCCAGACGTAGAGCTTCAGGAGCTGCTGGTGAAAAGCAGCGTCCATATAGGCGCAAAGGTGAAGGTCGCCGACATGGCCAGATTCATCTATAGACAGAGGCCCGATGGAGTCTACCTCTTCGAGGTGAAAAAGATTCTTGAGAGGCTTAACACGGCCGCCCGCTTCATGGCCCTTTTTGAGCCCTCTAAGATCCTCGTAGTCTCTACACACGTGTATGGGATAAGGGCTGTGCAGAGGTTCTGCGAAGTGACTGGATGCATTCCTATAACGGGGAAGATCCCTGCTGGAATACTCACAAACAGGACCCTGAAATACTATATCGAGCCAGATATAGTGCTCGTGTCCGACCCACGGTACGACCTCCAGGCAGTAATAGAGGCCTCGATAGCCAGAAAGCCCGTCATAGCCATGTGCAGCACCGACAATGTCTGTAGAGACATCGACCTGATAATCCCCATGAACAACAGGGGTAGAACTTCCCTACCGTTCGGCTTCTGGTACCTAGCTAGGCGCTACCTCATAGAGAGAGGGGAGGCGACCCCCGAGCTTCTATCCTCCCTCACGATAGAGCAATTCACGACCCAGCCCGCGGTCGAGGAAGAGATACAGTAGGCGCGAAAGAAATAAGCCGGCCCTTGTGGAGACGCTCACAGAGCAGTAGGGGTATGGCGCCATGAACGGAGGCACAGGGGGCTCGGATGATTTTGCGAGGGATATTCTGGACCTCGTCGAGAGGATATGTGCTTCTCTGGGGGAGTCGCTCAGGGAGCCGCTCCTCAAGATTGCTGAGAAGCTGATCGGGCTCCATGAACGCGGCCTAGTGAAGATCAACCATTCAGTGATGGAGGTCGTCTGCGCTGCACACCTCGTCAGGCTTGGATACATGGTAGACGTGGAGAGATATTTGGGGGACAACCTAGTATGCGATGTTTACGGTGAGAGGGCCGGGGGAGGGCACATAGTCGAGATCGAGACGGGCTTCGCTCCGCCTGAGAACGCTCTCGACCCGCAGAGGTATCTGATGGCGAGGGTGGTCAGCAAAGTGGCCCGCTACAGCAAATTCTCTGACAAATTCAGTCTAGCAACGCCGAGATACAACATTCTCGAGATACCCGAGCCCCTGATCAAGCCTCCTAGAAGTAGGACGCCGGAGGAGATAAGGATGCTAAAATCCATGTGCGATATCTACTACAAGCGTCCACCAATACAGGAGGAGGAGATCCGCAACTCTAGGATACACTCAGTAATCATTCTAAGCATAGACGACCTATCCATGATCGAGGTCCCGCCCGAAATCTACTACGAGAAGATACTAAAACAGGTCTTCGGAACTGGATAACAAAATTTTGGGCGCCTTTCGGGGAGGCCACGCATGGGTGTGTTAGACCCCTAGGCCCCACACCCACCATGCGTCCTCTCCAGCACCTTTGCCCACGGTCTCCCGATGGGTCCACGGTGCTGGAGATTTCCCCGCGGCACTTGGTTTCCCAAGTGTCGCCGGGAATTCCCCTTTCCCGGGCGCCCACTTAGTAGCGTATCGGCTGGTATATAAGTTTTCTTAATAATGATTTTTAAATAATACGGCGGTAATACGCTCATCCTTGGCGGTTGGCGTTGACTAGGGACCAGACACCGAAGGGGGTTAGAGGCGTCTTATCCACTCTTATTCCTAGCGGTGCCAGGGCGTCCTCAACCGCGTTTGCGACGGCTTGGGCGAGGCCGATCGTCGCCGCCTCTCCCACGCCTTTCGCTCCTATGGGGTTAGGGGCGGGAGTCTCGGTCCTATCGACGACGATATCTGGTATCTCGACCGCGGTCGGGAAAAGGTAGTCGCCGAAGTTTGACGTGAGCAAGTTTCCTGACTGGTCATAGACAGCCTCCTCATATAGGGCTTGGGCTAGGGCCTGGACAGCTCCTCCCAAGATCTGTCCCTCAACGAGAAGCGGGTTAACAACCCTCCCACAGTCGTCGACTAGAACGAGCTTCTTCACATCTACACGTCCTGTCTCCCTATCGACCTCAACGACAGCTACGTGGGTCCCGAAGGGGTATGTGAGGGTTGGGGTATAGGAGGTTGAAGCTGTGAGTCCATACTCGAATCCCTGGGGCAGCCTAGACGGGTCGTAGGCTAGCGCCGCAACCTCTTTGATCGTGACCCCCTTGTCTGGCGCTCCCTTAACGAGTATACGTCCTTCACTTATCTCGAGGTCTTCGGGCCTGGCCTCAAGCATATGGGCTGCTAGGCGGAGAAGCTTTTCTCTGACAATCTTTGCCGCCGTAAGTATCGCGTTACCTCCCGAAGCGAGTGTCCAGCTCCCCGCGGTTCCCGGGCCCCAGCCCACCAAGTTAGTATCACCAAAGATAACATCAACGCTTTCCATGTCGACCCCAAGTGTGTCGGCAGCTATCTGTGCGAAGGCTGTCCCCTCGCCCTGGCCGTGCGGCAAGGTGCCTGATATGACCCTGACGCGCCCATCACGCTCAACACTCACTATGGCCGTCGTGGGAGCAAAGTTGCACACCTCGATATAGCTCGAGATTCCTATCCCAAGCAGTCTACCCTGCCTCCTCAGCTCCTCCTGCCTCTCCCGAAGCTCACGATACCCAATTAGTTCTAAAGCCTTGTTAAGGGCTCCTTCATAGTTTCCCGAGTCATAGGTGTGGCCTGTGATCGTTTTGTACGGGAACTCGTCGGGTCTTATGAAGTTGCGTCTCCTTATCTCGGCCGGGTCCATTCCGAGCTCGCGGGCAGCTCTCTCTATCGTCCTCTCTATGATGTATGATGCCTCCGGCCTCCCGGCTCCGCGGTAGGCTGCGGTCGGCACCTTGTTCGTGAAGACGCCAGTAACCTCAGCCTCCAGGGCCCTAATCTTGTAGCAGCCCGGCAGCATACCTACGATACCCTGAGGAACTTGGATCGTCGAGAAGTATGGATAAGCGCCGAGGTCCGTCACTATCCTAGCCCTAAGCCCGAGCAGCGTACCGTCATTCTTAAGCGCGGCCTGGACCCAAGCCATACTCCCCCTGCCATGCGTCGTCGCGTGGAAATTCTCGGTCCGGCTCTCAATCCACTTTACGGGCCTCTTAACCTGCTTAGCGAGCAGCGGGACAGCCAGATCCTCCGGGTAGTGGGCGATCTTGGAGCCAAAGGCGCCTCCAATGTCTGGTGAGAGGATCTGTATCTTCGACTCGGGGAGGCCTAGCGCCTCAGCCGTCCAAGACCGATAGTCAAACGGGAACTGGTTCACGGACCATATTCTCAGGTTTCCGAGACCTTCGTCGTAGTAGGCGATCACCCCCCTGCACTCCATAGCGAGCGGGACGAGCCTCTGAATCCTCAGCTCTACATTAATCACCCGATCAGCCTCCCTGAAAACTGCCTCGACGTCACCGTAAACCCTCTTCATGGTGAAGCATACGTTTCCGGGGAACTCATCGTGTATTACAGGTGCCTCGGGCTTGGAGGCTTCAAGCGGGTCGACGACTGGGGGCAGAGGCTCGTACTCGACTTTCACCGCGTCTGCTGCGTCCCGGGCGAGGTATGGGTCAATCGCCAAGACTACCGCTACCGGCTCACCGACAAACCTCACCTTGCCCTCAGCAAAAGGCTTCACCACGATTCCACCCCTTTCCGGCGTATCTATGTGGAGACCGCCGCACATCTTGTTCAGCTCGCTACCGACGAAGGCTGCCATAGCGCCGCTCGACAAAGCCTCTGACACATCTATGCTCAGAATTTTTGCGTGGGCATAGGGGCTCCTGACGAACGCTGCGTAAAGCATACCGGGCAGGTCTATATCTTCGATGAAACGGCCGCGCCCCGTAACTAAACGCGGGTCCTCCTTTCTATGGACCGGCCTACCGACGTAACGCTGCACAACTGATAGTCCTTCCAAACCTCTTTAAAAACAATGCTGCAAAATCTAGGAGCCGACCTCGAGCTTTTGTTAATCTCCCTGCACAGTGGCTTCTGCGCTCAACCCTTCCCTGATGACTAGGATTTTTAAGCCATTCTTCGATCATTTGAACAATCGTCTAATCACGGTATTTATATCGGCCGCCTCGACAAATCACCCTTAAATATGGCCCATAATGTAATCCCGCAAGAAAATGAGTGGAGCACCAACTCAGTTAAGTATGGAAGACCCGTTAAATAGACGAGGATTGTCGCCATATGCAGTCGAAATGGATGCCACAGCCAGCAGGCTCTCCGCCGCTCCATGCGTGGGTGGGAGGTGTTAGGAAAAGATGCCCTTTATTGCTGAGGATGGAAAGTTTAAGCCGCTTAAAATGACCATAGACCAGGTTCTAGAGAGGATAAAGAGGGATGGGGTGAAGTACATCGATCTACAATTCACGGACGTTCCCGGGAGGCTACAACACGTAACCATCCCCGCCCGATTCCTTGATGAAGACGCCTTCAAGTCTGGCGTCCCAAAGCTTGACGGCTCCTCGATAAGGGGCTTTGCCGAGATCCATGAATCAGACATGGTTCTATACCCTGACCCATCGACATACGGCCTTGTCCCTTGGATACCTGACCATGTCAAGACTGCACGCATGCTCTGTAACGTAGGTTGGGGGATGAGTAGGGGCAGGTTCGAGAAGGATCCCCGCTACGTTGCGCAGAGGGCTGAGATGTATGCGGCTGAGCTTGGCTACCACCTCTCCTACTGGGGGCCCGAGGTCGAGTTCTTCGTCTTCGACAGCGTCTCTTGGGACGTCATGAACCCTTTCCGGGGGCAATCATACAGCATCGAGTCTAGAGAGGCTGCGTGGAGTCATGGGGGCCGGAACTACCCAATCAGGTTCAAGGAGGGCTATTACCCCGTGCCGCCGCACGACACCTTAATGATCTTTAGAAGCGAGTGCGTAGAGATCCTTGCTGAATACTTCAATATTCCGTGCGACGCTCATCATCACGAAGTCGCGACAGCTGGACAATGTGAAATAGACATGTACAGGGATACGCTAACAAACATGGGCGACAACGTGATGACTTACAAGTTTGTCGTAAAGAACCTGGCCGCCAAGAACGGTATGATTGCCACCTTCATGCCAAAGCCCATATTTGGGGACAACGCCTCAGGAATGCACACCCACGTGAGCCTATGGAGGTATAACGGTAAGTCGAACCCAGGACACACAGTCTTAGAGCCGTCTTACTACGAGAACCTATTCTATGACCCGGACGATGAGTATGCCGAGCTCAGCCAGCTCGGAAGGTACTTCGGTGGGGGTCTGATGGAGCACAGTAGGGCGCTCTGCGCGATAGTCGCCCCGACGGTCAACAGTTACAGAAGACTCGTCCCCGGATACGAGGCTCCCGTCTTCATCGCCTGGAGCAGAAGCAACAGGTCGGCCAACATAAGGATACCTGTCTACCACAAGGGCCCCTCGGGGGCAGCTAAGAAGAGGATAGAGTTTAGAACGCCGGACCCATCATGCAACCCATATCTATGCTTCGCAGCGATGATGGCCGCGGGGCTGGATGGAATCAAAAAGAAGATAGACATGGGGGGCCCAGTCGACGAGGACATATACAAGCTCACTCCTGAGAAGAGGAGGCAGCTTGGCATAAGAGAGCTTCCCGGCAGTTTGAAGGAAGCGATAGAGGAGCTTGAGTCTGACAACGAGTTCCTGCGACCGATATTCACGAGGGAGCTGATAGACACCATCATAGAGAACGGTCTCCGCGAATACACGCAGGTAGCGGCCAGGCCTCATCCCTACGAGTTCTACCTCTACTTCGACATCTAGCAGTACAGATTTAGCAAACGTATGAGATTATTTTGGCAGAGCTACGCGCTTAGTTGGAGTCAGAGACTCCCCATCCAGGATGACGAAGCAGTTTCTCGAGTCGATGGCCTGCCGGAGAGCGCGGAGGATGACCTCGGGGCACAAGAACACGATCTAACAGAGCGTGAACCTCGGCATAGCTTACCTCCCCCACTCCCTCATCGACCCACACCTACCTAGGGCGCCTCTCCTTCGCGGTCGGTAAGGGCGGGAACTGGGCGTGTGGCTCAGTCTGGTACCAGTAAGCCACCGACGCGATGTCATCAGTTAGGGGTTGGAACTTGCCGTTTGGATACCAACCGAGGGCTTGAATCGTCACTTTCAAGTCTCTTCGGAAGCGAATTGGGTCGTAGATGTGGAAGCGGTATAGGCAGTGTCTCGGGACTTCGCCAGGGTCGGCTTTTCTGAACGGATAACCGAGAAAAGCCGTTGAATAGGTTTTGCCGCCGAAGCACCATGCCCCGCCGACATAATCTTCTGTACCCGTCCCACAGATCGTCGGGAACTCGGTGTCGCCGTCAATGTAGAACTTGACCTCGCCCTCGCCCCACCAACCGTTTGAAAGCTGCGTCCAAGCAAGGAAAGTCCCGACATAGTGACCGCGTCCCTTAACTCCATCTAAAATCGTATGCTCAGGTCGTTCGCGGGTTGTCATCGAGCGGCGCCATTGAGCGTGAAAGTAGCCGATAGAGTCGGGCATATCTGGAACGAGGGCATAAGTGATCTGGTAGAAAAAGCCGTGAATATCTCCCTCGCTCTGGTTCTCAATAGTGATGAGCGCCCGCCTCCGGAAAGGCATCGGGAAGTAGCAATTGAAACCGCCGACAGGGTTAACGACGATTGGCAGGGCGTTAACCTCGTATCGCAATCCATGTCCGTTGCAGAAGAAATCGCCCAGCGGGACCTCGACGGAAGGCGTTCCCTCGCCGTCCCAAAGCATTTGTAGGACGCAGTCGCGATAGGCTTTCTCGTTGACGGTTATCCAAATATGCTGTATGATGCCGCATCCTTCGATGTCTGCAAGAGTCACAGTTTCGCCCGACTTTAAGGTGATGCATGGTCGGACTTTCCAACCGCGTCCCAACTCAGAAGCGGGGCTGTCAGGCGTCGGTTCAGCTTTTGCTCCGCCACCTTTCTCACCCGTCGGGTTCTCAGCAGAGATAGAGCGAGTCTCCGCATCAAGCAAAAGTGGCAAACTGCCTAAGCCAAAACAGAACCTCATCAACGCCTCCACCACTGACCACCTCGCCTAAAGATTCTGTGAACACCGCTAAAAGTTTTGGCTCCAAAAGCCAGTAAGCCTTCCCATCACTAGGAAAAAACATCATGCACGGGCCTCAGTAAGGGTTAAGGTGATGGTGGAATGGGCGTGGCGGAAAAAGGTTTCTGCTTGCCTGCGGAGAGGTGGGGAAAGTCATGGAAGGACTCAAGTCGGATGTCTTTACAGCTTTGTTTAGTTTACGGTGTCAGTACCGCTCTTCCTATAATTTCCCCTTTTTTGAGTTTTGTTAGAACTTGTTCTGCCTCGTTGAGTTTGTACGTTGCGTATTTTACCTTTATCTTCCCGGTCGAGGCTATTTTCAGCGTCTCTTTCATGTCCTGTCTTGAACCTATTACGCTCGGCACGATTTTTACCTCTTCTGGGAAAATAACTTCCACCCGCCCTAGGACTGCCATGAGTATCGTCCCTCCACGCTTTACTATCCTCGTTGCCTGGTCGACGGCTTTTTGGGACGGTGCATGAACCATCACAACATCAAATTTTCCATTATTTTTAACGAAATCTTCAACCTCTTCTGAAAGTAGTGCGTGTTCCGCTCCAAGCTCCCTCGCCAAGCTTAGTTGGGCCTCCGCCCTATCCACGGCGACTATTTCTGCTCCGGCAAGTCTCGCAAACTGTAGGCTCATGTGTCCAACCCCTCCCACTCCTATTATTGCAACTTTCTGCCCTAACCTTATCCCAGCCCTCCTCACAGCGCGGTATGCTGTTACTCCTGGACAGAATAGTGGTGCAGCCTCCTCAAAACCTATGTTGTCTGGAAGCTTGTATATGAAATCGTGCGGCGCGACAATGTACTCCGCATAACCCCCATCGACACTCTCACCTGTAGTCTTTCGCTCGAGGCAAAGATTTTCGTTTCCAGTCAAACAATACTCACATGTCCTACAGCTCTCGTACAACACTTGCACACCGACCCTTTCACCGCGCTCAAAGCCCCTAACATCTCTCCCGACCTCCTCAACGACGCCAGCAATCTCATGTCCAGGAATAATCGGCAACTTTGCCGGTATGCCGAAAACCTTGAACTCACCCTCTATCATGTGTAGGTTAGAATGGCATACGCCGCAAGCCTTAATCCTGATAAGCACCTGACTATCCCCCGGCCTGGGGTCGGGGACGTCATCATAGCTCATAACGCCACTTTCAATATCCCCAACGCGAGTACACAGATACGCCCTCATGCCATTATCAATAAACTCCCCCTATTATGTTATGTAAAAATTTTCTGAAGCGTTATTAAATCCGTGAGTAGTCATTTCCTTCCGACATTTAAGGGGACCATGGGAGTGACAGAGATGGCCCAAAGTTAACAGAGCCCAGTTGATGATGCGAAGAATCTAAAAGGATCAACTTACGTTAATCTATACGTGAATCCTCCCCTTGTTCTCTCCGGCATCATCGTCCTGCTCGTAGGCCTAGTTCTGATGCTCGCGGGCTTTCTAGCTTTCTGGACCATAACCGCCGCAGGCATGGGCATGGTCTTATGGGGCATCTTCTCTGAGAAAAGGGAAGAAATCGTTCCCGAGGATCCCAACATGAAGTTCTGCTGGTACTGCCTTAAGGAGATCCCTATCGACGCCGAGGTCTGCGCCTACTGCGGCCTCAAGCAGGAGCCTCTCAAGAGACAATAGATGCGCGGCCCCGCCACCTAAACACTAGGTATAGCGCGGCGGACGTGACGGCCCAGCTGGCTATCGCGAGGACTCCTAATCCGCCGAGCTCCCTCGGAACAGTGCCTGTAACTACAGTGATTCCCCAGGCGGCGTTGATGCAGCCGTGTAGTGAGGCCGCCGGCAGGATGCTTGTGGAGCTCGCGCGGGAGATCCAGTGTGGCAGGCTCATGGACGCCGTCAGAGCAACAAAGATTAGGGTGCCTAGCGGCCTGTTGTCTGGATAGTTAAACCCGAGGATCAGTATAGCCGGTGCGTGCCACACCCCCCACAGAACGCCTGCCACGAGCGCGGCCCTTACAGGCCCTACTCCACTGCTTACAAGTGCATCTTGCAGGAAACCCCTCCAGCCGATCTCCTCCCCCAAGGCAAACAGAGCATTAATCGTGATCGCAGCGATGTACGTGTTTAGCAGAACCAACAGAGCCACTACTCTCGGATCCATCTCTAGGGGGATCAGCATTGAGAGGCGTCGCAACTCCACCATCCTGAACTGCGTCGCAAGCAGCATGTATACTGCTAGAGCCATATAGGCGAACAGGGGCGAAAACAGATAGTATTTCAGCACCTTCAAGTCGACGCGTATATAACGTCTAATTATTCTAGGGCCTCCTACGGCGAGAGACGCCAGAGCCGGCGTGTACATCCTAGCGAAGCCCCATAATAGGCTGGCCGCCGCGTCTCCCGGAGGGGCGACCTGGTAGGTCGTGAAATCAACAAGTGCGCCGAGCCCTATCGACAGCGCCGCGAAGACTATGATTTTTCGGTTCACCATACTCCCCCTCCATACCAGCACACAGCGAAGAGAGGACAGACTCGTCCACATTTTTAGTGACAACGACAACCGGTACGCTGGCCCTCTCAAGGATCTTCTTGAGGACGCCCGCCGTCCCCGACTCTATCAACCCCCCACCCCTATACCCCATGACGAGAATAGCCGCCAGCTTTGCCGCCTGCTCAGCTATAACGCTAGCCGGATCGCCGCTAGGCGTTAGGAGCTTCACCCTCGTTCCCTTGTTCAGCAGCTCCTCAACTATTTGCAGGACCACCCGAGTGTCCTCGTTTACCGCCCTATCCTTGAGGGGGATCAGGGGTGTAGGGCCGGGCTCGACTGGAGAGGTCGACGGTTGGGGTGACCCAGATAATAGGTGGCCGGACGATACGTAGATTATTACGAGGGGGAGCCCGAGGGTCTTAGAGAGGCGGAGGGCTACCTGTGCGACGAGTCTACTGATCGGCGAACCATCGATTGCGGCGAGCACAGCCTTCAAACCGTAGCCACCAGAGACAACATCCTCCTTTCTTATTTAGCTAATTGAGTGTGTAGAATCCCGAAGGCGAAACGCCCGAGCGCCGAGATCAACAGCGTTATCCTCAGGGCATCGACTAGCCCGATCTTGAGCTCTAACTGTTGTATTAGCTGTCCTCCGACAAGGGAGCCGAGCGAAAAGGCGGCCCCCTGAAGAAGGTTATACACTGAGGCGAAGGTGCTTCTGTCCTCAACGCTGGTTATCCGAATCATGTAGAGCAGGAGAGAGATACTTATCCCTACGTTAGCCACGCCTGCCGCCACGTTGGCCGCTATAAGTGCAGGGAAAAATGGTGCAAAGGCATAGGCGAGGGGGAGAAGGGTTAGTGAGGACCTGAAAATCATGAGTGTTCTGACGTCGCCTAACGTCTCGAAGAGGCCACGCCCCACTCTGGAGGCTATCACTCCCGCGGTGCTCGACGTGACCGAGAGTACAGCTATCTCGAAGAAGCCGAGGTTGAGGATCCTGACCATCGTGATCGTGAAGGCTGGCCAGGCGATAGACATGTAAAAACCGTAGAGATTCGAGATCACGCAGAAGCGTAGAAACTCTCTAGAGGACGCTAAGTGCCGTATCACATACATGGCCGTTAGGCTGGTACTACCTCTCTCACGGACCGACGGCTCCTTCATCCCTAGGAAGAGCAGCGCGGCTATCGTCCCTGTTATCGCGGCAACTAGGAAACCAAGCTTGTAGCCCGGTAGGCCAGCAAGCGAAGCAACACCGACTAGGACTGTAGAGGTTATCGATCCTACTTGGCCCCAAAAGTTGATCGTCGATACCACTAGAGACCTCGTGACTGCGGGCACCACCTCGGCAATAAGCCCCGTAAATATTGGCGTGGCTGCTGAGGATATTATGGACTGGACAGCTATGAGCAGGATATAGAGCCCGGGGTCTGACGTCAGTAAGACCGGGATCCAGATAAGAGAGGAGATAAGCCCGCTAAGCATGATCGGCTTCACCCTGACAGCGTATCTGTCGCTCAGAAAACCCCAGAGGGGTTGGAACGCGTTTGCGGCTAGGTTGTTGAACGCGTGGAGGAGCCCTACTTGGGTGGATGTCGCCCCAATTACCGCGGCGTAGACGGCGACAAAGGGCGCCGACGCGCCGGTGGAGAGTGATGAGACCACGCTCCGCGCATAGAGACGCTTAATGTAGGGTCTAGAGCTATCCAATCTAACGGAGACGATCAGTCAATCATCAATATAGGTATATGGAGCGAGGTTGAGAGCGGCCACCCCTTCAAACCAGAGGCTCTACGCAAGATTTTTCAGCTCGAGGCGGCGTAAAGATTTCATGTGGATGAGGCCTGAGACTCTACTGGGAGTCGCCCTCATAGCTGCAGGAGTAATTCTAGTTTTGCTGGGTCTGGCTCCGCGCCTGATTAGGGACGCTAACGAACTGCACCCGCTAATCTATACCCATTTCTCGCTCGACGGGGTGAAAATAGGGGTCTCTCCCCTCCTCACCCTGATATTGACGATACTATACGTGGTCTTCGTCTTACGAGCCTTGTAGTCGCTGGGGAGAGCTGCATAAGTATCTACACAAAATTATGAAACTTCAATCAACTGCGCGCCACGATTTATAAGAAGATCCGAATATTATAATTAACCGAGGTGATCCTGTGTGGTAACAGCTACAAGCCAGAAGGAAGTCGGGAGGGCGGGCGGAGAAAAGCTCTGCATCATTCTGTCGAAGGGATCCCTAGACATGGTATACCCGGCGCTAATACTCGCCACGACAGGCGCATCACTTGGAATGGAGGTGCATCTTTTCTTCACCTTTTGGGGCCTAGACGTAGTCACGAAAAAGAAGGTGGAGGGGCTGAAGATCTCGGCCGTTGGAAACCCTTCTCTCGGCCTACCCTCGCTGCTCGGCGTCTTACCTGGCATGACGAACATCGCGACAAAAATGATGATGAAAAGGTTCAAGCAGCTTAAGGTCCCGAGCATCCCCGAGATGATCAGACAGGCAAAGGAGCTAGGTGTGAAGCTCCACGCCTGCTCCACCACCATGAGCGCCATGGGAATTAAGGAGTCCGACCTCATACCCGAAGTCGATGACGTCGTAGGCGCCTCGACGTTCCTAGCGCTGGCGTCCGGCGGCCAGGTGCTCTTCATCTAGAGGTGAACAGCCCGTGAGGCGTACAGTCGACGCTCGCGGAAGCTTCTGTCCAGGACCTCTGACGGAGCTGATTAAGGCTTACAGGAAGGCCGAGCCGGGGGACGAGATAGAGCTTCTTGCTACAGACCCGGCGGCGAAGAGCGACATAAAGGCGTGGGCCCAGAAGAGTGGTAACGAGGTTGTCTCGATCGAGGAGCGTGGCGATCACGTGGCAATACTAGTGAGAGTGGTGAAGAAGTAGCGATGAGGCCCATACGGGTTGCCGTCGTCGGCGGAGGCACCGGAGGTGTCATCCTATCCAACAGGCTCGCGAGACTGTTGAAAGACGAAATACGTAGGGGGGAAGTGGAGATACACCTGTTCAACGACTCGGACCGCCACGTTTTCCAGCCTGCGAACATCGACATTGCATTTAGGGGGGCGGAACCGGCCAAGTTCGTGAAAAACGAGAGAGAATTGCTGAGAAAAGAAGTGATCCTACATAATCGCGGCGCCACCTACATCAACCCCGATGAGCGAGCAATCAAGTACGACGGCAGCATTCTCCACTACGACTATCTGGTCCTATCGACCGGCTCCACGGCACAGCCCGCAGCAGTCCCGGGGCTCGCAGAGGCGTCATACAACTTCCACACGGGACAAGAGGACTCCAAGCGGACATGGGACGCTCTCAGCAGGCTCGAGAGGGGGAGGATAGTGGTGCTAGTGAACATTCCTCATAAGTGCCCGCCCTCGCCAGTCGAGGCGGCCCTGCTAATCGAGGAGCTTATGAGAAAAAGGGGGATACGAGATAAGGTCGAGATAACTTTCGCCACGCCCTATCCTAGAGCCTACCCCACCCACTCAATAGCTGAGGTCGTGGAACCCATATTCGAGGAGAGGGGAATACAGCTCGTAACGCTCTTCAACACCGACTACGTCGACCCCCAGAAGAAGAAGGTTTACTCCCTCGAGTCCGAGGAGTTATCGTTCGACCTGCTGATAGCAGTACCCCCACATAGGGGAGCCGAGGTCATTCGGGCCTCCGGCATGGGGGATGAGGAAGGCTGGATCCCGACCGACAGGGAAACTCTGAAGGTGAAGAATCTAGGCGAAACCTACGCGATAGGGGATGCCACAAACATCCCAATCTCCAAGTCGGGGGTCGTTGCCCACCTCCAGGCCGAAGTGGCCTCACTTAACATAGCTTCCGAGATCAGAGGGACAGGAATCATCCGCCGCTACAACGGGAGAATAAACTGTCCACTAGAACTTGGGGACAGGAGGGCTATTTTCGTTGCCGGAACCTACGAGAGGCCGCCCGCAAGGCAGGATCCGTCGCTCATCAAGTACCTGATGAAGAGGGCCTTCTCCACGCTCTACTGGCCCATGTTGAGGGGTAGGCTAGACCCCCTCTTCGAACTCTATTTGGGCAAGCCATACGCCACAAAAGGTTGATGGGGTGTGAGCGCGGACGTCTGCGAGCAGCTCTCAGAGATCTTCTCAGCCCTCTCCCACCCTAAGAGAGTCAAGATACTGAGGACTCTGCAGTCCGGCCGGAAGACTGTTAGCGAGATCGCGGCGGCGATAGAGCTGAGCCAGCCCAGCACCTCCCAGCACCTCCAGGTACTCAGGTCATCAGGCCTAGTCGCCTTCGAAAGGGTAGGGAACCAGTGCTATTACTGGATCTCCGATCCGCGGGTCCTCGAACTCTGCCGCATCGCCCAGAACCTGTACTCAGATAGACTCAGAAGCGCCAGCAAAACCCTTATAACATCAGAATGAATTTGAAGCGTTAACCTTTACTCCAAGAAAACTATCCTAGTCGAGCATGCGCAGAATAGTTGTAATAGGTGGGGGCGCCGCCGGAGCATCCGCTGCGGCGAGGGCGAGGCGTATAGACCACTCCGCCGAGATAACACTTGTAGAGTCGACTGGTATGATTACACACGCGCCATGCGGAATCCCCTATGCCCTATACGGACTCGTACCGTCATATGAAACGCTCAAGACATACTCGCCGGAGCGCTTTGCTAGTGAGAGGCGGGTGAATGTCCTCACCAACACCACCGCCACAGCCATCGATCCTGACAAGAGGATCGTAGAGGTGAAAAGTAATGGGAGAATCTACAAGCTTGGATGGGATGCTCTGGTACTGGCCGTTGGGGCTAAGCCGATAATACCTAAAATGGAGGGGGTTGACGAGGTTAGGCCTATCACCTTAAGGCATCCAGAGCAGGTTCGCGAGGCTCAGAAACGTTTAGCAAAGGCGGGGCGCGTCGCTGTTGTTGGTGGAGGATACATAGGCATAGAGGTTTCCGAAGCCCTCATCGAGATGGGTAAGAAGACAATACTCTTCGAGATGCTTGATAGAATTCTACCAGCATCGCTCGACAAGGACATCGCCAAAACCGTCGAGGATTATATGATTTCTGCGGGTGTCGATCTCCACCTTAGTGAGCGGGTGAGCGCCCTCGGCCTTAAGGACGGCAGGGTGATAGTCATAACTGACGCGGGGGAGTATGAGGTAGACGATGTGGTCATAGGAATTGGTGTGAGGCCCAACGTCGAGTTAGCCAAGACAGCGGGCGTGAAGCTGGGACAGACCGGCGCGGTCGCGACCGACGAGTATATGGAAACAAACGTCACGGGGATCTTTGCAGCAGGCGACCTAGTTGAGAAACACCATCTACTGTTGGGGAGAAGAGTCTATCTCCCCCTTGCGCCTGTGGCCAACAAGGAGGGCCAGGTGGCGGGTGCAAACTCTGTGTCGAGAGGCTCGCTCAGGATGAGGGGGATAGTCGGAACAGCCGTGACAAAGTTCAGAGGCCTCTTCATAGCAAGGACTGGCCTCTCAGAACAAGAGGCAGGGTCCCACGGCTTCAACCATGAGTCAGCCACGATAAACGCCCGCACAAAGGCCGGATACTACCCGGGCGCCGCCCCAGTATCCATCAAGATGGTCGCCGAAGCAGGGTCGGGAAGGATTCTCGGTGTCCAGGCAGTTGGAAACGATCCTGTGGTTGCATCCTACATCGATATCGCGGCCACCGCAATAGCTAGAGGCGTGACCATAGAAGACCTGTTCTTCATGGACATCGGCTACATGCCTGCAACGGCCCCCGTGTGGCACCCCCTCATAGTAGCGGCAAGAGTCCTCTCGAAGGGCAGATTCTAAAGAAAGATTAGGACTCTGAAATTAGCGCGACTCACGACGCTCCGCGCCATCCACCAACAAAGAGGCAGGACAAAGCAGCAATACTGCGGAACACCAAGCCCCAAATCCTCTCCATACATAAAATTTAGGTATATCAGTATCCAGAGAATCGACTATTATGGTGCGGCGGGGGTCGCCAAGCCTGGTCAAAGGCGCAGGGCTTAGGACCCTGTCCCGTAGACCGTCTATGTCGGGCGGATGGGTTCGTGGGTTCAAATCCCACCCCCCGCACATGGTATGCTGATTACCACCCAGTTCTAAGAATGGATATGACTTATCGAGAATCCTGATGGGTAGGTCCATTAGCTTTGCCCTATGATCAATACGTCAGTGTTGTACTCGGCCATCCCTATCTTGAGGTAGCTGCCCGCGGCTTTGACGCTTGGCTTAAAAATCCTCCGGGACTCAAGCTCTATCCCCTCCCACCTGGAAGGCTCTGCGTCAAGCCTCAATAATATGTTCCAGCTGTATGGGCAGTAAATTACGATCTTATCCTTAGCCTCCGCCACTCTTATCTCATCAATCTCGTCTACCAGCCTGTTGTTGGCGGGCTCTATGTCGAATAAATCGTATTTCTCAAAGACCCATGAAACGCAGAAGAGGGTTACTATTATTGTTGGCATCACGAGCATGCTTAGGGCCTTAGCCAAGAGGAATGAGGACGGCCTTTCCCTGAGGGCCGCGTACTGTATTAGTGCGTATAGTGCGGCGGGTCAAAAGACTAGCTTCAAGTGCTCCCAGACGCTCTCGTTTACGGCGGAGAAAGGCGCTACCATGATATTACGCCCTGAAAGCTCGTAGGTGAAATGTAGCGCGGTTCCTAAAAAAGCGATAAATGCGACCCCTATTAGCTCAAGCTTTACGATTGATTTCATGGAACAGGTACTGGGGCTCCGAGAAGAACCGAAGTTATAAAGCTTGTTGATGTACAACAGCGCAGCTTAAAGGTCTGAGCTCCATACATCATACGGGCTGGGGGATGGCCGGGTGCTCCCTCTGCAACAGGTTCTCACCCCTCGTAGCTAGGTCTATCGGGGTTTGTAGGCAGTGCCTCAGGGAGAGGCCGGAGGAGGCGCTAAGCATCGTGCAGAGGAGTCACGCGAAGGCTCGAGCCGATTTTGGCTTACCGCCCTCGCCACCCAGAGGAAACCCAGGGCTCCCATGCAACCTATGTGCAGCGGCCTGCATAATTCCTGAGGGAGGGATTGGCTACTGTGGGATAAGGGGGGTGCGGGGTGGCAGGATGTGGAGCCTCTCTGGCATCGACTATGGGTTACTCAGCTACTACCTCGACCCTCACGTGACAAACTGCTGCAACGCTTGGTTCTGCCCAGCAGGAACTGGGTGTGGTTACCCGAGGTATGCCTTGAGCAATGGCCCAGAGCTCGGCTACTATAACCTAGCCCTCTTCCTCTATGGCTGCTCCTTTAACTGTCTCTTCTGCCAAAACTGGACCCACAAGATACTAAGCAGCGGTAGAAGGGTGACGAGTAGGGAGCTGGTGGATCTGACGCTGCGTAACGACAGGATCACCTGCTGGTGCTGGTTCGGCGGCTCGGCTGAGCCTCAACTACCCTTCGCCATAAACACCTCCAGAATATTGCTTGAGGAGAAGGGCGGCAGGGTGTGCAGGGTATGCTGGGAGTGGAACGGCGACGGCAACCGGGCCCTAGTCAAGAGAGCGGCAGAGCTGTCACTCGTCTCTGGGGGGAACGTGAAGTTCGACCTCAAAGCCCTCGACGCCGTGCTACATGTGGCGCTGACCGGTATGCCTAATGAGCAGACCCTCAAGAACTTTGAGCTCGTTTATAGAGAGTTTTACAACGAGCGTAGAGATGTCCCGGTCCTGGGAGCCACCACGCTTCTCGTCCCACATTACGTGGATGAGGAAGAGGTCTCAAACATAGCAAAGTTCATCGCAGAGCTCGACGACACGATACCTTATAACCTACTCGTATTCCATCCAGACTTCCTGATGAGCGACGTGCCCATAACTCCGGAGAGACAAGTCCTGGGCTGTTACAGGGCAGCTAAAAAATACCTGAAGAATGTCACGGTAAGTAACCTCCACCTCTTAGCAAAAAAGAGCAGCCAAAGTTTTAGGCGCCCCGTGATGTAGCCATCCCGCTATGCAAAAACTAAAGTATCCTGTGGAAAACTTTTTAATAGCGCGGCCGAGTGAACCGTTAGATTGGTTTCGAAGGTAAAGGTCTGCGGGCTTGATGACTATATGTGTGAGGAGTGTGGCTTTATCTACCATGAGCTTGAGACCGCGATGAGGTGTGAGGATTTCTGCCGGAGGAATCATTCCTGCTCTCTCGAGATTACTGCTAAGGCCGCTCACAAACCTATTCAAGATCCGTGAAAAAATCTGTGGAAGTTTAGATGTTTAGAAGAGCGTCAAGGGATAGCGCCCCCGCCCCAGCCGTAAGCAGTAGCAGAGCCGCCCCAAGTATCAGCAGGTCAAACTCCCACCCACCTACACCCGCGACAAAACCCCGCATAATCCGTCTCGAGTTGGCCACCATCTGCTGCAACACCTCAGGCGGCGGCGTGAACCTGCCCAGCTTCCCAACGTAGAGAGCTATAGTGCCGACCATCTCCAAAGCGAAGAGTAACGCCGCGACCCTCGTCAACACGCCGAGGATAAGGGCTACTCCGCCGACGAACTCGAGTAGGCCCACGAGGTCGAAGAGTGCCCCGGGAATACCAAGTTGTGACATTCCGCTCCTCATCTGCTGCCTCGCCGGGCCCGCTAGCTTAGGGACGCCGTGGACAATCATTATGAAGCCGAGGAAGATCCGCAGCACTAAGAGACCGAGGTCTGTGTATGCCGAGAGGTCTAGCAACGCCATACCGCTAACCCTTCGCCATCAGGTGGAGAAAGGCAAGTATTTTAACCAATAAGTGGCATAGATGTAACCAGATGACGGAGGATGAGCAGCAGGACGGGGGTTGCCCAGTCGCCTCTAGCAAGTTCTGTCCGGTTGTCTCCACTGCGAAGCTCCTGGGGAGCGTCTGGTCGCTGGTGGTCATAAGCTATCTCATGGACGGGCCCAAAGGCTTTAATGAGCTCCTCCGCCAGATACCGGGCCTCAACTCAAAGACCCTTTCAAGGACGCTGAAATCTCTGCAGGCCAGAGGCATCGTCAAACGCGAGGCGGTGAGCCTACAGCCCTTCGCAGTCAGATATTCCCTGACTCCCGCAGCGAAGGAGCTTAAGCCAGTGATAGAGGAGATGAGGCGGTGGGGCTACAAATGGGCCCTACCGCATAAGCCACCTACACGAGTTAAGGGTGTGGATGGGGCTCGAGATCCCTAGCAGTAGTGTCTTTCATACCGTTTTAAGTGTAGGATCACGTTCCACACTGTCCAAACCTGTCCTGAATGTTGGCATCAACTATGGTGATTATGGTGGCGAGTGAGTCAATGGTCGGATTTGAGGTGGACAGGCCGGTCTACTACTGAACAAGGTTTAAAACGCTTATATCAAAGATTTGGGACCGCGTAGTTTGGAATGGAGAATAGCCATATCGTGCTTAAGTGCGAAAATGTCTCGAAGCGGTTTGGGTATGTGGAGGCCCTCAAAGACGTTAGCTTTGAGCTCCACAAGGGGGAGGTGCTTGGGCTAGTAGGTGATAACGCCGCCGGAAAATCAACCCTCCTAAAGATAATCGCCGGCTACTATAGGCCTGACTCTGGGCAATTATACCTTGATGGGAAGCCCGTCTCCTTCAACTCGCCACTCGAGGCGAGGCTCGCGGGAGTCGAAATGATCTATCAGCAATTATTGCTTGCACCTAATCTCAGCGTGGTTGACAACATATTTTTAGGTCGAGAGCAACGCGTCTTCTCCTTCCTTCTGCGTAGGGGGTTAATGAGAAGAAGGGCCTCAGAAATATTGGGTAGGATCGCGGGAGAGAGTATCCCGATCGACAATAAGGTCTATACACTTTCAGGGGGCCAGCAACAAATAGTCGCCATCGCCCGTATTTTTGTCTCAGATCCCCGGATAGTGCTGATGGACGAGCCTACCGCATCCCTCTCTGTAAAATCTTCAGAGAGGATACTGAGAGCGGTCGAAGAACTTAAGCGGAATGGCACGTCAATAATATTTGTCAGCCATAGGCTGCCCGATGTCTTGAGGGTGTCTGACAGAATAATGCTCCTCAGGAGGGGACGTAAGGTATTTTTGAGACGCAGTGACGAGCTGACTCAGGACGACATTATACGCGGTATGGTCGCGGAGTAGCTGTCTCCAGCTTACCGCCTCGCACGCCCCCTCTTCAGGAAATCTATCGACACTGCGATGGCAAGAAGAAGGCCGATTATGATTAAGTGCAAGTATGGTGACACATTCATGACAACGAGGCCATTCTCTATGACCGTCATCAATGTTACTCCAAGGATCACACCGAAGGGCAGCCCTTCTCCACCAACCAAACTCACTCCACCTAATACGCTCGCCGTTATGGCCTGTAACTCGTACCCCACGCCGATTCCGGGATAAGCTGAGCTTAGCCTTGCCGTGATTATGATCCCAGTCATTGCGGCTAGTATCGAGCTCATGGAGTAACAGAAGACTCTGACCCTCCTCACCTTGATCCCTGTGACGATCGCGGCCTCAAGATTTCCTCCAACGGCGTATATGTGACGGCCAATCACCGAGAAGTTCAGTATCACTAAGGACATTGTTAGAACGATCAGCGTAAGTAGCAATGGTACCGGGACACCCGCAATATTCCCGTTTCCTAGGAAGATTAGCTCCGGTATCTGTGCTTTTGTGAGGACTATCGGGTATCCCTTTGTCCAGAACTGTGATACGCCCCTGAGGGAAAGTTGTGTTATGAGGGTTATTAGGAAAGCAGGGACGATCTGGGGGAGAGGCGGGGAGAAGCGGGAGACAAAGAGTCCGTGCAGAGCCCCTATACTAGCCGCGATCAGGAGGGTAATGAAGATCGCTGTGAGCCAGTCTAGGCCCATATTTTCAATCGAGTGGGCGAGAATCAGGCTTGAGAACGCAACGACTGATCCAATAGACAGGTCTATCCCCCCACCTAGTAGCGCAAACATGGCACCCATGGTCATGAAACCGTACGTCCCAATCCATCTACCAATATTCTGGAGATTAGAGACAGAGGAGAATTGGGGTGCTACCTGTGTAAAGAAAGTAGCGATTAACGCCGTCGCTATGATTAAGGTTACCTCAGGCCTCAGAGCGAGCTGTGTGAGATTATTTGCGAAGATATTCTTCTTCATAATACTCAAGACTGAAGATTGCTGTTGCGAAATAAAAACATGTTTTTAAGCTCCTTACTCAGGCGTCCAATCTACGGGCTCTCCCCTGCCAACAACCTCATCGTAATAGTCTCTAAGGTTCGCTTTCTTGACAATGTCTACTCCGGTGTCGAATATTCTATTTGCCGGGTAGCGGGGTATAAAGAAGCGGAGGGCCGACTCTCTTCCCCACATATTCATCAGTGCTAGCAGCTTTACTCCGTAGTAGCCCATGAAATACTGTCTCTGCGCAACCGTAGCATAGACAACTCCAGCCTTTATCGGCTCTATATTCTCTTTAGTAGCGTCGAATTCAACGATAGCGATCTTTCCGACTTTACCAGCCTCCTCTACAGCCCTTGCCCAGGCAGGACCGTTGTATGCGTAAACCCCGAAGGCTCCCACGAGGTCTGGGTTTGCCGCTAATGTCGCGGAGGCCAGCTCAAGAGCCTTTGCAGCGTCCTCGTTATCTACAACCGGCTCTAATACTTTATACCCTGCAGGCTCGACCACATCCTTAAAACCTTGCATCCTTTCAAGAGAGTTTCGCGCCGTTATTGATCCAGTTCCCATGGCTATCTTCCCCCCCGGCTTTGCAAGCCCCATAGTTTTCAAGGCCTCAAGCATCGCTTCACCTGCAGCTCTTCCAGCCATGTAGTTGTCAGTTCCAAGATAGGCAAGTCTATCACTCGCAGGGGCGTCTGTGTCAATCGTTATTACTGATATTCCTGCATCTAAGGCTCGCTTGATTGCTGGTTTGATGGCGTCGGGGTCTGAGGGAGCTACGGCGATTCCAGCGTAGCCTTCTGAGATATAGTTGTCCATGGTTCGTAGCTGCGCTGGGACATCCTCCTTAGTCGGCACCCAGAACGTCACGGTCACGTCGAGTCCGGTCCCCTTAAGCTCCTCGCCTGCCTTAGCCGAGCCTTTATCGACGACTGACCAGTATGGGTGTACCGATTTCCCAATGACGCCGATCTTCATGGGCTTTACGGCAGGCCCAACCGTCCTTGTTACGGTGGTAGGTACAAGACTTGTGCGGACCTCTGTCCTAACAATCTGCGGGGCTGTCGATGTCCCGGCCAGATAGCCGCCTATTCCAGCCACTACTCCGGCGACTACGACTCCGGTAGCAACTTTTGCGGCGGTGCTGAGAGCCTCTCTTCGGGATAGGCTTCTTCTGACAGCCCCCTTGTCACGGGATTTCATGCATTATATCCATTTGGATGCACTTCTATAAATATGTTCAAGCACTTACTTAAAAATCTGCCTCCGCACCAACGGACTATCATCAGCGCCAATTACCTATCAGCTAGCTCATGAAACCGCCATGAAACAACGCCCATTATAGCGATGTGGCTCAGATTATTCGAAGCTTGCTATGAACTACGTAATCTCTGAGGCCGAACGCCATGGTAGACCTTCAAAGGGTGAACAAACGAATTGGCGCATCGCAACACCTATAAAACAGCGCCCACCATTCATCTTAGGCCCCTGTTTTCGCTAGCCCCGGTAGCTCAGCTGGGAGAGCGCCCGGCTGAAGACCGGGAAGCCGTGGGTTCGAGTCCCACCCGGGGCATCGGTACTCGTGGATTTTCCCCTACCGCGACGCATCTTTCTTCAAGGTTATCTATCCCTGCTGCTTTCCTTGACTATTGAAGGTGGGTATGGAGAAAGAGGTTTTGGAGGCTCGGTCTCTGGTTCTCGGTAGGCCTGAGGCCGTGTTTGAGGAGTGTCGGATGGTTCTCTCGGTTCAGCCTCATCCTGATGATACGGAGCTCGGTGCCGGCGGGCTGGTGGCTAGACTGACCTCGCGAGGTGTGCGCGTAGTGTATGTGACTGTGACTGACGGTGGTTGTGGTACGACCGACAAGTCTGTGAGCTGGGAGGAGCTGGCGGTTATTCGTAGAAAGGAGCAGGAGGAGGCCGCGAGTATTCTCGGAGTCTCGGAGCTCGTCTGGCTGGGCTACAGGGATACGGAGGCCGTGGCGACGACCAGGCTCAGGGACCAAATCATCAGCCTCATACGGATCTATAAGCCCGACCTCGTCTTGACCGTCGACCCCTGGCTCACATACGAGGCCCATAGAGATCATCGAGAGACAGGCCTAGCCGTGAGCGAGGCGTTCCTACTAAGCGGTCTTCCAAACGTGAACCGTGCCGACCTAGAATGCGGGCTGGAACCCCACTCCCCAGACTACATCTCTTACTACTGGACCCGAAAGCCCAACGTCTACGTAGATATCTCGCCCTGGATGGAGCTCAAGTTCAAGTCCATCGCGGCCCACAAGTCCCAATTCACGGATGAGTCACTCGCACTTTTCAGGAAGTACTTCGAGCTGCTGGGACGGCGTGCCGGTCACAGCTATGCCGAGGCCTTCAAGGTAATGAACTCCACGGCGCTTCACTGCAACGTTTTTGCGGAGGACCTCTAGAGAGCTTTTAAGTGCGCTCCTAATAGGGCTCTACCCTCGATACCTTTTTATTTAGCCCAGAGAGAGTGAATGCTTGCAAGAGGGGATCAAAGGTTGTCGGCAAACGAGGTAACTGTCTTGGTGGGTAAGAAACCGGCGATGAGCTATGTGCTGGCGTGTCTGATATCGCTGCAGCAGGGCCAGAGCGTTACGTTGAAGGCGAGAGGCAGGTCGATCAGCAGGGCGGTAGACGTCGTGCAGATACTGAAGAACAGGTTCTACAAGGATCTGAAGGTGCAGGAGATCAAGCTGGGTACCGAGGTGCTGAAGGGCCAGGACAACAGGGACGTGAACGTTAGCACTATCGAGATCAAGGTCGGGTCTTAAAGGCGCGGCTCATAAGAGATAAATGGCGACGAGGCTGAAGGCTAGATGGGGGCGATGACTACTGAGACTTCCTGTATGCGAGTTCGATCTCAGAAGCGGCGCCTTATGCCAGAGTTGTCAGAGGAAGCTGGAGAGGGGCGAGTTTACGAGGCTCGACGTAGAGATCATGCGTTCTCTCCTAGATGTAGAGTACCCACCGCTTGAGAAGGCGGAATACGCGGGGTCCGTCAAGATCAGGAACCGGGTTTTTGTGTTTTTTCGGGGTCTAGATGCTACTGCCCAGCAACTTAGCCAGCTCTCCGCCCTTCTCACGAAAAGGGTTGGAGTTCCTGTACGGGTTCTTCGCGACTCTCCCAACTTTAACGACTTCTTATCCGAGCTTGTAGCACCATCCAAGGTCTCCGCGATCAATGTTGTCTGGCTGCCGGATGGGTCTGAGGAGACTATCGTAACGGTGGACGACTTGTCTAAGCTCCAGCTATATCCTGAGGAGATAGTCGAGATCGTTTCAGCCCTGAAGAAGAGGTCCGTGAGGATAGAAAGGGTCGCGAGGCGCTAATCTCCAGCGAATATTCTTAAATACGTCGCAGAGGAGGTCTTCGCTGGTATCGGTGAAGATTGTCTAAGGAGGGTCTCTCGGAGGAAGAGTACCTCGAGGCCAGGCCCGGTCTTGTAAGGCCCGACCTCGATGGCAGACCCGTCAAGATTTATGGATGGGTGCACGAAATCAGGGATCTTGGCTCGCTGGTCTTCCTATTGCTACGCGACAGGACAGGTCTTTGTCAGGTCGTTTTTAACAGGTCGAAGGTCGGAGAGGATGTCAGGAGGATTTTGGATAGTCTTACACGCGAGTCCGTCGTGAAGGTGTACGGGGTGGTCGCTGTCACCCCTCAGGCTAGGCTTGGTATAGAGATGAAGGGCGAGCGGATTGAGTTGCTCGCGAGGGCCGCAGCGAGGCTACCTTACGAAGTGACTGGAAAGGTCCAGGCCTCTATGACTACAAGGCTCGATCATAGAATACTCGACTTAAGAAAGCCCGAGAACACCGCCATCTTCCTGATAGCGGACACCGTCTTCGACGCAATAAGAGAGTATCTGCGTGGTGAGGGGTTCACCGAGGTCAGGACCCCGAAGATCATAGCGACAGCCACGGAAGGTGGCGCGGCGCTGTTCAGGGTAGACTACTTTGGAAGGACCGCTTACCTTGCTCAGAGCCCACAACTGTACAAGGAAGAGCTGGTCACCGTCTTCGAGAGGGTCTTTGAGATCGGGCCTTTCTTCCGTGCAGAGGCGTCGCATACCCGTAGACACGTGAGCGAGTTCACCTCCGTAGATATCGAGGCCGCCTACATGAATTATGAGGATGTGATGCAGGTTCTTGAGAGGCTCGTGGTGCACGTTTTTAAGCGGGTGGCCGAGGAGCGGCGCGGCGAGCTTGAGAGGCTGGGTGTAAACTTGAGGGTCCCCAGGGCCCCATTCCCCAGGATAACTTACGACGCAGCGCTGAAGGAGTTGTCGGAGATGGGTCATGCAAAGGAGTGGGGCGGAGACCTTGAGACCACGGACCTCCGGCTACTGGCCAAGAAACACACCGGATTCTACTTTATCACGCATTTCCCAACAAGTATCAAGCCCTTCTACATCCAGCCCTGTGACTCTAACCCGGCACTTTCGGAGTCTTTCGACTTGATGTACCAGTGGCTGGAGCTAGCGTCAGGCGGCACGAGGATATCCGACAAATCCCTCCTCGTTAGGCGTCTCGAGGAGCAGGGCCTTAACCCTGAGAGCTTTAAGCACCACACGGCCGTCTATGACTACGGTATGCCGGTCCACGCGGGCTGGGGCCTCGGCTTTGAGCGCCTACTCATGGTTATTACTAGGAGGACTAACATACGCGACGTGATACTATTCCCACGCGATAGGTTCCGGCTGACTCCATGAGCTATCAGGAAGAGTTCCGCGAGATAGCCCGACGAATACTTGGACCAAGCCTATCTTGGAGCGAGATCGAGGAGGTCGCGCGCAGATGGGCGGAGCTGAAAAGGAAGATCTTGTCCGAGTCGGTGGGCGCAGGCGCGGGGGCGCCTGATAGGATGGAGATAGAGCGTCTGAAGCGGAGGATAGTCGAGATAAGGGCGAACATCGGTCTGGATGTCCCCGAGCCAGACGATTAATCTCTGATACTTGGGTAGTGTATAAATCGAGGCTTTAGGGACGATTTGTTGTTGGCGGCTGGGTCTGAGGCGGCACTCTGGACGCTCTTCCTATACGCTGTGCTGACAATAGTGGCTCCACCAATATTCTATGTAGTCTCGCTCCTCCTCGCGCCCGCCCCGAGAAAGAAGCTGAGGGTCAAGCTAATGCCGTTCGAGTCGGGCCAAGCCCCCATACCCACCCGTGCCGCGCCCTTCCCCATCGAGTACTTTCCCTACATAATCATCTACGTGGCCTATGCCGTGATAGCTGTGATCGCCTTCATAGTTGTCTTAGACATGATCAGCGCGAGCCAAAACATCCTGAGAGGCCTGATAATCCTGATCGTCCTGACGTTCGCATCGATCTATGCGTCTAGCCTGCTTCCCTCCCTCAAGCAGAGGCTGGAGAGAGGTCGGACTGGATGATCGACCCTGTCCAACTGTTTGTACAGTTCTTTAACCAGCTCCCACCCCAGCTGCAGGAGGTCGTCCGCTTCCTCTACAGCGAGCCCTTCATCAAGGCTGCAATATTCCCCGGAGCACTCTTCAGCACCCTTGTAGGCCTCTTCGCCGTGTGGTTTGAGCGAAAACTCTTCGCGAGGATATCCCTCAGGATTGGGCCGCTGCACGTTGGCAGGGTCTCTGGTTTGCTACAGCTCGTGGCCGACGCAGTCAAGTTCCTCTCGAAGGAGAGGATAATCCCGGAGGGCGTGAACAAGCCGCTATTCGTCCTGATGCCCTGCCTCGCCCTCGTCCTTTCCCTCCTGCTATACGCTTTTCTGCCCTTCGGGGCCGGGTGGGTCATCTTCCCCTCAGACATCGGCCTACTGCTGTTCTTCTTGGTCGCTGCTCTAACTCCTGTCCCGATAGTCCTTGCGGGATACGCCTCGAGGAGCAAGTATCCGTTCATAGGTATGTCGAGGATGGCTCTCCAGCTCTTCGCCTACGAGATACCCCTATTCCTGGCGATCCTAGGCGTGGTCCTAGCGGCCGGCTCCCTTGACTTGGAGAAGATAGTGGAGGCGCAGCTTGCGGTCCCGTTCGCGGTAACTCAGGTGCTGGGATTCATCGTCTTCACGGTCACGATGCTTGCCGAGACTGAGAGGCTTCCTTTCGACATCCCGACCGCCGAGGGTGAGATAGTATTTGGCTGGCAGACGGAATACTCGGGGGTATACTTCCTAATGATACAGCTGGCTATGTTTGAGAAGGTTCTCGCCTTTTGCTTCCTCGCGGCCATCATCTATCTGGGCGGCTGGATCGGGCCGCCTATCCCAGGTTTTCCGGAGACCGTATCAGCCCCCTTCTGGGTCATCCTCAAGGCCCTCCTCGTCTTCACTTTCGTCGCCCTCCTGAGGGGGGTCTACCCGCGCCTAACGATAGAGAAGGTCCTTGACCTGGGCTGGAGGTACCTGATCCCTCTCGGCCTCGTGAACCTGATTCTCGTGGCTTCCTTCAGCTTGGCCGGGCCGATTATCCGCCCCTAGCCCTCTTGAACAGGAACTCAAGCCCCGTGGCAATGATGTTGGCGCGTGAGATGGCGTAGACGGCCTGCTGGACCAGGAGTCCGTGCTCTATAGTGTTGGGGCTGTAGTTCCTCGCCTCAAGCCTTCTCTTCATCTCGCTTAGATTTACCACGAGGTCCTTCAAGCCGCTGAGCTCAGAGCTGACGGGTCTGGCTGAGAGCTCCTCACAAATCCTATGCGCTTCATCGATGCGTGAGTAGTCATCTGTCTCGAGGAAGCTCCTGAGACTCGCGATTATCTCCCGGAGCATCCTCCAAGCCTCCTTGAGCTCCCCATGCTTCTGGGCCGCCGACAACAAGCATAGGGAGCAGATGCGTCTTTTTAGTGTATCCCCTAAGAGGGGAGTGGTTCTCCCCCTCTAAACCGCCACCTTCAGCCCCTTCAGCTCTATATATCTTGCCAGGTGATCCCTGTTGTAGCTCCCAGCGTAGGGGTCCTTGGCCTCCCCATATCTCTCCCTGATGTAGGGTGCCACCACTCTTCCCAGCAGCCTTATGAAGCCCATAACGTCGCCGCTGACGGAGAAGGCGATGTGTCTGAATCCCAGGCTCAGGTAGTCCTCGAGATACTTGAAGACCCTCTCGCTGTCTGTGGTGACTAGGAAGACTTGCTCGACAAGCTTCTCCGAGACCCTGTTTCCATGCATCTCGATGTACTTGGGGTCGTAGACCTTGAGGTCGAAGAGGGCTGGGAGGAGGGTCCCGCGCCATGGGAGGAGGGATCTTAGCGCCGCCTCGTAGTCGGTGGGGTGATAACCCACGTGGATGAGGATCGACCTCTCAATCTCCTCACCGCTCCGCCCAACCTCCCTGGCCCCCGCATCGACGGCTGGGAAGAGCTTCTGCGTATAGAGTGTCTTGTCGTCTGTCGGCAGCGTCATCAGGGCGTCGCCGAGCAGGCCCGCAAGACGCGCCCCACGCGCCCCGGTCGTGGCGATGTGTATCGGGATCGGTATTGGCGGAGGATCATAGAGCCTAGCCTTTTGCACGCTGTAGTATTTGCCTTGATATGTTGTCTGCTTACCTGTCCAGAGCAGCCTTATCAGAAATACCGCCTCCTCAAGTCTCTCGATCCTCTCCTTGTATGGGGGCCAGGGAAACCCGCAGGGAACCTCGTTCAGCGCCTCACCCGTGCCGACGCCTAGAAAGACCCTGCCGACAAACATGTTCTGCATGGTCGAGAAGGCCTGGGCCACAATTGGGGGAGGATACCTGAAGAGGGGGCAGGTCACGCTCGTACCTAGGACTATCTTGCTGGTCAGGACGCCTACGGCCGAGAGCGTGGACCAGATGAAAACTCCGTGGGCATTTGTGTCGAACCAAGGGTGAAAATGATCGGAGCCCCAGACCGCGTCAAGGCCCATCCTCTCCGCCTCAACCCCCTGCTCGACAAGCGTCCGCGGAGAATACTCCTCAGACGCCAACACGATGCCGAGCCTTACCACCGATTAGAACACCCTATTGAGGCGCAGCGATGCCCTCTGATAAATTTTTAGCCCGTGCTCAGCTCAGCTTAGAGCGCAGCCAACCATACAGGGCGTCGATGGGGTTCGTGGATGGGGGGTTGGTCGAGATTTTCGGGCCGGAAAGCGTGATCGGGTTGTAGACGAGTCCCTGGCGCGATATGCTCGAGAGCTCGATGTCCGGCGTCATCTCGAGGGCGTAGAAGGGGCAGGCGTCCACACAATTAGACGTAGTCACACCAGCAGGTACGAAGGTGTGGTCGTCTGCCACTGTTACGTCCATAACCCTATAGTTCGCGACATGGTATTGCTCTATGCGGCGTATCGGGAAGTAAACGTAGTTTTCCGTCACATGGAATTTATCAACAAATTTGGTTGGATGATATCCGAGTTCCACGTTCATCTTATTAGCCAATTCAACCGCATATCTCCCAAAAACGCTCACTTTGTAAACAGATTTCCTGCCCTCAGGAGATCGACGCTCAATGAGTCCCACAACGCCCAGCCTCGCCAATATCAACTGGAGCTGGTAGGCTAAGGTCTTCGAGGTCGTTGTTATATTCAGATACTTCTGCCTTGGCTGACTAACCAGACATCCATCACCTAACCAAAGACCTTTGATAAGTTGGATCTGCCTAATCGGGTCTGCAAAAAAAACCCAGTCTGGGATTCTCTTGTTATGAGCCCCCTGACCGAACTGCTCGAAGAAATGGAATGCCCTCACGCTATGAACGGCCAAACGGACTCCTCTTCCGGTATTCTTTTCTTCTTTGCAGTGTATGTTGAAATGCCTCAGGATAAGGGCTTTGCAGTCTTCTATAACCTCGGTTTCATGCGCTCCGAACGCGAAGTTCACCTCCCTACCGCCGTCACAGAATCCCTCAGCCAAATAATATCCGATTAGCCTATGCAAGTCAGGTTCATTAGTTATTCTGAGGACTTCCTGCACACGGCCGTTATTGTAAAGCCTGATGGGTTGCGTGTATGCGGACAACTCCACTGTCTTCCTCGGGATGGGCAGAACGACGTAATCACCAGGCTTCAACTGGTTCGGCAGGATGAAACCGAGGGGCTCTTTAACACGAAGTAGTCTTTTGTCTTTTTTTGAGGAAGACGGTCTGCAAACAGCCAGTATCGGATGATCTGCGGTACAAATTAATGGGTCTGGGTGACCATAGACTTCAATCCTATACAGGGGACCTGTGTAAAACATCTCCCATAACTTGGTAACCGTTTTATATTCTCCGGTATGCGTCAGAACTTTGTCACCGATTTCTATTTCTGCAATCGTTTTTAAATCTGGATTAACAATAACAGGTGTTGTAGGATCGACACAGAAGCCGCAGAAGACGCATCTACCGTAGTCCACTTGGGGGAAGTAGGACTTCTTGTTCTGGGGATACTTCAGGTCCCGCTTCGACACAGCTATCTTGAAGACCGCGTCCCCCTTCTGAGCCTCTAGGTACATGGCCTCGGGGAACTTGTCCTCAGTGATTCTTATGCTCCAGCCTCGTTCTGTGAGCGTCCTGAAGCCCTCCTCTAGATAGTTGTCGTAGAGTGTGGAGGTGTTGTGCTCCCAGATCGGGTCCGCGTTGAGTTGAATCTTCACGACACCATCGGCTTTTGAGACCTGCTTAGCGTCGGTGACGTAGCCTAAGGTGGGATGCGATCCTCCCCTAGCCTCCGGCTGCGAAACCAAGGGTCTGACAAGCCCCTCCCCAACCGCGCTTAAAAGCTCTGCGAGGACGCTTTTCCCTGACGCAAGCCCTGCAAAATATCGCTCCTCAGCCTCCACCACTATGTCAAACGCGTAGACCATCGTAATGGCCTCGGCGATGTTCTGGCAGGCAATGTCGCAGAGGCTGCATCCTGTGCACTTCTCTAGTATAAGGAGGTGTCTCCCTTTGAACCCTGGGAATGCGATCCCAAGCTTCGGGTCAAACTTGTAGTTCTCGGACGGTAGGTTAGGGACCTCCTCGTAGGGGTACTTGTAGGTGTATGGCTTGAATAGGACATGCCTAGCCGCAACCAGTATCGGCCTAACGACCTGCCTTAGGCGCTCGGCCACCGACATCTAGCAACCCTTACGTGATGGATAATTTAAGTCCTTCCAACGGTCAAAGTTCTTTGGGGGTCACGGTGCTCGCCCTTGGCCGACATCGGGGATGAGATACTCAGGCGTCTAAGAGGCGTCTACGAGATCTTCCCCGACGACTTCGTCTCGCTCCAAGCATATCTTAGGAGTAGGAGCCCCTTCGAGGTGCTAGTGGCGACGATACTCTCTCAAAACACGACCGACGCGTCAGCGATGAAGGCCTTCAACAACCTCGCATCCACCATCCCTGTCACGCCGGCCTCTCTCTATAGGGCTGGGGTGGGGCTTATAAGCAGGGCCATCAAGCCTGCGGGGATATACAGGGTCAAAGCCCGTCATCTCTGGAGATTATCGAAGATGATCGTCGAGATGAATGGGGGCGATTTCGAGGAGATTCTTCGAGGCGACCCTCACCTGGTTAGGGAAAGGCTGAAGTCGCTTCCCGGTGTCGGTGATAAGACGGCGGACATCTTACTCACGGTTTTCGGGATAATGGAGAGGCTTCCGATAGACACTCACGTGTATCGCGTGTCTTCAAGGCTGGGCCTGATAAAGGCGGGGATGGGCTATGAGGAGGCTCACGACCTACTTGTGAGGACCTTCAGGGAGGGGTCTCGCCACGAGGCTCACCTTCTTTTGATCACGCATGGCCGGCGGACCTGCAAGGCTAGGTTTCCACAATGTACGAGATGCGTGTTGCGCGACCTGTGCGCCTACTATCTCGCCCGCCGCGCGGGGCCCAAACATAACCAAAAATAGGGCGCCCCACACGTATAGCGTATCTATGGGTCTTCTGGCGGAGATTTTCGACCCGAGGGCGCTGGCGAGGGCGATGGAGGGTGGGGCCCGTATCCGTAGAGGTCTTCTCATTCTCCTCCTAGCCGCCGCCGTCTACACCGCCTCCACGACATACTTCGTTGTGGAGAAGCTGAGGATAGGGTACGCGACCGAGGGAGTCGAGCTCCCCAGGCCGTCTATAACTGAGCCCGCAGAGGCTGTCTTCGTCTCAATCCTCTACCTAAGCCTGGGATTCTTGGTAGTGTGGGGAGTATTCTCCATAGCGGTGTATTTGGGAGGATCGGTGGGGAGTGGTCTAACGCGCCTAACTAGCGCCGTCATGCATTCGTTCATAGCTATATCCGTTGCATCAGCGCTCCTTCTCCCGCTTCTAGCGGCATCGCCCCCCCAAGAGGTCGTCATAACGAGCGCCGAGATCCGCGACGTAAAGCTGGAATACGTCGAACTCGTCGGCAACTTGGCCTCGAACGGGTCGAGAATATCGCTCAGCACCATAGTGCTTAGGTCACCACTCATGATCTACAACGCGTCGAACCAGCTCCAGCCAATCGAGCTGAGATCCGTTACGGCGAGGGTTTCCGACAGAATTGAGAGCTTCGGAGACATCTATATAGAGAAAATATCTTGGGAGAGAATCGAGTTCAGCGGCTATGAATATAGGTCCCAGCAAGATATGGGGCGCAACATATACGGCTCAATTGCTACGATTGCTTCATGGTTGTGGGTAAACTCCTACGTAGCGGTCGTGGTGAGCAGGGTCTATGGCGTCGGCAGACGCTTATGCGCGACGGCGGCGATCTTCTGCCTCTCGATCATGCTTGTCTTCGGCCTCCTGTAACCACCCCACTCCTGTCTATCTCGCCCCGCCGGATCCTAGTGCTGTTCACTGGCTCCCCATCACTAGCAAGGACTAGGGGGGAAACCTCCAGAGAGATGGGGGGTAGGCCTTTAGCCTCTCGTAGACGGACAGCCTGCTCCGCACGCTCCAGCACGAGAGGTCCTGAGACAAGTGCCTTGACGCTCTGGTCGGTCAGGATAGGACCATAGAAATCGTCTAGCTTGATTATCCTCGCCCGGTCAAGCCAGCCATACTTATCCAGAACCTTCCTAAGCTCTCTCTCCCTCTCCTCGAAGGGAGCGACACCCCCCTCCTTTCCCAGCGTAGCCGCAAACTCGTCGCTCGTTAACCCGATCATCACCTCTTTTGAGATTCTGAAGGCTGTGTTGAGGAGTGCTATGTGGCCTACGTGTATCTCGTCGAAGGTTCCGCCTAGTGCCGAGACCTGGTATATGGGCTTAAATGCGCCAGACAATGCTATCTCCTCCTCCACCTCGTAGTGCCACAACCTGTGGCTCCGAAGAAGTATTAGCGCCTCTCCCCTCGATATTCCGAGATATAGGGAAAGCTCGTCCAGGGTCACGTCCGGATGCTTCGGGAGAATCTCCTTCAGTATCTTGTCGCGCATCACGTGGAAGCTTCCCCTCATCCTAACAAGCTCCCAAAGCATGAAGTAAAGCTCTTGGATCGTTGCCGCCCCCAACCCCTTTTCACGAAGTAAACTGTGATAGACTATTAAACTGTTCTGATTTGGCGAGAAACACTTATAGCCTAAGTACGGAGGTCTCTCACTCGGATGACGACGCTGAAGCAGATTCACCGAATATACGAGGAGCTCAAGGACACCCTAGACTTCTTCGAAAATCAGGTAAAAACAGGCTCTAGGCTCGAGATGGTCGACAGCAATATCTCCGAGATCATAGAGACAATAGAGAACCTCCTTCTAGACCCTCGCATCTCTTCCAGCACCCTCTCATCCTTCGAGGAGCTACGCATGAGGGCCCTCGACATACAGAGGCGTGTTAAGAACATGCTGAGCAGGATGGAAGAAGATATTAGCAGCGAGGGCGAGATTTATAGAGATAGGAAATGGCGCAGGTGGAGGACCTACTAGGCCATGCCATCAAAGTAGCCTCTAGACTCGGCGCCAGATACGCAGAGGCCCGCTTTGAGGAGCATCGGGGAGAGCTCTATGTTGTGAGGAACGGAGTCCTTGACGTATCCGCACACTCTGTCTCGCGCGGAGTGGGGGTAAGAGTGCTGTATAACAAGGCGCTGGGCTTCGGCTCGACGAGCACGCTGACTAGGAGGGGGGTTGAGGAGGCGGCGAAGCGGGCCATTGAGCTCGCTAAGGTCTCTTCACGGATACTTTCGAAGGGTGTGGAGATGTCGGAGGAGAAGATGAATAGGGATAGAGTTATCTGCCGTCCGAGGGTCAAGCACGAGTGGGTCGAGACCGGAGACAAGGTCGGGCTCCTCCAAGAGGCCGATAAATCCATCGTCGAGGCGGCGGAGAGGAGGGGTGTGAAGCCAGTTGCAAGGTTCTTCCAGCTCGACTTGACATACCTCGAGAAGCACGTGGTCAACACAGACGGCGCCGATGTTTATCTCCATAAACCCCTCACGACGCTACTGTGCATCTTCAACATACATGGGAACGGCAGGTCGCTACAGCGATATCTCCACCTCGGCGAGTCGAGGGGGTGGGAGGCGGTAGAGAGATGGAGGCTAGACGACTTCGTGACGGAGGAGACCGAGGCTGTCTCAGCTGCGGTGAAGAAAGCCGTGGAGCCCCCCGAGGGGAGCATGGACGTCGTGCTAGGGCCGGAGATAATTGGGCTCGTCTGCCACGAGTCGGCGGGGCATCCCGGCGAGGCTGACAGAATGCTGGGCCGTGAGGCGGCGCAGGCCGGCGAGACCTACATAACGAGAGAGCACCTCAATACAAGAATCGGGTCCGAGGCAGTTACGATCGTAGACGACCCCACCATACCTGGCTCCTTCGGCTACTATCTATATGACGATGAGGGGGTAGCGGCCAGAGAGCGGATCCTAATCGAGAACGGGGTAATCAAGGAGCTTCTCCACAACAGGGAGACGGGGGCTGAGTTCGGGGTTGGCAGCAACGGCGCCTCGAGGGCGAGCAACTACAACAGGGAGCCGATAGTCAGGATGGCTAACACCTACATGAGGCCCGGCGACCACAGCCTCGAGGAGCTGATAGAGGACGTTAAACGCGGCGTCTACATCAAGAGCTACATGGAGTGGAACATCGACGACAAGAGGTGGAACCAGCGCTATGTCGGCGTCGAGGCGTATCTGATCGAGAATGGCAGGCCCGGGAAGATGGTCTTCCAGCCCGTCATTGACCTGACGACGAGGGGGTTGTTCTCATCGATTGACGCTCTGGGGAAGGAGCTAGAGTTCTACGCCGGCTACTGCGGAAAAGGAGACCCGATGCAGGCGCTACCCGTCTGGTTCGGGGGGCCAGCGGCCAGGCTCAGAAACATCAGGCTCGGTAGGACCGTACTATCCGCCTGACCTCTAGGCGCACGGCGTCGCTAGTTCTGGACGTGGCTGCGGGACGAGAGGCGTAGGAGCGCCTCCCTGAGCCTCTGGGGTCCAATATCGAAGAGGTAGGGACCCAGCCTCGGTCCATGAGGCCTGTCGAGGAGTAGAAGGTAGATCTTCTTGAAAAGCTCTGGGGGGTCTATACCCCTCCTCCTCGCTGCATCAAATATTGCTGACTGGACCTCCTCACCGTCTCTGGCGCCCTCGGCGACCCCTACGATCTCCTCGATGGCCTGTCTCTCCGCCTCCGACAGCTCGACGGCCGCGGCAACCGGCGAAAGCTCCCCGAAATCTTCAAGATATCTCCGAACCCTCTCAGCCTTGTCGAGGAGATATTCGTCATAGGCGATTCCATACTTTTGAAGCCTCCTAATCGTGAATTCCCTGAGCTGATCCTGCGGCGCGATTGACACGATGTCGGCTAGTAGCCTGAAGGGGGCGTGGGCCCTCGGCTTCTGGGGAGGCCGCAGCAGGTGAATATACTCGTACAGGCCCCTCAGCTTCGCTCTTAGTCTCTCGTCCTCGATCCTCACCCGCCCGAAGTATATATCCTCGAGACGCTCGAGCTCGTCGTATAGTCTGGGTATGAGCCTAGGGGAGACGACTCTCGCCCCAACACTCCTTTTGAAGATCAGGAGCAGGAGCGTCTGAGGCGGAGCGTATCTAAGCCACTCTTGGGGGCTGAAGACGTTTCCCGCGGATTTGGAGAACTTCTTTCCACCTACGTCGATAAAGTGCTCATACTTTACGTGCATAGGCGGCTCATACCCCAAGATATTTCTCGAGACCCAGTCGTTAACCCTGACGCTATCGATCAGGTCCTTCCCGAAAGCCTCGAACCTTATGTCTAGGAGCTTCCACCTAGCTGCGAACTCGACCTTCCAGGGGAGCTTCCCGTCTCCATCCCCCACGTAGGACCAGCCCTCGTAGCCGCAGCCTTCATGCATAATCTTCTTCACCTCTATGCCCTTGCAGACGTAGCGTACCGCGCGGCGCCCCTCATCATACGCAACGGCACGTGCCGTGTAGATTCTCCCGCATCCCTTACACACGGGGTAATAGAGTAGCTCGGATAGGAATTTCTCCTGACCGGTCATAGACTTTATCATCTCGCCTATCCTCTGCGAGTTGCGCAGGACCTCGTTTATCGTGTCAGATAGCAGGCCCGAGCCATATACCTCGCGCGCTCTATACAGCTTATATTCTATACCCATCAGATCCAAGACATCAGTCATCTTACTCAACATGTGGTCTGCATAGCTCTCATGGCATCCAAACGGGTCTGGTATGCGAGATACGGGCATCAAGAGATAATCCTTAAGTGTTTGGGGTAGGCCCGCTGGGATGCTGCGCAGCCCGTCCATGTCGTCCGAGAAAAGTATCATCTCGGAGTTGTGTCCGAGCCCCCTTAACGCAAGTGCGACACCGTAGGCCCTCGCCGGGTCTGAGAGGTTTCCTATATGGGGGATGCCGCTCGCTGCGATGCCGCTCTCAACCCGCAATAGGTCTAGGCTTCTCCCAAGCCTCCTCTCCCTCTCGATGAGCCTATATGCCACTCTGTCAAGCCAAGTCCCCCTCCCGATCACCGGCCTACCCGAAGGTCCGCCCAAGCGCCGACCTAGCTCCCAAAGAATCCGGCCCAAGCAGGATATTAATTCATATCTGGGAGTGGGTGGTGGTTAGCGTTGCGCGCCTTTTTCTAAGTACATTTTTTCAAAGGTCTTGGCTATCTCGACCCTCTTCAGGAGTTCGATGCTCGTGAAGGTTATGAGGCCTCCCCCTATAATCCACGCTAGGTCGGACTGAGACGGCGGAACTATGTGGAGAGCCTCCCTAGTAATTGGTATTGAAGCTAGTAGTGATATCAGGAATATCTCCCAGATAATCGTCAGCACAAGGAGTCTGTGGGGCCGCGTCTTAAAGATTGAGTGAATCAGGGACCTGCAGTTAAGAGCTACCACAAGCTCTATAACGATAAACATGAGGAAAAGCCTGCTCCTAGCAACCTCGATCCCTAGAGGCAGGGCGTCTAAGAATCCCGCGAGAAGGACTGGGGTCTCGACTATGAGCGCCCTAACTATGAACTCCTTCACCTCGCGCGTGAAGACTGTCTCCCTGCGCGGCCTCGGTGGCCTCTTCATGAGGTCCGGGTCAGGTGGACTCAGGCCGAGAGCGATCGCCGGAAGACCGTCTGTCGCGAGATTAATGTAGAGGATCTGTACGGGGAGAAGTGGTAGGAGCTCTTCGCCCCTAAATCCTAGGAGGGGGAGAATCAAGAGAGAAATTGTCGCTATGACAGCTATCTCGACCAGGTTTGCCTGGAGTAAGTATGATAGGTACTTCTTGATGTTGTCGTAGATCCATCTCCCAAGCTCGACCGCTCTCACGATGGTCGCGAAGTTGTCGTCTAGCAGTATAATGTCGGACGCCTCCTTAGCCACCTCTGTCCCCTTTATACCCATCGCTATCCCTATGTCGGCTTTCTTCAGCGCGGGGGCATCGTTTACACCGTCGCCGGTCATCGCGACGACCTTCCCCCTCCTCTTCCAAGCCTCTACTATCCGAAGTTTATGACCCGGAGTGACGCGGGCGTAGACTGATATCTTTTCTACCTTCTCTGCTAGCTCGTCGTCGCTGATGTGGTCAAGCTCTGAACCACGCATCACTATGTCTCCCTCCGAGTATATCCCGACTTCTCGGGCCACGGCCACCGCCGTGGATGCGTGGTCTCCAGTAACCATCACTGGCCTGATGCCTGCGGCCCTGCACAGGCTAACAGAGCCCTCGACCTCGGGCCTTGGCGGGTCTACCATGCCTACGAGCCCAAGGAGCGTAAAACCCTTCTCCACATCCTCCTCGGAGTAGGCTCCTAGCGTGGCGTCGAGCCGGCGGGTTGCGACGGCGAGCACTCTAAGGCCCTGGGAGGCCATCTCCTCGCTCAGTCTCAGAATCATAGTTCTCCTCTCTTCGCTTAACTCTACGAGATCGCCTCCATAGAGCATGCTTTCGCAGAGCGGTATTACGATCTCTGGGGCGCCCTTCATGTGGGCCTCTACACTCCCCCCGGCCTCCACTATTGTAGTCATGCGCTTTCGCTCCGAGCTGAAAGGTATCTCTCCTATCCTTCTCGTAGAACCCCGAACCTCATTGGTCCTTAAGCCGTTCTGCTCTGCAAGAACCATGATGGCGCCCTCCGTTGGGTCTCCATAGATCACGTATTTTCCGTCCTCCAGCCTCACGTTTGCGTCGGAGCAGAGGATCGCCGACCTTAGAAGCGCCCGTATAGCGTCTCCGACCCACTCACCTTGTAGCGTCTCTAGCTCTTCTCTCTGGAGAGGCCTAATCGACCCACCATCAGAGACATCGCAATACACCCCAGCAACATACATACTCCTCACAACCATCTCACCGCGCGTTACAGTACCAGTCTTATCTGTACAAATGACCTGAGTCGAGCCGAGCGTCTCAACAGCGGCCATCCTTCTCACAACAGCGTTCCGCCTCGCAATTATCAACATTCCGACCGCGAGGGTGCTTGTCACGATCGCTGGCAGGGCCTCGGGGACAGCCGCCACGGCAAGGGCCAGTGCGAACATGAAGATCCTGATCAGAGTCTCTTGGGCGAGCGGGCTCCCGAGAGCCACCGTCTCCACGACCTCCACAACAGTTACGACCGCTATGATCAGCAAGATCACTTTGCCAAGTGTCTTGGCCACCTCATCCATTCTCTCAACAAGAGGCGCCCTCTCCTCCCTGATCTCAGCCACCTCTCTCGCAATACCCCCAAACACTGTGGACATGCCCGTCGCCACAACCACCGCCTTCCCCTTCCCGCTAGAAACTACTGTACCGGAGTAGACCATGTTGGTCCTGTCGGCCAAGTCTGTGCTGGGTGGAAGCGGGTTGACTGTCTTGGCTATGGGGGTCGACTCTCCCGTAAGGGCCGCCTCGTATGTCTGAAGACCGAAGGACTCTATGACACGAGCGTCTGCTACGACCTTATCGCCGGCCTCGAGAACCAGAACATCACCCGGCACAACCTCCTCCGAGCTAATCCTAACGACAACTCCATCCCTCAACACGCTGCAACTAGGCGTCATGAACTTCTTCAGTGCCTCCACAATCCTCTCGGAGCGAAACTCCTGCCAGAAACCCAAGGCAGAGGCCATAAGCACGATAACGAAGATCACTATCGCGTCGATTATCTCCCCGAGAGCTGCGGAGATAGCCGTCGCTACCAGAAGAATGATTATCATAAGGTTACGGAACTGTCGAGCAAATATCTTGAGGGGAGAGACGCCCCGCTCAATGAGTATTCTGTTCGGCCCAAAAATCTCCCTGCGCCGGCGCGCCTCCTCACTTGGCAGACCCCTCTCAGGGTCGGAGGAGAGAAGTGCTAAAGTCTCAGAGACACTCTTAGCGTGCCAGTTCTCCTCACGGACAGCGCCCCTCGACATGGGTAAAGCCTATCCGCACCCAACGGGCTACGCAGCTAGGTGTGAAATATATGGTTATACATACTGAGGGTGGTAGTGTCCGGATAAGGCATCTCACCCGACCTCCCTCATCGTTTGGTAGTATGGTGTGAATAGGTTTAGGAATAGTTTAAGGTTCCCAATCCCCTGCCCATAATCCCTAGCGCTTATCTTGTGGTGGAATATAGACGTCTTCTCCCTAAGGTATCTGAAGAGCCTCTCAACCCTATTCCTCGAGCCGAACCTCTGATGCTCATAATCTAGTCCAAGCCTCTCCAGGGCCCATCTATACCAAGACCCCCCACCAACTACTACCTCTGGCTTGTTTATGCATGGCTTGAGGCCCTCCCTGAGGAATATTAGGCAGCTCCTCCCGTAGGAGGCCTCCAAAGCCATAAGCTCCCCAGAACCTACATCTACAGCGGACCATACTCTACACATATCTTCGTCTCATCTACGGCTATACACCTCCTGCACCTCTTCTCAGAGGCTAACACAACCCTTACTAGGTGACGTATGCCTGACTTGCTTATCAGCTCGTAGGCCAAGCTGAGGGCTCCAGACACCCTCCTAAAGCCACCATGGAACATATACTCCAGGACGGCCAGAACCTTTGACTCCACACTTTTTGTTACGCCTAAAACAGCTGGAGATCATGGCCACAAAATCCATTCACAGAAGACCGACACACAGGCCCTTAAACATAAACCCTTATTCGGACACTACCGCGGTTAAGGGTAAAATCGTCTTCGAGGAAGAGTCTGACCTACAACGGGAAGACCTTCAGGGGTCTTATATATATCTTGACTACGCCTACAAAGCCCTCCAAAAGAAATATCTCTGGGATGTGAATGCTCGGGTTAGAGAACAAGCTGGATGGGCGTGAGGATAGCTCTGGACCTTGACGGGGTGTTATCCGACTCTATGGGTAGCTGGGTCAGGATCTGGAACTCTAGACACCCATATAGGCAGATCACGGTCGAGGATATCCGTGAGTGGGACTTCTGGAGGGGGTTGGGGATAAGCCGTGAAGAGTTTAACGCGGTGTTCGACGAGGTTTGGCGCGGGTGGAGGGATCTCGCCCCTCTTGAGGACGATCTTGGGAGGAAGGTGGCTAGGCTCTCCGCTCTGGGCCGTGTAGACATAGTTAGCGGCAGGACCCCGAGGCACCTCCCATACGTTAAGAGCTGGCTGAAGCGTCACAAAATCCGATACTCTTCCCTCATTCTCGGTGTATCGCGTAAGAGTAGTCTGAACCACGACATATTCATAGACGACTCTCCGGTAGAGGCGCTCAGCATCGCCGAGACCGCGCGGTACGTCCTCCTGCGAGACCAGCCCTGGAACCGCCTGCTGAGGTTTAACCGCTTTATCCTGAGGGTGGGGAGCCTGGACGAGGCCTACCAACGAATAGTCAGCGAGGTGTTCCCCGAAATAGTTTAGCCATAAGGTCTACGCGTTCTCAAGATATTTATTGTACCGGGTCCGAGGGGCTGGGTGAGTATGCTGATAGAGGCGCTGAACCCTCTCCTGCTCTCTGTCGCCCTCCCCCTCGCCTTCTCCCCCCTCGCGGGGATCTTCGGCAGGGTGCTCCACCCCAAGGCCGCAGGGCTCTTCGCGACAACCACACTATTCTTCCCCATGATCTTCAGCATACTTCTATTCCAGCCGATCCAAGGTGGGGGAGTAGTCGAAGAGAGATTCAGCTGGATACCGGAGCTTGGCCTGAACTTTGTCCTTAGGCTTGACCAGCTGAGTTACCCGTTTTACCTGCTCATAAGCGTGGTGGGCTTCCTAGCCTGTGTCTACTCTTGGAGATACATGGAGGGTGAGAGGGGGTTAGGCTCGTACTACGCCCTAACCATGCTGTTTGTGGCCGGGATGATAGGTGTTGTACTCTCGACAAACCTCTTCCTATTCTACATATTCTGGGAACTGATGCTTATACCAAGCTACTTCCTCATAGCCTACTGGGGAACTGGTAATGCGCGAATCATAGGATTCAAGTATTTCGCCATGACACATGTGGGAGCTATCTCGCTGCTGGCAGGTATTGTCTGGCTCAACGCCCTCTATGGGAGTGTCGAGCTCGACGCTCTCCAAGCACTGTTGGGGGGAGGCTCACCGAAACTTCTTCCACTCGCAACGCTGATCTTCATAGGGGCGGCGGTCAAGATGGCTCTCTTCCCGCTACATACGTGGCTTCCAGACGCTCACGCGGAGGCCCCAACACCCATCAGCGTCCTTCTAAGCGGCGTGATGATAAAGACCGGCGTCTATGCGTATGCTAGGATAATCTGGCTAATGATGCCCTCCGCGTTCCAGCAGGCCTCAACGATCGTTATACCGCTCTCGCTTGCGACGATTTTCTGGGGCGGGCTCATGGCTCTAGTACAGAGCGACATCAAGAGAATCCTAGCCTACAGCTCCGTGAGCCAAGTGGGATACATGGTCTTCGGACTTACGGCATTCTCAAACCTCGGCTTTATCGGAGGGATGCTGCATGTCTTCACCCACGGCCTGGCGAAGTCTTTACTCTTCATGGCTGCGGGCGCCATCATGCACTCGACCGGTGAGAGGGATATCAGCAAGCTTGGCGGGCTTATGCGGCCGATGTGGTTCACGGCCTCGGTCTTCCTCATCGGGGGCCTCTCGATAGCGGGCACGCCGCCTCTGGCGGGGTTCTTCAGCGAGTGGCTCATCTTCTCGGGAGGCTACCAGTCGGGCCTAATTCTCCAAACGATCATAGCTACACTCGGCACCGCCCTAACCCTTGGATACTACCTTAAAGCATTCATGTATGTCTTCGCAAGGGGCGAGCCGAGACAAGACATCCACGAGGCACCCATCTCTATGGCTCTCCCCATGGCCGTGCTGGCAATCCTCATAGTGGCTGCAGGAGTCGTGACTCAGCCTGTTACTGGAGTGATAGTGCAGGCGTGGGGCCGTTAACTGCCTCTATGAACTCTCGCCTCCCACACGTGTTAGTGCATGCTTCGTAGCGGGGGGATAACGGCTCAGGACCAAATTTTGGAAGGCTTAAGGCCCTGATTGAGCCCCTCGAGAGGCAGCTCTTCCTCGTGCGGTGCGGCTGTGGGGCCATGTCGGTGGCGGGCTGGATAGAGAATGGGTGGGACAGGCCCCTCGCCTCGCATCACTGCGGTGCATACAATCGCAGAAGGATGGAGAGGCTCGAGGAGAAGCTTTCGGAGATGACTATCCGAGATTTGATGGAGGTGGGTTTAAGGAGTGTTGAGATTCCGTATGGGCAGTGTCCTCCCGGAAGCCGGACATCGGTAGGCTCAGCCCCAGCTTCAAAGACATATATTGCCCTGCAATCCCTTTTTTCGCTATGCCTGAACCGCTAGTCTACATCGATGGAGAATTCTACTCTAAGTCCTCCGCTAAGGTCTCGGTTCTGGATCACGGATTCCTGTATGGTGACGGAGTCTTTGAGGGCATCAGGTGCTATAACGGGGTTGTCTTCAAGTTGAGGGAGCATGTGGAGAGACTCTACAGGTCTGCCAAGGCGATAAGGCTGGAGATACCGGTGAGTATGGGCGAGATGATGGACATAGTTGTGAAGACTATTAAGGTGAATGGCTTCAAGGACGCCTACGTAAGACTTGTGGTTACTAGAGGGGTTGGGGACTTGGGCCTCGATCCACGAAGATGCAGTAGACCCTCTATCATCGTGATAGCGGAGCAGCTTGAGCCCATCCTCGGCTCTAAGAGTCTGGAGCAGGGGGTCAAGCTCATCATAAGCTCTACTAGGCGCGACCCGGTCTACGCCACCTCCCACGAGGTGAAGAGCCTCAACTACCTTAACAGCATCATGGCTAAGCTGGAAGCCATCGCTGCTGGTGCTGACGACGCGGTAATGCTAGACTCGCGGGGATTCGTCTCGGAGGCCACAGCCGCGAACATCTTCATCGCTAAGTCAGGAGAGCTGGCCACCCCCCCGATTACGGCAGGGATCTTACCCGGCATCACCAGAAGCACGGTCTTGGAGATAGCCCAACGCCTCCAAATACCTGTCAAGGAGAGAGACATCACTCCTGTCGAGCTCCTAACGTGCGATGAAGCCTTCCTCACGGGCACTGGCGCCGAAATAGTGCCCATAGCATCCATAAGCGGGGTCAAGATAGGGGAAAAGGTGCCGGGCCCAATAACTAGTCGGATCATAGAAGAGTTTAACAGGGTCAAGGTAGACCCCGCCTATGGGGTGCCGATAGAGTAGGGGGGTGGGTCATGAGCGTTAAACTCGAGGTAGTGAGGATAGAGATACCCGAGGGCTGTAACGCGGTTTTAGGGATCACACATTTTATCAAGAGTGTGGAGGACATATATGAGGCGGTGGTAAACTCTGTGCCGGGGGCCAAGTTTGGCTTGGCCTTCAGCGAGGCGAGCGGGCCCTGCCTGATAAGACACGAGGGCACGGACGAGGAGCTGAGGAAGCTTGCGGCCGAAACCCTCCTGAAGATAGGGTGCGGCCACACCTTCTTACTATTTCTACGCAACCTCTACCCGATAAACGTGCTGGGAAAGCTGAAGGAGGTCCCCGAGGTCTGCACAATACTCTGTGCCACCGCAAACCCGCTCCAAGTCGTTGTCGCCGAGACAGACCAGGGGCGAGGGATAGTTGCGGTCATAGACGGCTACAAGCCGAGGGGCATAGAGACGGAGCAGAACATAAGGGAGAGGAGGGATTTCCTGCGGCGGATCGGCTACAAGCTCTAAAACGTTGACTTGGTGAAGTTCACGCCCCTGATGAGGGCGTAGGGGGCCTTAACTGGCGTCTCGACCTCCCACCACTTTATCCAGTATTTATCCGCCGTCATGTCCTCCAAGTTCGCCAACATCCTCAATATATTGTCGCTTATCCTCAGGTCTTTGAGGGCCGCCTCGATGCTGCCGTTCTTCACGAGGAAGAGTCCGTCCCGCGGCAGCGTGGAGAAGTCGCCCGTCCTTATGTTTCTGTACCTCAGGTACCAATCGTTCGTGACCAGGATCCCCCTGTCGACCCTCGAGAGTAGGCTGTTCAGCGTTGCAGACCCGCCCTCGACGACTAGGTTGAAGGGTGTGGGGTTTATCCAGCCGGCGTTCGCCGTGCTCTCGACGTTAAACTTTTTGGCCGTGGCGCTGTTATGAAGATAGGTCTTGAGGATGCCCGACTCTATAATTGCTTTACGCCTGGTTGGGAGCCCCTCATCGTCGAATGGTTCTGAGCCGTAAGCGGTTTCTATTGTTGGGTCATCGATTAGTGTAAGGATACGTGATGAGACCTGCTCGTTAAGCTTGTCGGTGAGGAAAGATAGCCCAGTCAGGACCGAGTAGGCGGAGGCAGCCTCCCCAACCTCCTCTAGAATGTTGGCGAAGACCATGGGGCCGAGTATCGCGTCGTAGACTCCCGGCTCACCACTAACCGGGTTTCTGGCCATGCTCGCTATCTCGCCCGCTGTCTCCCCAACCTTACGGGGGGCAAACTCCTCCCTACTAGCCGTGGCGGTGGAGAACTGTCCGCTCGACTCGCCGTCGAGAAAAGCCCTTACGGAGAGCTCAATCCTCTCGCTGGTGGCCTCGGCTCTTACGCCACCCGTGGTATAGAGTATCCGCCGGCCCCTCCTGAGTATCAGGGATCCGGCAACCCTCTTCGCACCCGCGCTCTGAGCCCCAGCTATGGCCTCACCAACCCACTCAACTAGGGCCTCGGGTGGAGTCCTACCACCCCTCCTGAGGAGTTTGGCCTCATACTTAAATGGGCCCCTCGGTAGGGGGGCGTATATGTCGCTGGGGACAGCGAGCTTGATGGTCGAGGCAAGGCTCTTGATCAGCTTCCCCACCTCCCCCACGCTTGGGACCGATATGGATCCAACCCCCCTCCTCTCGCCGAATGCTAAGTAGACCGAGGTGGTGGTTTCGCGGAATACCTTAGAGACCGTTATCTCGTTGTTAGAGAAGCGTATCATGTAAGATACAGAGTCATCCAGCTCCACAGCCCCATCAGTCGCCTTAACGCTCCGCGCATACCTCAACGCACCCCTTACGATCTCTCTTGACCCCGCCAATCCAATGATTAACCTGCATCGCACCAGGATTAATCTCCTTCGCGCGTAGTGTTATAAAAGACTGCGACCTAACTCAGAATAGGTGCAGAGAGTGGATTGGCTCGTTCCGGCGCGGCGCTGGGGCTGGGGGATGCTGCTTTAGGGCGGGAGGTCGCGGCCTTCGAGTACCCGGTCAGAGCTGGGGGCAACGTAATATATGAGCGGCTCGTTTTGCGTGATGCTGAGCGAGACTACATCAGAATACAGCAGAGGAACAACGTAAGGGCAATAATCACGACCTATAACCTCCTCCTGAAGGACCTGTCTAGCTCGGTTGTAGCCGAGAACCTTGCACTGAGGCTACTCACACCACTCAAAGTGCTTTTCGGGGAGAGTGAGATCAAGGGACTCAGGTCCCAGTACGTGAAAAGGGTGATAAGCCGCATCATCGACGACGTCGTGGGGACCTACGAACTAGCCGCCATCAACCTCCGCATACCGCCAAGCTACTTCCTAGTCAAGTGGGTTAAGTCCAAGATAGCAATCCTCCCCCACCTATCTAGACTCTTCTGGTGGCTTGACACTGCTGGTCAAGGGCATGAAGACTATATGCGCGCGGTTCTTGACGCATTAGTCGAGGAGCTTGACGAGGCCTGCCGCCTTGGGATGCTCGTGAAGGCGGATGGTTTCTACTCTCTGAACCCGGATATTAGTCTAGAGAGTGTGCAGAGCCGCAAGAGGTTGAAGATTAAGGGCTCGCTTCGGCCCCCGCTGACAGATATCAGGAGTAACCCGAGACTATCTCTGGATGTGTTGAGGCTCGTGCTTTCGGAGGTGCAGCAGATCGAGATCTCTGGGCTTAGCGAGCTTGACCCGGAGAATCTGTTATACGTGCCGACGGCGAGGGGACTACAGCCCGTCTCACATGACGAGCCGCTTCTGGAGGCTCTTAGAACCCACCTCTCACTAGAAAAGGCAAACGCGGAATTCAGGATTGAGAGGCGTGGCTCGCTCCTCAACTCCACCTTCCTTCTGAGGATCTATGTTGACGGCTCCCTACACGAGCGTCTCTTCGTCAAAAAATACCTCTCCTGGTCTGATATTAAGTGGATCGCCGCCAAGCTCTGGGCCCTCCCCCTCAGGAACTTCTATCTCATGCCTGGGACTCGGATGGGTAATGAGCTCTTCTTCCTCAGCTATCTGAGGGAGCGTGGCTTCAGGGTCCCCGAGATAGTTTATGTCTCGTGGAAAGAGAAGGCCCTAGTTGAGGGCGCCATAGAGGCCATGACTCTGACAGAGGCCTGGACAAAGATGCGCGCATCTCTAGGAGCCGATTTGCTTGAGAGGGCTACTACCGAGATCGGCAGGCTCCTAGCAGAGATACATGGGGCTGGGATAGTTCTAGGCGATTGTAAGCCAGATAATTTCCTCTTAAGACCCGAAAGAGGCGAGTATTGGGTGGTCGACTTGGAGCAGGCCTCCCTGAGGGGCAGCCAGTCTTGGGACCTCTCAGAGCTGGTTCTCTATATGGGGCACTATCTGAGTGGAGAGGATGCGGAGAAATATGCTTCCCTCATCACACGGGGATACCTAGAGATCGGTAGGAGGGATGTGGTGGAGAAGGCCTTGAACAGCGCGTTCCAGATCGCTATGCTTCCCTGGACCCCCATATGGACACAGGTAAGCATGTTCAAGAGTATAAGTGCCGAACTAAACAAGCGGTAGGTCGGTGGGCCTTAACCTACGATCCTCACGTATTCCTTGCCAACACCCTCGTAGGATCCTACAAGTATCTGAAGCCACTTCTCGCCTCCCCTAGTCTCAGCCACTTCGAGCTTACCCTGAACCTCAACCACATCACCACTCCTCAGCACGCCCGCAAGCATCATGTCGTAGCAGACTATCCTCATGGAGCCCACCTCCCCATCCTCCGCGATATACACCGCGGGAGTAAAGAGCGAGTCCCTAACATCCACGACCTCCACCACTCTCCTTGCCAGCCCTAGGGACCTGTACAGCACCTCGCCATACCTTTGCGGCGGCTTATCCCTAACTCCGTGGACGGAGAACATCGTCTCTCCCACCCATCCCTTGTTCATGACCCTGCTTGCGAGTATCTCCAGCTCGCTGCGGGGAAGGGGATACTTGGCAGAGGCCCTGGCAACCCAGCCCTTGCACGCCCTGCTTTTCTGGAGAGTTATGCCTTCCCGGCCATCTAGGGCCTCCAGAGCCTCCAGAACCCTCCATAGGTTCTGCTCGCCGTACACGAGGAGGTCGATGTCCGAGTTGTTGTGTTGTATCCCAAGCAGAAGCGAGCCTGTCACGCCGAAATCCTCCCTCCTGACACCCGAATAGTCTGATAACATCGCGACCAGCTTCAGAAGCCTCTCCTCAAGAGGATGTAGAGCCTCTCCACCCATTAGCTCAGCCAGCCTCTCCCTAGCCCTGTAAACCCGCCTTATCTTGGAGAGCGGAGGAGCTATTACCTTCGCGCCAACTGTGTAGTCGAAGAAGACGTAGTCAGGAGCGTGGTGTTCGATGAACTGAATGCTGCTGAGGAGCTCCTCGACTGTGTAGTTCTTCAAGACGCGCCTATACCTGTTCTCGCCGTTCCCCCACACCCCCTCGCCGGGGACATACTTGAGGCAGCTCCAGACCCTCCCCGGCGGGTGAACATCTCCCAGAACAAAGAAGATCCATCCCTCCTCTGTCTCAAAGTAGTCATGGTCCCTGAGCGTCGGGTATTCTCGCGCTTCCTCCCCCATCCTGTTCCGAGTAGGTGGAGAAGCGTGGGCTGTAATAGATGTTATTCCAGCCCTATGGACGCTGAGGCTATGTAGTCTCTCGATGTATTTCCGACGAACAGCCTCACCCTTCTGCTAAATAGATCGAGCTCGACCCTGCCACAGGCCTCGAATTCCTCCCCTTCAGTCACCTGCTCCGAGAACCTCGACCTGAATGATACTGCCTCGCCGGCCCGCCAGGCGGCCTCTGGCCCCTCAACGACCTGCTCTACGGAGATGTTTACGCTCATCGGTGTGTAGGCGCCTCTTTTAGAGTCGATGACGACTCCTCTAACAAGTGCATGGCCTATCTCCCTCCACCGGGCAGAGCCGTATGGCTCCCAGTATATCTTGGGCGAGGGTACGAGCTTGGCCGAGTAAACCACACCCCGGTAGACCCCGTAAAGCACCTTCCGCGCCTCGTGTCTGATCCACGCCCTCAGACTCATGACGGACCCCCGCCGCTTAGATGCAAGGTCTTTAGAGAACTCCTCCGTTACAGGCCTGGTCACACCCCTCTCCCTCAGCTCTCTCAACGCACCGGCAACTTCTCGGCCACCCGGATCGACGATGACTAAATCGATATCGGAGTCAGCGCGATGATTGTTGAGGAGTATCGAGCCCGAGACACCTATCTGCGTCGTCGCAATACCCGCAGCGTCTGCGAAGAGCCCTGCAAGCTCAAGCGCCCGCTCCGTCAACTCGTCACGGGGCCTAAGCCGTCTCAGCCCCTCGCGGGCTGAGTAGACCATTTTGATGGATTTCCGCGGTATCTGTGGCAGGACCTGGCCCGAATGGTCGTCGAACAATAACAGTCCGGGAGACCGGTCCTGAATGTAGCAGTAAGCCTCCTCCAGGTCCATGCCAGGCCCAATCCTGGGAAAAGCTACAACCATTCCCGGAGGGTGGGCGACACCCTTCACCGCAAGGACTCCGAGCCCCAATACATACACATAGTCACCCTCGATCAGCTCCTCTGACTCCATGCCACACACCAATAATGTTGTCTCATCGCCAATCTTAAGCATGAGTCAGCCGAGTCCCCGGGAAAAGCATAGACAAACCCACGAACAGAAGTCCGCCTCAACGATTCCCGACCAAGCCTCTGCTATAACTATCGAAGCTAGATCCTCTTGATTTAGACTTAAATATCCGCGCAGCAAAACTAGCCGATGGACGAAGCTGATGCCGACTCCCAACCGATCCCGCGCAAGATCTTTGGTTTGTTTGCTGCAGGTTAGGGGCCCGTAGCTCAGCCTGGCTGGAGCGTCCGGCTGATAACCGGAAGGTCCTGGGTTCAAGTCCCAGCGGGCCCATATGATTTATAACTTTCTGTTAAGGTATAAATAGGAAGGGGAAGTTGGGGGAGGGGTTTGTGTCTTAGCTTCCTTTTCAGGTACTCCTCCAGACGCGCCCTGATCGCCGGGAAACGGGTGTAGAGCCTCAGCCTTTCCTTCGGGCCAAAGATCACGACCGCCAGCCCCTCCTCAATACATCCCTGCGCGATCTGAAGCGCCGTGTGCCCGGTGTAAATGGCCACAGACGGGATACGCATGTATCTTAAGTAGAATTAATGTCCAAAAATATGTTTACTCTCCTTTCCAAGCTCACCAAGCCCAAAGAGGTGCACGGTATATCGACCGAATAACCGGAAGGACGGGAAGAAGGTGTTAGGCAACGTGTAACTGCGCCCCGTTCTCTTAAGAGAGTCTTCAGAGTATCAGGTGTTTTCCCGCATAGAAGAACGCCAGCATCCCCATTACGGAGTTAATCAACGGGAATCTCCAGTAAAAGCTCGGCAGGACCTCTATACGCGCAGTCAAGTAAAGAGCTGCCGCGGGATAGATGAAAGAGGGGAACGCGATCGGGTCTCTAAGCGTCAAAAACAAGGACACGAACAACCAGCAGACCGAGACAAAGACCATGGTGCCGCGGGGCCCCAGAGTTGTGGCGATTGTCTTCAACCCCGCCTCAAGGTCAGGCCTGATGTCAGGCACGGCTGAGAGGGCATGCATACCCGCGGTCCAGAGGGCTCCCACAACCCAGAACCAGAGTGGCGCGAGCATCCCCGACGAGAGGTGATAACCCACCGCCCCGGGGATTAGGTAGAACCAGTTGCTGAACGAGTCGAGGAAGGGCCTTGCCTTCAGACGGATGGGCGGCACGCTGTAAAGCGTGGCCATGAGTATATAGAGGCCGTTAAGCAGAAACGACGTCAAGCTCCATGAGAACAGCATTACAACAATTCCTGAGAGTACCACGTAAATAGTGAGTCTTCGCCTCACGGCACCGGCGGCCACCGCCTCCCTGCCTCCCTTCTTAGGGTTCAATACATCCGTGTCGATGTCGGCTAGATCATTTAATCCGTAGAGATAGAGATTGGCGGGTAGTAGGTAGACGAACAAACCCAGCGGGAAGAGAGGATTGATAAACTCCGGTAGGGATCTGACCCCGGCTACGTACCCCACCATATAGGTGCCCGCTGTGTAGAGCCAGAACCGAGGCCTGCTGTGAATCAGTGCCAAGACATAGCCCTCAATGCGTTCAGGAAATTCCTGAGGACGTTAGGGCGATATTTCCTGACCAGGACTATCCAGGGGTTCCTATAGATGTATCGCGCTGTGTCTACGTAAATATTCGTGGCCGTGGATATCGGGATGAGGTATCTGAGAGGAATGTATCTGAACCCTCTCCGCGCGACCTCCAGCTCGCTGAAAAAGCGTTGAATCTCGTAACGCACCATGCTGTAGAAGTTTTCGGTAAACCCAAACTCTTCCACGCCGAATCTCCTCAGGTCCTCCTGTGGCATGTAGACGCGGTGGAGTCTGAGGTCCTCTCCGATGTCTCTAATCATGTTGATGAGCTGGTACGCGCGTCCCAGCCTCATTGCGTAAGGATAACTCTTCTCGTCTAACCCCATGATCTTGGCCATGAAGAGCCCTACAACCTCTGCCGACCCGTAGATATACTTGAGCAGGTCGTTGTAGGTGGCGTAACTTTTCACGTACAAGTCCATCTCCATCGACCTCATGAAGCCGTCTACCCACTGGCGTTCAAAGTTGCGTTTAGTGGCCAGCTGTATGAAGGGTCGTATGACTGGTGGTCCTCCGCCTGACCCCCAGTGATTGTCTAACGCGTCCCAGCACATGTAGAAAAGGTCCTCGTTTGGTTGGTCCCTGTCTACAAGGTCGTCCACGAACCTCACGAAGGCGTAAAGTGTCGCAACTTCGTCGCGTATCCTCGGCTCGAAGAAGAGGCTAGAGAAATAAAACGTCTTTCCCTTGCGGAAAAGGCTGTAACTAACTTCCTTCGACATTCCTCGCCACCAACATCGCTGAGGTAAGCACTAGCGGTACTCCCACACCGGGGTTTGTGCTCTGGCCGACGAAGAACACGTTGCGGAGCCTCTTGTGTCTTATCTTGGGCCTAAACCAGGCAGTCTGCCTCATTATGTGCTGTAATCCCAGAGCCGAGTATCTATACGATCTGTACTCGTCGTAAAAGAACCTGGGTCTGATTGAGGCGTGGAGCTTGAGCTCCGCGTTTAGCTGTTTCGAAACTAGCTTGAGTAGCTGTCGCTCGTCGAACCCTTCTTGGCCAGGCGCCGCTGGAAAGAGGATGAAGACGTTGTGGCGACCGTCGGGTCCCCACTCAGGCTCGTCCATGGTCTGCACATGTATGTAGTATGACGGTGTTTCAGGAGGTGGGCCTCCCATGAGATGGTCAAAGTGACTGTCCCACTCGTTTATCACGACTAGGTGTGATGCCTCAGCCTCGATCTTCCCCGAGGCGAGTAGGATTTGTGCAGAGGGTCCTAACACAGCTCTCTGCCAATATTTCTCGCCGTAACTCGGTGTCTCCAGTAGCTCCACGTCCGCCGTTGGGTAGCTCGCGTTGACCACAACGACATCGGCATGATAGGTCGATTTTTCTGTCTCTACGTATCGCGCTGTATCCCCGTTTGACTTAATCCTTTTCACCTCCTCGCCTAGGTGGAAGTCCACGCCGCGCCGTTCTGCCTCCTGCTTTATCCTCTCGGCCATCTGCGAGAACCCGCCCCTCGGCCAGTACGGTCCGTCAATGAGGACCGTCTTAGTGAGGAAAAGACCTAGCATGGCTGGAAGCCTGTCGGGCGGCGTCCCTACAAAGAGTGAATCATACTCCAGCAAGTGTATGAAGAGCTCGTTCCTGAAAAGTTTCCTAAGGTAGCCGTCGAAGGAACCGAAGAGCCGCCATATCTTTGGCTTTGTACCCACGATTAAGAAGTCTAAGAAGGATGAGTAGTCTTTGTAGACTGCCTCGACCAGGCTTTCGTACACATCCTCAGAATGTCTGAACAGTCTATCGACTGATTCGGAGCTCTCATCCAGCGAGGCAGCGATCTCCTTAATGTTACGTTTGGTAACGACGAGCCTCTTCCCCTCCACGAACTCCATCACCGGGTCTTTCTCTACCAACGTAGGAGGCGGTACCCCCGCCGCCTCGAAAAAACGCCTGTAGAAATCGTCTAAGAGGTACCATGTGGGGCCTATCTCGAAGACTCTGCCATCGTACTCCAGCTTCGTGGACACGCCGCCCACCACCCTGCGACGATCAAAAACCGTCACCTCGTGATCTCTGGAGAGAAGGACGGCAGTTGCGAGGCCGCCAAATCCGGCCCCGACTACAATAATCTTCATTTTGGATAACGTTTTTTTCCCGGATTAAAATATCTTCATCATCATCTATGTCTGTTGTAGTTTTTACTTCAAAATCTATGAGGCTTCGCTTCCTAGCATCAGGTTTTATAACTACTGTCGGAAATTTTGATAAACAATCAGAACAGCGCTATATAGGACACTATTCCGACATGGTTTGAGTGTTTGGGGCGGAAAGGCCTCCCTGGCGTTAGGGTGGAAGGCTGAACTTACCGGCCTCGAGATTCTCGGGAATATATTTATTACATCCAGCAGCTACCCGTAATGGATAGAGTAGGTGCAAAACAGGTTAGGAGAGTTGGTGATGGGTTATCGAGATTAAGGTTTTAGGCGGGGCCAGAGAGGTCGGGAGGTCCGCAATTCTTGGCAGATAAGCTGCATGTCCGCGTGGCGGCCCTCATCTCGTTCGTCCTAGCATCCGTCGGCTCCCTCGTGGCGCTCTATGCGGACTCTCTTCCACTGTACCTCCTCTCCTACTCGATGCTCTGGATGGTGTTTGGTGGTTGGCTAGCTATCGCACCGAAGGCCACCTCAACATACTTTGGCCTGAAAAACCTCTCAGTCAACTACGGCGTCGTGTTCTCGGCCTACGGAGTTTCCGCGCTGATAGGGCCATCCCTCGCCTCCCTCCTGTGGCTAACCATGCGCAGCTACTATCCTGTCTTCGCATCTGTACTCGCCCTCGCAATAGTTGGCATAACAGTCTCCCAGCTAACCTTCAGACCACCTATACAGAGAATGCGCGCCATCGCCACAGCCTGATCGACGATGCACCGAGTCCCGGGCTCAGATACCCCAAGGCAATTCATACATTACGTCATTTAAGAGTCCTACATCATCGCCCAAACCAATCATCCGAAAGGCCTCCAGATAAACGCTATGTAATCATGGATGCGTCGCCGAGGACACCGTTTTTAAGCGAGGATTGAGAGATAGGTTCAGGGCTTGGGTCTCGGAGAGGCGCTTAAAGGCGCTATAACCCGCTTCATGAGTAGGGGCCGACACGATAAGGAGGCCCTGGAGGAGCTGATTAGGGACATTCAGAGAGCCCTCCTCTCCGCAGACGTTCATGTCGAGCTTGTCATGGAGATTTCGGACAGAATCAGGCGGAGGGCCGCCGAGGTGACGCCACCTCCCGGCGTCTCGAGGAGGGAAATGGTCTTTAAGATAGTGTTCGACGAGCTTGTCCAGCTGCTGGGCGGTGCTCATGGACCGTATAAGCCTCTGAAGAAGCCGACGGTTCTGATGGTTGTGGGGATACAGGGATCTGGAAAAACTACGAGCGTTGCGAAGCTAGCCCACTACTTCTCCAGAAACGGCTACCGAGTAGGAGTTGTCTGCGCCGACACCTACAGGCCCGCGGCATATCAACAGCTCCAGCAACTCCTCGCGGAGAAAAACATACCAGTCTTAGGGGAGCCCGAGAGCGACGACGCGGTTGGCATCGCCAAGAAGGGGGTCGAGATACTCAGACAGCAAGGCGCGGAAATAATAATAGTGGACACTGCGGGCAGGCACAAGGATCAAGAATCACTGATGAGCGAGCTCAAGGAGATACAGAAACTTATTCAGCCCGACGAGGTCGTCTTGGTGCTCGACTCGACGATCGGTCAGCGGGCTAGGTCCCAGGCGGAGGCTTTTCACAAGGTTGCAGGGGTAGGGTGGGTCATGCTCACCAAGATGGACACCTCCGCGAGAGCAGGCGGAGCCCTATCCGCGGTGGCCGCCACAGGCGCTCCAGTACGTTTCATAGGTACAGGAGAGAGGCTTGAGGATATCGAGACTTTTTCTGCAGACCGTTATCTCACCCGGCTTCTAGGCATGCCTGACCTAGTATCGCTGGTCGAGAGGGTGAAGTTGGCTGAGGTCTCGTTTAGCGAGAGTAGTGCGGAGAGAATGCTTAGCGGCAGGTTCACGATCGAAGAGATGGTGCGTCAAGCTAGGGAGCTGACAAAGATGGGCCCCCTAGAGAAAATTATCTCCTCACTACCCATCCCAGGGGCTAAGTCACAGCAACTTGACGACCTTGAGGCTCAAGTTAGGAGGTGGGAGGCAATAGTGAACTCCATGACGCCCGAGGAGAGGAGGGACCCAACCATCATCGACTCATCGAGAGCTAGGAGAATCGCGAGGGGGGCTGGTGTGAGCGAGAAGGATGTAAAGCGCCTCATAAAGCAGTACAGTGAGATGAGGAGACTCATGAAGAGGCTGAAGCGAGATGCTGGGAGGATACCGAAGGGTCTATTAGAGGGCTTGATGCGGCGTGGAATCGGAGGTCCTCTCGAGGGCTAGGAGACTCTTAGAGAAGTATCCGCTCTGTGATAACTGCCTAGGAAGGCTCATCGGCGGTGTAGGCGCCTGGGGGAACAGCAGTGAACGCGGTGCCGAGATCAAGTCCCAGCTTCTAAGAGAGGCAAAGCGAATGTTAGAGGAACACCGCATAGAGGAGGCCTACAAAATCCTGAGAAACCTCTCCTCCACGGGGCATCGAGAGGCAATACAACTGGCCGAACGAATCGGGGCGCGGCCAGAAATCAGGATACCGTGCGTCGTCTGTCTAGGGCGGTTCAACGAGACCGTAATAGAGGAGCTTGCTCATAAGGCTGTCCAAAAGTCGTTGGGATACGAGTTCTACAGCTTTTTAGTAGGCGCCCACGTGCCCAGCCACATCGCTTCAATAGAGGAGAGGATCTTCTCTGAGATTGCGCTAACAGAGTCTAGGACCCTCCGTAAGGATATATCCAGCGAGTTGGGCCGCAGGCTGGAAGAACTGACCGGAAAGACCGTCAGCTTCACAAGCCCTGACATAATCTTCAAGGTAGACATCTTCATGGGAGAAGTCGAGGTTAATGCTTCCCCACTCTACATCAGGGGGCAGTACTTTAAGCACCAGCCCCACGTGCCTCAGACGCCGTGGTTTTGCTCAAAGTGCTGGGGTGCCGGCTGCAAGCTGTGCGGATTCACTGGCCGCATTTATCCCGACTCGGTTGCGGAGTACATAGCAGGACCTGCTGTGAAGCTTGCCGGCGCGATCGGATATAAGTTTCACGCGGCGGGCCGGGAGGACGTTGACGTCCAAGTGGGGGGAGAAGGCAGGCCCTTCATCCTCGAGCTGATCCAGCCCTCCCGCAGAAGGATTGACCTCTCGCTCCTTAAGCAACAGATAACGGAATACTCTAAGGGGAACGTGAGTGTCGAGAATCTCTCCTTCGCGGATTCCAAGGATTTGAAGTTGTTGAAATCAGAGGTTGAGGGCGGAAGTAAGAGGTACCGAGCCATCGTAAGGTTCGAGTCACCTATCGTGCAGGACGACCTAGAGAGGTTGGAGTCCATCTTCAGAGGCGCCGTAATCGACCAGATGACCCCTACAAGGGTCCTTAGAAGAAGGGCCGACAGGCTTAGGAAGAAAAGGGTGTACAGCGTCACTGCGACCATCAAGGATCCCCATCTCGTAGAATTCCTCATAGTGGCCGATGGGGGCCTTTACGTGAAGGAGCTGATCCATGGCGATGGCGGCAGGACAAAGCCGAGCTTCGCCGAGATACTGGCGAATAGGCCCTTAGAGATAAGGCTCGAGTTCTTAGGCGTCTCAAAGCGAATACCCCCTAAAGAGATGTAGCGGGTGGGGCTGGTAGGCATAAACCTGGCCTAGATCTTGGACAGGATGGCCCCCGACCATGTGTTTGGGCTCCCCCCGCGAGTGTGAGGAGGAAAGCTCCAAATCTCTACTTCACTACTTCTGTGTCTATGGCTGGCTCGACCTTCTCCATGGCCAGGGTGCTCCGGGTTGAGGCACGAAGAGAGGCGTTTAGAGCAGGGATCGAGTGGCCCCTTCAACCCCTCTCTCGCCCCTACACCTCTCTGGAAAACCTCTTCATCGGCCTACGCCGAGCCAAGGGAAGGTCGAAGGCAACCCCCTCGGGGAGGGCTCCCTCTCCTCCCCGTAGTCTTGACCCTTACTCCTGATGCCAAGCCGCCTCAAAACACCTTTTTATACATGGCAAATCCTAAATAATGCAGGCGGTCTAGACCCATGACGAGGCATAGTGGTAGTAGGAAGAGGACAAGGCGGCTTCTTCGAAAAGATTTAGGGTCGAGGAGCGGCCCCCGACCAGAGGTATATCTCTCAGAGCTCGAACCCGGCGCCAAGGTCGTGATCCATGTAGATCCCGCATCACATAAGGGGATGCCACACCGCCGGTACCATGGAAGAGTAGGGCGTGTCGTCGAGAAGAGGGGCCGGGGCTACGTCGTGGCTGTTCAAATAGGCTCAAAGCTGAAGAAACTCTCTGTTCTCCCCGAACACCTCAGGCCGGTCGAATCGCCGGTGATCTAGAGCCATGCCGCGGAAAGTGGTCTCACTAAAGCCTATAACTATCTCGGAGGCGGCTGATCTCCTCAGGCAGCGTTATCCCAACTTAACGCCACTCCAGCAGAGGGTCTACGAGTATGCGAACACATTCCGGAAGCTACCCGCCGATAAGGCGCAAATGCTTACGGAGGAGCTTCAGCAGAGATTCGGGTTAGAACGTGAGGAGGCGTGCCAGATAGTTAACATATGCCCGCGCGACGTCAACGAGCTTAGAGCAGTCATCGCGGGATATAAGAGGCTAATCTCCAGCATCCTTTTTTCTGACCAAAAGCTATCTGAGATTGTCCAGACGATCGAGTCTTACGTCGGTGAGGAGGCTGGGAGGATAAGCGATTAACGTGAAGGACATGAAGCGGGCGCCTCAAAAGATATACGAGGATGAGGCAATTATCCTAGACATTGTCCCATCTGCGAGGCTCGAAAGAGGTCAGCATGTCGAGAGGGGCATGATTGTGGCACAGATGGTCGGCTGGCAGTACTTTACGCTGCTAGAGGCAGCCATAAATCAGAGCCTAAACCCAAAACCGGGATTGAGGCTGTACATAGGCAAGGACGTCCCGCGACAGCTAGTCAGAATTTTAAGGAGAATCAGTTATCAGGAGCTCACAGAAAACGCGAAGTTCACGTTAGAGAAAGTAGTGGAGGAAATAGTTAAGGAGCGTGAGGCGGAGCTAGTAGAGTTCATCAACACCTGCGGCCCCTTAACACCTAGGCTACACGCGTTAGAAGCACTCCCAGGTATTGGGAAAAAAATTTCTATGAGGCTGATCGAGGAGAGAAGTAAGGCACCCTTCACCAGCTTCAAGGACATTGAGGAGCGGGCCGGGATCCAGAACTTCGACAAGATGATCATGAAGAGGATAATCGAGGAATTATCAGACCCTAATGCAAAGTATTGGCTCTTCACTAGGCCCCCCTCATCCTACTAGCTATGGCTAGGCTGGGACAGCACATAACGGTTGACTCGCGGGTCTTGAATAGGCTAGTTGAGCTGGCAGCACCAACCTCCGACGACGTAGTATTGGAGCCAGGCTGCGGGGACGGTCGCCTCACAGAGCTCCTCGTACGGAGGGGCTGCAGGGTTATCAGCGTCGAGATAGATCCGACACTATTTGAGGAGGCCTCCAGAAGGCTTAGCGGGTGGAAAGGCGTCACAATTATTCGGGGAGACCTCCTCAAGATCAAGCCAGGTGGATTCACCATGATTGTAGGAAGCCCACCCTACTATCTCTCGAGGAGGCTGATAGAGTGGCTCACAACCGAGGCTATGCCTAGGAAGATCGTGCTAGTTTTGCAAAAGGAATTCGCCGAGAAGCTGGTGGCCCCGCCCGGGAGCAGCAATTACCTCTTCATCAGCCTCGTATCCCAGATGCTCTACGACGTGGAGCTACACGACAGAGTCAGCCCAGCCTCGTTCAGACCACCCCCCAAGGTAGTGTCCTGCATAGCTACTATGAGCCGGAACAATGTACCACCACCCGAGCCCGGCTGCTTCAAAATACTTAAGCAGATCTTCACCGACAGAAGACACAAACTTGGAAAGATACTAGGTAAGCTCGGCTACACTCCAAATCCGCCACACCTAGCCAACAAGCGGGTCTACGAGCTGACGCCGCGTGAAGCCTTAACTCTAGTCAACAACCTGGTAAAAAGCGAAGCGGAGCGGCCTAATCAAAGAGTCTCCTAAAAACTCTTAAAGGGCTAAAAATTTGAGGCCCAATAGTATTTGTTTAGGAAAACTTTTATATCCTTTAACTCACGTCCATATTTCCGAAGATGGCTAGTGTCAGGCTAGTCAACCTTTACAAGAGGTTCGACAAGGTGGTAGCCGTTGACGGCGTGTCCCTTGATATAGCCGACGGTTCATTCGTCGTTCTGCTGGGCCCATCGGGCTGCGGCAAGACGACGACTCTGCGCTGCATAGCCGGCCTGGAGGTTCCCGACTCGGGAGAGGTGTGGATAGGAGATAGTGTGGTGAATGATCTGCCGCCTAAAGACAGGGATGTGGCCATGGTGTTCCAGAATTATGCCCTATACCCACATATGAAGGTCTATGACAATATAGCGTTCCCGTTAAGGATGAGGAAGATTCCCAAAGACGAGATCGACCGTAGAGTGAAGGAGACCGCTGAGCTTCTCGGGATAAAGCACCTTCTTGACAGGAAACCAAGGCAGCTTAGCGGTGGTGAGCAGCAGAGAGTGGCGCTCGGTAGGGCGATAGTTAGGCAGCCTAGGGTATACCTTATGGATGAGCCGCTGAGCAACTTGGACGCTAAGCTGAGACTCTTCATGAGAGCTGAGCTCAAGAGGCTTCAGAAGGAGCTCAAGACCACGACGGTCTACGTTACCCACGACCAGGCCGAGGCTATGGCCATGGCTGACAAAATAGCAGTGATGAACAAGGGGAAGGTTATGCAGTATGACGAGCCCTCAAACATCTATAACAAGCCCTCAAACGTCTTCGTTGCAACATTCGTCGGCAGCCCGCCGATGAACATGATTAAGGCGTCGGTTGTGAGGGAGGGCGCGCTGGTCCAGCTTGACGCTGGGTCGTTCCGCTATACACTGCCCGCGGACTATTCAGAGATAGTGGCGGCAAAGCTCCGCTCATCCGAGGTATATCTCGGGGTCAGGCCAGAGGATCTCAGAATCTCGGCCGAGAGGCAGCCAAACTCTGTCTTCATGTCGGAGGTGTATGTGTTGGAGCATCAGGGCGCGAACATGGTGGTCGACCTTAGGATAGACTCGGAGATCATAAAGGCTGTCTCACAACCCATGCCCCTTTCAATTGGCGATAGGGTCTGGGTCGGGTTCGAAACTGGTAAGATACACATATTCGACGCTAAGACCGAGGAGCTGGTAGTATAGCTAGTCCCCTTTATCCAAGTCCTTAAGCCCCTCTTCTAGCAGCCTAAGACCGGTTAGCAGCTCCTCCCTCGATGTGCCGGCGGAAAGCCTGATGAACTCTGGGTAGTCTCCGAACGCCGTACCCGGCGCCACCGCAACCCTCTTCTTCTCGAGTAGCCTGAGGGCCATCTCGGCTGAGTCGAAGCCGTCTCCACCTATGCGGGGAAAGACATACATAGCCCCGAGAGGCTTCACGTATCTCGCGCCAATCCGGTCTAGCTCCCTACAGATGAGCTCTATCCTCTCTCTAATCACTTGGCTGTACCTCCGCGGCGTCTCACCGTCGAGGAGAGCCTTTAGTGCAGCCATCTGTACGAACTCTGGTACACAGGTAATCAACTGAGAGACTATTCTGGCGGCCCTGTCAGCCACCTCCCGCTTGGCCACCAAATACCCTATTCGGTAGCCAGTCATCCCCCAGCTCTTTGAGAAAGAGTTCACTACTATCACGTTCTCGTAGCCTGATTCGAGGGCGGATGCGTACTGGGTGAAGCAGTAGTCCATGTATACCTCATCGCTGATCAGGTAGCAGTTGGCCTGCTGGGCGGCCTCTATGACCGCGGTGAGGTCTTTCCTGCTTAAGACTATGCCTGTGGGATTGTTTGGGTAGTTGATGAAGAGGGCGCGGCAACCTTGGCCGAGTTTTTTCTCAAGCTCCTCGATGCTGGGTATCCAGCCCCCCTCTAGGCTGGTCCTGACGACTAGGGGCCTTGCATGCATCATCTCGACAACCTGCTTGTAGAGTGGCCACGAGGGATCGATCACGACTGCCTGATCCCCGGGGCTTAATACCGAGGCGGCTGCTGTGTAGACCGCGAACCTTCCACCAGGTGTGACCACAATCTGCTCCTCGTGGACATCGACTCCAAACCTCTCCCGCAGCGAGTCTCTTATCGCTTTACGGAGCTCGGGTCTTCCCTTCGCCTCGCCGTAAGCTGCGTATCCGTTAAGCGCCGCCCTCGTCAATTCCTCCGCGACCGGGGATGGGGCTCCGAAGTCAGGCTCGCCGACCTCGAGGTGGTAAACCTTCTCACCACTCATCTCGATCTGCTTGGCCTTCCTGAATATGTCCATATGCGTTATCCGAGGCTTTGTGGGGGAGCTTTGAATCTTGACGGCGTCGTCTATCAGGAGTGTGAGTAATTTCTGTGCATGTGCTGGGTCTATGCCTAGACCGGCCGCAACCCGCGCTACGTGTTGCCTCAGCTCAGCCTCCGCCTCGTGGTCCACAAGGCTCAGGCCGAGAGCCCTCTTAGTCTCTCCTAGCCTCCTCGCAAGCTCCCTCCTCAGGACTATTTTTCGGAGGATATCCTCAGTTACCGCGCGGATCTCCTCTCTATACCTCCTAAGATTCTCCTCCTCAGTCACTTCTCTTTCACCCTGAGCACTGGAGGTATTAACCCTGCTCTTATTGCGTGGTCTGCCAACACTATTCCTACGACCGCTTCCACTACTGGGACAGCCCTAGGGACGACAGAGGGGTCGTGTCGCCCTGTCACAACGATCTCCTCCATCTCCCTCTTAACGACATTTAAAGTGAGTTGGGGCTTACTGATCGATGATGCGGGCTTGAAGACGGCCCTGACAACTATCTCCCTCCCCGTTGAGAGTCCTCCGACTATGCCGCCGGCGTTGTTGGTCAGGGGCATTATTTTCCCGTTTACTAGTCCGAGTGGGTCGTTGTGCTGAGACCCGCTCATCTCTGCGGCTCTGAACCCCGCGCCGAACTCGACTCCCTTAACCGCCGGGATGGTGAAGAGGGCTTTGGCGATGTCTGCGTCGAGCGCGTCGAAGACAGGCTCGCCGAGGCCTGGGGGGATGTTCAGGGCTATGCACTCGACGATCCCACCGACGGAGTCTCCGTTCTTTCTAGCCCTCAGGATCGCCTCCTCCATCTCCTTAGCCGCCTCTTGGTCTGGGCACCTTACAACGTTAAGCCACCTGCCCCTCCTGATTGTCTCAATATCTAGCTGACGGGCCTCTACGCCCGCTATCCGCTTCGTGTAGGCTAGGACTTCTACGCCAAGTGTCTCCCTTAGAAGCTTGAGCGCTACTGCGCCCGCCATAACGTATCCGGCTGTAATCCTGCCTGAGAAGCGCCCCCCTCCCCTATAGTCGTTGAATCCGCCGTACTTCAGCCTGGCGAAGTAGTCGGCGTGACCGGGCCTAGGCGTGTCCAGGACAATCTGATAGTCTTTGGAGACCACGTCCCTGTTCCAGGTGAGCATGGCGATTGGTGCTCCGGTGGTATAGCCCTCGAACACCCCGCTGATTATCTCGACCCTGTCCTCCTCGCGCCTCTGTGTCGTTACGAGGGACTGGCCCGGTCTCCTTAGGTCTAGCAGTGGCTGGATATCTTGCTCGGAGAGGGGAAGTCCGGCTGGGCATCCGTCCACTACCGCGCCGACGCATCTCCCGTGGCTCTCGCCGAAGCTCACCACGACAAACCTCTTCCCCAGAATGTTCCCCGTCACGCGAAGCTCACCTCGCAGCCTATCGCGCGCAGGTCGTCTAGAAAGCCGGGATAGGAAATTGAGGCTGACTGGGGGTCCATGACCTCTAGCCCCCCCTTGACTGATAGAGAGAGAAGCGCGAAGGCCATGAAGAGTCTGTGGTCGCCATGGGGGTCGAGGACAGACTGGCTTGGCCTACCCCCCTTAATCCTGAGCCCGTCTGGCTCCTCCCTCACCTCTATCGAGACTTTAGCGAGCTCGGAGGCTAGGACGTGTATCCTGTCGCTCTCTTTATGTCTGGCGTGTTGGACGCCGGTTATCCGCGTCTCTCCCTCGGCCAAGGCGCCGAGAACCGCGACTATCGGCAGTAGGTCTGGAGAGTCTCTTAGATCGACCTCCAGCCCCCTCAGGGGCGCCCACTCGACCTCAACCGCGTCGGGGATCACCCGGACATTCGCCCCCATCTTGGCTAAGATTTCCAGGATGGTGCTGTCTGCCTGGGGGTACCGTGGGTTGAGGCCCGTGACCCGGACTTTTCCACCAGCCAATAGGGGTGCTGCCATGATGAACCCCGCAAGCCCGTAGTCGCCCGGCACCGTGAAGCTTGACGACCTGTAGCCGGCCGGCTCGGTCTGGAAATAGGTGTATCCCTCCCTCCAAACCCGTGCTCCAAACTCCCTCATGACGGCTATTGTAGAGTCTATGTATGGTCTCGAGACGGGCTCCCCGTCAACTTTCACAGCTACCTCTCGCTCGGCTGCCGCCCCTGCTATGAGGAGGGCCGACACAAACTGGCTGCTCACGTCTCCCCTTATCCTGCACACTCCACCCATCTTCCCTGCCTCCACAACTATCGGTGCAGTGCCGTCCATCTTGGTGGACCAAGCTCGAACCCCAAGGTCGCGGAGAGCGTCGAGGAGGGGCTGCATCGGCCTGCGCCTAAGACTCTCATCGCCTGTGAGCACCGTGTATCCTCTCTCCACGAGGCCCGCCACAGCCGTCATTATCCTCAGGGTCGTCCCAGAATTCATCGCGTCTATCACGTTGCTGGGGGTCAAGGGCCTGCTCCTACCCCTGACGACGAGCCGATCCTCGTCCTCCTCGACAGCGGCCCCGAACAGCCTCGCGGAGTTGATGGTCGCCTCCGTGTCTCGGGAGCGCAGAGGGTTGAGTACTGTGGAGTAGCCTTCGGACAGGAGGGCCGCGGTGACCGCCCTGTGAGTGTAGCTCTTGCTCGGAGGTGCCCTAACTTCTCCGCTTAGCTCCGCCCCGGTTACTCTGACCCTCAAGACCATGTCTCCCCCCTTCTCCTCAGCCAGCTCCGCACCGCGCCCTCCATAACCCTCTTGTCCGGTTCGATGCCTAGAAGTATCCTCACCGAGGCTGCACCCTGCTCTACAAGCATCCTGACTCCGTCAACATAGGTCGCTCCCGCGGCCTCCGCGGCCAGCCTCAGTGGTGTTGGCCTATGGGAGTATACCATGTCTAGGACTACGTGGCTAGGGGTCAAATCCTTCTCCCCAATCGGGGCCTCGCTGTAGGTGAGGCCTAGCGGGGTTGCGTTAACGATTATCTCCACACGCGACGCAGCCTCGGGAGCGCGGCCGAGCTCCACAACCTCACAACTGAGCCCAAACAGCCTCCCAGCCCTCTCAGCCAGCCTCTCAGCCCGGCCTATTGTCCGGTTGGCTATGTAGGCCCGCCTTACCCCCATCTTCCCGAGGGCATAGAGGGCTGCGGCAGCACTGCCGCCCGCGCCCAGCACTAGGGCCTTACAGGCCTGGCCTGAGACGTAGCTATAAAGGCATCCGACAACACCCGCCACATCGGTGTTGTGCCCCACCCAGCCCTCCCTCTCGCGCGAAAGAGTGTTTACGGCCCCAACGGCCTCCGCCTCCTCGGTCAGCTCTACGGCCTCGATGGCAGCGGCCTCCTTGTGCGGAATCGTGACGTTGAGCCCCTTGAAGCCCAGCCTGTGGAGGGACCTAAGTGTTTCGCCGAGATTCTCTGGAGGGACCTCGACCGCGATGTATCTGTGCGGAAGATCCCTAATCCTGAAGAGCGCGTTGTACATGACGGGCGACGCGGAGTGGGATATAGGGTAGCCTATCACGGCGAGGAGCGCCATATCCTCAACGCGGCCTCCAAAGCCTCCAGCGCCTCGGTGAAGGTGGGCTGGCCCGGAGCCACGGCTCGGCCTGGAAGGCTGGCGTAGGTGAAGGGTGAGCCTAGCGCGACGCACAGTATCCTCGTCAGGGACCAGGCCTCGCCTATGCTGAAGCAGACGAGTCTGCCGGGCGTCCAGGGGGCGGAGTAGAGTGAGAGCAGCTGGACCGCCTCCGCCACGTTGCTGGGCTTGTTGACTATCTTGACTATATCGGCGATCCTCGCCATCCTCTCGGCCTCCGAGCGGATCCTCTCGGAAGGAGGGCTGTCGGACACGTAATGACGCGAAAGAATGAGCTTGCACCCGCCATCCCGCAGCTCCTCTACAACGCCTCCATTCTCCGCGACCGCGCCATACTCTAGGTCGACGAAATCTGCAGAGCCAGCCGCCCTCTCCAAAAGGCTGATCCGCTCCTCCTCAGACCCAGAGTAGAGCCCGCCCTCCCACTCCGGCCTTATCGTCACCACGCGGCTGAGGCCGAGGTCGCCCGTGAGACGCAGCCCCTCTAGGATTCGTCCCCGCTCGAGTCCGTCAAGCCTAAGCTCCACCATCCTTGCCCCAAGTTCTGCCGCGGCCTCAGCCAATCTCCGCATCTCCTCAGGGGTCCTTGCCAGCAGCGAGACGCATATCCTCCGCGCCACGCTAGACCTCATCTATGTACTCGTCTACCTCCATGCCCATATGCCTAGCCGCCTTAGGAGAGAGCCAGCACAGGACCTCGTCCCCCGGGCTGAGCGAGGTGACGTCAAGGATCTCGCCCTTGGGTGTGACGAGCCTGATGGTCTCGGCCTTTTGGAGGGTCGCCGCTCCCAGAACGCCATCGACCTCAGCGTTTACCTGGACCATGGGTCTTCGCTCAATCTTCACCCTCCCCACCGTAACGACGCGCGTGGAGCCATCCCTCGAGACCATCAGGATCCTTGTCCCGGCACGGAGCTCCGAGAGATAGAGGGTCTTGCCGGTTGGCGAGAGTGTGTAGAGGTGGACGGCTCCTGCGTTGACCCTGAAGGGTCTGGGAGGGGTGAACTTTGAGCCTATGGACTCGTTGTGGACCAGCAAGAGCATCCGAGCCATGCTGCCTACTAGCATCCCCTCACCATATCTAAGCATCGCTATCGTGTCGACGCACGCCCTCTCCCCCATACCCACGTCGAAGACTTCCCTAACCCTCGCGGCCCTAAGCTCCACGCTCCTAACCCGCCTAAGCAGGTCGACCAAAACACCTATCTCGGCACTGCTAGACGGGCGGTAGATTACTCCGTCAACACCCTTCTCCAAGATCCCGAAGGAGGCCTCGGCCTCGTCGAGGCTGCTTATCCTCGTGAAGACCTTCGCCCCGGTCCCCTGGAGGCGCGCGAGAATGTTCTCGAGAGGAATTATCCTCATGTCGCTCGTCTCGACGAGTATGGCCTCGGCCCCCGAGCTAGCTATCCTGTAAACTTCCTCGATATCGCTTGGCTGCGAAACCTTGACGGGGACCACGTTTTCGCCTAGTACGTATATCTTTGCCCTGACGCCCGAGGGCCTCCTCCCAACCTCTCTGACGAGTATGGCTGAGGCTCCTGCAGCTACCGCCTCCTCCGCCTCCTCAGGCGACTCCGCCTCAACGATGATCTCCTTCTCTCTAGTCTGTGGCAACCAGCTAGCCCCCCTCGAGAACCGCTAGAGCGTCCTCCACAGACCTGTCATCCACAACTATTCTCCGGAGGGCCTTGACGATTGATGCCGGCCTCTCATGCATGAAGATGTTACGCCCTATCGTAACCCCCATGGCGCCCGCGTCCATAGCCTCCCTAGCCATCTTTAGGACCGCGAGGTCGTTGTCCATCTTAGGGCCTCCCGCCATGACCACTGGCGCGGGGCAAGACTCGATGACCCTCCTAAAAGTGTCAACGCTCCCGCTGTATGGCACCTTGACGATGTCGGCGCCTAGCTCAGCCCCAACCCGCGCGACATGTCTCAGGACTTCAGGGTCGTTGGGATCCTTAATGTTCTCTCCACGCGGATACATCATAGCTATGAGGGGTATCCCCCACTCCTCACACTCGTCGGCGATCTCGCCGAGCTTCCTCAACATTTCTGGCTCCGCCTTGCTCCCAATGTTGATGTGGACCGAGAGGCCGTCCGCGCCTAGTCTAATGGCAGTACGGGCACCCCCCACCCTCACCTTCCAGTTGGGGTCAGGCCCGAGGGAGGTGCTTCCCGAGACGTGAATAATGTACCCTATCTTGGGCGGGCTCGGCATGTGCTTGATTATGCCCTTGTGGACCAGAAACGCCGTGGCGCCTCCCCGCTCCACCTCGCTTATCGTCCTGTAGATCGTGTCGAGCCCCTTCATGGGGCCTGCAGTTATCCCGTGATCCATCGGGACGCAGAGCATCCTCCCCCTCTCCGTCAACCGGCCCAACCTAACCTGCTTTCCCCAAACCATCCACCATCACCTCAGCCATCCTGTAACATGAAGAAGCTCCCCCGTAAGAATCGCCGACCCAGCGGCTCCTCGCACCAAATTGTTGCTCAGAGACACGAAGATAACCGTGTTTGGCCGCCTACCCCGCCTGATCCTCCCAACAGTCACCGTCATCCCGGGGATGCTGCCCGCGTCTGTATCGAGCCTCGGCTGCGGCCTGTCCTCCTCCTGCACGACGTTGATGGGTCTCCGAGGAGCAGTAGGTAGCTCCAGCTGCTGGGGGAGGCCAATGAATCCTCCAAGGGTCTCGGCGACCTCCTCAACCGTGGCCTCTCTGTTGAGCTCGGCCTGCACCACCTCTAGGTGGCCTACCAGCGTCGGGACTCTAGTGCATGTGGCGTCGATAACTATGTCTAGGGGCCTTACCTCGCCGTCTTGTAGCGTGCCCATGATTTTCCTCGGCTCGTCAGCGACCTTAGCCTCCTCGCCCTCGATGTATGGTATGATGTTAGACATTATGGCCATGGACGAGACGCCGTTGAATCCTGCCCCAGAGACCGACTGCATAGTCACCAGGTTGACGTATCGCACGCCGTATCTGTCCACCAGTGGCTTAAGGGGTAGTGCGAATCCTACCGTGGTGCAGTTTGGCGTAGTAACTATGAAGCCGTCCCACCTTCTCTGCCTCCGCTGGGTCTCTATCAGGCCTAGATGCTCCGGGTTAACCTCAGGGATTATCAGCGGCACATCGGGCTGGTATCTGTGGGCCGAGGAGTCGCTGACAACTGGGAATCCTGCCTCCGCGAATCGCGGCTCCACCTCCCTCGCCGCCTTGGTCGGGAGACAGCTAAAGACTAGGTCCGCATCGATCCTAGATGGGTCCGAGGGAAGCACCTCAAGCTCGGCATACTTCTCCGGGACATGCCCCCTACCTCTATAGGCTTCCGCGAGGGTCTTTCCCACCGACGTGTTACCCGTCACAGCCCGTATCTCGAACCATGGATGCCTGCTCAGCATCTGCACATAGATCTGACCGACCATGCCCGTAGCTCCCAGTATAGCTACACCTAACTTACCCATAACATACTCACCACATGTGCAGAGCAGGGGGAGGGGGGAGAACCCGAGCTACTCTCGGGGACCAAAGAAATAGGCATAGGTCGCAGTCCAACCAAAGAGTTGGATGCCCTTACGACCTATGCCCCTCCCCCTACTCATGCAACCATTATGCGCCTTGCACTTTGATTTAAACCTTAGTCATGGCGGAGAGCGCCACCACGAATAAAAGCCCCGCAGACACCCCCTGCATCCACGCATAATCCTCCTAAACCGCGCCGACACTCCGTCAGCCCACCCGATCAGATGTTTAGCTGAAATCTTATTAGCCAATCCCGGCCTTCAAAGAATTTGTTGGGCCTTACGGACCGGCGGCTTGAAAGAGAAGCAAGACCTGTGCGAACTTTGATGGTGGTGTCGATCGCGTTGGGGACGGTCCTCGGCCTTATAGGATCCTTCATCGGGCTCCTCCGGCTGCTCGCCTACGGTCTCGAGATACCTCTCCTCAAGATCTACTTTACACATCCGGAGCTACAGCTCTACGGATTTGTAACCATTTTCATCATGGGGGTGAGCCTCGGCCTCCTACCTCGCTTCAGAAACAAGCCCTCGCCCCCTCCCGCGTTGTCTCTGGCCACGGTCTCTCTAGTCTTCGTGGCCGGGATTCTCAAATTCATCGACTATAGTTCTCCGGCCTCAGATGCAATCCTGCTCACGTGCTCTATAGTGTATGCGGCCATAATCGCCTCCATTCTCGGCAGGCCGCGAGGCTTCTTCTGGGCCGCAGATTCCTTCATCATCCTCTCACCAATACTCCTCTCCGCGTCTCTAGTCGCGAAACTTTTTCTCAACGATCCGTGGAGGGATGCTCGGTTCGTGGAGCTGGCACTATTAGGTTTCCCGACAGCGATCATCATCGGTGTCTCTATGAGGACGATCAGATTTAGGGTGGGAGCCGAATATTATGGGGGGCCAGCAAAGGCCTGTCTGGCCACGTACCTCGCGGCACTAGCGTTTTTGCCGTTTCAAGAGCATCTCCTATCTCTGGTCCGCAGAGTATTTTTCCTAGTTACTGGAGGCCTCTTCATGGCCACGATAGACATGGCTAAATCCCTCAAGACCCATGCCAGGGAGGCAACGTTAAGCCCGAGGGACAGGGCCCGACACAGATACTTCAGGCTCTATTTCACTACAGCCTTGTTATGGCTGGCCGCAGCACTCATCTTCAACATGCTTCAAAGCGGAAGTCCTGGCTTCAGATTTAGAGACAGCTTCATACACAGCATTGCCGTAGGCTTCATAGCTAATATGATAATGGCCTATTCCCCCATCCTTCTGCCGACCCTAATGAGTGGGAGGGTGGTGACCACAGGTCTCAGCACCGCGCCGTGGCTACTGGTAAACGCGGGCAATCTGTGGAGGGTCATGGCCTCTTCCTTATCGTCTCTAACAGCTGCATATCCGTCCGGGCTACTTGTCTTAGCAGGCCTCCTATACTTCCTCGTAATGATCCATAGGCTGCGTTAAAGGTCTGAGCTGCGCCGACTCGGCAAGGGTGGAATGAAGTGCCGGTCACCTGTTATCCCGGAATTTAACGATTATCTATTGCCTCTCACTATTCTTGCTAGGCGTGGCTCGTAAGGTTATCCTCGACATGGATCCGGGTACTGACGACGCGTTGGCCCTTCTGCTCGCTTTGTCGTCGCCTGAGCTGGAGTTGCTTGGCGTGACTACTGTAGCAGGCAACACCTCCCTCGAGAACACGAGCATTAACGCTCGACGTGTCTTGGAGCACGTGGGGAGAGGCGAGGTGCCCGTCTATAGAGGTGCTTCAGGCCCCCTGGCGAGGGCCCTCGTGACTGCTGAGCACGTCCACGGCTCCGACGGTCTCGGTGGAGTGGGGCTATCGGCGCCGAGAGAGGCTCCGAGGGAGGGTGCGGTCGAGTTCATCGCTGGCAAAGTCTACGAGGATCCTGGCGAGGTAGTGCTTATAGCTACGGGCCCCCTCACAAACCTCGCCCTACTCTTTGCGAGGTATCCAGACGTACCTAGGCTGCTGGGTGAGTTGATAATTATGGGTGGAGCCTACTTCCAAACCCACTATGGGCGAGGCAACGTCACCCCGATCGCCGAGTTCAACATCTATAATGACCCAGAGGCCGCCCAGATGGTCATCAACCCGTCGGTCAGGCCCCACTGCGTCGGGCTAGACGTAACGATGAACCCTGCCGGCTGGCTGGGCAGCAGCGAGGTCGAGAAGCTCTCGAGATCGGGAAGCGTAGAGGCCCGCCTCGCGGCAAGGCTTGTCCAGTATCACGTTGAGAGGGCCGGGCATATGGAGGTACACGACGTGGTGGCGGTGGCCGCAGCCGTGGATTCATCAATGTTCGAGTGGAAGGAGATGGTGGTTGAGGTGCTCACATGTGGTGAGGTCGCGAGGGGAGTAACTGCGCCGAGGCGGCCTCGGTCGGCTGAGGCTCCAAACGCAGTGGTTTGCGTCGACGCCGACTGGGAGTGGTTCAAGGGGATGCTGCTAGAACGGCTCATGGGATAGCCGGTCGGAGAGGACAAAAGCATTTATTGCAAGCCACGATAATCCCTCCGGCGCGACGTTGAGGGCATTATCCGTCGGCTACTTCCTGTCGGTGATAAACGCCCTCGTCTTCGCCTTCCCCATCCACCTCCTCTACCCGGCCCTCGCCTCCTACCCCATTTCAATACTTCTAAGAGGCTATGGGTGGAGGTCTCTCCGCGGCAGGCTGGGCTTGTGGGGGGTGCTTTACCTTCCTATCTGGGTCCTCGGGGGCGCGACCTATGCTGCGATACTGCTCCAGCTCGGGGAGATCGTCGACTTCGGCGTCTTCGTGGCTTTAGCCTGCTGGGCTACCTACTCCGTCGCCGAGTCTCTCCTCTACCTCAGGGCCGCAAGGACGTTCAAGGCGAGGCCTCTCTTCCTCTCACCCATCAGCCTTGTAGGCGTAGCCATCATCGCCTCCCTGATCATAATGCCCTCCAGCAACCTCTTGAGTCCAGCTGAGGGCGCACCGCTGATCGCCAGCCCACTGATACTCGTGGCCACAGGTACGCTTGTGGCCTCTGCCTTAATCACGGCCTTAAAGGCCATAGAGTTTAGAGCCACCCCCCAGGAGCTGGGAAGCGGGATCGAGGCCGTAGGAATCTCAGCCCCCAGACCCCACAGGTCTGAAGCCTCAGTAACAAGGCCCCAAGCGGCGGCCCAGAGCCCTCCAGCAGAAGCAACCACGAAGCTGAGGGGCCCACTTATACGAATAGAGATTGTCAGCAGGAGCGACACCATGCTTTGCAGCAACTGCGGCGAGAGCGCACCGGTCGGTACTGATCGATGTAGAGGTTGCGGGACACCGTTCAAAAAAGCGGCCTCGGGGCTGCGGTGCCCAGTCTGTAAGGCCCCGTTCTCGGCGGTAAAGATGGTGGCGAGGGGGCACTACGTCTGTGGACAATGCTTCTCAGACCTGAGAGTCGGCTGATCGAGAGTGGTGTGGCTCAGCTCTACCTCCACGGTCTCCGCTTTCCCACTCGCCGGTGGTTTTTAGTTAAGCCGCATAAGTATCTGGACATCTACAGGTTTCGACAGCGGCGCGGACGCTAATACGCGGCCTTTCCGATCAAGAATGAGGAGCAGCTTCTCACCAACCCTCCTGGTGTCGTAGTCCACATACTTTGCGACTTCGTGGCGGCTCGAGCACTCAACTATGGTTAGCCTGAGCGTGAGTGGGGGGAAAAACCAAATCCTTGACCTACTCCCTAGGTGGATAAATGTCTCAGCAACACGGGTCACCTCAAATACCGCGGCCCTCCGATGCCTCCGACTAAACTCCCACCTAATCCAAAAATAGAGCACCACTACCGAGGCAATCAGGAGGATCGACGCCGAGTAGGGATTAGCTAGAAGCGTGACGCTTATTATTGAGAGGGAAGGGAGACCCAGCGACAGCTCCGCCGCGAGGATCCGCAAATAATTGTCCAGACGGTAGAGCCGCTCTATCGTTGTGGCGGCATTCAGCATCGTTATAAGAAGCTCTCGAGAAGGCTAAAAACGTTCCCGATGATCAAACTTTTATCCACTCGTCCAACGAGGGGTTGAGCCCGGTGTATCCGGTGTTATCGGTTATCCAGCGTGCGAACTCCTCGGTAGCCTCGGGGTCTCCGTGGATGGCAACCACAACCCCCCTGTCTCCCCTCCTGGACACATATTCCCTCAGTTCCTTCTGGCCAGCGTGGGCTGACAGCTTGTATTGCACGACCCTCGAAGATACCGTAATCTCTTTTCCATTAGCTGGTAGCTTCCCCATCGACAGCAACTTTGCGCCCGGCGTATTGGGTGCTTGAAAACTGACGAGGAGGATTGAGGATGTCGGGTCGCTCGCGACGCTCTGAGCATAGTACATCGCCGGCCCGCCCTTCAGCATGCCTGCAGGGGTTATCGCGATGCCGGGCTCTTCGAGGACCCTCTCCCTATCCTTCTTTCCCCTCACGAGTCTGAGCTTTCTGCTGGTTTTGCTGAGAAGATCTATCCCGTCGATATACTCCTCCTCATTGAGATATAGCTGTAGGAGATCCCTCGCCATGCCGTCAAGCCAGACATTATCTTTAATTCCGTGCGCATAGAGTATGCAGGCCACCTCCTGCGACCTGCTGACAGCAAAGGCCGGAACAACCATAAAACCGCCTTGTCCGACGGTCTCCCGAGCTAAGCGAACTATCTTATCCTCGAGCACATTCCTAGGCTCGTGGGCCTCCAGCGCATATGTCGACTCTGTTATCACGACGTCGAACCCAGTCCCAGGGTCCCTGAAGCTGTTCAGGAGCCTTGTCCTGACAGGATTGAAATCGCCAGTGTAGACTAGGGTCTTGTCGGCATTCACAACTATCTGGGCGCTTCCCGGTATGTGTCCTGCGTCGATAAACTGGATTTCAGCGTCCTTGATCCTTATTATATCTCCGTACTTCACTCTCTCCGTCTTGCGGATGAAGTTAGTTACCTCGGCCTCCCCGAATGGAAGGTAGTATCCGCTAAGCTTCAACATATCCTTCAGGAGTATATGTGCCTGATTCAGTGTGGCCTCCGTGGCGTAGGTCTTGGGAGCGCTACTCGCGAAGAAGAGAGGGGCAGCGCCGACGTGGTCTAGGTGGGCATGAGTTATAAGCACGGCGTCCAAGTCCTTCGGCGACACATGTGACGGAAACATCACCCTATCCTCGATGCGGACACCATAGTCTAACAATAGCCTGGCGCCGCCAGCGGTTTTTACAAGAACCGCCGATCTCCCAACCTCCCTAGCGCCGCCCAGTATCTTAATCTCTATACCCCATCACCAACACTCTAAGCGGTCTTACCACTTATTCTGAACATAGCTTACACAGGTCACCGTAATAAACATATTCTTAACATAGGGCACTGTGGCTGAGCCTCTCCGCCCAGGTCTATGCCCTCTACTAGAGGCGTAGAGAAGGTATATGTTTTCACGGTTGATGTTCGTTGGCTGAGGAGTAGTGTTTGGAGCCCCCGGTGGCTGCGCTATATGCTGGGCATACGGCGCTCCAGCTCGCCCAGGGGTTTATCGAGGAGGGTCTCCAAGTCATCATTTTTGGTCCTCGCGATAGGTTAAGGCTCTACTCACGGTTCCCTACTATAAGGCCCAGACTCGTGGTGTTTCGGGGCGAGGAGACGCTGGATGAGATAGCCTCTGAGGGTGGCGTAATCATTCTCACCGGCGGCGTGGTCGAGTATCTTACGCCGCGGCTCGTCCTGAATACTCGGGCTCCAGTCTTCGGGCTTCGGGGCTTGGTGGCCTGGGAGTCGGATTGGCGCCTTAAGATGAAGCTTTTAGAAGAGGCCGGGCTTCCTGTGCCTCGATACTTTAACAGCATCGATGAGGTCGAGGGTCTAGTCATAGCGAAGCTCCCGGGAGCGAAGGGGGGCAGAGGCTACATCGTCACACGATCAAGGAGGGAGCTCGAGGAGTGGGTTAACAAGCATCTAACGAGTGGTGCCTTGGAGTCAGGTGAACAAGTATTTTTCCAGGAATATGTCGTTGGCACAACTATGTATGCGCACTATTTCCAGAGCCCCATCATGGACAGACTTGAGCTCACCGGTTTCGACGTGAGATACGAGACCAACGCCGACGCGGTGAGAAGGCTATCGCCAAGGAACGTGGAGGAGTTGAGGGAAAGCTTCGTCGTAACCGGCAACTTCCCCGTTTACCCTCGTGAGAGGCTGTTAGAGGATTTCATCGAGATGGGGGAGAGATTCGTCGAGGCAACCAGGCGGCTCATCCCCCCAGGTGTAATAGGGCCCTTCTGCCTAGAGACCGTCGTGACGGAGGATCTCAGACCGGTGGTCTTCGAGTTCTCGGGACGGATAGTGGCGGGGACAAACGTCTACCTCGGGGGAAGCCCCTACCTGGCTCTATACTGGGGGAGGCCTCTAACGGTGGGTAGGAGGGTGGCGATGGAGATAAGGATGGCCTCGGAGCAGGGGAGGATGGGGGAGGTGGTGACGTGATTTGAGCCTCGCCGTCGCCTCGGTGGCGAGCCACTCCGCGCTAGATGTCTTTGACGGAGCTAAGGATGAGGGGCTGAGGACAATAGCCATATGCAGGAAGGGGAGGGAGAGAATCTACACCGCGTGCAGGGAGACGATAGACAGGTGCCTAGTCCTCAGCGACTATAAAGAAATGGCCTCTCCCGAAATACAGGAGAGGTTGATTGAGGACAACTCCGTCATAGTCCCCAACAGGAGCATGGCCGTCTACGTCGGCTACGACCCGATCGAGAGGGATCTTCGGGTCCCCGTATTCGGCAACAAGTTCCTCCTCAGGTGGGAAGAGAGAACGGGCGAGAAGAACTATTACAGGCTTCTTGACGAGGCCCGCATCAGAAGACCCGCATCTTGGAGGGTTGAGGAGGCTAGGGCCGACACGCCCCTCATCCTGAAGATTCAGGAGGCCGGGAGGCCTCAAGAGAGGGCCTTCATCATAGCCTCGAACAAGGATGACCTCTACTCTAAGATTAGTGACGCCCTGCGGCGCGGCATAATCGGGGAGGAGCAGCTTAAAGGCGCCGTTGCCGAGGAGCTAGTACTTGGAGCACACTTCAACGTCAACTACTTCTACAGTGTCGCGAGGGGGCGGCTAGAGATATTGAGCATAGACCGCAGGATCCAGAGCAACCTGGACGGGCTTCTACACCTGCCCGCAAGGCACCAGCTCCAGCTAGAGTTGCCGGTCAGCATGGTGGAGGTTGGGCACATGCCCGCCACGCTCCGCGAAAGCCTGCTGGAAGAGGCTTACAGTATGGGCGAGAGGTTTGTGGAGGCCTCAAGAAGGCTCGAGCCACCAGGCGTCATAGGCCCCTTCACACTCCAGCTCCTAGTCACTTCAGACCTCCACCTCGTCGTCTACGACGTGGCCACGCGGATCGGCGGCGGCACGAACGCCCATATGGGCATAGGTGGACAGTACTCGAAGCTTTTCTTAAGAAAGCCAGTCTCAACTGGGAGGAGAATAGCCATCGAGCTAAAAGAACTAGACAGGGAAGGTCGGCTCAGCGAAGCCCTAACATAGGCAAAGAGGCTCAGACACCTTGAGGGCTGAAAATGGCGCGCGCTTATTAATCTACAAATTCGTCGCTGGGGATGTATGAGAGGAAGCATGGAGTATCGTAGGGGGACAGGCGTAGCGCATGGAGCGGTGTCGATCGTCAACGCAATCTCCACCGGGTTTGGCGCGGCTGTAGGCGTAGACTTTAGGACGGTTGCAGAGGCATCACCCTGTGAAGGCTGCGAGACTGTCTTGGTGAACAGGGATAGGGTGGGTGACGATTCCCTCGTACGGGAGGTTGTGGCGACGATTTTGGGGGCCCTGGGGGTGGAGGGTGTGGGCTTCAGAATAGTTACTCACTCGGATGTCCCTATAGCGGTTGGGCTAAAGAGCTCAAGCTCAGCCGCTGTGGCTGTGGGACTAGCGGTGCTGGATGCTCTGGGGAGGAAGATAGATACCTACCGTTTTCTACAACTGATAGCGGACGCCTCGCAGAGGTCTGGGGTGTCGATAACCGGGGCGATGGATGACGCGGCGGCGTGCATGCTTGGTGGAATAGTCCTAACTAATAACCATGAGCGCAGACTTCTGAGGAGGGAGCCCGCGCCGGAGGGCCTAGCAGCAGCAATCCTCGTACCGCCCAAGCAAACGTTCACCAAGAGCTTCAGAAAGGAGTTGTTAGCACCCATAGGGAGGCTTGTGCTTGAAGCGTTTAGACTAGCGGAGAGGGGTGACTATTGGGCGGCGATGACCCTCAACGGCCTCCTCCACGCAGCGGCCCTAAACATACCGACAGCGCCCATAATCGACGCCCTGAGGGCCGGCGCCCTCGGTGCAGGGGTCTCGGGGACCGGGCCGGCGATAGCGGCAGTCGCGCCACTCGACTACGCGGGGACGGTGGCTGACGCTCTGAGGGTCTACGAAGGCTCAGTCCTTGTGAAAAGGATCGTTAATAGCATGGCCACATAGGGGCTATTCTCGGGACTATGCCGCACGAGCAGAGATTTAAACAGGTTATAGCCGTTAGGCGCGACCTGCGGATGGGGCGCGGCAAGATCGCGGCCCAAGCAGCCCACGCCTCCATCTCCTCATACCTAGAGGTACTCAGGAGGAGGCCGAGCTGGGCTGAGGAGTGGCTCAAGCAGGGGCAGAAGAAGGTAGTCGTCGCTGTGAGGGATCAGGAGGAGCTATTCAGGCTGCGTGACGAGGCGGAGGCCGCCGGGATACCGACAGCGCTTATCCAAGACGCGGGTCTTACACAGCTTGAGCCGGGCACCACAACCACCCTCGGAGTGGGGCCCGCTCCCGAAGAGCTAGTCGACAGGGTGACGGGGCACTTAAAACTTCTATGAGAAAAAGTCCAAGGTCGCACGGCAAGTAGTGACGAAACTTTAGACCAGCTCTTACTTTTTCATACAATAGTTTGCACGGGTATATTTCTCCGAGAATATTTTTATATTGGCGTCTTTAAATAGGTTAGTCAGATGTCTTCGGAGGGTGGGGGGGCAGTATCTGAGGCCCTGGACTTCAGTGAAAGGATAGTACTGGATGGTTGGCGGCACCGACTCACCACCGTCGAGGAATATCATGATTTTCATAGAAAGAGTCTAGAGAATTTAGAAGAGTTTTGGGCGGGTGTGGCTCGAGAGTTAGAGTGGTTTAAGCCCTTCGAGAAGGTGGTCGAGAGGGGCGAATATCCCAATGTCTATAAGTGGTTTGTCGGTGGGAGACTCAACCTCTCCTACCTATGCCTCGACAGACACATCAAGAGCCCGAGGAAGAACAAGGTAGCGATCATCTGGGAGGGCGAGCCCGCCAAGAGCAGCTCTGAGCCCCTCGAGACCCGCTTCATAACCTACTACGAGCTATGGAAGCTGGTGAACCGCGTCGCTTACATAATGAAGGAAAAGCTGGGGCTTAAGCGGGGAGACCGCATCGCCCTCTATATGCCGATGATCCCGGAGCTTCCCGTGCTTATGCTGGCGGCGGCCAGGATCGGCGTAATATTTACGCAGGTCTTCAGCGGGTTCAGTGCCGAGGCCCTCGCGTCTAGGGTACAGGACCTGGGCGCCAGATACCTCTTCACAACCGACGGTTACTACAGGCGCGGCAACATCATACGGACAAAGGATATAGCAGACAAAGCGGTCAAGGAGTGCTCCACTGTGGAGAAGATCGTAGTTATCAGACGGGTGGGCCTCACAGACATATCGGTCGACCCTGCTAGGGACCTGTTTCTGGACGAGCTCCTCCGCGACGTCGCGCCCAACACGTATGTACCGCCCGAGGAGATGGAGAGCACCGACCCGCTCTACGTGATCTATACCTCTGGGACGACAGGGAAGCCGAAGGGCATAATACACGATACTGGAGGATACGCCGTGCTGCTACACGTGACAATGAAGTGGGTCTTCGACGTGAAGGACGAGGACATCTACTGGTGCACCGCAGACATTGGATGGGTTACTGGCCACTCCTACATAGTCTTCGGCCCGTTGATGCATGGGGTCACGGAGGTGATATACGAGGGCGCTCCCGACTACCCGGCACCCGACAGGTGGTGGAGTATCATCGAGAGATACGGTGTCACGATATTCTACACCTCTCCGACAGCGGTCCGCGCCTTCATGAGGCTAGGCACGGAGCACGTCACGAAGCACGACCTCTCAAGCCTCCGCCTCATCCACAGTGTAGGAGAGCCCATCAACCCCTCAGCCTGGAGATGGCTCTTCGAGGTAGTTGGGGGCGGGAGATGTCCCGTCGGCAGTACTTGGTGGATGACGGAGACTGGGGGCATACTTATATCTCATCTTCCGGGCCTCAGCCTCGTCCCGCTGAAGGCGGGGACCAATGGACCGCCCCTGCCAGGCGTCGAGGTGGAGGTAGTGGATGAAGAAGGCAAGCCAGTTGAGAAGGGTGTGAAGGGGTACCTCATCATTAAGACCCCGTGGCCGGGGATGCCAGGCCCGCCTACCGGTATGTGGGGGGAACCGCAAAGATATAACGATGTCTACTTCTCTAGGTTCGGATACTTCTTTACCGGCGACTACGCGATAAAGGATCAGGACGGCTACATCTGGGTTCTCGGAAGGTCAGACGAGGTCCTCAAGGTCGCGGGTCACAGGCTCGGGACCTACGAACTAGAGTCTGCCCTAGTCGCCCACCCCTACGTTGCTGAGGCGGCGGTCGTTGGTGTGCCCGACGAGATTAAAGGCGAGGTCCCCATCGCCTACGTGGTTCTAAAGGCTAGCGCGCCACAAGGGGCAGAGATGAGCAAGGAGCTGCGCCGGTGGATACGTGAGAGGATAGGAGCTATAGCAGAGCCGAAGTCGATCTTCATAGTAAGCAAGCTTCCTAAGACGAGGAGCGGGAAGATAATGAGAAGGATCATGAGAGCGCTAGCTCTTGGAAGACCCATAGGCGACATCACGACACTCGAGGACGAGGCCGCTGTAGAGGAGGTCAAGGCGGCATACGAGGCTCTCCAGAGAGAGATGATGTCCGGAAAGTTTTAGCAAAGGAGAGCACGGCCAGCTAGAGGTCCAGCGGAAACCGCGTAAGGAGCCGCGGCTCATCCTCCGTGATGAGGAAATTGTTCTCAATCCTCATCCCACCAATCCCCGGCACGTAGAGGCCGGGCTCAAGCGTAACCACCATCCCGGGCCTTAGCTCGTCGACCGATCCAGGAATAAAGAATGGGGGCTCCTGCCCATCCAGCCCGATACCATGCCCAGCGTGGTGTGGGAAATACCTCTCGTACCCCGCCTCCCTGAAGACGTTGTAGACGCTCCTGTAGACCTCTCCACCCCTCTTACCGGGCCTTAGAGACCTCATCCCAGACTCCATGGCCCTAAGCAATATAGAGTGAAGCCTACTCTGATCGGGGGTAGGTCTGCCACCGACGACGAAGGTCCTGCAAGTGTCGGACCAATAGTCCTTTGTCGTGATCCACAGGTCGAAGATGAAGGTCTCACCACTCCTTATCTGCCTCATAGTCGGCGGGCCCCCGACCTCTAGTGTCCTCTCCCCAGAGACGAAGTCGCCGGCGAAGTACTGGAAGGACCCGACAACCCTGCTGAGCTCCTTGTGTATCTCACTATAGACCTCGACCTCAGTCCTCCCCGGGATGACCAGCGACTTAGCTATCGAGTAGGCCTTGTCTGCCAGCTCGCAGCTCCTAGCTATCAGCTCTAGCTCGTCCTCATCCTTCACCATCCGCATCGAGAGGATATCAGTCGAGATGTCGTGGACCTCAGCGCCCGGGACCGCGCTCTTTATCGCTAGGTAGAGGGAGTGGGGCAGGTTCCACCAATCTGCGCCTATCCTACGCACGCCGCTGAAGTAGTCCTTGAGCAGCCGCTCGGCCTCCCTCGCAACAAAGCCCGGATAAGCGATCATCCTCTCATCAAGATTATAGTTCTCATAGACGGCTATCTCCCCACCAAAGGTCCTGGATGCGATATCCTTATCCGTGGCACCAGTGAGGAGGAC
>OGCH01000017.1_pt1 | contig 120992 bp, 109 predicted proteins | sample 1570111 | NCBI WGS metagenome assembly OGCH01 (sample SAMN03436243, study PRJEB24508) | hot springs metagenome | biome: Desert Springs; feature: Hot Springs; material: Water | place: USA: Great Boiling Spring, Nevada | collected 2008-12-01 | depth 0 m m | reverse complement strand
CTTCTTCGTCATTAATTGCATCCTGATAGCGTAAAAAAGCTTCCTTAGCTAAATCAAAAAAGCCTTTATTCACTAGTACATCGATTAAATTTAGTACGGCTTCTTGGCATGCTGAATTTACTTGTAATGCTTTTTCAAAGCATTCAACAGCCCTGTCTATTCGTCCTACTTCAGCATATGCCAGCCCGGCGTCGTTGAGGGCATACGGATTTTCTGGATCCTCCCTTAAAACTACTTCAAACGCTTCCAAGGCCTCAGCATAAGATCCTTGCAAGAACAATGCTTCCCCTTCTAGAAGACGGTTTTTAAGGTCAGCACGCATTTTTGATCATAACCCAACTGTTAGACTAACCTGCTTTTTAACAAAGCGCTTGCCAACCCTTAGGACTCTAAGCCGGAAAAACGCGGATCCAGATTGAAAAAGGCCTTCAAAGCCGCGAAAAGCTCGGGATGGCGATGGGCCAGAAGCTCGGGACGCTCGAAAAAGTTTTCCACCGCCACGGCAAAAAATTCGGCCGCACTCGTGGCAGCATAATGCCGAAGGAGCGAACGGCCCTGCCGAACTTTCACCATTTCCTGCCGGATCAGCTGCCGCCAGGCTTCGGCTGAAGCTGGATTCAATAAGTTTGGGATTCCATCGGCGTCCAAATCTGCAAAGTCAAATACATGCGCCAGCTCGTGCAGCACCACGTTGCTGCCATCGTTGGGGACGGCCCACCCTTCCTCAACCGCCTTCGCCGACAGGATGATCGGCCCCTGGGCATGCGCCATGCCGTCGAACGCGCCCGTTTCGCCTGCAAGATAGTCTTCGTCAAACCGATCTGCATAGAAGAGAAGGGTGCGTCGCGCAGGCCACTCCCAGTCGGGGCGCCCGTGCAGCAACAGCGCAGCACCGGCCGCCACGGCCAGCCGAAGCGCGTCGGTCACCGGTACTCCTACCCCTTCGAAGCGCTGCTCGGCCAGAAAAAACTGCACGTCGCGTTCAAAACGACGGCGTCCCACCGCATCCAGCGCCCGGTAAAGCGGCACATGCGCCTCCAACCAGCGGCGCCAAGCTTCAGGGAACGGACGGCGGGCAAGGCGCCAGCGTCGAAGCGGCTTTCGGGCACCTACAGCCAGCACGCCCAGCGCCACCCCAAGTCCCGGCCAGAGGCCAGCGCCCGTCCGGAGCCCGACCAGCGCGGCCAGTCCACCCAGCACCAGCGCCAGTGCCCCATAAAACCCCACCGTAACCGGCCGTACAATCTGCATAGTATCGCCTTACTGTCTTCGGCCTCAAGGAAAAGTTGCCCGTCCTGCTGGAAAATTATGCCTTTCTTTAACGAAGCACGCCCCGTAAATCCGCCTGTTTCCGCCACTGCACGGCTGGCAACGCTTTTGCCGAAGCCCCTAGCAGGTTGGTTCCGTCATCCTAATTGCCATGCTGTTACGTCTTCAAAATGCTGCGGCGTCGATGACCGAGGCGATTCGCCAGCAGGAACGCCTCGCCAATAACCTGGCCAACGTCAACACGGCCGGCTACAAACAAGAACGCTTCTTTGTGGAAGCTCTGAACGAACAACTAGACCTTGAACGGGCACCTCGCAGCGACCGCCGTCTTACGCAGTGGAACGAGCTTACCCAAGGTCCCCTGGAACCCACCGGGAATCCCCTCGACGTCGCTATCGAAGGCGAAGGTTTCTTTGTGGTCACCGATGAAACTACAGGCGCTACTTTTTACACCCGCTCAGGTCAATTTGTGCTAGACACCGAGGGTTTCCTGCGAACAATCGATGGCCTATTGGTTGAAGGCCAAAATGGTCCAATTCGACTTCCTCCTTCTGAATTGCGCCAGCCGCTTTCCATCAGCCAAGACGGGATGGTGCGCGCTGGAGAACGTGAAATCGACCGCCTGCAGCTTGTACGCTTTGCTAATCCAGAAACCTTAGTACGCGTAACAGGCGCCCGCTTCGACGCGGCTGGCCAGCCTCCAGAACCCCTTGAATCCCCCCGCTTACGTCCTGGCTTTCTCGAAGGCAGCAACGTCAACCCCGTGCTCGCTATGACCGAAATGATCGAGCACTTTCATCGATTTGAAACGCAGCAAAAGGTCATCCAAACAACCGACCAGTTGTTGGGACAAATTACACGTGACCTTGGGAAATTCTAAACCATCCGTAGTACGCTTATGCTACGTGCGCTCCGAACCGCCGCCCTGGGCATGAACGCCCAGCAAACCGGTGTCGACACCATCGCCCATAACCTGGCCAACGCAAATACAACCGGCTTCAAACAAGCCCGTGTGGTGTTTCAAGATTTGCTCTACCAGACCATCCAGACCCCCGGCCAAGAAGAAGCCCAAGGCGTTACCCCACCGGCTTCCATTCAGCTTGGCAGCGGCGTAGCTGTTGTAGCTACCGTACGCCAGTTTACCCAGGGCAGCCTAATCGAAACAGGCAATGCCCTGGATTTGGCCATTAACGGCGACGGTTTTTTTCAGATCCGTCGTCCCGATGGTTCGATCGTCTATACCCGTGACGGCACCTTTACCCTCAATGCTAATGGTACCCTGGTTACGCAAACTGGCCTCCCCTTAGAACCCGAGTTGAATGTCCCCCCAGACACCATCGAAATCCACGTCAGCCAGGATGGCCTAGTCTCGGTGCGGTTGCAGGGAGCAACAGAAAGCGTAGAAATCGGACAGCTCGAGCTGGCCCGCTTCCCTAATCCGGCCGGCCTGCGTGCTATTGGTGGCAATCTCTACGAGCAAACCGAAGCCAGCGGCTTTCCTATCCTGGGTCCACCTGGCGAAGCGGGCTTTGGCACTATCCGACAGGGCTTCCTGGAAGCTGCCAACGTAGATATCGTTCAGGAAATGGTAAACCTGATTACCGCCCAACGGGCTTACGAAATCAACTCGAAGATGGTCACCACCAGCGAAGAAATGCTTCAAACGGCCACCCAGATGAAGCGATAACGTGCTCGATAGATGAAACCTTTGTTTCCGACAGGTATCGTGCTCTGGATGTTGATGGTCCAAGCGGCGGTTGCCGACCCTATCAACATGCAGCTTTTAGCGGCAGCCGATTCGCTGCTTACAGCGACCTTTCCGGCGTTGCACGGTCACCTGAAGGCCAAACTGATGCGCTATCAGGTCGTAGGTACGGGTCCTCTACAGCTTCGGCTACAGCCTACTACCAAAGATCCTGTAGGGCACCTCCAGGTCGATATCTGGACACCCGATGCCCAGCAGGGTTGGCGGAAAGTGGGCTGGGCGCTCTTGTTTGTAGCCCGATACGATTCGGTTGTTGTTGCCCGTCAAACGCTCCAACGTGGCGACAGCGTATCGGTAAATGACCTGACCATTGTCTGGCAAGAAACAACGCAGCTACGCACACCTCCCTTATCGCCCCAGCAACTCCGCCAGCTTCAACTGCAGGGTCCTCTACGGGCCATGCGGCGCATTGCGGCCGGCGAAGTGCTCCGCGCAGACGATCTTAAACCTCCCCCTGCAGCTTCCACAGGCGAAACCGTTTGGATGCGCTACCGACGGGGATCCCTGGAACTGTTGCTGCGCTGCCAAGCCCGCATGCCAGGCTACATAGGCGACGAAATTGAACTCTATGCCCCCCAAACGCAAGCTACCTATCGGGCCCGCCTGACCGCACCCGGATGGGCCGAATGGATTGCAACCCTCCAAGCCTTCCGCTAACTCCTATGCGCAAGTTCCTGTACATCGTCTTTTTATTCATGATGTTCGCCTTGCCAAGCAGAGCGCAAAGCTCGCTCTATGCAGACCCACGCGCTTTTCGCCAGGGTGACCTGCTCACGATAATTCTGGCTGAGCGTACCGCAGCACAGCGCGAAAGCAATTACGAGCAGGCTTCTAATACTAAACTGGGCGGCGCGGCTGCTGTAAGCGGTACCCTCGGCGGCCGCTTTAGTGCTGATGCCACCTTCGTCCACGAAGGCAAAGCCCGTAACGAAACGCTCCAGCGCGATCTGCTCACAGGGACTGTGACCGCAATCGTTGTGGGAGTCGACTCAACGGGAAATTTGCTCATTGAAGGCGAGCGGCGGCTAAACGTCAATGGCGTCACGCACCTGATGCGCATATCTGGCCTGGTGCGCCCGCTCGACGTACGCTACGACAACACCGTGTTTTCCTACCAAATTGCTCGAGCACGTATTGAATACCACCAAAGCGATGGCCTGACCCGAAAATTTTTCCGCCCTGGCCTTTTTACACGCATAGGTGCGCTGGCCCTGATTGGCGCAGCAATTGCCTTGGGTACGCAATAAATGGGGAAGACCATGTGGCGCCCTTTGCTTGGACTCCTTGCACTGCTCTGGCCGCTGACCGTAGCCCATGCTCAGCAGGCAGGTCAGGCGCGTCTTAAAGATCTGGTTACCCTTGAAGGGGCTGCACCGGTACAGCTTGTCGGCTACGGACTTGTGGTCGGGCTAAACCGCACCGGCGATTTAGCTCGGGGGCAACGCGGCTCGCCCTACACCGTGCAAAGCATTGCCAACATGCTACGGCGCTTTGGGATCACGGTGGATCCCGCCCTGCTGCAAGCCCGCAATGCAGCAGCCGTCATGGTAACTGCAACGCTGGATCCTTTTGCGGGACCTGGTTCCCGCTTAGACGTGACGGTCTCTGCCTTAGGCGATGCCCGCTCGCTTTCGGGCGGTGTATTGCTGCAAACGCCACTCCTTGATCCTGTAAGTGGTCAGGTATATGCCATTGCGCAAGGACCGGTCTCGACAGGCGCTGTGCTGGCTTCCAGCTTTGGCTCTTCTGTACAAATCAACCATACCAACACCGGACGCGTACCGGGCGGTGGCTTGGTCACCCAACCCCTGCCTGTGCAGCTTAACGGACCACAACTTGGGCTAATACTCAAACGGCCTGACTTTACAAACGCTATCCGTATTGCCGAAGCCATTAACGCCCGCTATCCGAATGCCGCCGAAGCCGTACATGCCGGGTTGGTCCGACTTAACCTGCCTGATGGCGCAGCCAATCCGGCCCAACTTTTGGCCGAGCTGGAGACGTTGAGCATCGCGGTCGATATCCCGGCCCGGGTAGTCATCAATGAGCGCACCGGCACCATTGTCGCCGGCGGTAACGTGCGCATCAGCGAAGTAATGATCACGTATGGAAGCCTGGTGATCTCGACGCAAGCCGAACCTTTTGTATCTCAGCCGCTACCTTTCAGTCAGGGCGAAACGGTCACCGGAGCCCGTTCGACTGTTGAGGTGCAAGAAGAAGTGACGCGCTCAGTCGTACTAGGTCCTAACGCCGACGTGGCCCAACTGGCTGCCGCACTCAACGAACTGGGCCTGACGGCGCGCGATATCATTGCCATCTTCCAAGCCATCGACCGTGCCGGTGCGCTTCAAGGAGAACTGGTCATTCTTTAAACCGCATCGATTATGTCAGGAGAAATTACGCCAACCTCAACCTATAGCGGTAGTGCAGCGCTACTGGGCCTGCGTCGCCCCCGCACACCGGAAGAAGCGGCTAAACAGTTCGAAGAAATCCTGATTCGCCAGTTTGTCCAGGTTATGACCCGCAACCTCTTCCGGACTTCGCTCGAGGGCGACGAGGCACCTGGCTGGATGGAAAGCCACCGCGATACGCAGCGCGATGTTTTGGCCGACGTGCTGGCCCGCCACCTGGCGGCACAAAATCGGCTGGGCATTGCTGCACTATTGCTGCGCCAGTGGCAGCACGCTGGCTTTATCGATGCCGAATCGACCGCAAACGTCCCCCAAACGCCATGAATCCTTCCTCCATCAACGGTCCCGCCAATCTGGTGCAGCAACTTATCGACACGCTGCATCAGGAGCTTGCTTTATTTGCCGAGCTCGAGCACTGCCTCGAGGCACAACTGGGGGCGCTACGCCAGCGTAGCCTGGAAGCCTTAGAAGAGGCTGCTATGGCCACCAGTGAACGGCTTACGCGTCTGGAGCGCCTCGAGCAAACCCGCCTGCGCCAAGGGCGACTGCTACGGCGGATTTTAGGGTTAGACCCTTTGGCTTCCGGCGAACAACTCCTGACGGCGGTCGCTGCGCTTCCCGAAGGAGCTTCCGCCGCACAAACCTTACGTCAACTTCAACAAGCACTACAAGCCCAGCAAGAGCGTGCACGCCGCCAATGCGAAACGCTTGAGTTTTCGCTACAATACGCGATACGTATAGGACAGGAACTCCTGGAATTCTTGCAGGAGCTCGAGCAGCCGGCCACCGCCCGCATCTACACCCCAACAGGCCGCACAACCCAAGCTGCACCCCCTCATCCAGTCGTTAATCAAGTAGGCTAAAGCGGGCATGAGTATCAATCAACTGTTTAGCTTAACACGCCGATCGTTTCAAACGATCCAGGCTGCGATAAATACTGTAGGACAGAACGTTGCCAACGCCAACACGGAAGGCTACGCGCGCCGTCGCGTAACGCTGGAAGCCATCAACCTACGTGATGTAGGTATCCACACCGCCTTACCTCCCCGTTCGGCAACCGGATTAGGCGTCTCTGTAGCCACGTACGAACGTTTGCGCGACCATCTGCTCGACGTAGCCTCATGGGACAGTCGAGCCAGTCTGGGGGCTGCCGATGAAGAATCACGCATTTTTCAGGTGTTGGAAAGCCTCCTGGCAGCTAACGATAACACCAGCCTCCCCGCCCTGCTTAACGAATTCTGGAACCGGTGGGCAGACCTGGCCGATCACCCAACCGACGGGGGCGTACGCGAAGCCCTCTACGGCCAGGCCCAAACGCTTGTCGACACGTTCCATCGCCTGGCACGTGACCTAGAGACTCTTCAAAGGCAAACGCTTACATCCCTGCAGGACAATGTCAATAAAGTCAATACCCTGCTTAACGAACTCGCTGAGCTGAACGTAGCCATTCACGAAGCCCGGCTACGTGGGAATCCTGATCTGGCCGCCGAAGACCGTCGCGACGCGCTCGTCAGCCAGCTGGCCGAACTCTTGCCCGTCCAAGTCCAAACCCAAGAAGACGGCAGCTACCAGCTCATCGTAGGCGGTATGGCTTTGGTGCAGCGCGACCAGGTCCTACCACTTACGCTCAGCATCAGCGGCCTGAATCCTTTGCTCACGTTTGGCACAACAGGCATTTCTTTTCGCGCTTCTCAAGGCCAAGACGGTAAAATCGGAGCCCAACTGCGCCTGCTGACGCAGACGCTGCCGGACGTCCGACAAAGCCTCGACATCTTGGCCGCTACGCTCACGAACACGGTCAATACGCTTCATACTACAGGCTATGGTTTAGACGGACTTACGGGAAGACCATTCTTTGAAGTGTCGGGCACAACAGCTGCCACTATTGCCCTTTCTGCCGACGTACGTGCCGATCGCCGCGTCATTGCAGCTTCGGGTGATCCAACGGCACCAGGCGACAACAGCGTTGCCCGTCAGATTGCAGCCCTTCGAGATGCCCTACTGTTTTCGGGAGGCACCGAGACGGCTGAAGCTTTTGCTCTCAATCTAACGGGCCGAATCGGCAGTGCAGCCCAGGATGCAAGCGATCGGCTTACGCGCAGTCGCGCAGTTGTTGACCATTTAGACGCCCTGCAACAGGGCGTTATGGGCGTCTCGCTCGACGAAGAGCTAACCAACCTGATTCGCTTTCAACAAGCTTATGCAGCTACTGCCCGCCTGCTGGATACCGCACGCCAAATGATGGATACGTTGTTGAGTCTCTAAGGTGAGCGACCATGAATCCCCTGCATGTTGCCTTCAGCCGCCAACAAAGCCTCTACCAACTCCAGGCCGAACGGCAAATTCAGGAACGCCGACTGGAGCTGGCCCGGTTGCAAGAACAATTGGCTACTGGACGGCGCGTTAACCGTCCATCCGATGAGCCCGGAGCCTATACGCAGAGCCGCTCCATTCAGCTCCTCACCCAACGCTATGAGCAATATGCACGTACGCTGGCTGTGGGCAAGTCATGGCTTACGGCCACAGAGGATGCCCTCAACACGCTGACCGAGCTGTTTCAGAGCGCCTATGAAGAAGGCTTACGCATGGCCACAGATACTGCCGCTGCCAGCGACCGGGCTACTACGGCTTCCCTTTTAGCCCAACGGCTTGAAGCCGTACTTGACCAGCTCAACGCGCGCCACAACGATGCCTATCTGTTTGCTGGCACACGCACCAATACAGCGCCTTTTCAACGTAGCGGCACGATCATTGTCTACACAGGCAACAACCAGCAACGACTTATAGAAATTGCCCCAGGCCTAACGGCTGCGACCAGCCTTACCGGTGATCGGGTTTGGGAAGTGGACGAAAATGGCGACGGCATAGCGGACTTCACCATCACCGAGGCTTGGCAAGACCTGATCGATGCCCTAAGCGCTGACGACACTGCCCAAATCCGTGCAGCAATGGGGCGCTTAGAAAAAGCTCGCGATCACCTCATTGCGCGCACGGCTGAAGTTGGAGAACTGTCTCGGCGACTTACCTTAGCCGAGGCGCAAATGCAAGAGGTGCAGCTTCGGCTCGAAGCGCAACGCAGCGACCTGGAAGATGCTGATTTTGCCCAATTGGCATCCCAGATGCAGCGGCACCAGTTAGGCCTGGAAGCAGCCCTACAGGTAACCTCCCGCATACTGCAGACCAGCATCCTAAATTATCTACAATGGTGATGAGCGACGCGTTTTTGAGTAGCTACCGGCTTCCTGTACCCGCCTTCGATCGAGCAGATCGTTTACCGCCCTTGCTGCGTCCGCTGTGGGAAGCCTTGCGGCATCGTCAGCCACACGTGGTACTTAGGCAAGCACCGCAGCTACTCGAGCAACCCGAATTAGAAAATGCTGACCTAAGGGCAGCGTTGCTTAGTGCATTAGGAGCCGCCCGCTTGCAGGTGGGCCAGTATGAAGGGGCCAAACGCATGTTGCGCTTGTCGCTGGCCGCTTTGCCGCAGCAATGGTTAGCTCGACGCTTGCTTGTGGCCTGCCATGAACGCGAGCGACACTTTGCTGAAGCGCAGGCCTGCCTTGCAGAATTGGCCCATCTATCTGCCAGTACAGCATGGGATGAGCCGTTACCGCCTGTAGATTGGCATCTGGGCATGGCTGCGCTGGCCTGGCATCTGCGAGATTGGGAAAGCGTATCCTGGCATGTATCCCAAGCCTTTCCCAAGGGCCTGGAAACAATGCCCTCGGCCTTACAGGCTGACCTATTGCGGCTGGCCTTATATCGCAACCGCCCAGATGAAGCGGGTCGCATCGCAGCACGCCTCATGATGCAACAACCCGACGACCAAGCCATCGATGTATTGCTTGAAACCTTGGTCCAACGAGGCTGGAAAACTGAGGCATGCGCCCTGTATCGTGAAGCCTATCGTCGCTACCCAGAAAGCGAGCGCCTACGACGCCGTTTGGTAGCCCTCTGCCTCCAAACCGGGGCCATCGAAGAGGCACGCCGTTTAACGCGTCAAGGTGCCTTGACCTTAGAATAACCATGTCCATGGCCCGACCCACATTAAGCCGCCTGGAGCTGCGCTGCCCGCCCCTGCCGCAGACCCTCACGGAAGCGATGGGGTTGCTAAACCAGCCCGATCGGCTGGAAGTGCGGTCGGTCACCCGCCTGGTCGAGCGCGATCCTGTAGTCGTCGCCCGACTATTGCAAATCGTCAACTCAGCCTACTATGGGTTGCGTCGCACGGTAAGCAGTATCGAGCGGGCCGTTGTACTCCTTGGACCAGTCAGTGTAGCCGGCATTATTATCGGTATGCAGATGCTACGGCTACGCAATGCTCTCCCAGCCCAAACGCTAGCTTGTTTTCATCGCCTTTCGCAGCACAGCTTGGCTACCGCTTTCTTAACCCGCCACCTGCTGGAGCTGATGCACCCTCGCGCCAGCGGCCAGCTTAGCATTGGCTTTACGGCCGGATTGCTGCACGATTTCGGCAAAATCATTTTGGTCTATAACTTCCCAGACGAAGCAGTTGCCTTCTACGAGCAGCAACGCCTGGCAAAAGCCGTCCAAGCCCGTGACGAGCAGGAATTGGAGCGGTTACTTTTTGGATTTGACCATACCGAAGCTGGCGAATATGTGGCGCACAAGCTGAATTTCCCTGATGTGCTCATCGATGCCATTCGCTTCCACCACGTGCCCGAGCAAACACCGCCTTCCAGCGAAGCCTACTGGCTCACTCCGGCTATTGCTGTAGCCGACCGCATTGCCCGTGTAATGGGCTATGCCTTTACCCAATCGCTGCTTCCTACTGAAGCGCTGAAGCACCCTGCATGGCAGCTTTTGCTTAACCAGTATCAGGCCTTCGAGTGGACTCCAGAAGATTTGCTCATGCATTGCATGCAACAACAAGAACCCCTGAGCCAGCACGTACAATCGCTCAGCCTCCCCACCCCACCCACACGCATCCGGCCATGAAACTTCTGATCGTCGAACCCTCCCAGTTGCGCTGTCGCATCAGCAATATCCTGCGTTTAGGCGGCGTAGAAGACGTACAGGCCTTAAGCAGCAGCCAAGAGGCGCTACGCATGCTCGAGCGCGAGTCGGTAGACCTGGTGCTTATCGGTCCTTACTTAACCGCCCCTTCAGGGCCGGAGTTTTTGCGTCAACTGCGCTTGCTTGAAAAGCATCAGTATACCGCCACGCTCATCTTTCTGGAAGCCCCTACCGACGAGCAAGTATTGGAGGTGGCGGAGCAAAATGTTAGCGGCATCATCGTGGTACCCTTTGAAGATGCCTACCTGCTTGCTCGCGTACGAGAAACGTTACGCAAGCTACGTCACACCAAAGCCTATCATAAACGGTTACATATTGTGCGTACAGGATAAACCTCGAAAAACCTTAGTTGACAGATAGTTGCGGTTCTTGCAGGCGAAAGCGGGAAACAAGGCGTTCAAGCTCCGACATTCTATGAGCAAGGATATCAAAACGCATCCGAATTTGCTGAGCTCCATCTGAAATTGCCCGAATTGCTTCGGTAATCATTACTACATTTTTGGCCATCTCCTCACTGGTAGCAGCCTGTTGCTGACTGGCTGAAGCAATCTGCGTAACCATATCCATGGTCTCTTCAGCGTTACGCAGCAAGACGTTAAACTGGGTGCGCATGGCTTCCGCTTGCGTCAAACCCTCTTCAAGCTGTACATAACCCTGTTCCATCATGCGAACGGCTTCCTCTGTTTCTTGCTGCACCCGTTGAATCATTTCGGCAATTTCACGTGTAGCTTGGGCTGTTCGCTCTGCCAGTCGCCGCACCTCATCCGCTACAACGGCAAATCCACGGCCAGAATCACCCGCGCGCGCAGCCTCAATGGCAGCATTCAAAGCCAACAGGTTTGTTTGTGTAGCAATTTCTTCGATAACCGACACAATAGCACCAATTTGTTCACCTGACTGTCCCAACCTGCGCACATATGCGACCGACTCCTGAACAGCCTGTGCCAAACGATGAATACTTTCCATGGTTTGCTGCAAGGCTGCCTCGCTTTCTTGCGCCGTTTTCTTACTAAGTTGCGCTACCTCTGCCGTATGTTTAGCGCTTTGCGCATTAGACTCAGCTGTACGCGCCATCTCCTCAATAGCAGCTGCTACATCATTAGCCTGCTGCTCCTGCTGAGCAACCTGATAAGCCAGCCCATCGGTGGCTTGGAAAATCTCCTCGGTATGACTATGCACAACCCTAGTTACCTGATGCACCTGCTGCAGCATCTGCTCTAGATTGGCCACTGCCTGATTGAATCCTTCAAAAAGCTGCTCAAACTCTGACTTATATGTTTCTGAATCAGTCTGATTTTTCAGACGAACTGAAAGATCCCCTTCTGCAAAATCCTGCATCTGCTCAAGAATATATGCTACATTCGCTTCTAAAGCGGTCTTTTGCATTTCAATATGCGCAACAGCCTCCCGGATGCGCATAGCCTGCTGAGCCTTTTCTTGTTCCAACTTTTGTATGGTTCGCTCTATCGAGCTAGCTAACTGGTTTAGCACATGTCCAATCTGCGCTACCTCATCGTTAAAGTCCTCCTCCTGCACGCGCGCAGTCAAATTCCCCTCTTTGAGCTGCTGAGCAACTGCGGCGATCTGTTCAATACGACGACTCAGCTGTTTGCCTCCCCAATACGTACACAAAACCAGAAAACCTATAGTGAACAAACTCAGCCCTACAGTCCACCAAGCCTGTTCTTTCGCCTTGCGAAAAACAGCAGCTGCTGGCACTTCTAATCCCAACACAAACGGCCCGCTCTGCGCACGACGATAGTATCCGAAATAGGCAGGGCGATTTTCATCCTGAAAAATTCCAAATGTCTCTCCATGCTGATTTTGAACAGCCGTCAATACGCCACTGCGATGCCATACCTCCGGGTCCTCCTTGCTATGCACAATCTCCCGGCCCTCCAGGGTGCTCAAAAACATACGTGCCCCTTCAGGAAGCTGTGACTGCTCGGCATTCATCCAAGAAAGCAGGTGCTGAATTACCAGCTCAATGACAAGCAGTCCTACGGTTTGTCCATCTGCAGTACGCACGGGATATAAAGCGAGCTGGTGGTAATGGTCACGCTCTTCAAAACCAAAGAAATCGGTCAGCAAAGGCTCCTGAAGAGCTTGCGTGAAATAAGCCAGCTTGCGAATCGACTGCCCTTCATGAGCATTACTTGCGTTGCCATGCGGTGGACTTAGCCGAACAATGCCTTCAAGATCGGTCAAAAACACATGATGATACATCCCCCACTTAGCCTCTTGAAACTGAAGCAATAGCTGCTTAGCCTCTTTTTTACTACGCTCATCAGGTTTATTCCCAAGATAGGCGATCACAGCAGGATGGTTAGCCAGCGCTGCAGCATCCTGCAACACCTGACGGTAATACTGCTCTACGGCGTTGTCTTTAACCTGCGCAACAAGGCGAAGCTTTTCCAACACCTGCGCTTCGGTAAGGTGCTTCACGCGCCACAAGACAACAAGGACAAATACAAGCAAAGGAAGCAAGCTGAGCGCAATTGTAGCAATCACAAACTGCCGACGCAGTGGAAGGCCGCGGAAAATCTGTAACAGACGCTTCATAGGTAGCGGGATTAAGGTGATAGGACATTAGGCAAACCGGAATATCGACGCCTTTTTTTGGTTTTAAAATCAGGGATACCGCTTCCAAAACGCACACTCACCTACCTTTTCTATTTATGCTGCTGTAGATTCTCGGCAACGACGAACTGATGTATTGCTGTTTATGCACCTAACGTGGCTCGACAGCGCACTCATTGTTGCTTATTTCTTGTTTTCCATAGGGATTGCGCTCTACTACTACCGCCGTGCAGGAAAAAACACGGCGGAATTCTTCTTGTCGGGTCGGAACATGCCCTGGTGGCTGGCAGGCACCAGCATGGTCGCCACAACGTTCGCGGCCGACACTCCCTTGGCCGTCTCAGAGTTGGTAGCCTATAACGGTATTGCGGGCAACTGGCTCTGGTGGAACTTTGCTTTAGGGGGGGTGCTGACCGTGTTTTTCTTTGCCCGCCTCTGGAGACGTAGCGGCGTTTTGACCGACGTGGAGTTTGTCGAGTTGCGCTATAGTGGGCCGGCGGCGGCTTGGCTTCGGGGACTTAAGGCCGTTTACTTTGGTTTACTCATGAACGTAATTATTCTGGGCTGGGTATCGCTGGCCATGCAAACGGTCATCGATATCCTGTTTCCCGGTCTAACTCTTTTTGGTCGCACTTCGTTTAGCATAGTAGGCATTGAAATGAGCGCTTCGCTTGTGCTGGTTGGATTATTGGTGCTGCTGGTGGGAGGCTATTCTTTGCTTTCAGGACTCTGGGGAGTAGCCGTTACCGACGCATTCCAATTTGTGCTGGCGATGGCAGGTACAACGCTGCTGGCAATTTTTGCGCTGGACTTGCCGGAGGTAGGAGGTATTGCTGGACTCAAGGCCAAACTTCCAGAAACGACCTTTCACATGCTGCCTACGGTGGGTGAGGTGGTGCAAGGGGCAGGGGTTTTGGCACTTTCGATCGCATCATTTGCTGCCTACATCGGCGTGCAGTGGTGGGCAAGTTGGTATCCTGGTGCCGAGCCTGGAGGGGGTGGCTATATTGCACAACGTATGATGAGCGCTAAAGACGAACGTCACGCCTTGTTTTCAGCCCTATGGTTCAACATCGCGCATTATTGTATACGTCCCTGGCCCTGGATTCTCACAGCGCTAGTGGCGCTGGTGCTATTTCCCGGAGAAAATCCCCGGAGTGCCTACGTCCTTGTAATGCGCGAGACGCTGCCACCAGGCTTGTTAGGGTTACTATTCGCGGCGTTTTTAGCAGCTTTTATGAGTACGGTCTCGACGCAGCTTAACTGGGGTGTATCGTACCTAGTCAATGATTTCTGGCGGCGCTTTGTCCGCTCTAACGCTGACGAAAAACATTACGTGCGGGTGGCCCGTGTGCTGACCTTTGTCTTGGCCTTTATCAGTGTATTGGTGACCAGCCAGCTCCAGTCCATCAGCGGTGCCTGGAGCCTGATTCTTACGGCTTCTGGCGGATTGGGTCTGGTGTTGATCCTGCGCTGGTACTGGTGGCGCATTAATGCCTGGAGCGAACTTACGGCCACGTTAGTCCCCTTGGTACTGGCCGCACTTGCTTTTCTGGGCATTCCAGTTCCAGGATTGCTGGATCCCTTTCCCACGAACCTGTTCGCAGTAGTATCTTATACCACGCTGGCCTGGGTAACGGTAACCCTGTTTACACCTCCCACCGATGAAGCAACCCTAGATGCGTTTTATCGCCGGGTTCGGCCTATTGGCCCTGGCTGGCGTCCAGTAGCGGCAAGACATCCTGACCTTCAGCCTGAGACCTCAATAGGCGCTTTGGCTATTGATTGGTTAGCAGGGGTTGTGCTGGTTTATAGCACGCTGTTTGGTATTGGCCAACTACTACTGGGATCTCGCCTGCTTGGCTTTGGGCTCCTGATCCTAAGTGGCACGACCGCCATGCTGCTTTGGAACCGCCTGCGTCGCCAGTCTGCTGCTTAAAAGGCCGAAACGTCCCGAGGCCTGCTTGAGTATTACAGGCAATTTAAAGCAGGCAGACAGCGTGTATGCATACCTTTCGGGGAGAGCTTATTATCGTAGGTGACCGGGTGCTCATTGAGCCCGACGAAGGCGAGCGCCAAACCAAAACAGGGCTATACCTTCCAGCTACGGTGGTAGAACACGAACGTGTGGGAACCGGACGCGTAGTTAAAGTGGGCCCAGGCTACCTAATGCCCAATCCTGAATACTCTGAAAGCGAACCCTGGGCCTCAAATCGAGAAGCCGTCCGCTATTTACCGCTCCAGGCCCAACCGGGCGACTATGCTTTTTTCCTCAAAAAAGATGCAATTGAGCTGACTTACGACAACCACAACTACGTGATTGTCCCCCATAATGCTATTCTGGCTCTGGTACGCCCCAACGCCGAAGACATTCTCGAAAAGCTGGATGATTTAGATGACCTGGAAGATCTACTTGGCAATGCCTAGGCATCGGGTTGTTGCCACCAGGGACGAGGGTCTTCAATAACTGAAGGCCTTTGCAAGCGCACGGCTATCGGTTTCGGTACGGGAGCTTTTTCTAAGCGGGGCAAACGGCTCAAGCGCAGTAAATAGGCCAGATACTTCCCCAAAGAAACCGAAGGCAATGCAGCCAAACGTTCACGAAGATGAGCTTGTTCGGTCTGCTGTGCTCGGATTTTTTCGCGAATACGCTGCATTTCCTGTTCAAAATGGGCTAATCGATGCTCCACATAGCGGGCTAGGCGTAACTCTTCGGCTGGCGACAATCGATCGGGCAAGTCCTGTTGATAACGCGCAATCAAGGCAGCCCGCCACAAGTTTACCCGTGTCCGCGTTTCGTCGCTCAGCTGGCGGGCTTTGGCCACGCGTTCCGGGGTAGCCTGGTAGGCATTCCGAATGCCCACCGCCTTAAGGCGAATGACCACCTTATGCGAGAGGCCTTCGAAGCTCGCGGCTTCATCGATGAAATGGTACTTTAGGCGATCCCGCAGTGCTGCTTCTCGCAATTCGTGCAAACGCGCCAGCTGAAGCTGCTGCTGTTGATCCAGAAAAACCTGTCGTTCCTGCATAAGGCCGGCAAGTTGGCGCTCTAGGTCGTTTAGTAGGCGTGCCAAGAAGGCCTGCTCCCGCTGAAGGCGGCGCCGGCGTCGCACAACAGCAAGATGCCGGTAGTGATACACGGCCAAGCTTAGCCCCCCAAGCAGGCCAGTTCCCCAGAGGCTTATACCGGACAACAATCCTAACCCCCAACCTACCACTCCAGAAAATGCACTCCAGATCAAAAGTGCCGGCAAAAACGCCCGTTCAAATCCGTTACGTGCTGGTTTTGTGGCCACTGGCCGATACAGCCGCCGACGTAATGCCCAAACCTTCGGTGCTCCTTGTTGTGCGTCTTGCAGTGAAGGCACCTGCTTAGGCTCTAAACGACATGCGTGGTGGAGGACTGTAGCTAAAGGCCTTACCGGTGCACATGCCATTAACTCCTGGAACAGGGACGACTGATCCGGGGCATAAAAATCGTGGGCTCGGAATAACAGAGCATCTTCATCTCCGTAGCGCGCCCAGAGATCAGGGCGATGGCGAAGTGCTTCGAGAGCGGTCAGGATGACCAGTGCAGGAAAGCGGTCGATCCAAGGGCCGTAATCAGCTTCATTTCGATCTGGGTGCTGATAGTTGCGATGTCCCAGCTCAGGGCTTTTGCGACCGCGCAGGGCTGGTACGTAGACAGCGTCGTAGTCGACCAGCGTTAGGCGGAGCTGCCCTTCGAATAACGAGACTAGCACGTTTCCGTGTTGCAGATCGCCATGCGCCATGCCAGCCCGCGCAAGCTGCTCAACAAGCAGCACCCACGCCCTGCTCAGCTGCGCAAGGATTTCTGGATTTTCAAGGTGCTGGGCGACAAACCGGTTAAGGGATAAGCCCTCAACCCAGGCCATCTTGAGCACCGGATAGCGCTGTCCTTCTACCTGAATGCCTTCCGGCAAAAACGTAAAGGGGACAAAAGGCAATTCTGGATGCTGTTTTAGGTGTTTCGCCAGTGCTCGGTAGCGAGCTTCCAGGTCGGCCACTGGCGCATGAAAGCAGCGCACAGCCCACCGTTGGGTGCGCCCATTCAGCACAAAAACCGTAGCAAAAGCACCGCTAATGGCCCGCGGCAATCCCAGGGCATCTGTTTCGGGCGTGGCCTGTTGCAGCTCTGCATCCAGCAACGTGAGGTGTGGCCACTGTAATGCCTCACGATATTGGCTTGGTGTAGGATAAATTGGCATTTCGGGTAACTTATGGTTCCAGTCCCAGAACCACTACAGCCGTCACATCGTCGTTACGCAGCGACCGCTGCTGACGAGCCGCTTGCACCCGCGTTGCCAGCTCCGCTGAAGTCAACCGTAGGGGTAAGGTTGGATCGGTGCGCAGCAGCCAGGCAGCCAAGGCATCGGTCGCCAGGATAAACGCATCGCCTGGCTTCCAGCCTCCGCTGATTATGTCAACAGCTGCGGGACTGGCTTCGGCCCGACTGCTGATCAAAGAGGGACGCTGGGTAAACTGACCGGCATGGCTTAGCGGCCAAGCCTGAAGCAGTTGGGCCTGCCGCAAGTGAAACAAGACTGCATCTCCCACCGCTAAGGCCTGCCAGTTCCCATCGGCGTAAAGCACCATGCCCAGTAAGGTGGCGCACGCACCTTCGTCTAGCTTAACGGCAAGGTACCAGGGCAGCGACGCTGTTGGCAGGGTTGCTGTCCAATCGGTACGCCATCTGGAAAGCGAGTCCTGGAAGGTCCCAGGCGTCAAAGGCAACTCCCGACAGAAGCTTTGCACCAGATAACGTGCCCAACTTCCTGCAAACGCCGTCTCGGTTGCCCCGTCGGCCACAGCAGCGGCGAAAGGCCAGCCGGGCTGCACGGCAAACGCGTCCTCGTAGGCCACGCTATCAGCCGGAGCACGTGGCAGCCAGAACGTACGAACCAGAAGCGGCATACTTAACGCAATGTGCTGGGCCGAGTGCCAATCTCTAAAAAGCGCACCAGCGCCACCGGGTCGGCATTGAACACAAAACCCCGTGTATCCAAGCTCACCCGATAGCCCTCCTGTTCGGCCGCAGCCCGCATCGTAAACGGTAAGGTGCTGGACATCTGGAAAAGCTGGAGTGCATAGGCATCACGGGGGAGCAGCTCGAGGCTATCGGGGAGCATCAACGGCGGCTCCTCCGAAGAGGAAAGGTGCACGTTAAAAAGCAGCGTCTCGCCATCGTCGGTCGCAAAACTGCGCAGCTGCTGCGCGTAGCGCAGCGGATCGCCATCAGTTGCTTCCCCATCGGTGATGTTGATCACGATTGGGGGAAAGCTACTGGGATGCACGTCGATCCATGTGCGTACCATGGCCGCAGCCAAGTCGAGCGCCTGGCACATGGGGGTACCATTTTTGGCATGCGGATCAAACCAGACAGGAAACTTAACGCGCTGTTCGATCCAGCCTCCTTGTCCGTCGGCAACTTTTTTTAATCGCTCTTCCAAGCGGAGCGGCCGCTCGGCCAAATGGCTAATGGGTACCCAGTCGCCAACGATGCGATGCTCTTCGGTAGGTCGAATAAGCGGTTGCACACGCTCCCCATAGCCCACTACCCCCACGTAGAAGTAGTCACGCACGCCGTCTTCCTTGGCGCAGCGCAGAATCAGGTTCTGGAGCAGGCGATTGACCACGTCAGCCAGCACACGTGCTTTACTTGGGGCAGCATCCCCTCGCTGCTCAGCCCCTCCAAACGGCTCTTGCATCGAAGCCGACTGATCCAGCAAAAACAAAATGGCAGCTGGCGTGTTGCGGCTGATCTCGGCAGAATAGGCCATGACAGATTATAGGAGGCTCGTTTTTCAGCAGCAAATAAAACGAAGCGGCACCAGGGTGGGTTCAGCGTAGACGGCGCAAAAGCACACGGACTTCTGCTTGATAGATGGGGTCGTTGGGTTCATTCGGGGGTAGGGCAAGGGCATGTTCCAGCTCACGCTGGGCCGCTTCCCGCTGCCCCAGACGCAGTAGCGTACGTCCCAGCTCCAGGTAGTGGACCACACGCGGCCGGATCGCCAGCGCTTTCCGGAAGTCTGCAGCTGCCTGTTCCAGTGAAGCTTGAGGCAGTCCTCCGTAGATCACGTTAACAATCGCGCGTTCCAGCGCATTGAGCGTGGCCACCTCATAATACCAGCGGCCACGTAAGTGATAGGCAATATCATCGTGTGGATTTAGAAGCAGTGCCCGATCGATATAGGCTTTAATTTGGCGGGCGATTTCGACCTTGGCATGCGGACTGGAAACCAAAGCCAGCTGGCCAGCGGCAATCGCTGCGGCTACATAGGCCCGGTCGTTGAGCGAATCGATCGCTATCGCAGCTTGCGCATCCACTAAGGCCGCCTGATATGCCTGGCGCTGTTGGGTCTTGTCTGAAGCGCGCAGCCCCTGTTCAACCCGTAGACGAGATCGACGCCAAAGCCATTCGGCGCGATTATATCCATGACGCAGTCCTGTTTCCACCACCTCGAGCGCCTCTGCAAACGCACCCGCTTGCCACAAGCTATCGGCCCGGCGCAAGTCAAGCGCTGCAGGCGCAGACTGACCTAATGCAGCTACAACGCACGTCACCCCAACTGCCAATCCAACAAGCACCCGGCCTAGGACTTCAAGCCTGGGCCGATGGTCGGAGATAAGGCTGCACCTCCTCCAACGCCAAGTCCTCCCAGGTCCCATCCTCGTATTGAATCCAAACGCGGCGTTTGAAGATATCGAGCTTTTGGACGGTACCGCGCCCGCGCGCCGTTTCCACAGGAGTATCGACGGGAGGAAAATCACGTAAGGCCTCCATGTACTGTTCAAGTTCGTAGTTAAGACAGCACTTGAGACGACCGCATTGCCCACTTAAACGGGACGGATTGAGCGGTAGATTTTGCACCTTAGCGGCTTGCGTGGCCACAGGTTTGAAGCTCTGCAGCCAGGTAGCGCAGCAGAGCTCACGGCCACAGGAACCTAGGCCACCGATACGAGCTGCTTCGTCGCGGGCGCCAATCTGACGCAACTCTACACGGGTGCGAAATGTCCGGGCTAGATCGCGCACCAGTTGCCGAAAATCAACGCGGTGATCAGCCGTAAAATAGAACGTGATTTTTTTATGATCGAACTGCCATTCGGCATCAACGAGCTTCATGGGCAGGGTAAGGCGCTCGATCGCTTCTCGGGCTACATAGAACGCCTCGATTTCCTGTTGTTTATTGGTTTCCCACTGCTCAATGTCTTCCAGCGTAGCCAAGCGAACGATACGGGGAAATTCCGCTTCCTCATCCAGACCTTGTGCCCGCACGCGGAGTCGCACCAGTTCACCTGTTAGATGCACAATGCCAAAGTGTAGGCCGCGGTCGGCTTCGACAATTACATAGTCGCCAGCTTGTAGCTCCAGCCGATCCGCATTGCGGTACAAACCCTTACGCCGCCCTTTGAAGCGTACTTCTACGATGTCGTAGGTAGGTTGCGGACCATAAAGATGCCCTAACCAGTCAAATACATGCAGCGACGGGCAATCACCGCCGCAACCACGCAAAGCACAGGCGCTGCTGCAGGCCATAGAGTAGGGTAGGTAGACGGCAAAGAAGTTTAATTAAAAGGTCGGCCCGAAGCCCAAAGTTCCGGCTTAGGCTAATCCAATAAGCCATGGATCGTCCAGTGGCATAAGGAGGCGCTCTGGGGCTTTTCCGCGCATGGCTTCTTGAAGGCCAGCGGCCAGCACGCTAAGTACCAGCAACGGCTGCACGTTGCGTTCGATAAGTTCTATGGCCTCCTCAATAAGCGCTGCCATGCCTTCCAGATCCGCTTGGGGGAGGTTCTGGCAAAAGCGCTGAATAGCCTCGCGTTGATCGAGGTTAATGAGGGGTGCGGCTTCCCCGAATGTTCGATACAGGACCAGATCGCGCACCCAACCCAGCATGAGCCGCAAAAGACCCTTGAGCCGCTCTCGGCCCAATTCAGCTAAAGCCTCAAGTTGCTCAACAAAAGCCTCGCTATGAAAGCGATAGGCTTGCCGGAAGAAATTCAGGGCTTGCTGACGATCGGCCTGAAGCACTTCGTTGGCCAGCAGATCCAGTGCTCGGCTATAGGAGCCATCGGCCATGCGGGCCAGCACCTGAGCTTGCTGCTCAGGCAGCCCCTGACGCAAAACCAACGCCTGCGTAATCACCTCGACTGGCAATGGATCAAAGCGCAAAGCTTGACATCGCGAGCGAATCGTTGGCAATAGCAGCTCTGGACGCTCGGTAGTGAGCACAAAGACGGTCTGCGGTGCCGGCTCCTCAAGTAACTTCAGAAAGGCATTGGCGGCCTCGATGCGCATGCGATCGGCATCAATCAGGATGGCTACTTTATAGCGCCCTTCCAGTGGCTTAAACCCCATGGTCCGTCGCAGCTCTTCGTTAATACGGGCTACAGTATAGAACGCCTGTTTGGTAGGCGTTCTGGTAGGATCATCAAGTACAGGACGGCGCATATAGTCTACTGTAGCATAGGGTTCAGCGGCCATACGGGCCAGGCGCTCATGCAAATCTTCCGGATCAGCATCGCTGGGATAGGGCAGAAGTACTTGCACGTCGGGATGGATTAAGCGTTGCACTTTGCTGCAGGCAACGCACTGGCCACAGGGTACGCTACCCCCTTGCTCACATTCCAGTGCCTGCGCCAGCGTCAGGGCTACTGCCCGTTTGCCTGTTCCATTGGGGCCGTAAAACAGGTACGCATGCGCGACACGGCCACGCTCCAACGCGCGACGCAGCGCCTGAATCACACGGGGTTGTCCGAGAATCCGCTCCCAGGCCATTGGCAGCTTGGCATGTTTTGCACGCTATTAACGGGCATCCAAGAAACAAAGTGCCGGTCTTCAGCATTTGGCCGATGGTTCTTGCGAGCAGAGGCAAGATACCTGTAATTTTATTCGACCAGCGGCGCGGTAGCTCAGTTGGTTAGAGCGTCGGATTCATAACCCGGAGGTCGAGGGTTCGACTCCCTCCCGCGCCACCAAAAAGCGCCTCACCAATGTTGAGGCGCTTTTTTTTAATGCGTGACCTCCCCCACCCTTAAACCGGACGCGTGACACGTCCAATCGTCCGAGATGGGCTTTCCCGGCGGTTTCTCGTAAACGCCTTTTTTAGGCTTCTTGCATAGCCTCCGCCTCGGCCACCACCTTGTCTTGCACGTGACGTGGCATAGGTTCGTAATGGCTAAAGCGCGCCCGATGGATGCCGCGCCCCTGGGTCAGAGAGCGCAGCGTTGTGGCGTAGCGGTAAAGCTCGGCTTCTGGCACCAGTGCCTTGATTTTTTGGAAAATCCCTTCGGTCTCAATGCCTTGAATGCGGGCCCTGCGGGTATTCAGATCGCCCATCACCTCTCCTGTAAACGCTTCAGGCACAATGACCTCGACTTCATCGATAGGCTCCAGGAGCACCGGCTGCGCTTTTTTAAATGCCTCACGGAAAGCCATTCGAGCGGCTGTTCGAAAGGCCGCTTCGTTGGAATCGACCGGATGCATGCCGCCGTGGTAGATAATCACGCGCACATCGCCTACCGGATAGCCCGCAATTGGACCATTTTGCATCGCCTCTAAAACCCCCTTTTGGATAGCTCCAAAAAAGCGTTTCATGTCGATTACGCCGCCCACAATAGCATCTACAAAGTGCACCCGCGCACCCCAGGGGGTTTGGGCGGTCACCTCGCCGCGCACGGTAATGTCAGACGGCGGCACAAAAGGCTCTGTAAGCGGCTCCACGTGCACCGAGATGTCAGCAAACTGTCCAGCACCACCGGTCTGTTTTTTATGACGGTAGGAGGTGCGGGCACTGGTCTGAATAGTTTCCCGATAAGCCACCTTGGGCTTAACAAATTCAATTTCAATCCCAAAGCGGTTTTTGAGCCGAAATCGGGCAATTTCCAAATGCATCTCCCCTTGGCCGGCCAGTACGATTTGCCGCAACAGCGGATCCTGGATGATCTGCAAAGAAGGATCCTCTTCCACAAGCTGGTGCATCCCCTGCATCATCTTGTCTTCGTCCCCTTCACGCAATGGGCGCACAGCTACGGCGTAGCGCGGCTCTGGAAAGTGAATAGCCGGAAGCACAAACGAGGTGCCTTTGGGGCGTAGCGTGTTGTTGGTGTGCGTATCACGCAGTTTGACAGTAGCACCTAAATCGCCAGCTACGATTCGGGGCACCCCTTCGCGATGGTGACCATTCATGACGTATAGCGTAGCCAGCCGTTCTACGGCTCCTGTTTGGGCATTTTCCAGGTCCATGCCTTGTTCTAACGTGCCTGAGTAGACCCGGAAATAGGAGAAATCCCCCACATGCTGTTCGGCCATCGTGCGAAAGACAAACGCTACAGGCGGGCCTGAAGGATCAGCTTTCAGCGTATTGCCATTTTCCAAAGGCGTTGGGGGCATGTCAGCCGGCGAGGGGGCCACATTAACTAAAAAGTTCAGCAGACGGGAGATTCCGATTTGCTCTGTAGCGCTAGTCACAAAAATCGGGAAAAGCTGTCGCCGCAGCACAGCAGCACGCAGTCCTCGTCGCATCTCCTCTTCGGTGAGCGTGCCTTTCTCAAAATACAGTTCCATTAGCCCTTCATCATTTTCCGCAATGTCTTCAATAAGCGCCGTATGGAGGGCTTCGGCCTCTTCACGAAAGGCGGGGTCAATTTCGGCTTCGACGGGGGTGCCTTCTTTGGGATAGATCAGTTGCTTCATGAGTAGCACATCAATAATCGCCCGTGAGCCAATAGCTGCCGGAATTTGCAGCACGGTTGCCCCCCGTCCAAAGCGTTCCCGAATTTGTGCTACAAGCATCCGGAAGTCCGATTCAGCGTGGTCGATGTGGTTCAGCACGAACATTGAAGGAATGTTGCGCTGCAATCCGTAGGTCCAAGCCAGCTCCGTGCCCACTTGTACCCCCTCAACCGCGTTCATCACATAGATAGCTAGATCGGCCACGCGCAGAGCTGCCAGCACTTCGCCAGCAAAATCCAGATAGCCAGGCGTGTCGAGCACGTTGATTTTATGTGCTTGCCAGGGCACATGCAAAAGCGAAGTAAAGACCGACATGCCACGCTCCTTTTCACTTGGATGGTAGTCGCTAACGGTATTTCCCTCCTCAATTGACCCCATGCGCGACAACACGCCGGCCGTAAAGAGCATAGCTTCAGCTAACATCGTTTTGCCGCTACCCTGATGGCCTACTAAAGCGACATTGCGGATGTGCGTGGCCTCATAGATTTTCATAAGGCTACCTCCTAACTTTTTAGTAGGTAAAGCGCTTCCGAAAAACCCAAACGCGCAGCTCGTTACTGCTCCCGAAAAGAACCGAACCGCCCTCAATACGGTTTGTTTAAGATACGCGCCAAACCTAAATAGTCAAGCCTCACCGAAATGAAACCGTTGCTTTTAGCGCTGGATACGGCCACCGAAGTGTGCAGCGTAGCCCTGCTTTGCGAAGGAAACCTGCGCTTTGAGGCTACACTGCAGCAGGGGCGGGTCCACGCAGAGCAACTGGTTCCTTTAATTGCTACTGCACTTAAGCATAGCGGATTTCAAGCGACCGAGCTGGGAGCTGTGGCCGTATCAATGGGACCGGGTTCATACACAGGGCTTCGCGTGGGGGTGAGTACGGCCAAAGGACTTTGCGAAGCAACCGGCGCCGTACTGGTCGGCGTACCTACGCTTGAAGCCCTGGCTGCTTCGGTTGCTCCCTATGCTGAGCTGGGCGATGGCATCGTTCCCTTGCTGAACTCGCGACACAGGGAGGTCTATACCGCAGCCTATCGGGTAAGTCTCGAAGGCACGCTTCACCCTGTAGCCGAAGCTGTAGCTTGTGAGGCAGCAGAGTTGCCAAGCTGGCTTGATGGCTTGTCCCTCGAGGGCCGGCTGTTCTTGGTTGGCGAAGGCACAACGCGCGTAGCCCCTTACCTATCCAGCCAACCAGGGCTTTACGTGCTGGATCCCCATACGCATATACTACGCGCCTTTTGGGTAGGGCACTTAGGATGGGAACGTTACCAAAAAGGACTTTGGGAAGACGTAGCCTCGTTTGAACCCTTATACCTGAAGGATTTTGTGGCAAAGTCATTCCACGCTACCCCCTAACTGGGATGCATTAAGATTCGTTCGTCTCCTAACAAACCCCCCTGGAGCATGGCTTGGTTCAAACGCAAAACCCAAGGTATTCTTACGGCCCGCGATGAGCAGAACGACTTTCCCGAGGGGCATTGGGCTAAATGCCCCAGCTGTGGCCATATTTTGCATCGGCGGGAGCTGGACGAGCATGCAAAAGTTTGCCCTAAGTGTGGTCATCATTTTCCTATGACCAGTCTGGAATACTTCCGGCTGCTATTCGACGAAGGGCAGTTTGTGCTGCACGACCAGCATTTGACTTCGGACGATCCATTGGGATTTGTGGATCGCAAGCCCTATACCGTCCGCATCGAAGAAGCTCGAAAGCAAACCGGACTGAACGAGGCCGCTCAGCGCGCAACGGGCACTATAGGAGGACATGCCCTATCGGCCGCTGCTCTCGACTTTCGCTTTATCGGTGGCTCAATGGGATCGGTTGTCGGGGAGATTGTAGCCCGTGCCATCCAAACCGCCTACACCGAGCGTATTCCGCTGCTGATTATCTCCCAAAGCGGCGGCGCGCGCATGATGGAGGGCATTTTGAGTCTGATGCAAATGGCCAAAACAGCCGCTTTGCTCACTCGGTTTGACGAAACCCGCATGCCCTACATCTCGCTCATGAGCAATCCGACAACCGGTGGGGTGACCGCCTCGTTTGCCATGCTGGGAGACATCAACCTGGCTGAGCCCGGGGCGCTCATCGGCTTTGCCGGACCGCGTGTCATTCGGCAAACAATTGGGCAAGATCTACCCCCAGGCTTCCAAAGTGCTGAATTCCTGCGAGAGCATGGCTTTATCGACGATGTGGTCGACCGTCGCCACCTGCGACGCTATTTAATTCATCTGTTGGATTTGCTGTGCGAGCCCACGCGTTTGCCCTTGCCGAATAACACCCCAACGTCGTAGCTTACAGCAAACGGTCTACTTTTTGATCACGCGTATCTGGACGCAGCCGTTAACCAAGCGCATCGGGCGCATATCGCAGCATCGCTACCAGGTGTATGGGAAACAATTTTTCAGCCTTACAGCCTCAAAGGAGGCCAAAGGTAGACCTGTATCTTGTTTTGCCTAGAGCCTGATGCGTACCGTGCTGCGTGCTGCTACATGGAGCGGGATACTGCTGATTGGAGGGCTTTGCCTGGTGGGATTGGGCAGGCCGGCTCCTGACTACACCCCGCCCTTTTTCTGGCTTCCGGATAGCCTTCGGCAGGACACCACGCGCACCGATACGCTAGCCACACCTCGAGCCGATCGGCTTTTGCCACACCGGCAGCGTGATCTCCCACATGCCCGCTTGTATCCTCGCAGCCGCTCCCTAACCACCCTAGTTCCTTCTACATGGCAGCGTGCCGTCATTCTCGACTCAACCCAGCTAGCCTACCATATCCACGAACGCCTAGGCCGCACCGACGTGCGCGTGCCCATAACGCTTGACCTGAAAAGCTATCGCCTCCTGCGTTTGCAGCAGGCGCTACGCCAAAACTGGCAAACCGTTCAAACGCAACGGCAACGCCAAGCCAGTCAACAACGCCGTAGCGGCCTGGGCCTAAGCATTGCCATCCCTGGAGGCCGGCAAAGTGCTTTTACCACAATTTTTGGGCGCCCTGAAGTCGACCTGCGGGTTAACGGCCAGGCCGATATCAATGCCGGCTTCAATTACCGGAAAAGCGACCAGCAAGTCGCATTCTTTGGTCGCTCAGCCCAAATCGACCCGGATTTCAAACAAGACCTGCGCCTGGGCATTACCGGTACCATCGGCGATAAGCTCCGCGTCAACGTCAACTGGGACACCAACAACCAGTTCGACTACCAGAATCAGCTAAAATTGGAGTATACCGGCTACGAAGATGAAATCATTCAACGCATCGAAGCCGGAAACGTGATGCTCCAAACGCCCTCTCAACTTATTCGAGGAGGGCAGAGCCTTTTTGGAATCAAAGCCCAATTTCAGCTCGGGGGCCTTAAGCTCACCACGGTTGCCAGCCAACAAGAAGGCCAAGCCAATTCTTTAAGCATCAGTGGAGGCTCGCAAACCACCACGTTCACCTTACAACCAACCGATTACGACGACGGCACCCATTTCTTCCTGGCCTACTACTTCCGCAACCGATGGGAAGATGCGCTGGCCAATCCACCCAATATTCGCGTAGCCAATGGCTTTGAACGCATTACCGAAATTGAGGTCTGGAAGCTCGTCTATCCGGTTCGCGACGACGAAAACGTACGCCAAGTTGTAGCCATTGTTGACTTAGGCGAACCAGCTGAGCTACTTACCTTAGCCGATGGTTACACCCGCGCAGACCTCGGAGCGTTACCCGACAACCGCAACGACCGCTACGATGATACGCCTGGCGGTGAAGTTGATCTTTTTTTGCGCAACGGCCAAGCAAACGCTGCAGCTTACTTAAAAGAACAGCGCGGTCTAACCGAAGACGATTTTCAAACTGGCCGATTCAAACGGCTCGAGCCTGGAAGAGACTACACGTTTGACGAAGTGCTGGGCTACATCTCACTCAATCAGAGACTGCAAGAAAACGAAGCACTAGCCGTAGCCTTCCGCTATCGAGCTGGCGGACGCATCTACCAGGTGGGAGATTTTTCTTCAGAAACCGGAGGTGCCAGTGGCGGACAAGATGAAAACCGACTGCTCCTGAAGCTGCTGCGTCCTGCTCAGCTTCGCCAACCTGCCCCGGCAACCGGCTACAACCCAGCCGTATGGTACCTTGAGCTGCGTAACATCTATCGCCTACCCGGACGCGGCATCAACCCCGAAAGCTTCGAACTCGACATTTTCTATCAACCCCCAGGCAAAACGGCCCAAAAGTATCTCCCGGAGCTGGGGGCACAACGCACTTTACTGCAACTTTTAGGCCTTGACCGCCTTAACCAAGACCAGGCACCTATCCCGGACAACCGCTTTGACTTCCTGGTAAACTTTACGATCGACCCGGGCAGAGGCCTACTCCTCTTTCCATTCCTAGAGCCTTTTGGCAGGCGACTAACCCAACTGATTGAGCAGACCGACCTATCAGCCGAGCAAAAAACAGCCCTGCGCAATCAATACGTTTTCCAGGATCTCTACCTTCAGAAAAAAGAAAACGCCCGGCGTAATACACAGCATAACGTATACACCATTGAAGGCTCCTACAAAAGCGCCGTACAGGATTTCTACGACTTGCGCGCCTATGCCGGACTGGTACAGGGCTCTGTACGCGTTACGTCAGGAGGAACACCCCTTCAGGAAGGAGTAGACTTTGTTGTGGATTATCAAAGTGGAACCGTTCGCATTACCAATCCAGCCTATCTCATCCCGGGCCGAGAGATTCAAATCTCTTACGAACAAAACGCGCTTTTCAACCTGCAAAAGAAAACCCTTCTGGGCATGCGTGCCGATTACACGCTGGGGCAAAACCTGGCCCTGGGCGCTACCATGATGCGGCTCAGCCAAAAATCGCCTGTCGACAAGTTTCGTCTGGGCGAAGAGCCAATCGCCAACATGATTTGGGGCATTGATGGGTCGTTTACACTCCAACCCGAGTGGCTTACGCGCGCGCTTGATGCCTTGCCACTCCTTCAAACCCGAGAGCCCAGTGAACTATCGTTTTCCGGCGAGTTTGCTCAGCTTCGGCCAGGTCATGGCCAGACGTTAGCCTTCGAGCGCACCCGTCGCGAGCTGCGCAACGCCAATCGGGATTTCGCCACCGACGAGCTACGTGGCATCTCATACATTGATGATTTTGAAGGCTTTGAAAATACCTTTTCGCTCAAACAACCTGGTAGTTGGCGCCTGGCTTCTGCTCCTGATTCGATTGCTCGCTATCCCGCAGGCTTTGTGGGCACGCTCTACGATTCGCTGCGCACCACCTGGCGCGGCATCCTAGCCTGGTACCAGCTCAGTGAGATCCTGGTGTCCGACCTAGCCCGCCGTGCCCCCGTTTACGACCCTGAGGCCGTACGCCCTGTACTGATCACCGACGTTTTCCCCAATCGAGACGTCCGAGGCGAACTGACCCAAACGCTTCCCACACTGGACCTTTACTTCAACCCGTACATGCGCGGCCCCTATAACTATACCACTGAACTGGAAGACTTCTTGGCCCATCCCGAAGAAGTCTGGGGCGGCATGATGCAGCCCATTCCTCAAGGTTATACCGATTTCAATTTACGTAACATCGAATTTGTAGAGTTCATCTTTCGTCCCTTCCCCGAAAACCCCGAACGCGACGCTGGCCGGCAGGCTAAACTCTACATTGATTTAGGCTCCATCTCGGAAGACGTGATCCCCAACGGCAAGCTCAATGCCGAAGATGGACTTGCCATGACCGATCCAAGCAGTGGGTTCCGAGGTGACCAGTGGAGTCGCTACCCCACCAGTATCCAAAATAACTCGGTCGACTTAGACCTCAACACGCGCCGCACCGAAGACCTGGGCCTCGATGGCCTGGCCTCGTATGACCCCTCGGCCTATCCCGAAGTATATACCGAACAATTTCACTTTCGGAAGTTCTTGGAAGCCCTCGAGCCTAACCACCCCAACCTACGCTATCGCGCCGAAGCAGCCCGGGCATTGCGGGATCCTTCAGGAGACGACTACCAGCCCTTCGACCATGATGCCTTCTTCAATGACCCCGAACTCTTCCCCCCTGAGCTTTATCCGAATGGCGTTCCCCTGCAAATGCGGTTTGCATTTTACTTTCCCGGGCTAGAGCTCAATGCCTACGAAACCCAAAACCAGCTCTCCCGAGGGGCTGTCCGACGCGGCAACTCCCGCATTCCGGATACGGAAGATCTGAATTTTAACGGTTCGCTTGACACCGAAAACAGCTACTTTCAGTACGAAATACCCCTCAGCAAAGCAGTGCTCGACTCGCTGGCCCAACCTGGTCGGGAAGACGACTACATCGTGGGCGCTATTACCAATAGCCGAGGAGAAACTTGGTACCAGGTTCGCATCCCGGTTCGGAATTACACCCGTAAGGTAGGCAACATTCAAGATTTTTCGCTTATTCAAACCATCCGGCTGTGGACAACAGGCCACCGCGTTCCGATCACGTTGCGTTTTGCTACATTCGAGCTGGTTGGTAGCCAGTGGCGCAAAGCCGAAGAAGTGGCAGTCGAAGAGCGCATGCCTTCCGACACGCTGTTTACCAACACGCGTGTAAGCATTTCAAGCGTCAGCAACGAGAAAAACCCTGACATTTACCGTACCCCTAACGGCGCCATCATTAGCCAGGTACGCACCACGACCGGCGTTGTACGCAACGCCCGTGAACAGGCCCTTGTACTTCGTGTCGAAAACCTCTATCCCGGTCACCAACGCGGCATTTACAAGACGTTCTCTCAGGGCCTTGACCTGCTCAAGTACTCAAACTTGCGCATGTTTGTACACCTGCATGGCACTCTGGCAGACGGAACTCCCCTGGAAGCCCTGGCTAAGCAAGATCCTGAAGGAGCCCGCCAAAAAGTACGGCTTTTCATACGCTTAGGGTCAAATGCCAACAACGACTACTACGAATACGAGCAGCCTCTGATGCCCAGCTCCGTTACCTCGGGCAACAGCGATGAGCTATGGCAAACTTTTCAGCGCTGGGGAGAGCGGGTCATCGACCTAAACTCAGTCAACATCCTGCTGGGCGCCTTCAACGAACTTAAAATTGCCCGAGATGCGGCAGGCTTTCCCGCCGATAGCGTCTTCTGGAATAAGATCAACGGCCAGCCTACAGCCCCAGGTGTCCCCGACGCAGATGTGTTTGCTCCCCCGGGAACCCGGCTGGCTGTTAAGGGCAATCCCTCTCTTAGCCGCATCACCATGATCATCATTGGCGTGCGCAACCCTGCCGTCGAAACCAGTGCCGATCCGCGCGACCGGCTAGAAGAGGTTGTGGTATGGCTGAACGAGCTGCGCGTGACCGGATACGACGAAAAAAACGGCTACGCAGGCCTGGCTAATCTCAACCTCAAACTGGCAGATTTGGGACGCGTGCGGGCCAACTTCCGTATGCAAACCGACGGTTTTGGATCGCTCTCAAGCACGTTGGGCGAACGCGAACAAAACAATCAGCAAAGCTGGAGCATCGCTACCGACGTTAACCTGGACCGGCTGCTACCGCGACGCTACGGCTGGTCCATCCCCTTTTCGCTGCAACTGCAGTCCAGCACGACCACACCTCGCTTCGATCCAGCCCGCGGAGACGTACGCGTCCAAGAAGTACTCAACCAAATTAGCCTCGACAGCACGCGCTCGCGTAGTGAACAGGCCCAAGCCCGCCAAGCAATAATCGAGCGGGTGCAAACCCACACCATGACGCGCTCATATAGCTTCCGGGTGCAAAAACAGGGCTCCAAGTCCTGGCTTATGCGCACCCTGGTCGATGGGCTAAACTTCAGCTATGCTTTTGCTGAAACTGAAGGACGCAGCCCAACGCAGCGTTTCAATACCTCCTGGCGCTGGACAGCTTCTTTAAGCTACCGGCTTAACGTCCGCCGACCACGCACTGTACGTCCATTTGCTTTCCTGGACAACGTGCCTCTGGTAGGTCTGCTGGCCGACCTGCAGTTTAACTATCTCCCCCAGAGCCTTTCCTGGTCGGGTAGCGCCAGCCGCAACTTCTCTGCCAACCAGGATCGTGGTCCGGTGCTACCTGGCCAACGTAATCCGGCACTGCCGGATCTGGTCATCAGCCCAATCCGAGAACAGCATAGCTTAGCACACGGCCGAAACTTTAGCCTACAGTACAACCCGTTCACCTTCCTAAACCTGAGCTTTGACACCAATACGCAGCAAAGCCTAAATGCGATTAGTGTCGATACCGTCTATCAGGTTGTTACACGCGACACCGTCTATCGAGGTCTGCGCATAGAGGAGGCCATTGCACGCGGCCTCATTGCGCCAGAAGACAAAGGCGTACGGGCTTTCGAGCAATACCGCCTTCACCCCCTCCCCTTCCATCGCGTTTTACGCCGTACCCTTGAAGGCGCCGAAGGCTTACGCACCGATCGGTATCAACAACGGTTTACAGCCAACCTGCGTCCCGACTTAGGACGCCGTATTAACTGGCTGCGCCTCCAGGACATCAGCTATACCACGCAGTTTGCCTGGCAAAACGGAGCCATTCAGCGGAATACAGGCGCCAGCGTTTCTAACCAGGCTGCGCTGAGCAGCGGCCTTACGCTGCAACCCCGAGAGCTCTGGCGCAAGTTTGCCTTTTACCGAAAACTTGAAGAGCAAGAACGCCAGGCTGAACAGCGCCGTCGTCAACCTCAAACAAAGCAAGAAGAAAACGAAAAACCACGCCCCCTGATTCGCCCCCCTAACCCTGTGGTCCTGCTTCGCCGGTTATTTTTGGCCGTAACCGGCGTCGAAAACCTGCAGCTTTCGGGCCGGGCAAACTGGAGTAGCGCTTCAAGCAACGTGGGCCAGGGGCCGATCGATAGCGTACGCGTTGCCTACAGCCTTTGGGATGCACTGCACGGCCGAGGACCTTCAGTCGGGTATCGTTTTGGGCTGGATCGCCGCATTGACTTAGCTGACCGTGTGCTGGATCCCAGCTTACAAGTAGTCGACCAGCTCTCAAACGATTATGAACTGCGCGCCTCAACTTCCCTACGGTTAAGTCCAGCACTCCAGGTGACTCTTAACTGGAACGTCAACTGGAACACCCGTACTGACTATTCTTACCGACCTAATGCCGATGGCCGCGTGGACACGACAATGACCAATCGAGGAAGTAGTCGGGCTTCGGTTTGGGCCTTTGGGGCTTCATATCTTGACCTTTTTCGCCGTCAGCTTGACACCTATCGTAAAGACTTGGCGCAAGCGCCGAATCCTTCCCTCTTGGGCGACGAAAACGGCGATGGACGCGTCGTGCTGACCAATGCTACGGTAGTGGCCGACTTCCAAAAGGCTTTTACGCATAGCCTAGGTCGGCTCGGTACCCATACCCCAATTCCGCTACCGAGCTGGCAGGTTAACTATACCGGTCTATCTAATTGGCCTCTATTCCGCAGTCTGGCTCAGGGAGTCACATTACGTCACGGCTACAGCGCGGACTATAGCAGCGACTATCGCACGAATCTAAATGCCCTCTCCGACGATCCCAATGTTGCCTTTGGTACGTTTAGCTTAGGAAATCGCCGCATCCGCTATCGGTTTTCGCGCTACGAGGTCAGCGCTGTGCGCATTAACGAGCGCTATCAGCCCTTGATTGGGCTAGATATCACCTGGAAAAACCGACTCCAAACCAATCTCTCTTGGTCTAAAAGCCGTAGCTATTCGCTTTCGACAAACAACGAAATCAATGCCAGCGTAACTGGCGAGCTTACGCTAAACCTGAATTATCAAGTTCAAGGCCTACGCATCCCATTTCTACCCATCCAACGTCTTAACAATCGGGTAGGCATGAGCCTGAGCGTATCTCGGGCTACTACCGATGAGCGTCGGTATTCATTGTTTCGTGCCTTGCAGGCGGCAGCCAACGACCCTGAAGCTTTCAATCCTAAAGATGCGCTCAGCCCTGACTATGCGCCCCGACTAACGTCTTGGACACGCACAACCATTGCTCCCCAAATCTCTTATCAGTTCAGCAACCGGGTATCGGCTGCTTTTCAGCTCCGTTACGAGCGTTTTGAAAGCGCCGATAGCCGCATTCCTTCTTCAACCACCATGCAAGGCGGCTTTAACGTGCGCGTGAGCATCTCAAACTAAGGGCACGCCAAACAACCTAAGGCGTAGAATCCTGCGCAAACAGAAGTGCACCATGGCGGAACCTGTCGTTGTCTGTCACTTAGGGCGCATGGCGTACAGCCCAGCTTGGGCACTGCAAAAGCGCCTGCAAGCCTGTTTGGTCGCTGCCAAACGCCGCGAGCCGCCCGAGCGCATCCCGCATGTTTTGCTGCTGCTCGAGCATCCACCCGTCTATACGCTGGGCAAAAACGGTCGGCTGGAGCACTTGCTCCTCTCTGAAGAAGCCCTGCGTGCTCGGGGCGCCGAGTTCTTTCGCATCGATCGTGGCGGCGACATCACGTTTCACGGTCCTGGTCAATTGGTCGGCTATCCGATTTTGGACCTCGATCGCTTTTTTACCGACATTCATCGCTACCTGCGCGAGCTTGAAGAAACAATCATCCGCACATGCGCAGACTACGGTTTGCGTGCTGGACGCATTGCGGGTCGCACTGGCGTGTGGATCGGCCCTGATAGCCGAGGACCAGAGCGTAAAATCTGCGCCATGGGCATTCGTTGCAGCCGCTGGGTGACCATGCATGGCTTTGCCTTCAACCTAAACACCGATTTGCGCTATTTTTCGTACATCATTCCATGTGGCATCGCAGACCGGAGCGTCACCTCCTTAGCAGCTGAGCTAGGGCATCCTGTTGACGAAGTGGCGGTGCGAACACGCGTGCTGCACCACTTTGCAACCTGCTTCAACGCTGCGCTGACGCTCTACGAAGGAGAAGCGGCCTTTCGCTTTCTCGATGCGTATCTGGACACCTGGGAACCCGTTTCCCCTGCTTCGGTTAAGTGAGCATCCCTTTTTGCAACCTGCATTACCGGCTATGGCCGCTTTCGACCTCGACCAGTTTACGCGCCGCCTGATCGCCGAGGCCCTTTTTTACGATGAAGAATATGGCGCACTGGGCAACCTAAGCTTAATTGACCCGCGCGAGGGCAAAGAGCGGTTTATCGCTTCTTACGTTCCCGAAGAAGGGACCTTCAGCATTGAGGAGGCTACCGACTGGGAAAAAGGAGAAATCGACGAAGAAGTGGGCTATGCCCTGGCTGTAGATTCACGTGAGTTTGCAGCCTACGATACGCCCGAAGCGGCCGCCGAAGCCTTGCTGGCCCTGGCGCGGGAGCATAACTTGCTGCCTAGCATTACGCTTCTTTTTGAAGAAGACGAAGTCAGCTAGGCGCCACCCCTTTCCAAAGTCCCCAGGCTAGCAACCCCCATCCTACAATCCAGAGCGTTCCCCCAAGGGGGGCCACCATACCCCATTGGGGTGTGCCGGTCAGGACAAGTACGTAAAGACTGCCGGAGAATAGGACGATACCTGCTGCAAAAGCCCAGCCAGCATATTCGAACCATATAGAGGGCCGGGCGAAAAGCAACCAGCCAGTAATTAAAAGCGCCAGCGCATGGTACATCTGATAGCGCACGCCGGTCTCAAACGTCTGGAGTCGCTCTGGCGCAACCCGTGAAGCCAGTCCATGTGCCCCAAAAGCCCCCAGGGCTACAGCCAGTCCAGCTGCCAAGGCACCCAAAACAAGAAAATACCGAGCCATACACCAAGATCGCTTATGAAGGCTATCCTTTGGAAAAAACGTTATGATGCATTAGGGGGGTGCATTCGGCAAACGAATTTCAAAAGGAAAGACGCGATCGTTAAGCCTTAACGTGTAGCTACCCGGACTAAAAGCTCCCTCAAGTAACAAGTAAAACCGAAACGGCTGCGCCACAGGACGGCAGCGCTGCCTGGCAGGTCGTCGCATCCAAAGCTGCACGCGCAGCAAGTGCCCGTTTTGTTCTTGCGTCACCGCATCCAACACCGAGCAGGCATCTGGCAAACTACCTTTGATCAACAGCTCAAGCTTTACTGTCTGTTCTCCGGTAGCTTCAAGGGGGGCCATCCGCACATGTACAGTATCAACGGGAACGGGGAAACGTAGGTCCTGCTGATACGCTGCCGGTGGTGTCAAATTCAAGGTCAGGCGACCATCAGGTGCACGGCCCACGTAGCGATGCCCAAAGCGATCATCAGGTTGGGCAAGTCGGCGAGCAGGCGCACAGCTCCCTATCAACGCCACCCCAACCAAAAAGCCCAACGCCCAACGCATACCCGTGCTTAGCCCGTCCGAACGGGTGCAGCCTGAAGTAGACGAACGGTAACCCCTGATCCGGTCTCAGGGACCAACTCTTGAGGCGCATCCCCCCAGAGCCGCTCCAGGTTATAAAATGCCCGTTTTTCTGGTGTAAAAATGTGCACAACTAGGTCGACATAGTCGAGCAGTACCCACTGCAAGTGCTCCCGTCCTTCGACATGCCATGGCCGCTCCTGGCATTGCTGCGCAATGCGTTCTTCCACCGCATCAGCAATGGCCCGAATTTGCAGGTCCGATTCCCCTGTGCACAGCACAAAAAAGTCGGCCACACCGCTAACCTGGCGCATATCCATCACCACCAAATCCCGGGCTTTTTTGTCTAAAGCAGCGTCCACGGCATGCTGCGCCAACACGTGGGCCGGATGAAACGTCTGTCGTCGCACACGTGCTTTTATCTGTTGCATATTCTAACGGTTATTCTTGAAATGGGGTTAGCAAGGTGTAGTCCTGCCCGATAATTACCGAGGCATCCAAAAATAGATCTGGACGAATCTGCTGCTGGACGCGTTCTTCGGGAATGCCCAAGGCCGCGGCTACTTTGCGAGCGGCCTCCAGATCCCCTACGCGATCAATTACCAGCGAGTGCGGCTCCAACTGCGGGTAGTTTCCCACCTCTACTACATCAAAGCCGCGCCGACGCAAATAGCGCGTTGTACGGGCAGCTACGCCTTCCACACCACAAGCATTGCGTACCTCTACCTGAATGATATCTCCTATAAGCCGCGCAGGATTTTCTTCACGCGTGGGGTCAACACGAGGAGCCAGCAAACGTACCCCTAAGGCATACAGTAACAAACCAACTCCCGCTAAGAGCAACACAAGCAGGAATCCTTCCCACTGTTTGGGACGCTGCTTTCGCTTACGCCGCATAGGTCAACTGCGATAAAAAACGCGACACACCGCGCGGTATGCCGCGTTGGCTTGGGCATTTCCTACACCTTACGTCATCGCTCGTTCCAGAATAGCGACGCACCATAAGGCCGAAGCGGCGCATATCCATAGGGAGCAAGATAATAGCCGTATGGACTCTGGCGTACAGAAAACTGCAAAAGCATGTTTTCATACGGACGGTAGGCCACTTCAGCATTGCGCAGGAAAATCTGCGGCCGACGTTCCAGCCCCAGGCTGCCGCCAAAAGGCGAATGTGCCACACCAATGTCGACCCGTGCGGCCAGCTTATCGCTAAACTGCCACAACATCGAGTTCGTATAAACCCCCAGCGAATAGCTGTAGCCCCCAATCGTACCCATACTCATCTCATAAGAGTGCTGCATCCGGAAATGCTCGGGGCTAAAGAGCTCGTTAAGCGAGAATCCCGATCCCATGCTGTAGAGCCGCATGGGTGCACGTTGCACGGCAGCAGGCACGTCTTCCCGAAGCTGAGCCTGAGCCGGAAGAGCTATTCCCAACATGATAATCAGTCCAGCCAGTAAGAGTGTCTTGCGCATGGCCTTGCTACATTTAAATAAAAGCCCCACAGGTCGTTGTAAGAGTAAGCTTTCGCTGCTTCATTGTCAAGAACGGCCAACCACCGTAATTGTTGCCTCCATAGGAAACCTTTCAATCCGTTAAGCATGCTTTTTCGCCGGCACCCACTTGATAGCGCAAATCGTGCTGAAGGTCATCTTAGGGATTGAAACCTCATGCGACGACACTGCAGCGGCGGTTGTCGTAGAGGGGAAGCTACGTGCGAATGTGGTAGCCTCACAACAAGCGCTCCACAACCGTTATGGGGGTGTGGTGCCGGAGTTGGCTTCGCGAGACCACCAGCGCCGCATCGTCCCTGTGGTACGGCAGGCGCTTGAGGAAGCGCAGCTTAAGCCTACCGACATCGATGCCGTTGCCGTCACTTACGGCCCGGGGCTGGTCGGATCGCTGCTGGTAGGCCTCAGCTTTGCAAAAGCTTTTGCCTTAGGGCTCGGCCGACCGCTTATTGGCGTCAACCATCTGGAAGGCCACATGTATTCGGTCTTTCTCGAACCGCCTTCGCCCCCTTTTCCATACCTATGCCTGGTCGTTTCCGGTGGACACACGCAACTGGTACGTGTAGAAGCAGGCTTCCAGCATGAAGTGCTGGGGCGCACTCGGGACGATGCAGCTGGCGAAGCGTTCGACAAGGTTGCCCGCCTGCTTGGCTTGGGTTATCCCGGAGGACCTAAAATCGATCAGCTGGCGCAGAAGGGCAACCCTGCTTTCGTCCACTTTCCTCGCCCACGCCTGGAGGGGTATGATTTTTCATTTAGTGGACTAAAAACCGCTGTATTGTACTATCTAAACCAGCTATCCGAGGCCGAGCGCAGCCATCTACTCAAGTATCATCTTGCAGATCTCTGTGCAGCGTTCCAGCAAGCCGTGGTAGAGGTGCTCATCGACGCGCTCAGGCGCGCGGTTGAAGCCACAGGCATTCAGCACGTAGCCATCGTAGGTGGCGTATCGGCCAATTCAGGGCTGCGGGCCGCAGCTGAAGCATTGAGCCGAACCCTGAACTTTCAGCTGTATATTCCACCTATCGCGTACTGCATGGACAATGCCGCCATGATTGCCATCACCGGATACTATAAAGCCCAGGCAGGACTGGAAAGTCCACTGACGCTGTCGGCCGAACCCACGCTCGCTGTCTAAAAATGATGCCGCTGGAATTTCTCCATCACGCACTGGATCACGCCCAGAACCACAAGCCGGAGCTCCCGGAATCCCCAACTGAGGCCGATATGATCCCCTGGCGTCAGTGCATTGATGCCATTGACCTCGTCATTCTCCGTTTGCTTAACGAACGCGCCCGATGCGCCAACTACATCGGGTACATCAAAAAAAAGCTGGGTCTACCTATCTATGTACCCGAACGCGAAGAAGAAGTGTTGCGTAACGTCCTGTCCGCTAACGAAGGTCCCCTCTCGAACGAGGCGGTTCGCCGCCTTTTTGAGCGCATTATCGATGAAACGCGCTCGCTAGAACGGCAAAAGTATCAAGATCCGATGCCCAACGGCTGATGCGACGCGGATTGCTAATTGCAGGACTTGTGCTGGGCTTAACGTGCGGCGCCGCTGGGGCCTGGCTTGTTGCGGTCTCCAACACCCCTGCTTTTGAAGGCCGTCGCGGAGTCAAAATCCCTCGCGGAGCCTCGCTGGAGCAGGTAGCCGATTCCCTGCAGGCCGCAGGGGTGCTGCGACATCGGGCGCCATTTGTATGGTTGGCTCGTCTTACCGGATGGCAGCGTCAAATCAAGGCGGGCTACTACACGTTTTCCGCAGGAACTTCCACCTATCGCATGCTCAGCATCCTGCGCCGTGGTCTGCAGTCGCCGGTGCACGTTTTGATTCCACCAGGCTCTCGGCCTGAGGTAGTGGCCGCTATTGTTTGTCGAGCCCTTGCCTGCAGCCCCGATTCCCTCCTAAGCGTTCTGCAGGACAGTGCACTGGCAGCCGAATTAGGCACCGATACACGCCACCTGTTTGGCCGCCTGCTACCCGACACGTACTACTTTTACTGGCTTACTGCACCGCGCGACATAGTACGCCGTGCACACGCGGCATTCCTGGATTTCTTCACTCCGGAGCGACGTGCCCGTGCCGACAGCTTGGGTCTGACGATTGATGAAGTCGTAACGCTGGCTTCAATCATCGAATGGGAAGCTGGTCCCTCAGAGCGCCGCCGTGTAGCTGGCGTATACCTGAATCGCCTGCGACGCGGCATGCCGCTCCAAGCCGATCCTACGGTACAATACGTTGTGCTCCAGCAAGAAGGCCAGAAGCGCCGCCTGCTCTTTGCCGATTATCGCATCGATCATCCCTACAATACCTACCGGTATCCTGGTCTACCCCCGGGCCCGATTACAAACCCCTCGCGCAATGCCTTAGAAGCAGTCCTAAACGCAGAGCAGCACGACTATTTGTACTTTGTGGCCGATGGCCATGGGGGGCACATCTTCAGTCGAACCTTCCAAGAGCACATCGAGGCTGCTAATCGCTACCGACGTCTCATGGAGCGGCGTCGCAACGCTACCGACGACGCGGACGCCCCATAGGCTGCGACGATCCGAACGTATAGGTTAGGCCAACCACAAAGCGGCTGCGCTGCACCGTTTCCCGTACGAAAGGCGGCCGTTCAACATCGCCGTAAGGCTGATAATAGTCGTCAAATTGCTCCTGCGTCCAGCCTAAATCAAGCCGAAACGACTCGGCCAGCTGCAGTGAAAGCCCCAGCGAGCCCCAAACCCGCTGCCGATCGGCTTCTGCCCGTTGAATGGCCTTCGTGTGTGGGTCTGGGAAAACCGCCACACCTCCATAAAGGGTCGTACTTCCCCATTGATAAGCTAAGCCCAATCGGGTATTGACCACCGGTTCGAATTCCTCACGCACGCGACGATTGAGGTCCTGAATAAACGTCTGATTGCTGGAAGCTTCAAAGCGAAGTTGTGACCAGTCGATAGCCTCCAGGTCCAAGCCCACATGCAAGCGTCTGGTCTGGTAGGCCACGCCGGTACGCAGCCGCCAGGGCGTTCGGATTTCATACCGGAAAGAGCCCGAACCCGCATCATCTGGTTGCCCACCATAAGCCAGCGAGCCTCCTGTATCGAAGAACGTCTCTACCACACTGCCATAATGCTCCCGCACCCGGAAAAACACCGGCGTCTCTATGCTGACGCCTAAACGCCACTGTGGCGAAAGTCGGGCCGAAAGACCTCCACGCATACTAAATCCTTCCAGATCCGAGGTGAAATAGTCGCGGACTTGCAAAAAGTCAAATCCAGACAGCACACGGTTTTCGTCTAGGACGACCTGGTAGAGCGCTGCGGTGTTTTCATTCCGAAAGTCATCCTCTTCAAAGCGCCGTTCAAACCGATAGCGACCACTGGTAAAACCGAAAGAAAGACCTAAAAATAGATTGCGTGCTGCTTCGACGGCCGCGCCAAAGCTTAGTTCATGGAGCCCTCCCTCTTCGGTAACTTCGCCGCTTTGCCGAATTAAGGTACCGGGTGCCACAGCTTGATAAAACGGATAGCGTCCGGCTTGGTATTCACTAGGCAAAAACTCAATAGCACCTGCCTGATAAGCAATAAACGGAGTGTCGTGGTGGAAAATCAGTCGGCCCTCATTCGTTACTTCGTACTCTCCCGGATAGGGCAGGAAGGAATCCGTAATTGAACTGGTGTTGTTTTCGCCCTGGAAGTAAAGGCGGCGTGTGAAGTCGGCCGTACGGGCATAGGCTAAGCCCACCACCAGCGAACCGCGCAGGGTAGGCACTTTATAAACGGCACCCAGATTGTCCAAGTTGGTTGCACGCAACTCACTTTCCCAATCAAAACGGGTAGGCGTGTAGTAGATCGCTGCATCGCGGGCGTTAAGCCAGGTCAATCCACCAGCGATCTCCGAGTGCGAATAGTAGCCCAGGCCTGCCGGATTGCTGTAAAGCACGCCGTAGTCAGCCAAACCGGCCACACTGGCACCCGATAGCGCGGTCAGGCGGGCTCCCATTCCGGGAAGGCGCTGTGAAAACCGCCAAGCGTCATCCACACCTTGCGCCCCCACCTGCAGCACCCCAAAGGCCCAAAAGAGACTCCAGACCAAAATTTTCTGTCTCATGATCATTATTTGATTTGTAGACCAAAGACGTTGCTGCTACGCACTGCTTCCCTTCCCTTTGCTGCAGTTGCAGATAAGCCTTCCGCGGGTACGCTTTGTTTCTCAGCGCGCTAGCCGCCACGCCGCGAACCTTGCCGGCCTGAGGATTCCGATCGCGGGCTGCTGCCTGAAGAAGACCGTGTAGCCGGAGGTGAAGTCCGTTCAGGTGGTGCTGACTGCAGCCGAGGAGGGGGGCTGCTGGGCCGTTCCGGCGGCGTTTGTACGCGAGGCGGTGGTAGGGTGCTTGAGCGCTCTGGGCGCGAAGGTTGCACGGCCGGCGTCCCCGAATATGGTCGGCTTTCCCGCCGATACGAACGATCGTCGCGCGTTCCTTCTCGGCCAGATGGCCGGCTTCCAGAGGATCTTGGGTTTTCGGCAGGCCGTGTCGCCCGGGTGCGCTCCTCACGCTGCGGTGCAGGCTGCGCCTGGGGTGTGGGAGCGCTCGGTCGGCCAGCAGGCTGCCGCGTTACTGCAGGCCGATCTGCCGGTGGCGTAGCCTGCGTGTCAGTGTTACGTCCAGCTTCACGCGAGATCACCGAGCGCCCGGAGGTGGTTCGTGGCGTATCGGAGCGGCGCACTTCGACATTGCGTTCCCGATAGCCAGGTGCGGGCGCTCCTTGGGTAGTACGGCCTTCACTACCTGTCGACGTCCCACGTGGCGTTACCACAGAGCCGGGTGTTGTCCGCACAATTGAGCGCGTCCGCACTGCAGCATCGTCACGGCTATCGTATGGATCCCTACCCCCGAGGCGCGAGCTGCGCCCAATCCAGGCATCACGTCCTAAGCTGCTGCCCCGCGGCGCGTAGTTCCCCACGATGCGCCGCCCTGGAGGCACGTACCCATAATAGCCCGGATAGTAAGCCCAAGCATAGGGGCTATAGTAGCCAAATCCATAGAACCAGTACGCGTATCCGTACCCATAATACGGGAAAGGATAGAAGAAGAACGGATCCCCCCAGTAAAAGCTTAGCCGAAAACGAAAGCTAGAATAATAGAACGGGTCGCAGTAAAACGGATCATAGTAAAACGGATCAAAGCAGTCGTAGTAGAAAAACGGATCTCCGTAAAACCGGGCAAAATAACGCCGGTAGTAGTATGGAGAACGTTCGTAGTAGTATTCCCGCACAACTGTGCTATCGCCATCGTAGCGTTCAACTACAACGCGATCTGGTCGTGGCGTGTAATCCCGCTCAGTGACGGCCAGTTGCGTATAGCAGCCGGTCAGTCCAAGCGCCATTAGTCCAGTAAGCAGCAAGGCCCCAAAGCGTTGGCGCACAAAGCCCCAAGGCGCAACATGTAGCAGACGAATCATGGCTTGGGCCCAAAGTATGGTTGGCAGCCGTCTTCTAAAGAAGGTTAACGTCACGCCGGCCTAAAAGGTTTGGCCTGTTGCACACTGTAGCTTGCTCCGTCTATATTCGGCAGCGTGCCCGTAAAAAAAGAACCAAATTGTAGGCCACCTTTGACCATTTCGATGCACTTAAGCGTTAGAGCGGCCTTAGCGGGTTTTGTGTCCTGTTTTACCGCCAACCATTGTACAATATGGCTGACGTCATTACGCCGCGCGCAGTAGATTATGCCCAGTGGTACGTCGATATCGTACGGGCAGCCAAGCTGGCCGACTACTCGCCCGTACGCGGTTGCATGATTATTCGTCCCAATGGCTACGCGCTCTGGGAAAACATGCGGGCTGTACTCGACCGCATGTTCAAGGAGACTGGCCACGAAAACGCCTATTTCCCTTTGTTCATCCCCGAGTCGTTTTTGGCCAAAGAAGCCGAACATGTTGAAGGCTTCGCTAAAGAATGCGCCGTAGTGACCCATTCGCGGCTTAAACTCGACGAAAATGGCCGCCTTATCCCAGATCCGGAATCCCGTCTGGAGGAAAATCTGATTGTTCGCCCTACCAGCGAGACCATCATCTGGGATACGTTCAGCCGTTGGATTCAATCTTGGCGCGACCTGCCCATTTTGATTAACCAGTGGGCTAACGTGGTACGCTGGGAAATGCGCACGCGACTCTTTTTGCGCACCATGGAATTCCTTTGGCAAGAAGGCCACACCGCCCACGCTACCCGCGAAGAAGCCATCGAGGAAGCGCTGCGCATCCTGGACATTTATACTACCTTTGCTGAAGAGTATATGGCCATGCCCGTCATCCAGGGAATCAAAACGCCCAGCGAACGCTTCGCAGGTGCTGTGGAGACGTATTGCATCGAAGCGCTCATGCAGGATGGCAAAGCCCTACAGGCCGGAACCAGCCACTTCTTAGGCCAGAACTTTGCTAAAGCGTTCGACTGTAAATTTCAAAACCAGAACAACGAGCTGGAGTACGTCTGGGCGACTTCTTGGGGGGTTTCAACGCGCCTTATCGGTGCTCTCGTGATGACGCATTCGGATGACCAGGGCTTGGTGCTACCGCCTCGGCTGGCACCCACGCAGGCTGTCATCATCCCCATCTTTCGTAACGATACGGAAAAGTCGGTCGTGCTTGAGCAGGCGCAACGGATTGAACGGGAGCTTAAAGACACCGGCTTGACCGTCAAGCTTGATGCGCGTGAGACGTATCGTCCTGGCTGGAAATTTAACGAGTACGAAGTCCAAGGCGTACCGGTACGCCTGGCCATTGGGCCACGGGATGCCGAAAACGGCACGGTTGAACTGGCCCGACGCGACACACGTACCAAAGAAACAATTCCCCAGGCAGGCCTTTCGACGCGCGTACGCGAAACATTGGAGGCTATTCAGCAAAACCTGCTGGCCCGCGCCCGCGCCTTCCGTGACGAAATGACTACACGGGTGGATAGCTATGAGGAATTCAAAACGGTGATCGAAGAAAAAGGCGGATTTATCTTAGCACACTGGGACGGTACTCCAGAAACAGAGGCCCGCATCAAAGAAGAAACCAAAGCGACCATTCGGTGCATTCCACTTGATCGCGACGCCGAACGACTGGGCACGCGCGAGGAAGGCCGCGATATGCTTACCGGAAAACCCTCTAAAGAACGCGTAATCTTCGCCCGAGCGTATTGAAAAATTTCAGGAACAGACGATATTTTTGGAGTAGCGTCAAAAACCAAACACGCTCGCCATCCGGTAGCCTTAGTGGTACCAGTATCGCATCTTTAGCAAACGTATTGCCCCAAAAATCCGGAGGCGGGTGTATTATGGCTCGTTGGGCTTTGTTACTGCTCCTCGGTGGGCTTGCTCTGGAAGTGCAGGCGCAGGGCTGGGGGCGCGTAACCGGACGCGTTACCGATGCTGAAACTGGTGCACCGCTATCTTCCGTGACGGTGCTGGTCGACGGCACAAACTACGGCACAGCTACGGATGAAGCTGGCCGATACCAGTTTCGACTGCCTGCCGGTCGCTATGTGTTGCGCTTTTCGGCCGTCGGGTATACAACGCACCGTGATTCGATAAGCGTGGTGCGCGACCAGACCACGCTGCTCAACGTAGCGCTACGGGTCGAAGTAGTCCGCCTAGAAGACGTTACGGTAGAAGCACGTGCGGTAGCACCTGAAGCTGGCGTGTTTCGTCTGGATCCGGAAACAGCACAACGCATCCCCACTCCCCTGCAAAGCGGCTTTCAGGCGCTAAAGGTGCTGCCCGGTGTGGTCTCAAACAACGAGCTTTCCTACCAGTACTCCGTCCGCGGTGGAGGATACAACGAAAACCTGGTCTTTATTGACGGCTTTGAGGTTTACCTGCCGTTCCGTGCACAGAAAGGCGAGCAGGAAGGCTTGGGGTTGCTGAATTTAGCCCTTACCGAACGTGTTGCCCTCTATGCCGGTGGATTTCCTGCACGTTACGGGGGTAAGCTGGCTTCAGCCTTGGAAGTAGCCTATCGCCGTCCTTATCAAGAACCGCTTCAGGGTTCGGCTACCCTATCGTTGCTTGATGCCGGAATGGCTGCGGGAGCCTCGGCGCGTGAAGGCAAGATCGGCTGGATGCTCGGCGTGCGCAAAGCCCGCGCCCGCCGCTTTTTTAGCACCCAGGAGCTCAAGGGCAACTACCAGCCAGACTACACCGATGTACAGGGTACGCTGACGTTTCGCCCTTCGACACGGCATACCCTAGAGTTTCTGGGCATTGCAGCTCACCATGATTTCTTACTGGACCCAGGCACACGCAAAACCTATTTCGGCACCGTCAGCTTTGATCCGACCCAACCCTCGAACCTGGAATCCATCTGGCTGAATTACGACGGTCAAGAGCGCGCAGGCTTTCGTACCAATTTCGGTGGCGCCCGGTGGTCGAGCTGGCTAAGTAGCGGCGTTCGCTTGGCACAAGAGGTAGCCTATTTTGAAACCGTAGAAGAAGAATCGCGGGATGTGCGTGCTGACGCTGTACTGTACCAAGTCGATCCAGGCAGCGGCGCCCATGTACCTGAAGGAGCTGCTCGGCAGCGAGATTTTGCGGATAACCAGGTGCAGGTGCGGACGTGGACCGCAACCCAGCGTTGGCAAGTCTATCCGCACGGCCATGCCCTCGAAGGTGGTGCATACGTGCGCCATCTTGTGTTTACCGACCGACTTGATGAACGCTCCATTGCCGTTGGTGCTGATCCATCAGGCGAAGGCCTGCTCCGTGTTGTGCTCGATAGCCTCAATGCCCGCGCCCGCCTACGTACCTGGCAAGCCGGCGGCTACGTGCAAGATGCCATTGAGCTGCTGCCTGAAAACCGCCTGCTGGTAACGCTGGGTGCGCGGCTGGATTATTTTGATTTCAACGGTGAGTGGACGCTCTCACCCCGCCTCTCGGTCCGCTACAAGGCCTCCGAGCTACTCACGTTAACCGGTGCCTGGGGCATCTACTACCAACCTCCCTCCTACCAGGAGCTGCGTGGTCAACCCACACCTGAACGTCCTTTGCGCGACCAGCTTAATCGCAAGCTGAAAGCCCAGCGTGCCCATCTTGTCGTGGCTGGGGCCGAGTACTTCCTGCCGCGCAAGCGGCTTTACCTGCGCGCCGAAGCGTACTGGAAAGACCTGGCCCGGCTAATCTCTTACGAGGTTGAGAACGTGCACCTAGAATACAGTGGACTGAACGACAGCTATGGCTATGCTTATGGCCTCGACGTGCAGGTACGCGGCGAGTTTGTACCTGGAGTTGAAAGCTGGGTAAACTATAGCTTCCTTGTCGCACGTGAGCACTTCCTGGCTGCCTACCAGAACAACTACAACCGGGGATGGCGTCCACGGCCGACCGACCAGCGGCATACGCTGTCGCTTTTTGTCCAGGACTATGTGCCAGGCGATCCAACTTGGAAGCTCCACCTACGCATCCTGTTCGGCAGCGGCTTACCCTACACCCCGCCCGTACCTGGTCAGCGGGTAGGCACTTATGTAGCCCAGGTGCCAGGTCCACGTATGTCGGCCCGTTATCCAGAATATCAACGCGTAGATATGGGAGCTGCGAAGATGCTGGAGTTAACCCGGCTACCGGATGGGCGACCTCTCCAGCTTGAGCTAACCGCAGAATTACTGAACGTGTTCGATATGACCAATACGGTCGACTATACCTGGATCCCTGGCCAGAACGGCATCTGGAAACGCATCCCAACCCGCCTTACGCCGCGTACCGTCAACGTGCGGCTACGCGTGCAGTTTTAGGCCTTTCGGCTAAGCTGGTCGGCCAGGCGTGTGGGCTCGGGTAGACGGTAGCGTGTGGTGCAACGCAACGTTAGGGCTATGGCCTCTTCAAGCGTAATACGATGCCCAACGCTCACATAAACGGGCCTGACTCCAGTACGGGTGCGTACGACAGCCCCAATCTCCTCCCCGTTATCATAAAGCGGCGCCCAGCTTCCTTTTTCCGGGGCTGGGGCGTCGTGCTTTCCCACCAGCCGTGATTTCGCCACCCCCAAAGCCGGATGGTCAAACAGTACGCCCAGATGCGTAGCCAACCCACAGCGTCGCGGATGCGCCAGACCCTGCCCGTCCACCATAAGCACATCGGGTATGGTACGCAAGCGGGCCAGTGCCTCCATAAGCAACGGCACTTCCCGGAAGCTGAGTAAGCCAGGAACGTAAGGGAAAGATACGTATCCCTCAACCACAAGGCTCTCCAGCACTTGTTGTCGCCCCACATGCCATACCACCACAGCTGCCCGTCCCTGTTCACCCCGTACGCTTACGTCCAGTCCGCCTACCGTCTCCATCTGCGCAGGCACTTCAAAACGCACCGACCGAGCCAGCCTGCGCTGCAGCTCCTGCGCCGCAGCAGGCGAAAGATTCCAGGCGTGTGTTATGCAGGGCCTCAAGCCCATAGGGTCGCTTTCTTAAGTTTTTGGCAAGAAAGGAACCCTTGCGCGTAGGCTTTCTGTAAAAGTCTATGCTTCGGGAACCTCAAGTGCAGCTTGTGGCTTGAAAAGCCCGCATCAGAAGCAATATAAACTCTGGGTCCTTAGCTCAGTTGGTTAGAGCGCCACGTTGACATCGTGGAGGTCAGTGGTTCGAATCCACTAGGACCCACTTTAGAAGGCAGGCGGGGGTTGGAGGTGCTTGCCTTTTTCTTTTTTAGACGCCCCACACGTAGGTCCATTTCACCAGCAGCACGCTGGTAGGAGAGCGGCGCAGCGTGCGTCGGGCAAATTGCCACGGATCCGCTGTACCAATTTCGTCCCAGAGCTGCTGTCCCCACGTCCAAACAATAAACAGGGTTGAGGCAGGACGATATTCGTAGCGCAGAATAAGGTTGGCGTTCACTGTACCCCGTTGAAAGTCTGGGTTACCGTAGCGTTCCCGCTCATAGGGCACCGGCAAGGGCTCCAGTCGTCCCAAGGCATTTAGCTTGCGAAAATCTCGGTAATGCCCACGCGCCCAGAACCACTGCAGGTAGCCCTGAAGGGTGAGATCACGCGTAAACGTATGCGTACCACGCACGGTAAGGGTGAAACGGTCTACGTCGCGCCGTCCAAAAACACTGGTGGTCACGTTGGGCGCTTCCAGCCCTTTGACGTTCTGGGTCCAGGCAACCTCACGACGCCGAAAGCCCAGACCTGAATTTAGCCTGACGTCGGTGCGCTCGCTCACCCGGACCATTAGTCCTATCCCGCCATTCCAGGCACGCCCCCCAAGCCGGTCGGCGCGATAGCTACCATTAAAAAATAACGTCACCGGCTGACGCTCGTCCGTCCTGATTGCAGCCCAGGTGTTCCAGCTCTGAGGGCTGCGGAACAGCCCCTTACCCCGGGATTCATAAGGATCCCATCCTTCGGATTCCATATTGAGTCCGAAATGGGTGCGCCAGAAATTGCGCCACTGCACGCTCAGGTTTGGACTCATGCCCCGGCGCAGATGCAGCCAAGGATCGAGCTGGTACATCCACCAATAGTTTTGATTCAAGCGCACCTCGAGAAAAGGCCCCCATGGGTGAAGCCAACGCAACTGCATCCAGGCATACGTGGCGCCAAAATTCGTCATGGTGTGAAAGCCTACGTCATTAGGGTCATAGTCCGCCGTAGCCAGATTGGCTCCCACTAGCCCTACAATATAGGGGTGGCTCAATGAGCCAATGCGTGCCTGTGCCTGATACCCAACTTGTGCGGGTGCTTCTGGCCGAACTTTTCGGCTGAAAGAAACCAGTCCTTCCGTAGTCAAGCCGTAGTTCCAGGGATTCCAGCGCCAATCGAAGCCGCCTGTGTAAGCCTGTCGTACCGAACCTGCTTCACGCCAGGTGGCAGTGCCGATAAGTCCGACATAAGAACCTGGCGCGGCCAGCTCACGCTGCAGTCGACCCACGGTGTAGTTGGTAAGGGGTTCTGTCTGAATTTGCTGGCGCTGCCCGTCAAGGTATTCAAACGTTGCATGGGTACGCTGCGTAAGCGCATCAAGTACACCAAATGCCCAGCCGTCTGAGGTTTTACCACTCAGCTTAGCCGCAGCCAGAATAGGTACTGCGGCCGGATTGTCCACCACCCTCCAGTTTTCAGCCGCCCCTGTATTGGGCAAACTGAAATAGCCCTGAGGCTGCCGGCCGATTCGGCGTGAGTAAAACAGGTACGTTTTCAATTCGCCATCACCTCCTCCACCGACAGTCTGAAAGATCGAGGTACCTTCCAGAAAGAAGGGACGCTTTTCTGGATAAAAAGTCTCAAAAGCGGTCAAGTTGAGCACCACTTCATCGAGCTCGACCTGTCCGAAATCTGGATTGAGCGTCAGGTTTAGCACCGCGCTACTCGAAAGGCCGTACTGCAAGTCACCTCCCAGACGTAACGTAGAAGACACCGGATGCAAATAGCGTGGTTCAAGCTGGGTACTCCATCGCGTAATTCCTGTGACGGCATAAGGAATGAGCTGAAACAGACGGGGAGGACGCACTCCTTCTAACCCTTCCAGCGTGCCAAATTGTGAAACAAATCCGCCAGATGCTTTGGGCACATAAGCCCAAAAGACGTGCTCATTTTTGCGGCCGATAATACGACCAAAGTTAATTCCCCAACGCAGGGTATCGCTGTGGTTAAAACGTAGCGCTGAAAATGGGATGCGAAACTCGGCACTCCAGCCATCGGGTCGTATGGCCGTACGCGCTTCCCACAACGCATCCCAGTTAAAATCTTCCGGCGCATTGCCATCATTGCTGATAAGAAAATCAACCTGTGTACCGGCAGCATTGATTAGAAAGGCAAAAGCGGTTTTACGATCGTAGTAGCTATCGATGAGTACCCCTACCCAATCGGCAGGCACCATGCGGTCTCGCCGTGCAAGCCGTCGCAGGATCTGGGTGGGCTCACGATCGTAGCATACGAAGGCCACGTAAAGCGCGGCATCATCGTAGAGCACACGCACTTCCGTCCGTTCCGTTGCAGGCTGACCGTCGTGCGGCTCACGCTGCCAAAATTCCGTAGCTATGGGCGCATGCTGCCAAGCGGGCTCCTCGATCCTTCCGTCCAAATCCAGCGCTTCCGTCAGTCGCATCGCCTGAAGGGTAGGCAATGCTTGAGGCTGGGCCATAACTACCCTGCTTATCAGGATTCCAAAGCCAAACAAAAGGGCACAATAGGATCTCATGGGTATAGGTGGGCTAAAGGCAGGAAGGAAAGCAAAGAACCACTTCTTCGCTCAGGCGAGCTGACGTGCGTCTACGCAACAGGTGGAAAACAGGTTACAGTCCTTTTTACCAACGCAATCAAAAAAGGAGGCGGTCCTAGCATTGCGCATAGGGCATTTCGATTAAAGCAACATGTCCCTGGTTGTGGGCATTACAACGCCAAATTGACATAAGCAAGCCCAAGGCAATGAAACCCCGCATTCTCGTCCCGATTGCGCTTACCGAGGAAAAGCTGCACTTTCGCTTACGACGGTCTTACCTTGATTGTGTTATCGCAGCCGGGGGACTGCCTGTGCTGGTGCCCGTGACGTTACCGTTAGAAGATGTGCGATTCTTGTTCGAGCAAAGTGAAGGAGTGCTTTTGGTTGGGGGTGCGGATGTCGAGCCTGCCTATTACGGCCAGCCTGCGCATCCAACCACCTATGGCATCGATCCGGATCGGGATCGGGTTGAGTTCGCCTTGGTTCGCTGGGCAGTGGAAACAGACAAGCCGCTTTTGGGGCTTTGCCGCGGCTTGCAGGTACTTAACGTTGCCCTCGGAGGTACGCTTATTCAGGATATACCTTCCCATAATCCCAATGCCCTTCCGCACGATGCCGAAACGCTTGGCCAACCGCGTACAGCGCTGCTACACGAAATTACTGTCGAGCCTCATTCTCAGCTTGCTACGCTCCTGCAGCAGCACCGCTTAGCGGTCAACAGCTTGCACCATCAGGCTATCGATCAGCTTGCCTCTTCATTAGTTGCTACAGCTTATGCTGACGATGGCATTATTGAAGCCGCAGAGGTTCCTACCTGTCGCTTTATTTTAGGCGTTCAATGGCATCCTGAAGAACTGGCGCCAACCCGAGCCGATATGCACCGGCTTTTTACCGCCTTTGTGAGTGCATGCGCTCGAACGCATTAACTCTTGCAGAGGGATGGCCTACATCGGGAGCTTCGCCATTAGGTTTCGGGTAGAAAGGCCGATACGAACCGAGGGCTTATAGCACATGGCAGACGCACTGCAGACGGTTACGCAGAACGAGGTCGTTCATCTTACCCTCCCGGATGGGTCGGTACAGGTTTTCCCTCGTGGAATTACCGGTCGGGAGCTGGCCGAACGGCTTTCGCCACGCCTGGCACGTGAAGCACTGGCCATTGAGGTCAATGGTGAAGTGCGTGACCTGAGCCGTCCTATCGAAGAGGATGCCCGCGTACGCATCCTGACCTGGGAAAACCCAGAAGGCAAGGCAGTCTACTGGCACTCGACGGCCCATCTCATGGCCGAAGCACTCGAAGCCCTTTATCCCGGCGTCAAGTTTGGCATTGGTCCGCCCATCGAGCAAGGGTTCTACTACGATGTAGATCTGGGCGAACGCAAACTCTCAGCCGAGGATCTTGAACGCATCGAAGAAAAGATGCGGGAGCTGGCACGTCGCGACGTACCGTACGAGCGCATTCCCGTTTCCAAACAAGAGGCTTTAGCGTACTTCAAGCAAAAGGGAGACCCCTACAAAGTTGAACTTATTGAGGAGCTAGAGGACGGCACCATTACCTTTTACCGGCAAGGAAATTTTACCGATTTGTGCCGCGGCCCTCATCTGCCCTCAACCGGCTACATCAAGCACGTCAAGCTGCTCAATGTCGCCGGAGCTTACTGGCGTGGCGACGAGCGTAGGCCCCAGCTGACGCGCATCTACGGCATCAGCTTTCCTAAAAAACAGGAGCTGGACAGTTATTTGCACCAGCTTGAAGAGGCCCGAAAGCGGGATCATCGCAAGCTCGGACGCGAGCTAGAGCTGTTCACCTTTAGCCCTAAAGTAGGCCCCGGCCTACCGCTTTGGCTACCGCGTGGCGCTACACTCCGGGAGACCTTGATCAGCTTTTTGCGTGAAGAGCAAATTCGGCGGGGTTATCTCCCCGTTGTCACCCCCCACATCGGCCGCTTGGAACTGTATAAAACGAGTGGACACTATCCTTACTACAAGGATAGTCAGTTTCCCCCAATGCTTGAGGATCCAGAAACGGGCGAAGGCTATCTGCTTAAGCCCATGAACTGCCCTCATCATATCATGATCTATGCCGATCGTCCTCGCTCTTATCGCGAGCTGCCCGTTCGGCTTGCGGAGTTTGGACAGGTCTACCGCTACGAGCAGACGGGGGAGCTGAGTGGACTAACCCGGGTACGCGGCTTTACAATTGACGATGCCCACATCTTCTGCCGGCCAGATCAGGTCAAAGACGAATTTAAAAACGTCATCGACCTGACGCTCTACGTCTTCCGGGCTCTGGGCTTCGACGAGTTTGAAGCGCAGATTTCGCTGCGCGACCCTAACAACCGTGAAAAGTACGTAGGTGACGACGCGCTCTGGGAGCAAGCCGAACGGGCTATTCGTGAAGCGGCTGCCGAAATGGGCCTCGAAGCCACCGAAGAACTCGGCGAGGCGGCATTCTATGGCCCTAAGCTCGACTTTATGGTACGCGACGCACTGGGCCGCCGCTGGCAGCTTGGAACCGTCCAGCTCGACTACATCCTGCCGGAGCGGTTCGATCTGTACTACATCGGCGCCGACAACCAAAAGCATCGGCCCGTTATGATCCACCGTGCACCTTTTGGCTCCTTGGAGCGCTTTATTGGCGTGCTCATCGAACACTGTGCCGGCAACTTCCCCCTTTGGCTGGCGCCTGTTCAGGTTGCCGTATTGCCTTTAAGCGACGAACTGAACACGTATGCCGAATCGGTTGGTCACCAGCTTCAGGAAGCTGGCTTCCGCGTCGAAGTGGATACCCGCAGCGAAACGATTGGCTACAAAATCCGCCAGGCAGAAACCCAGAAGATCCCGTATATGCTTATTTTAGGTCGCCGTGAGCGGGAGCAGGGTACAGTGGCTGTACGCAAACATGGTGCGGGCGACCAGGGAAGCTGCTCCCTTAATGCCTTTATTGCACGACTGCGTGCTGAGATCGAAGCCACCACACACCGCACAGCAGCTTCCACCCCAATCTAAGCGCAAGGCGGAACTCCAAGGCGCCATGGGCGTGAGTGTGGCCCAAGTAAGTAAACCCTGTAAACCTAAACCCGAATCGAGCTATCGTTAAGCCAGACAAATTCCGGGTCAACGAGGAAATCCGCGCGCCTCGTGTACGTGTCGTTGACCCCGAGGGTCAGCACGGAATTTATGATCTAAAAACCGCCCTTGAGCTGGCACGCCAGCGTGGGCTGGATCTTGTAGAAATTGCGCCCCAAGCCGACCCTCCGGTATGTAAGATTGTAGACTACGGAAAATTCCGCTACGAGCAGCAAAAAAAAGAAAAAGAGGCGCGTCGCAAACAACAAGCCCAGCAAGTTAAAGAGATTCGGTTTCGGCCGCACACCGATACCCACGATTTTGAATTCAAGGCCAAGCATGCCCGTCAGTTCTTAGAGGACGGCAATAAGGTTAAAGCGTGGGTACAGTTTCGCGGCCGCGACATCATCTATCAAGAAGCAGGCCTGGACGTGCTGCAACGGCTCATCGAGGCATTGCAGGACGTAGCCAAGGTCGACCAGCCGCCACGTATGGAAGGTCGGCGGATGACGTTGATCCTGGCTCCCGCAAAGAAAAAATGACGGTGCATGCGAAATTTCCGCGACTTCCGCAAACGCCGTTGTTTCTTGATTGTCCGTAAAAGTCCTACATGCGTATCATAAGCCACGCTATCTGGCAGACCGAATTCAGCCATGCCGAAAGTAAAGACAAATAGCGGTGCCAAAAAACGCTTTAAGGTGACCGCAACAGGAAAGATCAAGCGGCAGCAGGCATTTCACAACCACCTGCTGACCAAGAAGTCCTCCAAACGCAAGCGCCGCCTGCGTCGAAGCGCACTGGTTGATACCACCGATGTGGGTCGTATTCGGCGCCTGTTGCACATTGGATTAAAAGGATAACGATCATTAAGAAAAGGCTATGCCACGGGCTACGAATAAAGTTGCCGCGCGCCGCCGGCGCAAGAAAATCCTCAACATGGCGAAGGGGTACTGGGGCCGGCGCAGTAAAATCTATACGATTGCCAAGCATGCCGTTCATAAGGCATTGCAATACGCCTACCGGGATCGACGCCAGCGCAAGCGGCAATTCCGACGGCTTTGGATTATCCGCATTAATGCAGCAGCTCGTTTAAACGGCTCGACGTACTCTCGCTTTATAGGTGCGGTCCGCAAAGCGGACGTCCAACTCAACCGCAAGGCGCTGGCCGACCTGGCCGTGCATGACCCTAATGCATTTGCCCAGATCGTCCGAGCCGTAACGGCTGCATGAGACGCAAAGCGTGCAATCGATTTTTTGCCGCCTGCGCCGCTGGCCTGTAACCGGGGCGCTGCGCGGAAGAGTATTCACAGCCCGCCCCTACTACAGGCCGGCGGGCTTTTGTATTTCCCGTAAGGCTATGGCAACCGTTTCCTTACACGAAGCGCTTGAAGCCCTGCGCCAGGAAATCGCGCAAACGCCTATCGACTCGGAAGCAGCCGCAGAGGCGTTTCGCATCCGTTTTTTAGGGCAACGGAGCGGACAGCTCACGCACCTATTCAAACGCCTGCGTGAGCTTCCTCCCGAAGAACGCCCACAGCTGGGCCAGCAGCTTAACGCGCTCAAACGCCTGGCTGAAGAGCGCCTGGAAGAAGCCCGGAGGCGCCTACGCCCAAGCCCAACCGATACTGCAAAAATCCCCGACCTAACCTTACCCGGTCGTCGCACGTTTACCGGCTCGCTCCATCCGCTAACGCAAACGCTCGAGGCCATTGTGCAGGTCTTCAAGCAACTCGGCTTTGCCGTGGTCGAAGGCCCAGAAATCGAAGACGACTGGCATAACTTCTCGGCACTCAATTTTCCACCCGAGCATCCGGCGCGGGACATGCAGGACACGTTCTTCCTGCATCAAGGCACCAGCCATACTGAAGCCGTCGTGCTCCGCACGCACACTTCGCCGGTACAGATTCGCGTCATGGAGCGCATGCAGCCGCCTATTCGCATCATTGCCCCAGGCCGCGTCTACCGCAATGAGGCGGTCTCCTACAAGTCGTTTTGCCTGTTTCATCAGGTTGAGGGCCTGTACGTCGACCAGAAGGTTTCCATGGGCGACCTTAAGCAAACGCTGCATTTGTTTGCCCAGGCCTTGTTTGGAGAAGATGTGCGCATGCGCTTCCGACCCAGCTATTTCCCTTTTACTGAACCCAGCGCCGAGGTAGACATCTGGTGGCCTTTGCCTGACCATCCTGAAGGCGGACGCTGGATGGAAATTCTTGGCTGCGGTATGGTGCACCCGAATGTGTTTCGGGCTGTAGGAATCGATCCCGAACGCTACACGGGCTATGCGTTCGGTATGGGTGTCGAACGCATCGCCATGCTTCGCTACAGCATCGACGACATCCGTCTATTTTACGAAAACGATGTGCGCTTTCTGGAGCAGTTTTGATTCACCATGAAGCTCTCCTACCGCTGGTTGACCCAATATATCGACCTCGATCTATCCCCCCAGGCATTAGCCGAAGCCTTGATTGGGCTGGGATTGGAAGTGGAAGCCGTAGAACCGCTGGGGACTGCTTTAGAGGGCGTAGTTATTGGTCGCGTGCTTAGCGTACGCCCCCATCCGAATGCTGACCGCCTAACGCTTTGCCAGGTCGACGTAGGCCGTGGCGAGCCGCTGTCGATCGTCTGCGGAGCTCCCAACGTAGCAGCAGGACAAAAGGTCGCTGTAGCAACCGCAGGCACCACGCTGCTACTTACCAATCGTGAAGGCCAGCGCCAACCCATCCTGCTTCGGAAAACAAAAATTCGCGGCGAACTTTCAGAGGGCATGATCTGTGCTGAGGATGAGTTGGGGCTTTCGGAAGATCATAGCGGCATTTTAGTGTTGCCCGACGAAGCCCCCATCGGCCAGCCCTTTGCCGACTACCTGCAACAACATGGCGTGACGGTGCCCGACTATCGGCTGGAAATCAGCTTAACCCCCAACCGGGCTGACGCTACCAGCCATATCGGCATTGCTCGCGACCTGTCGGCCCTGACCGATCATCCCTTGCGCCTACCTCAGGTCGTCGTTCCTGAACCCGGTGGCGAAGCGAGCCGCTATGTGCAGGTGACCGTCGATGCGCCGACAGCCTGTCCGCGATACGTAGCCTTGCTTGTACGCAACGTACGCATTGGCCCCTCGCCACTGTGGCTACGACAGCGTTTGGCGGCCATCGGCTTGCGCTCTATCAATAACGTGGTCGATGTCACAAACTTTGTCTTACACGAATGCGGTCAACCCCTGCACGCGTTCGATTTTGACCGCCTTGAGGGTGGACGGATTCACGTTCGCCTGGCTCGTGCCGGCGAAGTACTCACAACCCTGGATGGTAAGACCCGGGAGCTTCCTGAAGGAGCCTTGCTGATCTGTGATGCTGAGCGCCCTGTAGCCCTGGCCGGCATCATGGGTGGCGAAAATTCTGAGGTTACCCATACCACAACGAACATCCTGATTGAAAGCGCCTATTTTGATCCGGCTACGATTCGACGCACAGCACGCGCCTTAGGCCTCCAAACAGACTCCTCTTATCGTTTTGAGCGGGGTGTCGACTTCAACCTACAACGCTGGGCCGCTGCTCGTGCAGCCCAACTCATCGTTGAGGTAGCAGGCGGCGAAATCGTGCCTGGCTTAGTCGAGGTGCACGTAGCCCAGCCCCCAAGACGCCCCATTCGACTGCGGATTGCACGCCTGCATCAGGTACTGGGCACAGCCATTCCGGCCAGTGAAGCGGCCCGGATTCTCGACCGTTTAGGTTTTGCTCCTAAACCTGCAGGCAATGTCCTGGAGTGCACTGTTCCCTCTTACCGTTCTGACGTGGCCGAAGAGATCGACCTGATTGAAGAGGTGGCTCGGGTGTATGGCTACAATCGGCTGACTGAGCCCTCCGTGTTTATTGTGCCGGCCCAGATCATAGAAGAACCTCCGGTACAGCGGTTGCGGCACCGCATGCGCAACCTGCTCGCCGGTATGGGCCTTAGAGAAATTTACACCAACAGCCTGCTTCCCCGTGAAGTGGCTTATCGCTTCAATTCTGGGGACCACCTCGTCGAAACGCTCAATCCAATCTCAGCAGAGATGGCCGTACTCCGCCCCTCTCTGCTGCCGGGTCTGCTACAAACCGTCGTTTACAACCAAAATCGGGGGCAACAGGTACTACGCTTTTTTGAGTTTGGACGCATCTTTGCCCGCACCGAACGGGCTGATACCCTGGTGCCTGGCTTTGCTGAGCACGAAGCCCTAATCATCGGCTTAAGTGGCCCCCATGCTCCCAAAAACTGGGATACCCCATCCCGAACGGTGGACTTTTTCGATCTCAAGGGGCTTCTGGAAACGCTCTTTGAGGCCCTCCATCTGCGCGATCAGATACGCTTGCTCCCTGCCGACACGCCGACAGCCACCGCAGCGTATCAACTGAATGTGGTAGCCGGAACACGCCTCCTGGGTCATGCAGCCCGCCTATCAGACGCGCTGACTGAAGTCTATGAACTGCGGGCGCCCCTTTACTATGCCGAACTGCACTGGGAGGCTTTGGCCGAGATCGCCCATAATGCAGCACGCCGTCGCTACCAACCCTTTAGCCGCTTCCCGGAGGTCGACCGAGATCTAGCCATACTCGTCGACCGAACCCAACCCGTAGGCCCACTCCTGGAAGCAATCCGCGAAGCCGGAGCCCCCTTGCTGCGACAAGCAGAAATATTTGACCTGTATGAAGGTGAACGCATTCCGGCAGGCAAGAAGAGCGTGGCCGTGGCGTTGCGCTTCGGCACAGATCGGACGCTAACGGATGCCGAAGTCGATGCGCAGATAGCCACCATTCTGGAGGTGCTCACCCGACGTTTTGGGGCCCAGCTTCGGCAGTAGTATATTTGAGGATAAAACGTTTGGAGGTTGTGCATGGGAAACCGGCGTCACCATAAACCGCGGCGGAGCCGCCGCCCACATCGCAGCGGACCGGTACATCTGCGCAGTCTGGAAGCGCTAGAGCAGCTTCGCGACCGCGTGGCCGAAACAGCACGTGAGCTGGCCCAACTGCGCACCGAGCAATTGAGGTTACGTGAGCAGCTTGCTGCACTGGCCCAGGCTGTACCCAACCTGCCCCCCGCAGGTACGGGCACGCGTGTCGTCTTTCCTGAAGACCCCGAAACCTTGCGGCAAAAAGTACAAACCTTTATTGAAGCCGTCGACCACTACTTATCCCAGGACCTTGGTGCCTCTCCACCGCCGGCTGCCTAAGGCGCGATGGATACACGCATGGAAAAATCCATTCGGGTCACCATTATGGGGCGAGATTATCCCCTACGCATCCGCCCCGAAGACGAAGCGCTCATGCGCCAGCTGGCAGCTTTTGTGGACGAAAAAATGCGGGCCTTCCGAGCAGCGCATCCTGATCAGCCAGAGCTAACGGCGGCGGTTATTGTTGCCCTTTCACTGGCCGAAGCCTTGCACGAAACCCAAGAAGCACTTCGCAGCTTGGACGAAGAATTATACGACGTCTTTAAGGAACTTTTGGACTGGCTTGAGCATCCCGAACGCATTGCAACCTTGCCGGAATCGGAACAGCCCGACCACGACGCGATATAAAGCGGCGGCTTGCAAGCCTGCAGCCATGTGTAATAAAGGGACCTAACACCTTTGCGCGAGGGAGCCTTCCTTCTGGCCCGGACGACAGGCCTCAGTCCCGACTCCGTCGGGATCTCCTTCTTTCACAGAAGGGGCCGAGGAAGTCGGAACGGCTGGAGCGGCACCCACTGTGTCGAAATGGGGGTTCCTTGAACCCAGGCTGTAGGCTTGCTGCCACTGCGTTTCATACCCCGGTAGGGTTGCTGGACCTGCCGGGGTATCTTTTTTTAAAGCACCTAACCGAAAAGCCATACCTCCTATGGAACTCATGCTAATCGCCGGCTTGATGCTACTGGCCTTAGGTGCCGGCGTTGCGCTGGATAGATTGCTACTGACGCGCATTGGCGAAAACGTGCTTAAATCTGCTCGCTTGCGTGCTCAGCAGATCCTAGCCCAAGCGGAAGCCGAAGCCCAAACCTATCGCCGCGAGCACCTGGAGCTAGCCGAAGCAGCCTTGCAGCAACAGCGGCAGGCCTTTGAGCAAGAGCAAGCCGAAGCCCGTAAAGCGCTACAGCAAGCCCAGGAACGCCTCGCCGAACGTCAGGAAGCGCTTAACCGGCGCACCCTTCGGGTTAACGAACGCGAAAAAACGCTTGCTAAGGCTGCCGAGGCCATCGAGGCCCTACGCCGGGAAGCCGATGCACACGTGCGCCAGGCCGAAGCGCTGCATCAGCAAGTGCAAACCCTCTGGGAGACCCTACAGCGCCAGCAGGCTATGCTGGATCAACGCGCACGTGAGCTAACCGAACTTGAGCAAACCCTAACCCAAAAGCAGGAAGAGCTGGAACGTTTACAGGAAGAACAGCTGCGCCGACTGGAACAACTGGCCGGCATGACACGCCAAGAAGCCCGAGACACCCTCGTAGCCCAAATGGTCGAAGAAGCCAAGCTGGAGGCAGCCTCCATGATCAAAGAAATTCGCGATGAGGCCCGCATAAAAGCCAATCGAGAAGCCCGAAAAATCATCCTAACTGCTATCCAGCGTACGGCCGCCAGCCACGCCATCGAAAATACCGTCTCGGTGGTCAACATCCAATCGGATGAAATGAAAGGCCGCATCATCGGCCGAGAGGGCCGTAATATCCGCGCTTTTGAGGCGGCTACCGGCATCGAAGTTATTGTCGACGACACACCCGAGGCCGTAATTCTGTCCGGCTTTAATCCGATTCGGCGCGAGATTGCTCGACTGGCCTTGACCAAGTTGATCCAAGACGGACGCATCCATCCAGCCCGTATTGAAGAGGTGGTTGAAAAAGCTACGGCCGAAATTGAGGAGGAAATTCTCGAAACGGGCGAGCGCACCGTGATCGAGCTCAACCTGCATGGTATGCATCCAGAGCTCATCCGGCTTATTGGCCGCATGCGCTATCGAACCAGCTACGGGCAGAATCTGCTGGCCCACTCGATTGAGACGGCACGGATTGCTTCACTGATTGCAGCCGAGTTAGGCCTCGACGCAGCCAAGGCCCGCCGTGCTGGTCTTTTGCACGACATCGGTAAGGTGGTCGAGGAAGACATCGACCAGCCTCATGCCCTGGTGGGCATGGAGTTGTGCCGCAAGTACAAGGAGGACCCCGAGGTGTGCAATGCCGTTGGAGCCCATCACGATGAAATTGAGATGACGACGTTAATTGCGCCGATTGTGCAAGCAGCCGACGCCATCTCAGGGGCTCGGCCAGGTGCACGACGGGAAGCCCTTGAAGCCTACATCAAGCGGCTGGAAAAACTGGAGACGCTTGCCGGCTCATTCCCAGGTGTAGAACGCGTTTACGCCATTCAGGCCGGCCGCGAAGTACGGGTTATTGTGAACCACAGCTTGGTTTCGGATGCGCAGGCTGAGCAACTGGCCATGGATATTGCCAGGAAAATTCAAAGTGAGATGCAGTATCCCGGCCAGATCAAGGTGACCGTAATCCGCGAAGTCCGCTCGGTTTCGTATGCCAAGTGATGCTACAGGAAGTCCTCTACCGACGGCTACAGCCTCGGAGTCCCTACGGCTTTTTTTGGTCACCGACGATCCCCTGCTCGTTACAGCCGTACAGCTGAGCTGCCCGCCCCCACATGCGGTGCAGGTGTTCAGCCTGAAAGCCCTGGTTAGCCCTAACCGTACGCTTTCAGCGCAAGGCCACGCCATGTTGCAAGCTGCGCATGAAGCTAGCGCCGTGCTTATTGACTGGCAGCTTGCGCTGGCCCCAATTATCAACACCTTGGGTTTTTATTTGCGGCAACAGGGTATGGCTCCGCTCATTGCCTTGTGCCGCAGCGCTCCTGAAGCCCAAATTGCCGCACTAATTGCCGGTGCTGATGCGGCCCTAACGCTTCCCTTGCAACCCGCCTTGATTCAAGCCCACCAGATAGCCTACCGGCGCCTGGTACGTGACGTGCGCGCTGCCATCTCTACGCCCAATGTTTCTGCCATTCAACAGGTCGGGCGTTTACGCTTAGACCGTGCTGCCCACCGCTTTTTTATAGATGACCAGGAAGTCGAGGTTACTCCTCGCGAATTTGCTCTGCTCGACTTTCTGCTGTCTCGTGCCGGCATTGCCTGCTCCCGCCAGGAAATTTTAGCTCACGTTTGGGGCTTGAACTTTGACACAGGGACCAATATGGTCGATGTGTACATGCATTTCCTACGGCGCAAACTGGAAGCCTACGGGCTAAAAAACATCATTCGCACCCTTCGAGGTTACGGTTATCGCCTGGATCTACCAGAAGTGGAAGAAAAAAAGTCATAACCTTGCCTGCAGGCCCAACTTTAGCATGTTTGCTGCGTTTCATTTACGCTCACATGCCGCAGAAGCCCGATGGACTGACCCTGGCCTTGTGCAGGCACGCCGGGCGGCATCGCGCGGAGTCCGAGCATGCTTCGGACGAAAGGGCAGCCTATCGGGGAAGAGCTTACTGCTGTAGGAGGCGTTATAGCGCTATGGTATATGCTGCGCGTATGGAGCGGTGGGGGGGCTACAGTGCGCTGCTTATGGCTGCATTGTTTTCCGCTGCACTTTTGCTGACCACCTTCCTGCCGCCAGCCGAGGTGTCGGCAGTACCTTTCTGGCTCCATGTACTTATCGACTACCTGCTGGCAATAATGGGGTTGCTGGGTTTGGCCCTGATTCCGGCTGTCCAGCAGCGGCTGCAGATGTTAGACGTCCCCATCGTGCACTGGACGGGCGGAATTGCCCAGTTGGGCTTTGCCCTAACGGCCATTCTCGGCTTCTGGCAAGCAGATTATGAAACCAACCTGTGGCGCGACGCTACCCCAGAAGCTTCAAGCACGTTAGCCTTCTTGACGGGAGGCTGGCCCGGCTGGCTACAGGTGCTTATGGAGCGTATGCCCCGTGGATGGCTCGAAACCGCAGGCATAGGTCTGTGGATCTTTGTGGTCAGCTTACTGGGGCATCGACTGCCCGTATGGCCCGCCAGCTTGGCCCAAATGGGACTGGTCCTGGGACCTGCAATGGTTGCAATCGCCTTAGGTGCTGCAACACGACTGGCGTTTTTACATGTATTTGGCTTGTTAAACTATTTGATACTCTGGCCGCTCTGGCTTTTCCGCATGGGATGGTTTTTGCTGCATCCTGTCCCCCTGCCCATTCCCGTACCCCGCCTGGAACAGGTTCGACGCACAGCTTCGGCGTGGGGTCGGCGACTACGGATACGACGTGCTGCGCCTGTACGACCTCCTACGAGCGCCTCCGAGCCCTCTCAGTAACGAAGCGCTAAATGCGCGCTGTCGGGCAGGGCTCGAAAGACAGCACGTACATCAGCAGCAGGCAGCTCAAGTACAATAGGCAGAGGGATGGGCATAGGCTGCCCGCGCAGTAAACGGGCAAGCAGCCGTCCTTCACGCCACAGACGGGTGCTTAACGTAAAGTACCACCGGGCCACCTGCTCGCTAAGCGTAGCAGGTGGCGTCAAAAGCCAGAGTTCAACACCTTGATCAAACTCTAAGTACACCCAAACTCCTCCAGAGTCCTCCGGCGGCGGCAAGATCGGCGGGCGCTGCTGCGCCTCGACGGTATCGCGAGGAGCTTCCACTTCGGTAACCGGGACCTTAGGAATAGAAGCGCGATAGCCCTGCAAAATAAAAGGCTTATCCTGAGCGCTAAAAAGCGTGCGTGGGGGTTGCTTGCGTATCTCAACAGGGATCTCCCGAACCGGCACCCCTCCAATTTCCAGAGTCATGCGCGCTTCCGTCAGATCTATCACCAGTCCTACCTTGCGGGTTGCGGCGATCTCTAAACGCTGCTGCAAAAACTGCCGCAACACTGCTAAGGAGTCCAGCGATGGGGGAACTGGCTTGGGACGGGCAGTGCGCGGGCTAAAAAGGACAGGTAAAAGACTCAACAGCAGTAATATCCCCAGCGGCAGACCTGCTGCCCAGAGCCAAAATGTTTTATGACGCACTATGGCTTTCCACGGCTGGGTACGTACCCGCTGAAGGTATTCCGTAAAACGCAGCTTCATCTTCAGTAAATAAATACCGGTGCACCGACGGGCAGCGTCCGATAAACCGCCTCCAGGTCGTCATCCCCTAAACGCACGCATCCATGCGTTACGGGCATACCCAACAGGCGCTGGTAAAGGGTTCCATGAATCAAGTATCCATTTCCAATGGCCAGCGCATAACGCCCCAGCACACCGTATTCATAGCGTTCTGGGGAACCTGGAGGAGGAATGGGCCGGCCTTCCTCCACAAAAGCCCAATCGGGCTTATGCCAGACAGGGTTAACAATCTTGGACTGAATAAAAAACTGTCCGCGTGGGGTTTGGAACAGCCAGCTTTTGCCCCCACTACCTTTCAGGTAGACATAGCTGCCTGTAGAGCAACGCCCTTCGCGAACAAGTTGCCCGTTTTTGTAAAGCCAGAAATGGTTTTCTGTAGTACTGACCACCAAATAAGCATTACGCGGACGCCGTCCTAAAAGTCGCCGTTCCAGACGTGTTATTTCCCGCTCCAAGCGCCGTTGTTCATCTTCTGTGGCGGCCCAGGCAGTCTCCGGTATAGCAGGTTGCGTGATCCAGCTTATTGCCCACAAAGCCAGCTCACGCACTATGGGTGCCACGTTTGCGGCTACGATCAGAAGTATTATTCCGGCGCCTATTCCCAAACGTTGGGCTTTCTGCTTAACGTCCATAGCTTGCCGTCAGATTGCCTTTTAGGCGCGAAGTCAACCACCCCGGAGGCTCTAAGGCCCCAACGATGACCACAGGCGTACCTACAGGAACCAGTTCAAAAAGCTGGCGCATCTCTTCGTTACGCAATGCCACGCAGCCTTCCGTCCAATCTACGCCACGTCCTCCCTCACCATGGATTTCGATAAGTCCGCCGATTCGGGCGTTAGGGGGCAATCTTCCTTCCCGCCGTGCTTGGTCAAAGCGTGTCCGATCGGCGGCGTTCGGATAATCCAGCAGTAGAGCCCGGTAATAGCGCGTTTCTCCCGGTCCCAGTTTTCGGATAACGCGATACCGGCCTTCCGGCGTTGCCCGGTCGCCTGCATAAAGTTTGGGTCCCATCCAGTTAGGTCCCAGCTCTACAGTAAAGGTTGCAATGTGCTGTGCGCCGCGGTAAACGTAGCAGCGGCGTGCTATTTTTTCGACCACAAGCAACAAGCTGCCGCTGCGACGAGCTTCCTGGCGTGCTTCCTCAACCCATTGCTGCCAAGTAGGCAACGCCTTTAGATAGTGTTGGACGTAGTCGCGCACTTGCTGTTCGAGCTCATTTAAGCGCTGATGGGCCTCTGCAGCTTGCCCGGCTGCACCCCAAAGGTCTCCGTTTTCCAGCGCTTTACGCGCAGTTCGATAATGCGTTTGCGCTTCTTGAAGCTGCTGGTTCCAGGCGGATCGATACGGCAGCGCTTCAAGCCATTGGCTAAGAGAATCTAAACGGGGTGTCAACTCGTGCAACAGTTGGGTGCTCTGCTGATGAAGCGAGTCGCGCACCTGTTCTGCTCGACGGGCAGCGGCCCAAGCTTGCTGTTCGGCCTGTCGCGCTACGGCTTGCACTTGCGTATACTGCTGCCATGCCCACCAGCGTTGATTGGCTTCTTGCCACTGCGCAAGCGCCTGGTTCCAAGAGCGCTGCGCCTGTTCCCATAACGACGCGGCATAGCGCTCGGCCTGGGTTGCCCGTGCCTGCATTAGCGCCTCTCGCGCTGCTTCGATAGCCGCATAGGGACTTTGGCGCAACCTGACGTATCCGTAAAGCGCGCCGCCCATGGGCACTAAAACCAAGCTGAGCGCCCCTATGCGCCACCACCAACGCCGCTTGCGCCGCGAAGAAAGATCAAAAGCCCCTGGTCTCTGGGCACTCCAAGCATGGATGCCTCGAGAGCCAGGGGCTTTACGCTCCTTTCTGTAGATCATGTGGCGGTTAGCTACCCTGTCCAGGCCGGGTCTTGGCAATCGCCGCATTCAGCTCTTCAACCAACCCCACAGCCTTATCACGGGCCTGCTGCGCCAACTGATGGGCACGGAAAATATCCCCGCTCTGCAGCGCCGCGGAAGCTTCGTTAATCTGATTCTCAACGCTGGTCGCATCCTCACGAATCGATACCAGCGCTACGGCTCCTTCCTTGCCCCGCGGTGCCCGCTTTAGCAATTCATTGGTCTGCTCCAGCGCCCGCCGTGCTTCGGCCAGGAGCGTGTCGGTCTCGACCCGCATTTCTTCTTTCTTCTGAGCCACCTGCTCCGTAGCCTGGCGCGCGGTTTCGGCTACAAACTGGAGCAGCCGCTCAGCCCGCTCATAGTTGCGCGTCAGCGCAAAACGCGCATTCTGGGCCTCAATTTCGACCTGTGCAGCAGCCAGCGAATCCTGCGCTGCACGATACAGGTCAGACACATACACATCGGCCTCTGCACTATCGGCCGCCTGTAAGGCCTGCTGTGCAGCCTCAAGCTGTTGCGTAGGGGCACTAGCGCAGCCGGCAATCAGTCCACCGGCCAGCAACAGCCCCGCCATCCATAAAGCACCTCGCATAACGCGACCTCCTGGGTTTTTTAAGTTAACTTGGGTGAGCCTGCGCCGAGGAAAATCCTGCGGCAACCTTTCAGAATGAACTTTTACGATCAAAAGTCTAGACTTCTCTATAAACCCTGTTAAAAAACCCAGTGCTGCTATTAAAAATGGCTTAATTGTTACCAATTAAATACCTGCCCGCGTCACAATAAAGGCAACATATAAACCGAGCAAGAGCAGGCCTTCGATCCTGCGAATGCGACGACCACTCCAAAAAATAGGAAGCAGCATCCACGTTAACAGATTCATGACAAGCAGGTCTTCGAACCGCAATCCGGGAGTCTCGAGAGGCTGAACACCTGAAGCCAAACCTAAAATAGCCAGGGTATTAAAGAGATTAGATCCGACGACATTGCCTACAGCAATATCCGCCTCTCGACGCAAGGCCGCCACGATTGAAGTTGCTAACTCTGGCAGACTAGTGCCTACCGCTACGACAGTCAGACCAATAAAAGCTTCCGAAAGCTCCAGCATTCGGGCCAGCATAACCGCACTCTCTAAAAACCATCGTCCACCCAAAATCAAAAGCCCTAATCCCCCAAGAACCAAGCTGCCCTCAATTACAGGATGCCGAAGTCGCTTTGGTAGCAAATCTCGGCCTTCTTGTAAGAGCTCGGATTGCTCTTGTCGACTCATCCAGATATTTAATCCCACATAAACCCCCATCAGCGTCAACAACAGCATGCCCTCCCCCCTCCCTAAAGCCTTGTCCCATAGCAATGCGCCTGCCAACAGCGACACGCCAATCAGCAAGGGCACATCCAGCCGAACTAACCGTGCCTGTACCTTAAGCGACTGCCACAGAGCAGCCAAGCCCAAAATAAGGCCAATATTAGCGATATTTGAACCCACGGCATTCCCAACAACCACATCCCCCTTACCCTGGATTGCTGCCTGCAGGCTGACCACTATTTCCGGACTACTGGTGCCCCAGGACACAATCGTCAACCCGATAATCAGCGGCGCAACTCCTAAGCGAAGCGCTAAGGCTGCACTACCTCGCACCAATCCTTCTGCCCCCAGGTACAGCCCCCCTAAACCAAGTATCAAAAATAGCAGCAAGCTTATCATACGTGAGCCCCCTAGATTGCGGGGCTTCATACGTTATAGATAGCAGACAGGATTCAGCGTCTATAGCCGAGCGATCTCACTGTCGAGATTGTAGCGCTTGCGCTTCTCCCAAAGGGTTTTCTTCGATATTCCTAGGATCTGAGCCACTTCCGCGTAACTGGCTTTGTAATGTTTAAGGGTGTGAAGAATATAGGCCTTTTCCAGCTCTTCCAGCGTGCTACCAGTTGGAAAGTAGAAAACGCCGTTGGAGACCGGCAAACTGAACATGGCCTTTGTAGGCTGAAAGTGAAGATCTGCAGCGTCGATCCAGGTCTTTTTGGTAAAGATCATGGCCCGTTCGAGCACGTTACGCAATTCCCGCACGTTGCCGGGCCAGGAGTGCTCCAGCAGCTTTTGTTCAGCTTCAGGTGTAAACCCTTTGATGTTACGCCCCAGCTGTTCATTGAACTGTCGAACAAAAGCCTGAGCAATCAGCAAAATATCACGCCCCATTTCGCGCAATGGGGGCAGGTATAGGTTCACCACATTGATGCGGTAAAACAGGTCTTGACGGAATTTGCGTTCGGCGACAAGCTGCTCCAGATTGACGTTAGTGGCGCACAAAATGCGGGTAGTCACGCGGATATCCTCAATACCCCCCAGACGGCGAAACGTCCGACTTTCAAGAAAAGAAAGCAACTTAGCCTGCAAGGCCAGGCTCATCGAGTCGATTTCGTCCAAAAACACGGTGCCGCCATCGGCCACTTCGAGCAAACCGGGCTTAGAAGCCCGAGCATCCGTAAAAGCTCCCTTTTCATAGCCAAACAGCTCTGCTTCAAGCAAGTTATCGGGCAGTGCCGCGCAGTTGATCTCCACAAAGCGGCCCGCATTATAGGTTGAGTTATGGTGGATGGTACGGGCAACCAGGTTTTTACCCGTGCCGGTTTCCCCACGAATCAGCACAATGGTGTTGGGGACATCCCGAAGCATTTCGATGGTCTGGCGTACCCTGCGGATGGCTTCACTTTCACCCAAAATGCCTGAGATGGGGTAGGCTTGCTGCCCTGCCAGACGCTGCTGCTCTCGCACAGGATCACGTTCGTAAAGGTTAAGCGCCTTTTTGAGCAGCATGCGCATTTCTTCCAGGTTGATAGGCTTTTGCAAGTAGTGAAAGGCCCCAAGACGCATGGCTTCGACGGCCGTCTGAATAGAAGAGTGGGCCGTCATAATGATAACCGGCACGTTGAGCCGCCGCTTCCGAAATACCTCGAGCAATTCGATGCCGTTGATTTCTGGCATCATTAAATCGGCCAGCACAACGTCCGGCTGCTCACCAGCCTCAATGGCTTCCAGCATCACCTGAGGATGCACAAATGCGCGCACTTCGTAGCCATCCCGGCGCAACACGTTTGCAAACAGTTCGCCCATTTTGGGCTCGTCATCCACGACAAATACACACGCCTTCGCCATCGGTCAGGGGGTGTAGATTGGTAATCGGTTAGTTGATCACACGGTGCACCTATAGGAAGAGTATCGTCAGAAGTAACTTTGAACTGAAGGGGTTTCGATCAGAAAATATACCCCAAGTCTGGAAGCCTTTGGGCCTGCGTCGGTGCTCCATTTTGTAATCCTTTGCGTTTAGCTTGTAGAGACTCCTTGCGGCTAAGACACCTTATGAAACTCCATGGGAAGTTTTGCTTTTTTTCACAAGGCGGCATGCTATTTTGCAGCTTCAAAGCTTCGATGCCTAAAGAATTCCGGCATGTCTTTCCGTTACCTCGGTTTGCTTTTGGGACTGCTGCCCGGACTATGGGGCTGCAGCCCTCCCAAGTTTCCCTCGGAAGCAACGCGCTACTATACCGACGATTTAGGGCGCGTAGTGGCGCTTTCGCATACCCCGCGTCGCATCGTCACGTTAGCACCCAGCCTGACGGAGGTCGTCTTTGCTGCTGGCGCTGGCCATTTGCTCGTTGGGGTCACCACTGCTGACGACTATCCACCTGCTGTTAACGCCCTACCTCGCTTTAGCGCACTTCCCGTCAACTTTGAGGCGATCGTAGCCCTTAAGCCCGACTTGGTTTTGGCTACCGATCAAGTAAATAATCCGCGCGACACGGCCACGTTTGCAGCATTGGGTCTGCCGGTTTACTTTTTCTCCTATGCTACCCTCGAAGATGTGTTCGACGCGATCCTGACTACAGGCCGCCTGCTGGGAACGGAATCAGCCGCACAGCGCACAGTCGACTCGCTGCGAACCCGCTTAGCGCATCTACAGGCCCTCGTGGATACGCTGTCCACCCGCCCTTCCGTTTTGCTCCTTATCAGCGACGAAACGCTTTATGCTTTTGGACAAGGAAGCTACGTACACGACCTTATTGCACGGGCTGGCGGACAGAGCCTAACGGCTACGCTACCGGTAGCCGGACCCGTCCTCAGTGATGAGTTTGTGCTCCAGGCCAAACCGGAAGTGATTGTGGTAACGATGGGAGCCGACTACGCGCCGTCGCGTTTGCTTGAGCACCATCCGAGTTGGGACGTGGTGCCGGCTGTTCTTCAAGGTCGCATCTGCGGTATTGAACCGTCTTGGATCTTAAGGCCAGGTCCGCGACTCATAGCCGGACTGGAGGCCTTGGCGCACTGCTTACACCCAGATCGCGTGCCCTATCCTACTATTGAGCCATGAGCCTGCGGCCTTCTGCTTTAGGTCTGGGTCTGCTCATGCTGTTGAGCTTATCCATTATAGCCAGTGTGGCTCTTGGCAGCGTCTTACTCACCCCCGCACAGGTTGTCCAGGCCCTTCTGGGCCAGGGGGATCCCATTGCCGAACGCATCATTTGGCAGCTGCGCTTACCCCGGGTGCTGCTGGCTTCGATAACCGGTGGGGGGCTGGCTATTGTTGGCGTGGCCATGCAAACCTTGGTGCGCAATCCGCTGGCTGAACCGTACATTTTAGGTTTGTCGAGCGGGGCCAGTGCTGGGGCTTCGCTGTTTTACTTGGGACTTTTGCCACCGCTGCTTTCGCGTACGCTATCGATGCCGCTAGCAGCCTTTCTAGGGGCACTCCTAACGCTCACGTTAGTTTACCTGGTTGCACGCCAAAACGGTACCCTGTCGATTTCGCGCTTATTGCTGGGTGGCGTGGCCATTTCAGCTTTGATGGCATCGGTGACCTCTTTTGTAACCTTTGCCTCCCCCAATCCGGACAAGCTACGGGCAGTGCTTTTTTGGCTGTTGGGGTCCTTCAGTGGAGCCCGCTGGTCGCTCCTTCCTCTGCCGGTCTTAGCTGCTATCTTTGGCTTTTTGGGACTGCTCATCTTGGCACGCCCCATGGACCTATTGCTTCTGGGCGAAGAATCGGCCGCCCAACTTGGCCTATCGGTAGAATGGACCAAACGGCTGCTGATCCTGCTGGCAGCCCTGGTAACCGGGACGCTGGTTTCCTTTTCAGGCATAATCGGCTTTGTAGGGCTAATTGTGCCCCATGCGGTACGAGCCCTGGTTGGCGTCCCCCATCGTCGCGTTGTGCCGTTGAGTTTTCTACTGGGCGCAATCTTTTTAGTGTGGGCAGATTTGGTTGCTCGCCTACTTTTGCCCGGTACTGAGCTGCCCGTTGGCGTGGTTACGGCGTTATGTGGCGTACCGTTTTTCCTTGTTCTGCTGCGTCGCAGTCCTTATCGCTTTGGGTGAACAGCAAACAAACCAAACAGCACAGCAGCTCCAAGCTGAAGACCAGTAGCTACAGCAACCAGAGCCCAACGCGATGTGGCGTAGAGGAGCCCCAACCCAGCACTCCCGGCAAACCAGAACAGACCAAAAACGGCATGAAAGATTCCAAAGGCTCTTCCGCGATGTTCTGGCGGAATTATTTGGGCCAAGGAAGCCCGCAGGATGGACTCCTGCGCCCCCATTCCTACTCCCCAGAGCGCCATACCAACCCATGCAGCCCATGGCCCGCCCCAAAAAACAAAGGGCGCGGCAACTGCCGCAAAAACCGTTGCAATGGCCAGAATGCCCATCCCTTGACGATCGAAAAGCACCCCTAAACCTACTGCAGCGAAGGCATCAACCGCCATGGCCCAGGCGTAGATCAAGGGGATATGCGCTTCGGCCAACACATTCGCATGGCGGAAGTGATAGGCAATAAGCGGAAAATCCACATAGCCCGCAGCCAGCAACGCAGCGCCTGCAAGGTAAAGCCAGAACGGCCGCGGCAGACGTTGGGCTTTCGCGATGTGCACGGCGCTGGACGCATCAGAAAGATCCGAATAGCGCAGGCGTGCCCATCCCAAAACGGCCAAGGCAAGCAGAGCAGGAAAAATCAAGACGGCAAAAGCCGTACGATAGCCGCTCCCACTCAACAGCAGACCGCTCAAAAGGAGCGGTCCTGCAACAGCACCAATCTGATCCAAGGCTTCATGCAACCCAAACCCTCGGCCATGTCCTACGCGCACGGTAGCATGGGCCAACAAGGCATCTCGGGCTGGCGTACGCAGCGCTTTGCCTATGCGTTCAGCTACCACTAAAGCAGCAGCCACTTCCCAACGCCCTGCCAGTGCCAACGCTGGAACAGCCAGCAAATTGATGCCATAACCCAATAGGGTGAAAGTCCAGTAGCGACGCGTACGATCGCTCAGGTAACCGCTCAGCAGCCGCAGGCTGTAGCCCACTAGCTCCCCCGCCCCCGCAACCACACCAACAGCCACAGCCGAAGCCCCCAGCCATCCCAAGTAAGGGCCAATCAGGCTTCGAGCACCTTCATAGGTTAGGTCGGCCAGCAGACTGACCACGCCAAACAGCAGGACCAGTCGCCATGCCTGCCGCACCGCCACGTCAGCATGGGTTTTCATACTTCATGGTAAAGCCGCTGTCGACGGTCTTGGGACATGCGGTCCAGCTTTCTGGGCCATACGTTGCTCAAAGATGGTCCGTCCTTGATCAAGAAAGGCGATAAACTCTTGCACCGAAGCCATTCCGGTATGGCGCGCCAATAGCTGTCCTTCGGGAGCGACAATCGCATAGGTTGGTAAGGCCACCGTGCCAGTTAGTCGAAGTTGATAGCGCTGCCAGGCCGGTCCTTCGGCAAGGTCGTCGGTGTATAGCCGCAAGCGCACAAACTGCTCGCGAAGCCGTTGCGCTACTTCAGGATGGGGAAAGACGTTCGCCTCCATTTCGCGGCAGTTGGTGCAGGTATAACCTGTAAAATCCACAAAAACCGGCTTGTCGCTTGTTTGGGCTTCGGCAAACGCAGGCTCAGGAGCCTCATGCCACGTAAACAGATCCGCTGTAGCGGCCGTGCCACTGGCTTGAAAAAGGGACGTCAATCCAACATCGGTGGCTTTCCGGGGCGGCAGATAAGCGTCGAGTCTTCCCAACGGAGCTCCCAGCAAGCCCGGTAATAGGTAGAGCGACAGCCCAAAAAACAGCACCGAGGTCAGCAGCCGCCCTACACCGACAGTTTCGACTGGTGCTTCGTGCGGCAAACGTAATTTCCCCAGCAAATAAAGACCCGTTAGGAAAAACAATACTGCCACAAGGGCAATCACCAGGGGCCGCGATAGCAATCCCCAGCCCCAAACCAAGTCAGCATTGGACAAGAACTTTAGCGCTGCGGCCAGCTCCACAAAACCCAGCACGACCTTTATGGTGTTCATCCAGGACCCCGACCGCGGCAGTGCCTGAAGTGCTTGGGGGAAGAGCGCAAACAACACAAAAGGCAGCGCAAATGTCAGGCTAAAGGCTACCATCCCTACAATAGGATAACCCCATTCCCCAAAGGCTGTAGCCGCCAGCAATCCGCCGACAAAAGGCGCCGTACAGGAAAATGACACCAGGGTAAGCGTCAGCCCCATAAATACGGCCCCTAAATACCCCCCGTGCTGTTGACTCTGACGGTTGAAAAAGTTAACCAGAGCCGCAGGTAGGCGCAGTTCATACAGCCCCAAAAGGGATAAGCCAAAGAGCACAAAGATTAACCCGATAAACAGGTTAATCCAGGGGTTGGCTGCTATTGTTTGGGCACCGGCTGCACCAAGCAATAGCGCCATCAGTACCCCCAACCCTGTAAACAGCACAACAATCGAAAGACCGTAGGCCAGGGCTAGCCGAACAGCCACTGCCCTACTTGCACTGTGATGCGTGAAAAACGATACGGTCAGCGGAATCATAGGGAACACGCATGGCGTGAGCAGCGCAGCCAGTCCAGCCCCGATAGCCAGCAGAAGAAAGCCCCACAAACCGCCAGATCGGGCTACCCCCAAATCTTCTCCCGCAGCTATGAAGACCTGCGAATCGGCCTTAGGCGATGCAGCTTCCGGCTCAATAGGCGGAATAACGGGCTCCAAACGCGGTAAGGCAGGGCGAGAGGGTGTGGCAGTGGTAGCAGTGGTTTTAGCCGGCGCCACAATATGCACCACGGCCTCGACAGGGACCCGAGTTGGCGGCAGGCATACGCGGTCGTTACAGATCATGAACTCGACTTCAGCCTGCAGGGTACGCACACTGGGCTCGACAGCATCCGTAACCCGCAAGGGTGCAATAACCGTTGCCTGCTGCTCAAAGTAACGAACCGTGACGCGAAAGTTTGGATCAAACCCTTCTTTGGGTGGACTTTGGCGCAGGTCTCCGGCTTGCTCCAGACCTGCAGGCAGCGTCCCCAAACGTAGTCGAACCCCTCGACTGGGTGGCGGCGAGTCGAGGGCATACATCTTCCAGCCTTCAGCAATGGTTGCCTCCACCCAAAAGGCAAGCGTATCGCCTGTAGCAACGGTTTCGGGTCGGACGGTTGCCACCCACTGCACCAAGTCGGTTGCCCGTTGGGCTTGCACCGGTTCGCCTCCCAACAGGCTTAGCAGTAAGCTACCACTGCAAAAAAGCCAACGCAGCTTCATAGCCAGGCCATGCGTGTGGAAATAAAAAGGCGTTCGTCGGAAAAACGAACGCCTTTGCTAATTGTTGCCACCACAGCGGTGGGCTTTAGCTCTCGGTTGCCTCGGGTTCAACGCGAATTTTAACGGTGGCGATCACTTCCGGATGCAGTCGAATACGGGCCGTGTAGACGCCTAACATGCGAATGTCTTCGGGCATTTCGATGCGCCGGCGGTCAATCTCAAAGCCCTGGCGTGCCAGATACTCGGCCACCTGGGTAGCCGTCACTGTACCAAAGATGCGATTTTCTTCGCCTACTTTGGCGCGGATTATGACCTCCGTCTTGGCCAGCTCTGCCGCCACGCGCTCGGCCTCTTCACGCAGGCGTGCCCGCTTACGCGCTTGTTGGCGTTGCCGCTCGGCCAGATCTTTCAGTACGCTGGGCGTTGCCTGAATGGCTAATCCCTTAGGAATAAGGTAATTCCGCCCGTATCCATCGCGTACCGTAACCACTTCTCCTTCGTGGCCCAGCTTTTCTACATCTTGCAGCAGCAATACTTTCATAGCAACCTTCGGACTAAGGAAAAACTCATTTTACGGCATCAGCCACAAACGGCAGCAAGGCCAGATGGCGTGCCCGCTTGATCGCACGAGCAATTTGCCGTTGCGTTTTGGCTGAAACACCGGTAATGCGGCGAGGCAGGATTTTGCCCTGCTCGTTGATGAATTGCTTAAGAAACTCAACGTCTTTGTAATCGACGTATTCCAGGTCTAATTTGCGTGCCATAGTACTTATGAAGTTTATTCTTCTTCCTCCTCTTCTTCTTCCTCAACTTCTATGTCCTCTTCCACTTCCAGCGCAACGACGCTGGTCTGCTGGGCAGCCTGTTGTTTACGACGCTCGTAGTGGCGCAGCATCTTTGCGTCCATGCGGAGCGTTAGGTAACGCAACACCTGTTCGTCAATTTCCAGGAAGCGTTCCAGAGCCGCAATGAGCGCGGCCGGTGCTCGAAAGTACAAATTGACATAGTAGCCGTTACGCCGCTTTTGAATCGGATAGGCCAAGCGTCGCGTGCCCCATTCATCCACTTCGACAACCTCTCCCCCGTGCTCTTCGATATACTGATTGATACGGCGGACAGCTTCTTTAATCTGCTCTTCGCTCAGCGTTGCATTGATGATGTAGGTCAGCTCGTAGAAATTTTTAGCTTCTGACATAAGCGCCCCTTCGGAATGATTTTTGGGTAACATCATGCCCCCTTCTGGCGATGGGAGCAGGGGTCCAGTAGTAAAGTACGCCGCTTTAACGGCAGATGCAAAGCCTCGGTTCTTCTTTGCCAAAAATTAGGCCTTAAGTTGAGCCAGGCGCTCGGCATGCTCTGCCGTCTGGAGGGCCTGAAGCAGATCGTCCAGTTCGCCTTCCAGGATGCGATGCAGGGGCCAGTTTTTCTGCTCCCCTTCCAGGCGGTGATCCGTGACCCGGTCTTGCGGAAAGTTATAGGTGCGGATTTTGGCAGAGCGGTCTCCAGTCTGGATTGAAGCGCGGCGTACAGCATCGCGAGCCGCCCGCTGGCGTTCTTGCTCTATCTCGTAAAGGCGAGCGCGCAAAATCCGCAGGGCTTTTTCGCGGTTTTGGTGCTGGCTTTTTTCGTCCTGGCACGAAACCACGAGGCCTGTTGGAATGTGGGTAATGCGTACGGCCGATTCGGTGCGGTTGACATGCTGGCCCCCTGGTCCGCTGGCTCGAAACACGTCGATCCGCAGGTCTTCGGGTCGAATTTCGATATCCACCTCTTCGGCCTCAGGGAGCACGACTACGCTGGCTGCTGAGGTGTGAATCCGTCCCTGAGATTCGGTAGCAGGCACCCGTTGCACGCGGTGCACGCCGCTTTCGTACTTGAGCGTGCCGTAGACGTCGGATCCTTTGACGTGGAAAATGATTTCTTTAAAACCGCCTACAGTACCGGGCGAGGTATCGAGCACCTCGATTTCCCAGCCTTTACGTTCGGCAAAGCGGCTGTACATGCGAAAGAGATCTCCGGCAAACAGCGCTGCCTCGTCGCCGCCTGTGCCTGCACGAATTTCAACGATAGCGTTGCGGCGATCTACAGCTTCTTTGGGAATAAGCCGCAGGCGTAAGGCTTCTTCAACGGCTGGCAGACGGGCTTCCAGCGCCTCCAGCTCATTTCGGGCCAGGCGCACCAATTCCGGATCTTCCTCAGTGCGAATGAGCTCTTGCAGGCTTTCCTGCTCGGCCAGCAACCGCTCATAGGCTTCGATAGCCTCCACCAGTTCACGTAGGCTGGCATGCTCACGCCCGAGCTCAGCCAAGCGTCGGGCGTCGGCCGCTACGTTGGGATCAGCCAGGGCTTGCGTCACCTCTTCAAAGCGACGCTTGATTTCCTGCAACGGTGCCTTCGGAATCATTGCTAGTTGGTACCTACTTCCCGGCGTTCCTAACGCTCAAGGCAGTCTGCAGGTGCCGCTTATTCCACTGTGACACTTTTGGCCAAGTTACGCGGCTGATCGACGTTGCATCCTCGCATGACGGCAATGTGATAGGCCAGCAGTTGCAATGGCACTACCGTCAGCAAGGGTGTCAGAAACTCGGCTGTAGGGGGAATGCGGATGACGTATTCGCACAATGCATCCAGCTCGCCGTTGCCTTCGTCGGTAATGGCAATGACCGAGCCTTGCCGGGCCACAACTTCTTCGATGTTGGAAACCACCTTGTCGTAGGTGCGGTCTTTCATCGCGATAAAAACTACGGGCATGAAACGGTCGATCAAAGCGATAGGCCCATGTTTCATCTCGGCAGCCGGATAGCCCTCAGCATGAATGTAAGAGATTTCTTTGAGCTTGAGCGCCCCTTCAAGCGCTACAGGGAAGTTGTAGCCTCGTCCTAAGTACAGAAAGTTCGAAGCAAAGCGATAGACGTATGCAATGCGGCGAATTTCTTCGTCCAGCGTCAGTACTTGGCGTACCTTGCTCGGAATGTCGGCCAGAGCCCGCAAGGCTTGAGCCATTTCGGCCTCCGAGAGCGTGCGACCTTCGGCCAGCTTAAGCGCCAGCATGGCCAGCACAGTAACCTGTGCCGTGAATGCTTTGGTAGAAGCAACCCCGATTTCAGGTCCTACGTGTAAATACACCCCAGCATCGGTTTCACGGGCTATGGTAGACCCTACTACATTGCAAATTCCGAGTGTAAGCACACCACGTCGCTTAGCTTCACGCACAGCGGCAAGCGTATCGGCCGTTTCGCCACTTTGCGAAATGGCGATCACCACATCATTGGGGCGCAGAACTGGATTGCGGTAGCGAAATTCACTGGCATATTCGACTTCAACCGGAATTCGGGCAAACTCTTCGATCAGGTATTCTCCTACCAGTCCGGCATGCCACGACGTTCCACAGGCACAAATAATGATGCGATCGGCGGCCTGAATGCGGTCCATTACGTCCAGTAAGCCCCCGAGTTTGATCGTGTTGTGCGCCAGGTCGACCCGGCCCCGCATGCAGTTTTCCAAGGCCTCCGGCTGCTCCATGATTTCTTTGAGCATGAAGTGAGAATAACCGCCTTTTTCGATCTGTTCCAGATCCCACTCCAGCTCATGAACTTCTTTTTCAAGCAACACGTTGTCGATCGTGCGCACCTCATAACCGCTGCGACGCACCATGACCACCTCACCATCGTTTAGGTAGACCACCTGGCGCGTGTGCTCGACAATAGGCGCAGCATCTGAAGCCAGGAAGTACTCCCCTTCCCCAATGCCCAAAATAAGCGGACTACCTTTGCGTGCCGCAATCAGCAGATCTGGATCTGAGGCCGACACAATGGCTATTCCATAGGTGCCTACAACCTGCGTAAGCGCCTGTCGAACAGCTTCATACAAGGGCAATCCGGTAGCCTGACGCACATCATCGATCAAGTGCACCAGCGCTTCGGTATCGGTTTCGCTTCGAAATACGTAGCCTTTTTGCTGCAAGCGCGTCCGGAGTGCCGCGTAGTTTTCAATGATTCCATTGTGTACTAAGGCAAAGTCACCATCGCTGCTAACGTGGGGGTGGGCATTGGTGTCGTTTGGTTCGCCATGGGTTGCCCAGCGGGTATGCCCGATCCCCAACATACCTTCCGGAAGACGCGCGCGCAGGGCAGTTTCCAGTTCCCCAACTTTTCCCTTTTGCTTGTAGACTTGCAAACCCCTATGGCCTACTACGGCAATTCCTGCCGAATCATAGCCGCGGTATTCGAGGCGTTTGAGACCGTTGAGCAACAATTCAGCAGCCTGTCGGCTGCCGATGTATCCGACAATACCACACATAGGCGTCTGGTTTAGGATTTATGAAAAGCAGGTAACCCGCTGCGCCCTTGGAGCCTTGCAAAAGACTTGCCAGCTTAGCCGCCTTGGGTTCGTTTTGGACGCAACGAGCAGCTGCTCAGACGGTTTCCGAAATCGGCTCACGTACTGTGCGTCCAATAGCCGCCGCAATCAACCGAATTTGCCGCATCAGTTCCGTAAACTGCTCAAAATAAAGCGACTGCGGTCCATCGCTTTTGGCAGAAGGGGGATCCGGATGTACTTCTACCATAAGGCCATCCGCCCCAGCTGCTACAGCTGCTCGGGCCATAGGGATCACTTTATCACGCAGTCCTGTGCCATGGCTGGGATCGGCTACAATAGGTAGATGGCTCTTTTGCTTAACCACCGGGATGGCCGACAGGTCCAGCGTGTTCCGCGTATGGGTTTCAAAGGTACGAATGCCCCGCTCGCACAAAATGACTTGCGGGTTCCCATGGACAATCACGTATTCGGCGCTCATTAACCACTCTTCAATCGTAGCCGCAGGGCCGCGCTTTAGGAAAACCGGTTTATCGACTTTACCCAGCTCTTTGAGCAGCACAAAGTTCTGCATGTTGCGCGCACCCACTTGAAACACATCGGTATACGGATAAATTAGCTCGATCTGACTGACCTCCATCACCTCGGTAATCACGCGCAACCCATGCTGGTCAGCGGCTTCGCGTAACAGCTTGAGTCCCAGCTCGCCCAGTCCTTGAAAAGCATAGGGCGAAGTGCGCGGCTTAAAAGCCCCACCACGCAAGAACGTAGCCCCCTGGGCTGCCACATGGGCAGCGGTAGTCTGAATTTGCTCTTCGCTTTCTACCGAGCATGGACCCGCCATCACCACCACCTCTGCCCCCCCAATCACAACTCCGTTGACTTCAATCTTGGTATCTTCTCTTTTCCAAGTGCGACTGGCAAACTTGTACGGCTCGGTTACACGGTAGACTTCTGCCACCCCATCCATCACCTTGATGTGCCGCACATCGAAATCGGGCTTGACGCCAATGGCCCCTAAAACAGTTTGGTTAACTCCGGTAGAGCGATGCACATCGAAGCCATAGCTATTGAGCCGCTCAATGACGGCCTGAATTTGGGCCTCGGTGGCCCCGGGCTGCATGACGACAACCATACCGCGCTTTAATCTTTCTACGTTTTTCGGCTAATCCTCGGCATCCTAAACCAAGGACCAGTGGTTCTTTAGAGGCGTGTAAAGATACGAAGAGTTCAGGCTGCATAAAAAGTGACGGTCTACCCTTTTCTTTAAACCGAACGGTTTCCGGCTATTTCTTCACAAAATAAACACATATGTATCCATGACGTCTCCTACCGCCGTCTATACCCGCCTGATAGTCCGACCCGCCTCAGAGCTGACGCTCAAGTCGAACCGCACGCGGCGTCGATTTCAGCAATTGCTGGTGCGCAACCTCAAGGATGCCCTACGTAGCCAGCAGATCTCGTTTCGTTTCCAGGCTTTCTGGAGCTTTTTTCTGATCGAAACGGAAGCACCGGCGCAAGCTATCGAGGCGCTGCGACATGTACCGGGCATCGGACCGATCCTTCCTGTAGAGCTCACAACGCGTGCTGAGCTGGACGAAATAGTACAACGCGGCGCAGCAGTTTTTGCTGAAAAGGTACGGGGTCGGCGTTTTGCTGTAAGGGCTCGGCGGCGCGGCACGCACGCGTTCCGGTCTCGGGATGTAGAAGTTGCCTTAGGGGCAGCTTTGCGTCCTTTTGCCGAACGTGTAGACTTAACGCAGCCTGAGGTTACCGTTCATGTCGAAATTCAAGACAACGAGGCTTACTTTTACACGACCGCCGTTCGCGGCTTGGGTGGACTTCCGATTGGCAGCCAGGATCAAGCACTGGTGCTGATTTCTGGGGGGTTCGATTCGGCTGTAGCTGCCTGGCTGGTGTTGCGGCGTGGTGTGGCCGTCGATTACCTATTCTGTAACTTAGGAGGCAAGGCTTACGAGCGGGCCGTCTTGCAAGTAGCCAAGGTGCTGGCCGATAGCTGGAGCTTTGGCACGCAGCCTCGTTTTTTTGCGGTCGATTTCGGACCGGTTGTCGATGCCATGCGCCAGCAGGTTCGCCCAGCCTATTGGCAGGTGGTGCTCAAACGGCTGATGTATCAGGCCGGCGTACGCCTTGCGTCAAGGTGTGGTGCGTTAGCCCTGGTCACTGGGGAGTCGATCGGCCAGGTTTCGTCCCAGACGTTGAAAAACCTCAGGGCAATTGAATCTTCCTGTACGCTGCCTGTGCTGCGGCCTTTGCTAACCTACAACAAAGAAGAAATCATCCACTTAGCACGCGAGATCGGGACGGCTACGCTTTCGGAGCGGGTACGTGAGTATTGCGCATTGGTGCCTGATCGTCCGGTTACTGCTGCACGGCCGGAAACTGTTGATGCCGAGATGGCCAAGCTGAACCTTTCGGTACTGGAAGCAGCAGTGGCAGCAGCCGAAGTGTACGACTTGCGTTCGCTTTCGGCCTCCGATCTGGTCACGCCCTACCTGTTCATCGACACCATACCTGAGGGAGCCGAGGTGATCGATTGCCAAAGCGATGCGCTTTATGCGCATTGGCACTATCCGGGCGCTCGCCACCTGGATCCCTGGCTCCTGTTGCAGCAATTTCACCAGTTGGATCGCGACCGCGTCTACGTACTTTATTGTGCCCGGGGTTTGCAGTCGGCCTACGTGGCCGAAGTCATGCAGCGCGAAGGCTACGAAGCCTACTCCTTCAAAGGAGGCGTTGCAGCGCTTCAAGCCTATGCCCGCAAGCAGGGAATTGAAGTCCCCACGCTTTAACGTCTATGCGCCAGGCTTATCGATAGCGTTCAAGCGTAAACTTTTCGCCCAGGTAGCGGCGGCGCACTTCAGGATCAGCAGCCAGTGCTTCAGCCGTGCCGTGCTGGAAGATGCGTCCTTCGTAGAGCAGGTAAGCCCGGTCGGTAATGGCCAGCGTTTCGTGCACGTTGTGGTCCGTGATTAGTACACCAATGCCGCGGGCCCGCAGCTCGGCTACTAGCGCCATAAGTTCTTCTACCGCAATGGGATCGATTCCTGCAAACGGTTCATCCAGTAACAAAAAGCGCGGCTGAATAGCCAGGGCGCGGGCTATTTCGGTACGTCGTCGTTCTCCCCCCGAGAGCATGTACCCTTTTTGATGGCGCACGCGCTCCAGTCCAAACTCCCGCAAGAGCTGCTCCACGCGTGCCTGCCGCTCAGTCCGCCGCAGAGGCTGAAATTCAAGCACAGCATACAGGTTTTCTTCCACGGTGAGCTGTCGAAAAATGGAAGCTTCCTGAGCCAGGTAACCTAATCCTAAACGTGCCCGCTGATACATAGGCAGGTGCGTAATGTCGCGATCGCCCAGAAAGATTCTGCCCGCGTTAGGCCGCACCATGCCCACGATCATGTAGAACGTCGTGGTCTTTCCTGCACCGTTGGGGCCAAGTAATCCCACAATTTCTCCCTGACGTACCTGCAGGCTGACGTCCTGCACCACATAGCGCTTACGATAGCGCTTAAAAAGCCCTTCTGCCCGCAGTTCTATAGCCTCTGGCCTGTTCATAACCGTCGGGGCTCTACAGCTGGCAACACCGGAGATCCGGTCAACAAGCGCGCCGGCCCGGCTTGTAGCCGATCTCGAATCCAGTTTTCCTCGAGCAAATCGGCCGGATCGGGCCGAAGTTCCGGATGCCACTGAAAGCCCTCCAGCCTGAAAGGCTCCGGAATCTGGTCAGCGCCATACTGCGTACCTTGCACGCCTCCCTGCAAGCGCACGCGACGTACGTTCTCCCCTTCGAACCAAAGCGTAAGCTCATCCCCGGAGATACGCACCGCTCCGCGAAGCGAGTCGTTACGGTCCCGCAAAAAATAAATCGCCTCAGCGTTTGGGCCAACCATTAGCTGACGCAGCGAGTCCTGCGCAAGGTAGCCGACAAGCCGGCGTCCTCGAAGCTGCTGCAACCGCTGCAGGACGGTGTCCTGGTGCACCACAAAGGGGTTAGGTGCTACCCAGAGCGTATCGTGTCCATTGCCATCGCCGCTTAGGCGGAGGGTATCTCCGGTAATCTGGGTGGTCTTAAACCAGGCGATCGGCTGACCCCAAAGCTGCACCACCTCGCGTACCACACGGCCTTCGTACAGGACCTGTTCGTAGCGTAGGGAGTCGGCACGGGCAGCTAAACGGCGTTGCCAAAGCCGCACGTTGCCATGCGCCACAAGACGACGCAGCGGCTCTTCTCGGCTAAGATGAAGCTGTTGGGCCCGTACCCACAGGGTGTCCATCGCATCCTGCGTAGAATCCTGTCGCAGCAGAATCAATAAAGGCTGTCCCTCCAGGCGACTGTAGCCGGTTTGCTCGTTGTTAAAGGCCTGACGACCAAAAAGCAACGTGCGCGTTACCGTACCTGTATCTGTCGTATCTTGCTGTTCAATAAAGACTTGCCCCCGCGCCAGCGCTACTTCGGTATCTCGGAAGTAGATTATGGTATCGGCTTCTAGGTAGCGGTGCTGACCCTGAAGACGTACCTGGCCATAAAATTCAGCTTTTTTTTCGTCAGACCAATACGTGCCCTGTTGGCTGATTAAGACGGCCGCACTGTCGGCCAAACGTACCCCGCCCTCAAAAACCGCACGCTTCTCACGGGTATAGTACCATCCGCGTGGCGCTTCGACAGTCACGCTGCCATCCCAAAGACGTACGTTCCCTATGGCACGACCAACTTTTTGGCGGCTATCGTAGTCGATCGTATCCGCGACCAAAGAGTCGCCGCGCTCCACAATGCGGACGCTGCCTACAAAACGGATTCGCTCCAGATCTGGCCATTGGATGGCACGCTGGGCCCATAGTCGCGTTTCTCCCTGCCGCAGGAAAACATTTCCTACCAGAGCGCGAAAGCGATACCCGGCGGCATCCATCCCCCCAATCAGCGAATCCGCCTGAAGCAACACAGGCCTTCGACTGGTATCGGCCGGCTGGGCATGCGCTGCTGCCCCTAAAACCCCAAGCATGAGGAGCCAGATTCGCAGACGCATCAGGGAGACGATTCTGTTTCTATCAAGACCCGACCGCTGACATGCCGCAGACGGTAGGATTCCAGTTGTTCATCAGCTTCCAGTTCAAAGCCTTCTACGTGCTCTGTGGGGGATACCAGGCGCACAAAACCGGGGGCTATAAGCCGCCGCTGGGCTTCTAACCATTGCAAACGATCCGTCCATAACTGGGTACCTTTCAACGTCGTTACCGTTACCTTTCCTTCAGCCACAAAACGGCGTCCGGTTTCGTCGTACGTCACACGCTGCGCTTCAAGGCGGGCGCTGGTATCCCCCTCAGGTGTAAACAGCCAGCCTTGTACCGGTGTACCTTCGAGCACAATGCGTACGCTATCGCCTTCTTCATAGCGCATCAGCCGGTCCGCTTCAAGCTGCAAGCGGGGCTGCCCCTCCACGGATAAGCGATAATCTACCCGACGGCTTTCCTGCGCCGCAGCCTGTTCAGCAGCCACGGAAGCCATCACCTCGGCAGATGGTGGACGCGCGCAAGCCTCGCCAAACAAGCTGAGTCCACCCCCTAATAGCACCGCATGCCAGGTTTTCATAGCACGACCTGCTGCCCGGGCATCAGCACAGCCCAAGCCGTTTGCACCGACGATCCACAATGCAAAAGCCAGCCGGCAAAGTCACGGCAGATTTCATGCAGCTGCGCGGCTGTAACAACCGAAGCAGGCGCATAAACACAAGCTGCGACGCGCCTTGTACCGTCGTGCGTCTTTGTAGCCAGACTGTCCTTCACCGGATTGACAATGGGCTCGTCGTTCATAGTCTGAGGATCTACACGGCATCCCACAATCAGGTCATGTAGGTCGATAGTTTGACCTACACTATTGAAAACGTACGTTTCGCCTTTACGACCCAAGCGAAAGCGAAACTGTAAGGCTTGAGCGCGGTCAAGATCCCAAAGCGACACCGGCAACATCTCGCGCAGACTAATAAAATTAGCTACATCTACCACTGCGTTAATGCGTGGGAAAGCGTTTTCCTGTGCAGCCCGCAGCAGGTATTCACTGGCGGGTTTGGCGCGTCCGGTGGGCTTATAAGCGCCATTGCGCAGCAGATCGCGCACGGCCTGCCGACGCGCTTCGCTGTCGGTGGAAAGCGGCTGCTGCCGCACTGCAAGGAGCGCTGCTAAAGCAGCCTCAAAGGCATCTGGCAACCGGTCCACGCGGAGGTTTTCAGCCCGTAAGACGCCCAGCAGCACATCGGCGCGTGGAATATGATGCGCAATCTCTACCATCGTTTGCTCAGGACTTTTCTTTCCTGTCCAAAAGTTGTAGTATATGGCATTCAGGTGGTATGGAGTTTGCTGATCCTCAGTGCTGTGGTTTGGCTTCAAGGCCTTAAAGAAGGCCCAAGCGCGTCGATACTCCTACTACCCCCAACCAGCCCCCGAACGTGTGATGATGAATCCGTCAGTCATGAGTTTTTCCGTTGAACCGCTGAATGCCGAAACCGTTGTCCTGCACGTAGGCAAAGCCCTGGATTTCCGAAACGCGGCAGAATTTAAAGGCCTGTGCCAGGAATACGTCCAGCAAGGCGTACGTAATTTTATTCTGGACTTTTCCGAGACAGGAATCTTAGACTCTACAGGTTTAGGGGCCATTTTTTCCCTCTACCGGCAGATTTCGCCGCGTAATGGCCAGGTCGTCTTTGCCGCAGTGTCGCGCCCTGTTCAGGTAGTGGTTCAGCTGACGCGAACGTATAAAGTTTTCCGACAGTTTCCCACAGTTGACGCCGCTAAAGAAGCACTCCAAGAATAACGTGGGGCTCCCTCTTAGACACCCCCCCAAACAACAATGCAAGAAGTGCGGTACCGTTTTGAAAACCTGGAAGAGGTTATCGACCAAATACATGCCCTTTTTGAGGATGCCGTGCTTCCTCTGCCCGAAGATGAAGACCTGCGTTACCGCGTCCAGCTTACCATCCATGAGTGGCTGGCTAACCTGGTGCAGCATGCCCGGTTTTGCAAACCACCGACCATCGAACTGACGCTCCGGAGTAACGGGCGCACGGTAGAGTGTTTCATTGACGACAACTCAGAGGGCTTTGATTTAAACGGACACCTAAAATCTCATCCTTCGCTTACAGAAGCTTTTCCAGAGCGTAGGATGGGATTGCATTTCATGCGTGCTTGCACGCAGGAGCTGGCCTATATACGCTTGAAAGACGGACGTCACCGGCTAGCTTTTACGCTTTCAACCGACGACAATCCATGGCTCGATATTCCATTTTAGTGGTTGAGGATGAACATACGCTGCGGCGGCTTTTAGAATACCGTCTCAGCAAGCACTACCGGGTACGCTCCGCTCCCAACGGAGAAGAGGCGCTGCAGCTTGTCTTAGAAGAAATTCCCGATCTGATCATCTCCGATATCATGATGCCTAAGATGGACGGGTTTGCCCTACAGCAGGCTTTGCAAGCCCGTAAGGAAACCCGCGCCATTCCGTTTATCTTTTTAACGGCTAAGGCCGATGAGCAAAGCCGCCTGCGCGGTATGCGCATGGGGGTTGATGATTATATCACTAAGCCTTTTGACATCGACCAGCTCATGACCCGCATCGAGCGCCTGCTCGAACGCACCAAGTATTTTCAAACGCAACTCGATGCCCGAATTGGCCAGGACTTTTCCCAAAAACTCATGCCCAAACGCCTGCCCACCGTTCCGGGCTATCGGCTCTACTTCCACAACAGCCCTCGCGAGTACGGCGGCGGTGACTTCTTTGACTGGACGCAACACTCCAGCGGGGCTTTTTATCTCGTTATAGGGGACGTGATGGGGAAAGGCCTGCACGCAAAGTTCTATGCCTTTAGCTTCCTGAGCTACATTCGCGGCACGCTCTACGCTATGCTGCAAACGATCGAGTCGCCGGCAGAACTGCTTCAGCGCGTCAATCATGTGCTCATGCAAGATAATGTCATGGAGGAAACGTTCGCCTCGCTCCTGATTGCCCGCTGGGATCCGGTAAACCATCAGATTACGTATGCCAATGCCGGCCACTGCCGCCCTATCCTGGTCAAAGATGCCCAAACAGCTGAAGTTGTCGAGTACAGTGACCTCATTGTCGGGCTGGATGCCCAGGCGACGTTCCAAGACACCACGCTGAGCATTCCTAAAGGCGGAGGATTACTGCTGTACACCGATGGCCTTGCCGAACAGCGCAATGCACAAGGAGAAATGGTAGGAGAAAAAGGGCTTGTCGAACTTACTCCACGGCTAATTGGCGCTGAAGACCCTGTTGAAACGCTACTTCAAAGTGTCTTAAGTCGCTGCCAAGTTGAAGCATTTGACGACGATATTCTCTTTTTCTGGATGGAACGCCTAAGCTAAGACGTGCTCTTTTGCTGCAGCCAGCGGCGCGTAGCTTCATGCTGTAGCCACGGGCGTGACACTTTTATGGCTGCAGCAGAAGACACCGGCCACGGCCAGAAGGCTACCGGAATCATAAAGCCGGGCAACACGGCACGAAGCTGCGCCCGCCAGAGCTCAGGAGTCCAGAGAGCCCCTTCTTCAAGCTGCACAAATGCTGCCGGTCGTTGACCAAATTCTTCGTCTGCCACCGGCACCACAATAGCCTGAGCGATACCGCTTAACTGCATTAGCGCAGCCTCAATAGCTTCCGGTTGAATGTTTTCTCCCCCCGAGATAAACCGGTTGTCTCGACGTCCAATCACGCGTAAGTACCCCTGCTTATCCCATGCGCCCAAGTCTCCTGTATCAAACCAGCCTTCCGCATCAAAAGGCTGCACCAGGCGGCCTTCTTCTAAGTAGCCGATAAACCGGACAGGGCCCCGAACCCATATGGTCCCGTCTGGTGCTAAGCGAACTTCGCGATAGGGCAACACCTGACCAGCGGTGCGCAACACCTCGGGCATTGCGCCTGAAGGTGTTGCCGTTACCAGCGAAGCGGTTTCCGTAAGGCCATAGCTCATATGCAGGGGCCAGCCGCGGCGCAAGCCTTCTACAAGTAAAGCTTCGGGTACGGCGCTTCCTCCCAGTAATACAGCCCGCAGCGTCGGCGGAGGTGGACCGTCGTGCCCACGCAAAAGTCGCCAAAGCTGCGTATGGACCAGCGAGGCATGCGTGATGCCATAGCGCATCAATGCTTCCCCAAGCGGCTCCTGCCGCTCAGGTACTACAATCGTTGCTCCATAAAGCAAACAACGCATGACCACCCCCATTCCCCCAACATGGTACAACGGCAAGACAAGCAACCACCGGTCGCCTGCCTTAAGGGGAAAAACGGCCTGTGCACCCCGCGCACTGAAGACAAGCTGTCGCAGGGCATGCAGCACGCCCTTAGGCGTACCGGTGCTACCAGACGTAAAAAAAACGGCAGCCGGCTGATCCAGCGTAAGCCGTGGCGGCTCGCTGGGTTGCCTGTTGTCTCCCTCTTCCAGCATTTGAACAGGCCATACCGGAACGCCCACTGCTACGGATCGATCGGTAATCAACCCCGCTAAACCAACCTGCCGAATAAAAGCTGCAAGCCCCCCCTCAGGCACGCGCGTGCTCAGAAGACAAGCCACAGCCCGCAAGCGCCACAGGGCAAGCAATACCCCCACCGTACGTACGGGATCATCCAACCAAAGCCCAATACGCATCCCTTCTACCACGCCTTCTTCATGCAAACGGACTACCACGTGTCGCACCCAGGCCTCCAAAGCCGCAGCTGTCCAGACGCTTTCACCCTGGACCAACACGGCCTGCTCAGGCTGCGCTTGCCAGCGAAGAAACAGCGGACACAAAAACTCACGCGTAGAAACCATGCATGACCACCGGTTCATTACACTCCAACCGCTGCTCCAGCACTTCCCCAACCGATATGATCGGTCCCAGCGCTAAAGGAGGTAAAACGGCATCGGCCGCAAGCCAACGGTAGGGATCCAGGCCGGCTGCCGAAGGACTTTGCGAGGCGGCAGCCAATGCCAACACGCCGCGTGTCCCTACTCCACTTTCGAAGGCACTACTCCAAACAACCTCCAAGTCCAACGCCTGCGCTTCTCGGGCCCGTTGCAACGCCTTAAACACGCCACCCAGCCCCATTGGCTTGAGTACAACCACGTGTGCAAAGGCCCAGTTTACTAACGGTTGATCCCGATAGGCCATCAGCGTCTCATCAAGTGCCAAGGGAATGGGGCTTAAGCGGGCAAATGGAGCCAGGTCTTCTACCTTTTTGACTGGTTCTTCAAGATACGCAATGTTTAGGTCGGCAACCGCCTCAACAAAGGTAAGCGCCTCTGAGAGTGTCCAGGCGCGGTTAGCATCCAGCCGAATCTCAACCGCTGGTCCAACTGCGGCGCGGACCTCTCGCACACGCTGGATGTCCTCGGCAAGCGAGTGGCGTCCAACTTTCAGTTTCACCGCTTGGTAGCCTAGCTCGCGTATCGCCTGTAGGGCAGCCTTCCCTTCTTTAGGAGATAGCAATGCATTAACCTTTACAAACGGGGCGGGCGACGAGGCAAGCCAGGTATCTAAGCGCTTTCCAGTCCGAGCTGCCATCCATCCAACCAGAGCAAGCTCAATGCCCCAGCGTACCGAAGCTGGCGCCGTGCGCAACACGACGTCGAGCACTTCGGCCAGCGAATCGGGGTTTTCGGGCAATCGGTCTGGAAGTCGCTGAAGGTAATCCCATAGCGCGCGTTCCGCTTCTGCAAGGGTCTCCGAACTTAGGCCTGGAAGCGGTGCTACTTCACCCCAGCCTGTGCCACCTTCTCCGTCAACCCGGATTAGCCCTCCGTAGCGCACTTGCTCGCCCGAAGGCAATGGTGCACGGAGCGGCAATGCAAAGCGTAGCCAATGCCACCGCAAAGCCGTCATGTACGCTTCAGGTTAGCACCCAGCCCATCGAAAACAACACGCTGTAGACCAGCAAAAGGCGACCGGTTCCAGCCAACAGGGCATTAAGCACGGCAGCTTCGGTATGCTGCGCCAGCGTGTACACCGCCCGTACAGCTACGGGCAGGAGCGCCAGCACAGCCATCGCCCCCCCGTGTCGCCACGTTGTCGCAAACCACAAAGCCGGCACTGCCAGGGCCCCAAAAAGACAACAAGCATACAACCCCACCCCAAATGCCCGACCCAAACGAACAACCAGCGTGCGCTTTCCAGCTTTTCGATCCTCTTCGACATCGCGAACGTTATTTACCAGCAAAATGCCCGTTGCGATCAGTCCTGGTGCCAGACCCATAACGAGCACTTCCTTCGAGATCGAAAGTGTCTGTACATAGTAGGTGCCCCCTACCGCGACAGGCCCAAAAAAAATCAGCACGAAAAGCTCACCCAACCCTACGTAAGCCAATGCATAACGGCCGCTAGTGTAAAGCAAGCCAAAAAGAATCGAAAGCAGACCGATCAGGAGCACAGGCCATCCTCCACGCCAGATCAGGTAAAGCCCAGCCACTACGGCCAAAGCGAACGTTAGGGCGGTAGCACGCCGCATGGTTTGGGGTGTCACCAGTCCAGCAGCGGTCACGCGCAGCGGTCCTTTCCGGGCAGCCGTATCGGCCCCTTTTACAAAGTCGGCATAGTCGTTAGCAAAGTTTGTCCCAATCTGAATCAGTAAGGCTCCAACGAGCGCCAGCAATGCCGAAAGCAGGTGGAAGCCGCCGTCAGCCCAGGCCATAGCGGTTCCCATGAGCACGGGCGCAATTGCAGCGGCTAGCGTTTTGGGTCGCGCGGCCAGCACCCAAACGCGCCAGCGTGGCCGTGCTAGGGTAGAGTCCGGAACCGTACGCATGCTTTCTATCAAGTTTGTTGCGCTAAACCGCCTTCACGCCTGGAGGGCATGTCCGTTCCGCACTGTAGCCAGCCAAAGGTCCAAGATCGCTTCAAAAGCCTGAGTGGCCCGGCATCGATAAGCCCCTTGACGATGGAGCACCCCTACCGTTCGGCGCGGTGCTGGCAACGGTAGGCGCACTGCCCTAAGACCACCTGCAGTGTCGAGGCGCAGGGTCAGCTCGGGCAATACCGTAGCCAACCCTACTGTCCGCACTAAGTAAAGCAGCCCTTCGATTGTGTTAACCTCCAGTACTACTCTGGGCTCAAGCCCGGCGGTTTGTGCCCAGCGATCCCAAAGCCTACGCGTGCAGTACGTCGTAGGCAGCAGCACTAGCTCAACAGTTTCAAGTTCTGACAAAGTAATCCTCTGACGTGTTGCAAGGGGATGCGCAGGGGATACAATCAACACCAGTTCCTCTTCAAAAAGAGGTTTTGCCTCCAATCCTTCACGCGTCGGCGGCACAAAGCCCAGCCCCAGCTGAAAACGCCCTTCAAGCACGCCAAGCTCTACTGCATCCGCAGGTAACTCCATCACTTGCAATCGCATGCCCGGATATTGGCGGATAAACAACGTGACGACCTGAGGAATCAGGTAGGCCTGTACGGTATGCACAGCCCCAACGGCCAAACTTCCGCGCTGCAAACCCTGCAGCTCCTCTAAAGCAACGTGCATGGCTTCCAGCTCAGCCAGCATGCGTCGGGCGTGTGCCACCACCACCTCTCCAGCAGCAGTCAACCGCACAGGCGTTGTCGACCGATCTACAAGCACCTCCCCTACCGCCTCCTCAAGCTTGCGGATCTGCTGCGAAAGTGCCGGCTGCGACACAAAGCACCGCTCGGCCGCCCGTGTAAAATGCCCCTCCTCAGCCACTGCTATCAAATAGCGAAGCGCCCGCAAGTCCATAAGAAAAAATTATAAAAAGCATAAAAACAAAATATTTTACTTATCGAAGATATCGACTTAGCTTTTCTCTGTCAAGTATCACCATCCTGGGTTAAGCTATGACCGTGCACCCCCCAATAGCCGGCTACACCTACGGACAGCCTGACGTTGCCCGTTCTCCGCTTTCTCTGGACGAGTTTGCCTTGCTCCAAAAAACCGTGCTATTCACCGAAGAAGATGTACGCTACTTACGCATGGCAGGTGATGTGCTCGAGGATCAAATCGACGATGTCTTGGACGTCTGGTATGGCTTTGTGGGCAGCCATCCACATCTGGTGTATTATTTTCAGGGGCCGGATGGCCAGCCCATTCAACTGTATCTGGAGCGCGTACGGGCTCGCTTTGGGCAGTGGATTCTTGATACCTGCCGGCGTCCTTACGATCAGGACTGGCTCAACTACCAGATGGAGATTGGCCTGCGTCACCACCGAACAAAAAAGAACCAGACCGATGGGGTTTCGGCCCCACCCCATATCCCCCTTCGTTACATGATCGCCTTTATTGTGCCGATCACGCTGACCATTCGGGACTTTTTAGCCCGCAAAGGCCATGCGCCTGAAGAAGTAGAAAAGATGCATCAAGCCTGGTTCAAGGCCGTCACGCTCCAGGTGATACTCTGGAGCTATCCGTATGCTCGGGAAGGCGACTTTTAAGCCGGCTCAGCTCCGTAGCATCTCCGGCCGGATGGGAAGCTGTCGGATACGACGGCCGGTGGCGGCAAAGATTGCATTAGCCAGTGCGGGGGCTACGGGAGGCACCGGTGGCTCTCCTAGGCCGGTCGGATCAACGTCGCTGTTGACAAAGTGGACTTCGATCAGCGGGGGAATCTCACTCTGGCGCAGGAGGGGATAGGTATCAAAGTTCGAGGAGACAACGCGACCGTTTTCTAGCACAATCTCGGCTTTAAGTGCTGTCCAAAGACCGTCGAGCACACCGCTGATCACCTGGGCTTCGGCACCATTAGGGTTGACAACACGTCCGCAGTCGATTGCGGCCACGACGCGATGCACGCGTAGCTGGCCGTCGTCGTCCACGGACACCTCGATGACTTCGGCCGCGTAGCTGGCAAAAGCCCAGTGACAGGCAATGCCTAAGCCGTGGCCTTCGGGTAGTTTCTGTCCCCAGCCGGCTTTTTCGGCTGCCAGTTCCAGCACGCGCCGCAAGCGAGCGGGCTCATAAGGCGGCGCCCACCCCCCTTCGCTACCGCGTGCTTCCATGTCGAACAACTCCAGCCTATAGGCCAGGGGGTCACGCCCTGCAGCCGCAGCAAGCTCGTCAATAAAGCTTTCGACGGCAAACGCGGTATGCGTATGCTCGACCGATCGCCACCAACCGCGCAGCAACGGGCTCTGGAACGGTCGATATTCCAGGCGCCAGTTTGGCACCCGGTAGGGTAGCAGGTCTGCCCCACCGACCTCCGAGCGGTGCTGATCAGGAGCATCTGGTCCTTGGAGCGACGCCTGAATCGACGTTGAAACCAGCCGGTGATGCCAAGCCAGAGGTTTCCCTTCGGTGTCGAGCGCAGCCTGAATGCGGTGTGCGGCCATAGGGCGATAGAAATCGAACTGCAGATCATCTTCTCGCGTCCAGACCAGCTGGATCGGTGCCCCTATGGCTTTGGAAAGATAGGCTGCCTCTACCGCATAATCGTCCATGAGCCGGCGGCCAAAACCACCACCCAGCAGGGTGATCAAGACGCGCACGTTGCGTTCGGGGATGCCCAGCACCTGGGCAATACCGTTGGCTGCCCAGCCCGGCGTTTGCGTTGGAGCCCAGACCGTGCACCGATCGCCTTCAACATATGCTACGGCATTCACCGGCTCCATGGGAGCATGAGCCAAAAAAGGCAGCACATAGGTGGCTTCCACGCGTTGTGCGCCTTGCGCCAGTGCAGTCTCTACAGACCCTCGTTCCCCAACAACTTGTCCAGGCTCGGCAAGCATAGTCCACATTTGCTCTTGGTAAGCTGCCGAGCTATGCAGCATGCTTTCCCCGGGCTCCCATTCAATGCGTAGTGCTTGTCGTCCTCGGAAAGCTGCCCAGGTGTTGTCGGCCACTACGGCCACGCCTGGCCGCACCCGGTAGACGCCCGTACCCAGGGCCGGCACTTCGACAACAGCCCGCACGCCGGGCACCTGACGGGCAGCTGCATCCTCAAAACGCAACAGACGGCCATCGATATAAGGGCAGTGCTCGACACTGGCCACAAGCATGCCGGGTACGCGCACGTCGATGCCGTAGATAGCCCGTCCCGTAACGATGTCGGAAATGTCTACGCTGCTTTGCGGCTGTCCAATTAACTGAAAGTTGGCTGGATCTTTCAGACGTATTGAAGTCGGCGGCTCCAGCCGAGCTGCCTCGGCTGCCAGGGCGCCGTAAGAAAGTACCTCGCGGCCGTTCGGGTGGAAGACCCGTCCCTTTTCTGTGCGACAACGTGCTGGCTCGATGCCCCAGCGCCGAGCAGCTGCCTCGATAAGCAACGCCCGCGCCATAGCGCCTGCTTCACGCATAACCCGCCAACGCGTCCGCACGCTACTACTACCTCCTGTAATTTGCATGCCGTAGCGTGCATCCAGCGGCGCTTGCACAACGCGAATCTGTTCCCACTCAACATCGAGCTCCTCGGCCACCAGCATTGCCAGGGATGTGCGTACACCCTGGCCCATCTCAGACAAGGGAATAAAAATTCGTACGGTATCGTCTGGATCAATCTGCACGTAGGGATTTAAGGGGATTGGCGCATCCTCTTCTGCCTTCCCCAGATGCGGTACCAGACCGCTGATAAGCAACCCTCCTGTAGCCGCTACGCCAACTTTCAAAAAATCGCGGCGGCTAAGCTTAAAGGGATTGCGGCGCGCCTCAATATATTCCCAGATTGCGGTATAGTCTTTCATTTTGCTCCCTCCTGCCGCATTAATGCTGCGGCACGATGAATCGCCTGACGAATGCGATGATAGGTACCACAACGGCACAGATTGCCTCCCATAGCAGCGATAATTTCTTCATCAGTCGGTGCTGGATTTTGACGCAGCAATGCAGCCGCTGTCATCAGTTGCCCAGCCTGGCAATAGCCACACTGGGGCACGTTAAGTTCACGCCAGGCGCGTTGCAACGGGTGATTGCCCTGGGGATCAAGCCCTTCAATAGTCGTAATCGGCTGACCAACCACCGCGGAAACGGGCAACACACACGAGCGCACCGGAGTACCGCTTAAATGCACGGTACATGCTCCGCAGAGGGCCTTGCCGCAGCCGTACTTTGTGCCCGTAAGCCCTAAAACATCCCGTAGTACCCAGAGCAAGGGCATGTCGGGAGGCACGTCGACCGTGTGCCGTGTATTGTTGACTAAAAGCTCAAAGCGCGCCATGATTTTTTCGGTTTTTCGCACCTCAAGGAATAGGGCTTTGTTTTGGTCGAACTCAAGTGCGATCTTTCATTTTTCTTTGTACTTTATAAAAAAGGACCTTGCCGCGCAAGCATAGTGGAAGGCGAAATGACACAATTTGCACCTAGCTGTAATGAGCTGCCATGAATCGTCGCACTTTTTTACAACAGACGCTGGCAGCGGCACTGCTGCCTCTATTTTCGTCGCAGTCCTTAAGCGGGCAAGAAAGCCCGTTTCGCCTTTTGCGGCGCAATGTAGGCATTTTTATCGGTCGAGGTGGCACGATAGGCTGGCTGGCTACTCCAGAGGCCCTTGTGCTCGTCGATGCCCAGTTTCCCGATACTGCTGTACAGTGCTGGGAGGGATTAAACGAGCGCACGGGGCGCCTAATCGATGCGCTCATCAATACGCATCATCATGGGGACCACACGGCGGGCAATGCTGCCCTTAAAGCGCACGCGCGCCAGATCATTGCACATCGCAATGTTCCGGCCTTGCAACGCAAGGCGGCTGAGCGCCAAGGTACACTGGAGCAGCAGGTATACGCCGATCGTACCTTCGACACCGCTTTAACGCTTGAAGCGGGTGACGAGCGGGTGCATATCGTCTATTACGGGCCAGCCCATACCGGAGGCGACGCCATCATTTACTTTGAAAAGGCCAACATCGTACACGTAGGCGATCTGGTTTTTAACCGAATGCCGGGCTTTATCGACCTCCCCGGTGGTGCGACGACCAAAGGCTGGATGGCTGCCCTTGAACGTTTGCATCAGACCTATACCGACGACACGCTATTCATCTTTGGACACGGCAATCCGAAATACGGGGTAACAGGTGGTCGTGCCGATTTGCTGGTCATGCGCGACTTTTTGGAAGGGCTGCGTCACTACGTAGCTGAGGGCATTCGGGCTGGAAAGTCGGTTGAAGCGCTGGCCGCCGTTGATCGGGTGCCTGGGTTCCCCGAACATTATGTAGACAGCTGGCCTCAGGCTCTGCCGCTAGCCATCCAAGCCGTCTATCAAGAACTTAGTGGACCATAAAAGGGCTGTCGCACCGATTGTAGCCCTGCTTCCAGTTCTTGCCAGCGTTGAAGCGTACGCGTGCGCTCGGTGCGTACCTCGATGAGCGTTGCGCTGGAGCGGGAACGTGCTTCGCAGTAAGCCTGCTTGAGTTCAGCCAGCGTCTGGGGAGCAGCATACGTAAGGCCAAACAGGGCTGCAGCAGCTTCAAAGCGCAAGTTATGTGGCGTAGCAAAAAACGGCTCGAATACCTCCGCATGCTGGGCAATAGGTAAAAATGAAAAGATACCGCCGCCGTTGTTATTGAGGACGATTACCACAACAGGCCGATCGCGCAGCAGCGCCAGGCTGTTCAGGTCGTGCAGCAACGCCAGATCACCAATCAGGAGAGTAACCGGGCCTGCAAGACCTATGCTAAAACCAGCGGCTGTAGCTACAGTGCCATCAATTCCGCTGGCTCCACGGTTGGCTGCTACAGGCAAGGAAGCTTGAGGTAAAGCAGCCCAAGTTTGAACAAGCCGCACCGGTAAGCTGCTGGCAAGCACCAGACCGCCATTCGGGGATAGCCAGCTTCCTAAATGCCAAGCTACATCTGGCTCGTAAAGCAGCTGCACGCGCTGAAACTGTGCCTCAAGCGCAGCCTCGAGCGCCTTGCTGGCTTCATGCCAGTGTTGTGCCCAAGCGGAAGGCGTGCTTGCAGGCGGCAACGCATCCTCGAAGGACTGACAAAATAGCGTTATGTCGCTTTCCAGACGATGCGTTACCTGGTGATCAGGATCGAGGCGCATGGGGCTATCGTGCACATGCACGTAAATGCGTGGGCGCGCTGCCTTAAGAAACTGGGCCAAGCGTTTGGAAACAAAGCGGCCGCCCAGGTGGAGTACAGCTTCGGGTTGCAAGACTCGAGCAGCCTGCAAGGGATCATAGAGCAACAGCTCGTAGAAGGGTACCAGCGGAAACGCAGCAGGTGCTAGCCGAAGTCCGGAAGTCACGTCGGGCAGCAGAGGCCAACCTAGGCGTTGGGCCAGGGTCTGTACGGCAGCTGCAGCCTCGAATGTACGCAGTCGGCCTACCACAAGAAGTCCTCGCGATCTCTTACCCAAAATGGCGGACAGGTGGGCCACCGTTTCTGGATCAGGTGCAACGACTGGCATTGCGTAGTGCGTACGGGGGGCTTGTGCCTGCTCGATTGCGGGCAGCTGTTCAGGGCCTGGTGCCAGAGGCTCTCGAAAAGCACAGTTAAGATGGACGGGACCTGCCGGGCTGCGGCGGCTGCGGTAGACGGCCTGATCGACCGTAGTCTGCAAAAAAGCCCGATCGAGTTCGGTACTGGGCACAGGCAGTTCAAACTGCCAGCGCACATAGGTTCCAAAAAGTTTGACCTGGTCGATGGTCTGGTTGGCCCCGCTATCGCGCAGTTCTGGAGGGCGATCGGCGGTCAAAAGCAGCAGCGGTACCTCATCCTGGCTGGCTTCAACAACAGCAGGAAAGCCGTTGGCCACAGCTGTGCCCGACGTCGTCACCCATGCGGCTGGCCGTCCAGTGGCGCGTCCATAGCCTAGTGCCAGAAAGGCTGCTCCCCGCTCGTCATAATGCATAACTGCTTTTGCCTGGGGATGCCGGGCAATCGCCATTACCAACGGCGTAGAACGTGAACCCGGCGCCAGGCAAAACAGCTCGATGCCACAGCGCACCAGTTCATCGACCAGGCAGTCTGCCCATTGCTGTTGATTACGAACGTCGAAGCTCAAGGCCTAGTACGTTCACAAAGTCGCTGATTTTGTGCTCGATTTCAGCCCATTCTAACTCCGGGATCGAGCCTTCGACAATACCGGCTCCCGAATACAAATACAGCTGAGAACCATCGACCAAGCCGGAGCGAATCGCTACGGCAAACTCGGCCGTCTCGGCGCCGATCCAGCCAATTGGGCCTGCATACCAGCCGCGGTCGAAGGGTTCCCAGTTGCGAATGGCCACCAGGGCTTCTTGTCGAGGATACCCGCCTACAGCAGGTGTTGGATGCAGGGCCTCCAGCAAGACTGCGGTCGACACCTGGGGATGTAATCGTCCGCGAATGCCCGTGTAGAGGTGACGGCCTCTGGCCAAGGTCATTTCAGAAAGCTGCGTGTCTACCTCCAGGGTCTCGCACCAGGAGCGGAGCTCCTCCAGGATGCTCTGTTGCACGTAGTATTGCTCACGGCGATCTTTTTCGCTTTCAAGCAGTTCGGCAGCCAGGCGGGCATCGTCGGCTTCGGTCTGACCACGGGGCCGCGTGCCGGCCACAGCTTCGCTCCAGACCTGTCCATCAGCCCGACGAAACAGCCGCTCGGGCGAAGCGCCCAAAAAGGCCTTGCCAGGCTCAGGTTGATAGTAAAAATGGAAACAGCCGGGCGTTGCCTCCTCTAACCGTTGCATAAGCGTCAGGCTGTCGAGCGGCTCTCCAAACGTAAAGCACACCTGGCGCGCCAGCACGACTTTCTCCAGCCTGCCTTGTTGAAAAGCTTGCAGGGCCTGCTGCACGTTGCGCCTCCACCCTTCATAATCTGGCAAATCTGTGCGATCCAGCGGCAGCGGTAACGGTCGAGTAGGCAGCATTTCGGGCCAAGCGAAACGGTGTGATAGGGCCTCAGCATCCCGATCACGTGCGGGGATCAGGTTGCAAGCCAACCAGCAGCGGTCTCCCTGTTGCCATAGCTCAAAACGAGGAAGCCAGAACCGCCACAGGCCAAAAGACCGCCAGTAGGAAGCCTGTGAAGCCTGAACATCAAAACGCCCCCCACCAAAGAAACGCACGCCTGTGTCCGCTCGATGCAGGCGTTGTTCCAATACGCGCACCGGCTGGGTCCCAGGACCTTCATACTGCTCAACCACACCTACGGCGGCCACCCTGAGCGTAAGGTCCCGGTCTGCCCAGTAAAACTGTACAGGTTCTGCCTGCGCAGCCAGCCAGTCGAGCGGATCTACCAAAGGTACCTGGAAAAGTAGCCGTACAATGCGGTCGTCACTGGCCTGGCGTAGCAGACGGTAGATGCGGCTTTCCAGCGCCCGTGGTAGCTGGTCAGGCATGCAAACGGAATGTTCCGGTCGGATCATGCAGCTACCTCCGTCCATACGGAATCCTCCACAGCCGGCTCCTCCAGGTGTGCCGTGCAATTTAGCCGAACGGCGCGAAAACTTTGGCCATCGTAAATGATCTGATTGACGGCTGTGTTGGTATGCGGCAGCTGCTCCATACGTGCCAGACCATAAGCAGGCAGAATGGAAGCCAACAGAATGCGCAGCCAGCGGCCATGGGTGACGACCAGCACTGTGCGGCCGGCTTGTGCTTCCAGGATCTGCTCAAGTGCCCGCAGTGCCCGCTGTTGCACGTCGAGAATTGATTCCCCCCCCGGAATGCGATAGCCATATTCGCCAGCTTGCCAGCGGGCGTAAGCGTAATCAATCTGCTCCGCATAGGGCGGTGCATAGGGTTTCCCTTCGAGCGTCCCCCACCCCATCTCTTCTAAGTCCTTCATCAGGTAAAAGGGGACTTGAGGATGGTAGCAGCGAATGGCTTCGGCCGTAGCAGCGGCCCGCTGTAGCGGGCTGCTGTAGAGTGCATCCAGAGGGATCTGGGCAAACCGACGTGCCAAGGCTTCAGCCTGTCTACGCCCAGTGGCATTCAACGGGGCATCGATACCGCGGCCCTGTACAATGCGCTGACGGTTATAGTCCGTCTCGCCATGTCGAACAAGGTACAACGTCGTGGTTGGCATGAAGCTACTTCCGGAATTGGGCGTGTAGGTGGTTCAGGATATTACGTTCCATGGCTCGCAGCTCAGGCAAGGGGACGCGTTCGCTCAAGGCTGCCCGCACCAGCACAGACCGCAACACCCGATCGGGCAGCGGTAGCCGGTACACCCCCTGGAGTCCTCGATCCCAGAGCGGCCGCAGCAGACGGTCCAGCAGTTGCCATCGCCCCAGTACAAAGCCAGCCAGTCCTACCCAAACCGCCGCTGTCATACCTTGCCATGCCAGTAAGCTCAGGGAAGCCACATAGTAGAGTCCAATCAGCCACGGCTTGGCAAGGAAGTGCAGCAGACCAGCCATCTTGGGCAAGATCACCAGAGGCAGCAGGGCACCCGTAAGCACATAAAGCCCAAGGCTCATGCCTAAGGCAATAGGAATCTTCAGATTCCCAAGGAGTGGGGGCAGCGTCCACAAAAAGACCAAAAGGGGAAGCTGCAGCCACCGATCGGCTTGCTCGAGCCAGTACGTTAGTGGCCTATGTGCCAGTAAAGGAGCAGCATAGGCTTCAAGGAGTGCCTCGCTCGTACGGAACCACGTCCCAGCGGCAGTAAAAATGCCTTGGGGCGTGTCCACATAATAGGCTGTGTGCGACCGTGTAGCGGGCATGCTTCACTGGCACGTTGGGCAGCAAGGCCGTTCGGTCCAACGAGAGGGGGCTACCCTTGTTTCAACTTCAGCAAAAAGCGACAAATCCATCCTCAGGGCATCAGAACGTTGTAGTATCGCAGCGCTGGTGGTGAAACAACCAAGTCGCGCAGCACAATGCCTTCGGGCAAATGCACCAGGGGACGTACGCGACCGGTAGTATCGTTACGGATAGTCTCATAGGAGACCGTAGCATAAAAATCGGGAGCCTGCATGGCGGCTTCATACTGCGCCAGCGGTACCCGAAACTGCACGCGCACGACAGTAGGCTCGAGGGTCACAACCCGCTCAGTAGGTGGAATGCCCGTAACCCGTACCGGCAGCTCACGCATGCCTTCTGTAAATGGCACAGCCCGCGCATAAAGCCATATGGCATCAGGAAAGACTTCAACCAGGGGGTGCAACGTGTCGGCCAAGGGGACCCGCAGCCGGATAGAATCCCGCACATCCGCAAGCCGCATAAAAACAGTAGGCCAGCCTGTTAGGTGTTGCAAAATAGAGGCAGCACCAGAAACGGTTACGCTATCGGGCTCCACACGCGGGGGATACAGCAAATCATGGGTTGGGGGCATCTGCAGCGCAACACGCAGCAAAACAGGCAGACGGCGTTCAACGCGAGGCTCTTTGCGCAGCTCAATAATAGGTGGCGTAATGCTTTCGACGATCACGCCTCGAGGTAAAGTCAAATCAAGCGCTGACAGGTCGATCCGCTCCTGTCGAGCATCCAGCGTGAGGGTTGGGGGATTAAAGTAAAGCTGCATAAGCGGATAGCCTTCACCGCGCACTTGTACGCGTACGGTAGCCGGTGGGGCTACCGCCAGAGCCTGATCGGCCGGTAGGTTAGCAATCCGCACAGGCAACTCCAGCGTAGCAGTATAGATTTCCTGCAGCGTAAAGGTGAGCCAAAGCAGCGTAGAAATCAAAAAGCAGAAGGTGATGACCATTCCCTTCGAAGGCCCTCCATCAGGACGGCGCAGAGCAAATGCCGCGTGTCCGCCAAAGACCGTTTGCAGCAGCGGGAACCGTTGTGCAATGTCACTCCACACGGCTAAACCTTTTGTAAGCAGCTAAAATATCTTTTAATATACACAATTCATCCCAACGGCAGCCGCGCACGCATCCAACGCCAGCCTTCCCGCAGCTCTGTCCATCGATAAAAACGCAGACCCACGATCATCGGCAGGTATAGCATGAGCAGTACACTGCGTCCTAGCAGGCGCAGTGGGTCTGGCCAGGAAAGCGTCCCCTGCCCCAGCCACGCCAGCCCAATTGCTAAAGTTACCGTTCCGACCAACACAACCCAGGGATAAGCGGTCGGGCGCAGGCGTTGGGCTCTCCAGGCAGCTCCAGCGGCCAGGATGCCATAGGCAATTAGCGTCGCCCATGCAGCACCCATAGCACCCCAGCGTGGAATCCACCAAAGATTTAAAAGCATATTTAGTGCACTAGCAGCCGTAACATTCCAGGCAATAAAGCGGCTGTCACCTGCTGCATAGAGTACATTTACAAAAATGGTATACAGTCCATAGGCCAGATAGCCCAGACTGAGGGGTAGCACAAGAGGCTCAGCTTTAAGATAGGCTACATCCGTAGCCAGCAAGGCAGTCACATCGTAGGCACTCAGCGACAGTGCCAACACCATCCAGCTGCCCCAAATGCTGTAATGCCGAAACGTTCGCCGATGCAGAGCCGCTTCGCCCGTGGGCTGCTCGCCCAGCGCCTTTAAACCCACTACAACGAATGCCAGTTGAAAGCCCTGCACCAGTAGCATATTGAGCACACCACTTAGGCGTGTTGCCCAACCATAGACGGCAACCGTTTGGGTATCGGCCAACCAGTTGAGGAGGTAGCGATCGCCTACATGCAGCACCGGAAGCACAACCCCGGATAGCGCTAACGGCAAGCCAAAACGCATCAATTCAACCAACAGGCTTCGGTCCCAGCAGCGAGGCACATGGCGCAGCATGCCCCCGGTCAGCACCGCCATGCTTAATCCAGAAGAGACTACCATGGCCAACAGCACGCCCGACAGCCCCAGATGCTGATGGGCCAAAAAGTAATACACGCCGCCAATCAGCAGGAGGGCTTCGGCCAAAACGGCCGTGGTATACCATCCTGCTTGTTCACGCAAGCGTAAAAACGCCAAGGGGACCCCACTAAGCAGCTTGGCTGCCAGATAAATCCCAAACAAACGAATAAGCTTAACGCCTTCCGGCCAACCCAATACCTGGTTTAACCAAGGAGCGCCCCACCAGCTCAAAACTGCCACACCAAGGCTAAGACCGCCGGTAATACTTAAAACCGTAAAGGGCAGCGCTTTTTGGCGCTCGTATGGCAAAGGGTCGGTAGCAAACTTCAGCAGACCTAAGGGTAATCCCAGACTCAGCAATGGTAACAAGAGCTGCGCGGTGGCATCCAGCAGAACCAGCTGGCCATAAGCTACCTGCGGCAGCAGGGCCGTGTTCAGGTATAGCGGTGCCAACACCAAGCCACTGGCTTTTAAAAGCAGGTTGCCCAGGGCATAAACGCTGCTTTGCCGCAGCAGACGTGTCATGCTAACCGCGGTAGCCATGTCCCCTTTTACACCCGCTTGCCCAGGGTTGCTAAGGCCTCAAGAAGGGCCGCTTCCCGGCGCTCTCGAGAAAAATGCGTTACAATACGCTTACGCGCCCGATGCCGCCATTCAGTTCCTAAGGAAAGGGCCTGCTGGATAGCCCGGGCAATCACCTCAGGATCGGGTTTATCGACCACAATGCCCGCATCGCCAATAACTTCCGGAATTCCAAATACCGAGCTACCTACCGGAATGCACCCGCAGAGCATGGCTTCACAGAGCGCATTCGGCAAACCTTCGGCTCGGGAAAGCTGCACGTACACCGAAGTCTCTGCATAAATAGCCGGTAGTGCTGTACGCGGCACCGGCGGCCGCAGCACCACATTGGGCGGCGGCGCATAGTGCCGTTGCACTAGGGATTGCACGGCAGGCGCAACGCCAATCACCTCAAATGAAACTTCTGGAAGCTGACGCGCCACCTGAAAAAGCAAATCGATACCTTTGCAATACACTACCCGTTCTGAATCCACAAATGCCACCGTACGCACTACCGAGGAACGCTGTTCAGGACCCATAGGCCAAAACGCTGGATCGTAACCCGTAGGAATCACGGCAAAAGGGGTATGCAGCCTGGGGACCCAAGCCCGCACGCCTTGAGCCAGCCCCCCGGTCCAGGCCGTTGCCGGCATTTCAATCAGACGCGCTGAAACAGGTAGCAGCAGTGAGGCGCGGCGATAAACGTAACGTGCCACGGCCGCACGCCAGGAGCTGCAAAATACTCCTTCTTTTGGAGGTAGACATCGACAATCAAAGCCGCCCAAAATAACAGCTACTGGAATGTGCCATCTTCGAGCCAAAGTAACTGGTAAAGCCATATGATAGTCCACAAACCAGCCCAGCACCAGTTGGGCTTGAGCAAGCTCACGCTGCAACCACCGCCACTGCGCCCAAAGCAACCGCAACATTCCAGAAGCTGAACGCGCCCGACAGGCATCAAAGTGGAAAGGCCGCACTTCGTAGGAGGTATTCAAAAACGCCAAATCGTCCAGCACAAAAGGACTTGGATGTAGATAAATGAAGAGCAATTTAGGTTTCATCGTGGCGTTTCCTGGAGCAATTGGGCAATATGGGCACTGGCGGATTCAGTTTGAGGTAAAAGGGGCTTACCCGTTGGCCTTTTTGTAGCAGCTGCAGCAATGCGGTCGGGGTCTGCCCCGACCAGTTGATTCCAGCCTCCTTCGAGCGTTTCCACCCACTCCGTTTCCTCCCGAAGCGTTATGCAAGGTATGCCAAGCCAGATGGCTTCTTTCTGCAACCCGCCCGAGTCGGTTAGCACAGCGCGTGCATGCTGCACGAGCGTCAGCATGGCCAGGTATCCTACGGGTTCCCGTAGCTCAACGTTAGCTGGTACCCAGATGGTGCCATCCAGGCGGGCTCGCGTGCGCGGATGTAGCGGCAAAATCACCGGTAGTGCAAGCTGTCCCAATCCCTCAAAGATACCCTGTAGACGGGATGGATCATCCGTGTTTTCGGCACGGTGCACGGTCGCCACATAGTAGGCGCCCGGCGCATGGGTGGTCAGCGACTCCAGCGGCACCCGTCGACGCGCAATCTCAGCATAGCACCGAACGGCCTCTGCCATTACATCTCCAGTTAGGTACACGCCCTGCGTGATCCCTTCACGGCGCAAGTTTTCGACCGCCGTTGGCGTTGGGGCAAACAAAAGCTGCGACAGGTGATCGGTCACCACGCGGTTAATCTCTTCCGGCATGAACCGGTTAAACGAACGTAACCCTGCTTCGACATGCGCCAGGGGGAGCTTGAGCTTAGCAGCTACCAGAGCGCCGGCCAGGGTACTGTTGGTGTCGCCGTAGACCAGTACCCAATCGGGTTTGGGTTGCAATGCCAACAAAGCCGCTTCCAGCCGGATCATCATCTGGCCGGTCTGCACAGCATGCGTGCCTGACCCCACCCCCAAATGCACGTGCGGTGCTGGCAAGCCTAGCTCTTCGAAAAAAATCCGGTCCAGTTGGACGTCGTAATGCTGGCCAGTGTGGATTAAAATCTCTTCGATGCCGGCTTGAGCCAGCGCTCGGCTTACTATGGCGGCCTTAATGAACTGAGGTCTTGCTCCTACAATGCTGCAGACGCGCATGGTACGCCACAGGTTACTTCGCCCAGCAGCCGCGCCAGTTCTCCAGTCAAATAGGGACGGCTGTAACGATAGGCTAATGCTGGTGGGGCGCCGGGTAACGGTTTGCCTGCTGCCCAGGCTGCATAATGCTGGCGCAGATAAGCGCAAAGGCCCGCGACATCTTCGTAGTCGAACATCCGGCCAGCTTGGGTTTCTTCGAGCACGGCTGCAGCATCGCCTTGCACAGGACCTATCCCCAGTACAGGACGTCCAGCTCCAATGTACTCGTAGAGCTTACTGGTCGTAATTCCTTCATTGCCAGACACGCGATTTACAACCAAAAGTAGCAATGCGCTTTCGAGCAGATACTGCAAAGCTTGCCGGTGGGGCACAAAGGGCAACAGTTCAACCTTATCCTCAAGGCGATGTCGCACGATCGCCTGGCGCACGGTACTGTCGATGGTACCAATAAGCCGAACCCGTAGTGCTGTTAGTTCGGGAAGTTGCCTGAGTGCCTGCCAAAGCGCTTCAGGATTGCGCGTCGGGTTCATGCTACCCACGTACGTAATCCAAAACCGATCGGGAGCTTGAGGCTGAAGCCCTGCAAAATCGGCCGGATCGTAACCGTTAGGAATCAGAATAGCCGACAGCCCACGCGCCGCAAGCGCTTGCTGCATAACTGGCGTCACCACAATGCGTGCCTTGGCGGCACGGAGCACCTTTTGTTCCATCCATGCATCTAGCCGACGGGCTAAGCCTGTCATGGGGAGCAAGTCGTAGTAGTCGATGCCTGTCCAGAGATCCCGAAGATCGGCAATCCAAGGCAGCCGGTAGCGTTGCTGGACCCAATAGCCGATGCAATGGGCAGAATGCGGTGGGCCGGTCGTAACCACAACCTCCACCGAATACTGCTGTAACAGCCTGGGGACCGCACGCACTGCAAAGGGTACCCACCCCACCCGTGCGTCAGGCAAAAACAGGTTTGCTCGAATCCAACGAGCCAGACGCTCTTTCCAGCTTTGATGCGGACTACCGGCAAAGCCAACGCTAACGGCTTCTGCTTTCGAGCGTCCCATCATGCGAGCATAGGTGGCATAGGGATCCCATGCCTGCGTACGTACAACCGGCACTTCAGGTGGAATCTCTTCTACTAGAGCGGGATCTAGCGCTGGATAGGCTGCTGATTCAGGGGCTACAGTCAGCACTACCGGTTGCCAGCCTTGCTCGGGCAGGTAGCGGGCAAACTTTAAAAACCGCTGTACTGCTGCCCCACCAGCTGGGGGGAAGTAGTACGTCACTAGCAGTACGCGCCGCATGCTCCTAAGCCTCTCCTTAATGGTGCCGTCGCCGGTACCAGCTCAATCCTACCAGCCCTCCCATCCCACCATAAACCAAAAGCGTTGCAACAGCCGCAATGCGTACTCCCCAGGAATGACTGCGGGGCTCAAAGCGCATAACGACCGTATGCTGCCCTGCAGGCACCGGAACTGCACGCAAAAGGTAATTGGCCTGCAAAATCGGTACAGCCTGCCCATCCACCATAGCCTCCCACCCTGCCGGGTAATAAAGCTCATTTACCACCAACAACCGGGGCGCATCGGTCTCCACCTGCCAAACGATTTCTCGGGGCCCAAAGCGCTCCAAGCGTACGCGTGCGATGCTTGCTGAATCGATCGGCGCTACCGTTAGGCCAGGATCCTCGCGTAATAGCACGGTCTGTCGCAAATTGAGCGCTGGATCCAGCAGCCGCTGCCGCTGCGCGTTTAGATCGGCGATGACTTCATACTGTCCTACCAGAAAAGCGCGCGGCAGCGCATCAGGATTTTCCAACACGCGCCATTGGTGGTCTTCGTATGCCACGCGCATACCGGGCAGGGCTGCGCCGGCTGGTACCACAATGTAGCGTGTGCTTAGCAAATCGAGGGCACGCTTGCGCGGCAGTCCGGTAGCCGGATCTACGAATAGATGATCGATATAGTCCTGAAACAGCCGGAGCTTAGCGCCATGGTAGCCTCCGATCGACTCATGAAAATACGATGGACGGGCATTGGTCATCGGACTGCCTCGCTCGAGCGACAGCACGCGAAAGTGCCCCAGTCCGCCGGCTTTTTGCCGTTGTTCCAGCAAAAACTGATCAAACGAATAGGTAGGAATGAGGTCCGTAATCTCTTGCGCATCGACCAGCGTGTCTGCATTGAGGTGGCGGCGTCCTACGCCCCACAAATCAAGGGTTACCACCAAGACTAAGCCGAAGAGCAATCCCCATCCAGGAATGCGTTTTCGATCGTAGAGCCAAAGCCCCACCCCAGCAAGCAGTAAAAAACCCAATGTTCGCAGCGCGTCCCGACTAAAGAGGTCCGAACGCTCGGCACGCTGCTGGGCTACGTACTGCTGCACAGCCTGCAAAAGTCGTGGCTCATCGGCTGGGACGTTGTTTGCTGCGGCCACCTGCTGGGCAATCTGGGCCACTTCATCAGGTCTTTCAAACGAAAACAGACTACCACGCGCCAGCCAGAGTACAAGCACCAGGGCTGCCAATCCGAATAGCAGTCGATAAGCTGCCTTCAACAGATCCCGTTGCGTAGCAGTGGCTTCGACAAGCTTTGCCGCTCCCAAGGCAGCCAGTAAGGCCAGCAGCAGGGCAGCCGTGCTCAGCCACGTTTCAGGTACCCGGAAAGCATTGAACAAAGGAAAGTATTTGAACATAAAGCGGTTAAGCAGTGGGAAATAAGATCCGAGTGAAAACAGGATCATCAGCAGCACTCCCAATCCCAGTACCCATACCGTCTGCTCGCGTCGCTTCCAGAGCGCCAGCAGGGCCAACCAGAGCACAATACCACCTACGTAGTGAGGCCCTTCAGTGAATGGCTTCGGTCCCCAATAGCTTGGACTGCCACCGCCATACGCATCGGCAATCAGCAGCGTCACCAGTTCACCCGGCGCCTGACTCCAACCCATAGCATAGTCCCAGTTGAGCCCACCTCCGCTACCTATGGCCTCATGGCTACCCCGGATTGTATGCTGCTTGTACTCATAGATCGACCAGTAAGGTTGGGCCACCATCAAAAGCGCCAGCACACTTCCAAGGGCCAAGTAACCTGTAGCTCGGGTAAATACGCTCAACTGACGGCTTCGCCACGCGCTAATGCCCTGCACAAGCCACCACAGCCCCAGCCAAAATGCCACGTAGTAGGTGATTTGTATGTGGCCGGCACGCAAATTAGCTGCCAGGGCTGCAGCAAACAATAGCCCGGAAAGTAGCCGTGGCCGCTGCAACACATAAACGAAAGCAAGCACCAACCAGGGTGCAAAAGCAAGCGCGATAAACTTTGAGTTGTGGCCTACCTTTAGGATAATGGGGATGTAGGTGGTTAACCCATAAGCCACTGCTGCCAGTACCCCAGCCCAAGCATTACGCGTGAGATATACCAGGAGCAGGTAGGTACCTGCCAGCAATACAAAAAAGTGGGACGTGGGCCAAAGCCAAGATCGCAGCCAGGTAAGCAGCGTATCGACTTGCGGCACCAGGGCAGGATAAGAGATCATATAGCCTGGCATGCCGGCAAAAGCGTTCGTAGACCAAAGTGCCTCGTGCCCGGTCGAATCTCGGTAGGCGATCATCGACTGGGCCATGGCGCGCCAGTTGACCGTATCACTACCGATAAGCTGCTTACCGCCAAAGTGGATGGGTGCAAAAAAGCCCAGCGATAGGGCAAGCAGGAGGAGCAGACAAATCGCATGCTGCCGCGATGTTGGAAGCTGTTCCCAACGGGCATGCCAGGCAGGTAGGCTCTGGGAAACGGTTTTCCGGGACTGACGAGAACGAGCAGGCGTAGAGGCCATCGGTAGCTTACTCAATTACTTTGGGCACACGGAAGTAGTCGCTGTCGGCGCTGGGGGCATTGCGCAATGCTTCTTCGCGCGTAATGCGCTGCTCAACCACGTCTTCCCGAAGCACGTTGTACAGGTCTAGCACATGCGACATAGGTGGAACGTCGCGCGTGTCCAGCTCATTCAGCTTGGCCACGTAATCCAGAATTTTGCTCATTTGCTCGGCCAGCAGCTGTTCTTCTGCTTCGGTAAACTCCAGGCGCGCCAATCGGGCAATGTAACGTACTTCATCAATCGAGATAGCCATACCAACCCAGGGTTTAGTTCAAGCTCAAGATAGAAAATATGGAGCTTGTGCGTTACGTTGCGCAGTAAGAGCAGGTTTCTGGACTTAGGCCACCAGCAGTGCCTGCATGTGGTCATGCAGCTGCGTCATCAAACCAGGCAGATCGCGCCGTCGCAAACCGTAGCACGGGATAGGGGCTCCAACCACTAGGTGAATCGTGCCAGGGCGCGACACCTTTCTGCGCTCGTCCAGATAGCGATAACTGTCCCGAATCACCACCGGCACAATAGGCACGCCGGCTTCAATCGCCAGCAGAAATGCCCCTTTTTTAAACTCCCGAAGCTCCGGTCGGTAGCCCCGGGTGCCTTCGGGAAACATCAGCACGGAATGTCCCTCGCGGATGCGTCTACCTGCCAGTTGCAGGCTTTCCAGGGAGCGACGGGGATCATTACGGTCGATAAACAGGGAAGCTGAATGCCGCATAGCCCAGCCGAGCACAGGTACACGCTCCAGTTCAGCTTTGGCCACAAAGCCAAACGGATAGGGCAATGCATAGGCCAGCACCAAAATGTCCAGAGCGCATTGGTGATTGGCCACAAACAAGTAGGGGGTATTCTTGTCTAGCTGGGCTCGGTCTTCAACCACTACGCGCCAGCCGCAAAGCTTCAAGATCAAACCTGCCCACCGGCGTGCCCATTTTTTGAAGTTGGCTGCGGTGGGATGCCGCCGATGGGTCAGCACCTGCAAAGGGGCAATCAGCAGCGTACTCAGCAATCCTACAAGAACAAACCAGACAAAATGCAGACGCCAGCGCCACTTGGCCGGCGGCGCGCCTTTTACGGGGGCTTCAACAGGCGCAGGCGCTAAAATGGGAGTCAAGGGTGATTCCATAGGTCAGGAGGTTATCTTGCAGCAGTCAGCGCACGCTGCACCTGGCGAATGAGCTCTACAAGCCGGCTTGCGTCACGAAAGCCTCGTTTAGGAGGGGGCGTACCCTGTACGACTAAGCTCAGCGGGCCTGTATACCTCAGGCGATGCAGCTGGCGTAGGTGCTCGGGCCAATCGACAGCCCCTTCGCCCAAAGGCGCTGGCTCCCACCTTTGTTGCTCCGGATTCCATCGCCAGTCGGTGCAACGAACCAGCTCTACGTAAGGCGCCAGGGCAGCCAGACCGGCCCGAGGGTCTTCGCCGGCCTTTAACGCTGCGCCGGGATCCCAGGCTGCCTTAACTGCAGGATGGTCGACCTTCGCAAGTAAATCCGCAAGCGCCTGGCCGACGGAGAAAGCACCTTCTACTTCGTTCAGTACCGTCAGCGTGATGCCGTAATGCGCGGCTTTGTCGCCTGCTCGTCTGAGCGCCTCAGCCGCTATGTCTTCCACCTGCTCTGGCTCAGCTACAAAGGCCGAAACCACCACACGTGGGCATTGAATGCGTTGGCAAAAGGCCAACACTTCATCGAAAGCGGCGATTTCGTTCAGCCAGCCACGCCGGTCTCGCGCTGATCCTTCAAACATGCCGGGCACAATGGCCACCACAGGCAGGTCATGTTCAGCCAGACGGCGCCGCAGCTTTTCCTCGTTCACAAAGGGGACCCGGTCCGAGGGTCCGCCTACAGTACGCAATTCCACCGCTTCCAGGCCCCAAAGCAGCGTGAAGTACAGAGCCCGGTCTAGGTCGGTTGTCACCGTATCGGTCAACAGCGCCGGAATCATGGTCGCTCAGGTAATAGCAGGGCTGCAGGTTGTAGGGTGACCACTTCAGGCAATAAAACGGTCTGTGCAGCATGCACCAGCGCCCGAGCACGCTCCAGTGCCCACCGCAGACGCAGGGCAGGTGCTGGTGGAGAAACGAGCGGCAGTGTGCCATAGATCCGCACATAAGCCCGTTGCCATGCGCTCGGAACCTGAAACCAGACGGTTTTTTCCCTTTGAAGCGAATCAGGAAGCAGAACCGGTTTCAGCTTCAATCCATAGCAGGCCGCTAATTGCTGTAGCGCAGGTAGGTCTTCTGGCTGCGGATCCAGATAAAGGATTTGGCGCGTAGCGTGCAAGTCCCACAGCGGCTGTTGCAGGTAGGCTTTTAGGCCCTGATGTCCCTGACGCGCGCCAGACCATACCGCAAACAGCAGGCTTCGTTGCGGCAGGGGCCAGTAAGTTGCCAGCCTACTGTAAAAACGCGCCAGCTCGAGCACTGCAGCCACCCCTTCGCCCATGTGACGGCCATCAAGCACCAGGCTACTACCGGGAAGGCCGATGCCATCTAACTCGGCAGCTACGATGACCAGTTCGTGGCGTAGCACAGGATCCTTGCCGGCCACAAAACCAAGCACATTCAACGCTCCGACCGTTTCTCGCCTGCCCTGTACGTACACCTGCACTGGATGCCGAAGCTTCAGCTGCTGCGGTTGCTCATTGGCCAATGCAAGCAGCAAACGATCAACCTCCCATCCCAGTAAACGTGCAGCGGCTGCAGGCGTAAGCTGCATCACCACAAGCCCCTGCAAGGGTTGCTTGCTCAGGGAAGGTTCCAGCAGGCCTACCTGAAAAACCACCCGGCAACCTTGCGCTTGCCAGCGAGCCAGTTGCTCGGCGGTGTACTGCCCAAAAGGAACCATCATCGCCTCGGCAACCGGGCAGGTTGCGGTGCTCGGGCATAGCATCAACTCCGTAACGGTCACACGCCCCGTATCGCTTTGGCTGTCGGGCCAAAATTCTAGGCCAGGATAAAAAGTCACCGTATCTTCGGCCGTTCCTTGCATCAAGGAAGCGCCTAAAGGCAGGTAGACCGCAGCGGGATAAACTAGCTGGTAGCGGCCCTCTAAAGCCGGCTGCACCCCAAAGGTGCGCAACCGATCGGCCACATAGGCGGCTGCTCGAGCCAGTCCCGGCGAGCCTGTCAGACGCGGCAGTACCACCGGTGCATTCAAAACCTGAATATGCTCCGCAAGCAGTGCCGAATCGCCTGCTGCCCACGCCGTAGACTCCGGTGTAGCAACTTGCCCCAGCGGCCTGCAAGCAGCAACCATTACCAGCCACCCCCCAATACCCCAAAAGTAGATGCCCCGAAGTGCACGCATGGTTCCAAACCTTTCACACGGAATGCCTGTGCAAAATAAAAAACCCGCAAGACCAAAGTCCTGCGGGCTTTGTGCATCGTAACATTGGACGTTTAGCGCCGGGGTAGCGGGGTCTGACGTGCGGTCTGTTCACTAAAGCGCTCAAACCGCTCGCGCAGCTGCTCACGACTGCGTTCCAGCAGATCGCGCTCAAAGGGTCGCCGCGCCCGCGCCTCCAGAGGATCGCGCAGGTTCACCTGCAGCACAATCAAAAGCTCGGTCTGGGTGACGGTCCGTTGCGTACGACCAAAAATGTAGCGTAGCCCGAAAAACCATCCAGGCAAGTCTTTCAGGAAGGGGATTCCTTTGCGGGATACGGATTCCCGCGTTGAATATAGACCGCCAATGATCGTTTGCTCGCCATCGAGCAACAACACGCGGGTATCGGCCGTATTGCGGTCTACAATCGGTCCGGCGCCCGTTGGGGTGGCACTGGAATTTTCCACCATCACGTCCAAATGCACAAACTCCAGAAGAGGAGCGCCAGCCGTATCGGCTGTAGGGGCCACAATCAGCGTGGGGGTAACGTCAATAATGATACCGGTTGAAACAAACTGCGTGATGGTGTTGCCGGCAAAGTCGCGCGTTTGGATCGGTACGTCAGAGCCAATCTGAATGCGGCCGCGCTCACCGCTTTGCACGGTTATTTGGGGATTTGCGATGGTCTCGCCTATGCCTTCGGTCTCTAAAAAGCGCAGGAAATTTGTTAAATCGCGGAAGTTGATCCGATCCGGAGCCTCAATGAGCGGCTGAAGCGGATCAAAGAGCTTGTCCGTTTTTAGGAAGAACTGGACATTACCTTGACTGTTACCTGTACCACCACCTGTACCGCCGCCTGTTGTACCGCTTCCTGTACCCGTTGTCAGCCCAAAGAATTGATCCCAATTGATGCCGATGTCGCGCGCTTTGCTCAGGTTGAGGCTAAACAGGATTGCGTTGATTTGAATCTCCCGCGTTTGCGGTGTCGCCCGCTGCACAACTGCCGCTTTTGAGTCTTCGGCAGGTCGCTGCTGCGCCCCTACGACAAGATTAGGACCGGGCGGAGCTGGCTCGACGATAAAGAATTTTTCGGTTTCCCGATAGATTAGGCCTTTCGTCTGAAGCACCAGCTCAAAAGCATCAAAAAAGTGCATGCCTGAGATCGAGATCCCAATCGGATCGCTACGATCCTGAGGGTCTACGATTTGTTTGCCGGTCACGCGTTGAAAGATCGGGTTGAGCAGCTCAAAAAATTGCTTTAGCGGCGTAGTCGGCAAAAACGACACGAGCTGATCAGGCGGCACATAAGTACGCATGACCCGTTGGGGCGGCTGGACCTGCGCTGAAACGGGCCAGGCTATCAAGCCACCAACCAGCAGCCATCCCACCAGTAGGGCTATCCAAGTTCTACGCACACGCTCCATAGCTCCAAGCAGTTTTATTCCTGATTGAAAGGCGTTAGCAACACCGGCCCTAAGGCCTGGCGATAGCGTTCTCCAGTTTCTAGGTGTAGTTCTACTTCATCTAAAAGACCGCCTCGGTTTAGACGCGCCACAACGCGACCTTCGATGGGATCGATCGCTGTGATCTGCCCCAGGTAAACCTTCTCGCCAACCCCAATGCTGCGCAGTCCGGTTTCATCCTGGAAAACAGCGCGTCCTCCGACAATGGAAATCAGCCGTGCTTTTTCAACGTCGATCAGGTTGTCTGTATTGGGAGGGAGTTGTTCCAGAATGCCGGGATAGAAAGGATTAACAGCCGGACTTTTTTCCGGAAAGACGGCACGCGGCAGCTGACGATATAGGCTATCGGCCATCTGCGCGACTTGCAAATCGGGAGGCCCTCCATAGTAAGCTTCAAGTTGCATGCTAAAAGAAACCATCACCATCATGCGCTCGCGTCCGCTTTGCCGGTCAGCTTTGACCAGGTCAATATGGTCCAGCGAGAGCGTTTGGATACGATAGAGCTCGGGCGAATTTTCGATTTCCCAAACAAAGCGATACAGATGGTGGAAGTAACCCCGGCCCTCAATGTTGAAGGTGTAATAGGTGACCTTGGGTTCTTGGGTTGCCCCTACGAAGCGGACATTAAAGGTCTCGAAACCCTGGCGGGTAAGGGCATTTAGACGGGCGACCACATCTGGCGTCTCCAGCTTGGCCGGAATGTATCGGTAACGCGACCGCCAGCGGCTTTCGACCTCTTTGGCCCGTTCTTCCGTAGTGGCATACTCAGCCAAAAGTGCACCGAGCTCGGTCTGGCGCATGTGGGCCAGCTTTTCCAGCTTCTCCACGTGTTCAATCTCACGAGGGAGCTTGACAAAGGTCAGATAGATGCCTACGCCACTGATGAGAAGCCAGACGATGAACAGCAAAAGGACATTGCTATATTTTTTCCACATGGCCGTTTACGGATTTGAGGGTTTAGAGGCCGTCGGCTGAACGTTGGCGGCAAACTGCTCACGCAGATAACGTGCTGGCTCGGGCAGCTCATTAGGCAGGGGAATTTCAATGACAAAGGCATAGACGGGCCATTCCCGAATTTCAGAAAACGTAAGCTCCCGGATGGTGCCCCTCAGGCGCTGAGCCAGTTCGACTACGCGCTCGCGTGCCAGTGCGCTACCGACCAGCTGAACGCCCGTCGTCTGGGGCTTCCAACTATCGACCCAAACGCCGCGCACGGCAGCTACTTCGCGTGAAAGCTGGGCCAGCGAGCGGCTCCAGCGATCGCTCCCCACTAGCAGCGAGTCGAGCACCTCCAAGGCTTGTAAAGCCTGCAGCGTGCGGGCATTGAGGCTGTCGATGCGCGCCTTGAGAGCCCTCGCATCCGTTTCGGCAATCGCCGGTGGCAAGCGCCGCAGGACGTCCTGCCGAGCCTTTAGGGCTGCATTGAGCTCCAGGTAGCGCCAAACGAAAAACAACGTGGTCACAAACAGGAGCCCATAAAGCGCCCAGACATGCCAACCAAAAGGCAACATCCAGCGTCGCCGCAAATTGGGTGGGAAAAGATTTATGGGCTCAAACGTAGCCAAAAACGAGCGGTCGGCGCGCAACCTAAGTGCGGCCAGCAAAGCGGCCAAAAACCCAACCCCATGCACCTCTTCCCCAACAGGCAAGTAGCGGCGTAGCGCTACAAGACGGGCTTTGGGGAAAAACACCTCAAAACCACGCCGCAAATCTGACTCGTTTTGTTCACTTAGCAAAAAAATCGCTTCAACTTCGCCGATGCCGTATTCATCTTGCAGGAGTAAAACGCGGCTGCAAATCGTCTCCGGGGTATCGTGTACCGTTAGCGAACGCAAGCTCTCCACATGGTGTAGCGTCTCATCTTGCAAAAACAGCATCAGCGTATCTTCAGGGCCTACACGCAACACCAGCGAGCAACGAGGACGCTCTGATGTGGAGAAGCTTCGGAGCGCTTGCCGCGCCAGCCCTAAATAAAGCGAAGCTTCAGCCTCGAAAAGCCGCGTGCGCGGTAGCTTTCGGTTGGATTCGGCTTTAAGCGCCTTGAGCGTAGCCGTTATCGGCTCGGTAGCTCGAGGAAAGATCGCCAGAAAGCGATGGGTTTCGTTGTCGGAGGGCGTCAGCGGTAAAAAGGCTACCTGTTCAGGGTCAAAAACCAGATTTTGCTGCTGTTCCAGCAGTTCCAGCAGCACTTTACGGTCGACTTCTCCGGTATCTTGATCTTTTAACCGAGCCCGTCGAGGCAGCCGTAGCTCTACGTAAGCCAACTCCGTCGAAGGTAGGCAAAAAGCAACCTCGGGATCGCCATAGCCGGCTTCGCGGCACTCACTTAGCACATCGGTCAGCTCGGTTACAAACAGCGCTGCTGGGGGCATCTGATCCCCAACGCCATCCCCACTGACGTCGAATTCCGACTTGAGAAATAGGCTTGTTGGCTGCGTGCTGCCAAACTGGATCGAAAAATCGCTGGCGGATTCTTGGCCTTTGACTTCAGGTACCCCCTGCTGCACGGTAGCAAAACGGGCTACGCGTTGACGGGTAAACTGGCGCACCATGCGTAACCCTTCGGCTGTATGCTGAAGCAATACCCCATAGAGCGTGCGGCCGGCTACGCTCAAGCCCAAAACGTACGGGGCTTTGGTTCGGGTTGCCTTGGTGGATTTCATGGCATTACGGAACTACCCTTTTCGTATCGTTCGGGAACGCAACAAGAGCATTATCCGAGCAGCTGCTGCAAACGTCGTTTGTTATTCGCAAAATCAAATGCAACTTCGGGCGTTATCAGCTGCTGCGTGACCAGACGGTACAAATCCTGTTCCAGGGTGGTCATCCCAAGTGCTCCACCCTCCCACATCATTTGGTAGATTTCGCTGGTGTTTTTGTTTTTGACGGCAGCGCGGGCTGAGGGGGTCATCCACAGCACTTCTTTAGCTAGAATGCGCCCCCCACCTACTTTGGGAACCAGCTTTTGAGAAATCACACAACGGAGCACATCGGCCAGACGCGTGCGCACGCGGTCCTGCTCTTCAGGGGGATACTCAGCTACAATGCGATCGATTGTCTCTACAGCCGAGCTGGTGTGCAGCGTAGAAAAGACCTTATGACCAGAGTCGGTGATTTCCAGCGCAGCCGAGATCGTCTCCGGATCGCGCATCTCACCGATCACAATAATGTCAGGGTCCTGGCGGAGCGCCTGCACGATGCCATCTTTAAAGGTGCGCACGTCGCGCCCGACTTCGCGGTGGCGGATCAAGCATTTGCGTGAGCGGTGTACGTATTCGATTGGCCGAGCGATGATGACCACATGGGCATATACATCGTCGTTATTGGCGTCGATGATGGCATCCAGGGTGGTGCTTTTGCCAGAGCCAGTGACGCCGGTCACAAGCGTCAGTCCATCGCGCACATGGCGAAACATGAGGCCGCGCTCGATCAACGGATGAAAGCCCAGGCTTTTAAGCGGGCGGATTTCATCGCTGATGGCGCGCATGTTCAGCGCCACGTGGTCCATGTCGAAATAGACGGTGGCGCGAAAACGTCGCGGCATCCCGTTACGCCCTTCGATGGGCAGCTCATAGGAAAAGTCTAGGGCGCACGCTTCAAAGAAAAGCTGGAGCTGCCGCTCGGTAAGCAAGTTCAGAATAAGCAGCGCGGCCTCGTCACAGGAGTAGGTACCCATCTCCTCATAGGGCCGCTTGTCGCCGTGCACGCGATACCAGACGTAGCCGTTTGAGGCTGGCCCGCCCATGTCCAGGTCGCTGGCGTTCAGGTCGAGCATGCGTTTGACCAGGAGCTGCATGTGCTCTCGCAAAAGCGTGCGGTCTTTGTCCAAAAGCGCATTAACCTGTTCGGCTAAATAACGCGCGCGGTCTTCGCCGAGCAGAGAGGGCGGCACCGAATCCAGCACGGTCTTACAAATCTTCGGTAGCGGCGGCACAGGCCGCACGCGCGGCCGTTGCTGGGCTGCGCTAGCATGCTGGGCCAACACTTCAGCCAGAGCAGGATTCGCACTCGACATATCGCATCGCAAGTTTGCTGTTTTAGTATCGTGCACCTTGGCAGGAGCTTAAATTGGAAGCCAAAAAAAGCGGCGTTGCGACGGAGAAAACAGTCTTCCGAAGCAACGCCGCTTTTGAGGGCTGCTATGCGAAATTGACTACGCAGGAGGAGCCGGTAGGAATTCTACTTCGATCACCTGGTCGTCAAAATCTGGGACAATCTTCCCATCTACCATGTAATAGTCGCGGGTCTCATAATAGCCCCATTGATCCAGCCGGAACCATCCAGAACCGCCATAGCTGTATTTGCCGTTGCGCTCTCCCCAGCTGGCCCCGCTTCGTATTTTCCACTTCATATCTCCGTAACCATAGCGCTTCACATCGGCCAGCTTATCCATCCCCATAAACTCTCGGTCAAAATCCAGATCTTCGAAAGCCAAACGCCAGGTATTCGGCTTTGTAGGATGCGCCTGAATCATGACATAAGGCCCTTCCTGCATCTGCGAAAAGTCATCTGTGCTTTTGACCAAAGCGTCCCGCAAATAATCGAAGTATACGGTACGCCCTTGTCTAACTTTTGCGAGCACGTCTCTGCGTCCCCGCAGGCTGCAATCCTTATCAACAGCCAAGATGAAGTTGGCCCGCTCTCCCGGATTCAGCGTTATCGTATTGATAGCACTGGCATTATCCCGATTGTTGCCTGGGGGGAAAATCATCTCCGGCTCCAGCGCCACGTAACGATCATTCCCTCGCAGCTCGATGTCCTCTTGCATCTCGCAAGAATCACCATGGGCCGGATTGCTGGGATCGCATTGACCTGGATTGTTCCCCATGCCGTTGTTATTGCGTGGCACGTAGCGTTGCAGATAGATAGCCGAGCAGTAGCCAGCGACCGATTCTAAGAACGTCACTTTTACCCGACTGGGCTGATTCTGAGGAACCTCCAGCACGTTCTGAAGCACCCGATGTGTCCCTATCTGGTGCGTGGCTTTGCCATAGCGTCCAATAGCAACGGCTCCGTAGGAAGAAGCGCCAATCGGGTAAAGCCAGGTTTCATAGGAACCACCTCTAAGCTCACCCGTCAACTTTCCTGCCGTGCCATTAACCGCACTGACCAACTGTGCCGGATTCCAGGTCGGGTTTGCCACTTCGAGTTGACGCGCACGTGAAATGATTAGGTTGTAGGCCGAACGCGCAATCTCACGCGCTAAGGCCTCTTCCTGACGGTCCACCTGTCGCTCATCGGCCTGCAAGCGATGGGAACTCCCTTGTAGGAGCAAAACGCTGGTGCCAATCGCTGTGGCCGCTACAAGGAGTAAAATTGCCTTACCCATAGGACCTCCTTACGGTAGTGGACAGACTTGTTTGAGATATTTGGATCGAAAACTATGCCTATTGCAAGATGGCTTTCTTTCGCAACTGTTTGTTTTGCAATCGATTACGTTTTGTAATACCAGATTCTCTTTTTATGACCCCCTACTGCTACCTGCGTAACGATCAATGAGCAGCGTCGAGCCATAATAGACCTGTCGGAGTACTTGCGAACGGGCTACCTGAAAAGGCGCTGCCATAGTAAACCGCACCCGGGTATTGCGCACCAAAGTAGCATTATCCTGAGGATCTGCTAGCGGCTGCGCATCCTGGTCGAGCAAATCAATCTTGAAATAGCTCAGCAGCCCTGGGCTTTGCCCGCTGAATTGCCAAGGCCCAACAGGACAGCTGCTCCCAAGGCACTCTTCGCGCCGGAGCTGATAAACCCGAACGCTGTCGTTCCGTAACATGCGGTACCCAGCAGCTTGCAACCGATAACGCACATAAACGCGCACTACATTACCCGCAGCATCGGTCGAGTCGCGGAAAAACATAAACTGAATCGTCACGCCCCCTGAATCAACGGGATTCTCAAAAGGGATTTCACTGGACCAATCCACGCCTCGACCCAACTGCAGGAGATCATCTTCCAGCCACGTGGCCAGATCCCCAGCCTGGCGCTTGACGATGTAATTGACCGTCTGCTCCAGGTTCATCTCGGCTACGCGCTGCTGCACCGCAAGCAGCATTAAAAACAGCATGCCCCCCACAATGAGGGCGTTCAGGTTGTCAAAAATGAACCACATAGGCTTTTGATGCTAAAATCCATAGGCAAATACCCGCTCCAAATAGATTGGCACGGAGATAAAAGGTGTTCGTGCACTGCCCCAATCATCCTGTACCTCAACACGCACTTCTTTGTAAGGTGTTTTTCCCGTAGCCACACTAACCACCCCTGTTACGGGATCATAGTTGACGTAACGCACCCGCAGCTGCACGCGGAACCAGACGGTATCCTGCCCCATCACAAAGGGCCGCCGGGCCACCTGCCCATGGAAGTCATCCAGATCGTCACAGATAGCTGTGCCCCCAAACGCTTGGCATAGAACATTGCCCGACGTGCCAAAAGCCGCCGGATCGCTAAACAGCAGAATGTCTGCACTGGTCCCCGTCACCAAGCCATCCACAACGGCTTGGTCAAAGGCACGCACCCGCACAATCTCGAGCGTCTCTACAGCCATCGACTGGCCCATCTCCTGCACTTCACGAAAAATGGTTGCCTGCTGCAACGAAGCATACCAACTATTTACCGAAAGGGCCATGTTCACGGCCACCACCAGCGCCAGCAAGGCAAAAAAAGACTGCGCCATGATGCGTTTCTTGTGATTTCACTTAAGGCAATGGCAAGACTTGTTCCTGCGTTGCCTCCGCTTCGCTTTGTGGCATATGGTCTTTATCGACGTTTCTTATCGTAAAAACAGCATTTCTATTTTGCCCTTTCTGTCAATACAGTGAAACTATCGTCGATTTATGCGCCCATGGTTTTTGGAAAGACACAGGGGTTTGCCCCTATTCTTCGGTCGTCGTCACGCGCACCATTTCCTCAATGGTCGTCTCACCCATAAGAACCACCTCGCGGGCCGCATCACGCAGCGTTTGCATCCCTTCCTTGATAGCCTGCTCACGCAGCGCATCTTCGTCGATGGCGCCCTGGGCCTCAACGATCATGTGACGGATCGTCCGTGAGAAATACATTGCTTCTACAATCGCCCGTCGGCCTTTATAACCCACCCCTTTGCAGACCTTGCAATTCCGGTTACGACCGGCCCTGTAGAACGTGGTGCGCGCGATCTCTTCGTCCGTAAAGCCTAGCTTGCGCAGCATCACGTAGTCGGGATCCTTGTCTTCCACCTTGCAGGCTGGGCAGACTTTTCGGATAAGACGCTGCGCCACCACCAGATTGATCGCATAAGCAATCAAAAACGGCTCAATCCCCATCTTGTAGAGCCGGCTTACCGC
>OGCH01000013.1_pt1 | contig 127577 bp, 102 predicted proteins | sample 1570111 | NCBI WGS metagenome assembly OGCH01 (sample SAMN03436243, study PRJEB24508) | hot springs metagenome | biome: Desert Springs; feature: Hot Springs; material: Water | place: USA: Great Boiling Spring, Nevada | collected 2008-12-01 | depth 0 m m | reverse complement strand
GGCATCAAGGACGCGATTGTGGTCAAGCAGATGCCCGACGACGCCGACTGGGACCATGCCGACATGCGCTACAATGTCGTGCGCTGGGTCTCCTCCCCCGATAACGGCTACGCGGTTGCGCTCTTCCGCGCTAACCCGCTCACGGGGCAGATTCTGAACGCGAGCATCACCATCGACGGCAACATGGCGCGAATCACCCGCGCCCAGTTCCTGTATCGGATTGACCCGCTGGCGGCGTTCCGTGAAGCAGAACAACGCGAATGCAATGCCCACCTGTTGCACGACCCGCGCATCTGCACGATGGTGCAGGACACGCTCCATCGCGCATGGCAGGGGTATCTTATGGCGAGTCTGCTGGCGCCCCTGCGCGGCGGCACGCGCATCAGCGAAGACGAGTTCGTCAAATCCTATATCCGCTCGGTAACTATGCACGAGATGGGGCATATTCTGGGGCTGCGCCACAACTTCGTTGCCAGCCGCATGAACACACTGGAAGACCTCAAGGACGGCGAGAAAGTGCGCCAGCGCGGCACTGTCGCCAGTGTAATGGAGTATGACCCCTTCAACCAGATGGCGCTCCATGCTCCCAACACGGTCTACTGGAACCCCACGATTGGACCCTACGACTACTGGGCGATTGAATACGGCTATCGCGAGTTCCCCGATGCGCCGACGCCCGAAGCGGAGCGCGTGCATCTGGCAAAGATTGCCCAGCGCAATACCGAACCCGAACTCGCTTTCGAGACCGACGATTATGCCGACCGCTTTGACCCGTATGTCACGCGGTTTGACCTCAGCCGCGACCCGCTGGCATACTGGGAGCTGGTGCTGAAAGATACCGATGAGCTGGTGCGCCTGCTGCCGACGCGCTTCCCGCGTCCGAACGAGCCGTACTACGAGTTCACGCGCCTGTTCTTTGGCTCGCTGGCGTCGTATAGCAACGCGGCAGTTCAGCTCACCCGCTTTATCGGCGCGCTCCAGCTGCGGCGCAACTTCCCCAACGACCCGAACGCCCAGCCGCCGCTCAAGCCGCTCAGCGGCGCGGAACAGCGACGCGCCCTGAACCTGCTGGCGACCTACATCTTCGCGCCGACAGCGTTCAACTTCCCCAAAGGCTACTACGAGAAACTCGCGCCGAACCCCTACGACGGCTTCTCGGGCGGGGCGATCCCTGCCGACTCGCCCGTGCGCGACTTCCTGAGCAACATCCAGCGGCTCACGCTCAGTCGGCTCCTCGCGGCGGACACCCTGCGCCGAGTCGCCAACAACGAGTTCAAGGCGGTCAACGACCCGTTCACCCTCGCCGAGCTGTTTGAAACCCTCTACGGCGTCATCTGGCACGAAGCCATAAAAGGCAACGGGAGCGTGCCCACCCTGCGGCGGCAGCTCCAGCGCCATCACCTGCAACTGCTGGTGGATATGCTTGTCAAAAACCAGCCCGTGCCCGACGATGCCAAAATGCTGGCGCGCTATCAGCTTCGGGAGCTGCGCAATCTGCTGGCGAAACGCCTGACCACCGCGAAAGATACCTACACCCGCGCCCACTACACCGAAGCGATAGACCTCATCGACAAGGCGCTGAATGCCCAGTATCTGCTGGGCATGCCCGAAATCCGCGTGCCCTCGCTCGCCGAGATTCTGGGCATTGGGCAGCCTGCGCCGTAAAAAAACTCAGCCCCCCTTCCCGTGTTCGGGAGGGGGGCTAACCTCTCAGCGAGTCAGAAGCGCGTTCGCTTGCTCTTGAGTGGGCACTCCCGTAAAGACCAGCTGCCCATCCACCACTATCGCAGGCACTGCGCGAATGCCATACTGCTGGGCTTCGGCGCTGTCAGGCGTGCGCGTGATGACAGTGCAGCCACAGGAAGCCACGGCGTTTTTCACTCGCTGGATCGTCTCGTCGCACAGCGGACAGCCAGCCGTGAACACTTCAATTGTGCGTGCCATCGTATCCTCCCTCCTCAGGTATTCCATGGCGGCGTACAACAGGCAGCAGGGGCGCGCTGAGCCTTTCTCAGGCTCCTGCAGGCTCAGCGCGTGGAGCAAGGCCTCGCGCCGTCGGCGCAGGAGCTCAATCCGCTCATTCAGGCGGGCGACCATGCGGCGCAACAGGGGCGCAACTTGCTCGCATGGGAGCTCGCCCGACTCGCTCAGCTCCAAAACGCGGCGCACCTGTCGCAGGCTCAAACCCAACTGCTTCGCCTGCTGAATGAACCTCAACTGCTCCAGCTGCTCTGGCGCATAGAGGCGATAACCCGACTCGGCACGCCTCGCGGGACGCAACACCCCGCAGGCGTCGTAATAGCGCAGGGTGGAGACCTTGACCCCCGCACACTTCGCCAGTTCCCCAATCTGCCAGAGTCGCTCCATGGTACGGATAGTATACACCCTCCAGTCGAGTGGAGAGTCAAGAATGCGTGAGAAGAAGAGCTCCTAACTACCCGTTAGCTCTCCCGCAACGATACAGCAGCCAGTCTGAACCCTTCAAGGCATGCCTCGCCCCTGCCGAACCGTTCATAGGCAGGCGAAAGGTTGGGACAGCCGAGGTGCCCACTAACACCCGCTACCGAAGTTAAACAGCACAGTCAACAGGTCGGCGTCATCTACGGTGCCGTCGCCGTTTACATCTTCAGGCAAGCCAGAGCCGCTCTGTCCAAACGCGAACAAAACAGCAAGCAGGTCGGCATCGTCCACACAGCCGTCGCGGTTCACATCGCCTTCGTGTGTTTGGGCGCCTGTATCCAGTAAAAACGCCTCCTCACGGTACATTTCCGTGTTGAAACCATATCCGACAATATAACGCCCGGCAGGGCTGACGGCGTAGGCTGCATACAGTACCGAGTTGCCCCGCAGATGAGCGTAGGTCTGGTTCAAATCTTCCATCCCACCGCTTTGCGTCCAGCGAAAGGCGCGCTGGGAGCCGCTGGCGTTGTATGACCAGCCGACCACTACCGAACCATCTGCCGAAGCGCTAACAGCTTGGCTCGTGCTGCCTCCAAGTGTGCCAAGACTTTGCATCCCTGTTGCCTGTGTCCAGCGAAAGGCTTTCCAATTCAGGGTGGCGTCTTGCGATGAGCCTACCACTACTGAGCCATCCGCCGAGACACCGTAAGCCCAGCTCTCCCGACCGCCAGGGAGCGTGCCCAGGTTTACCATCCCTCCGCTTGGCGTCCAGCGAAAGGCGTACCGCCAACCACTGGAGTCAGCCATACCGACAATCACCGAGCCGTCTGCCGAAACATCCCAGGCGTCGCTCCCTCCCCCAGCGGGCAGCGTACCAAGATCCTGCATGACCCCGTTCACCCAGCGAAAGGCGTGTCGTCGTCCACCGGAGGCGTCAGCTATACCGACCACCACCAAGCCATCTGCTGAGACGCCTCTCGCCCAACTCTCACTCCCGCCAAGTGTGCCAAGATCCTGCATCCCCGTCGCCTGCGTCCAGCGAAAGGCGCGCTGGGAGCCGCTGGCGTTGTATGCGTACCCAACAATCACAGCGCCATCCGCCGAAATGCCCCAGGCCTCACTCCGTGTGCCACCGAGTGTGCCGAGGTCCTGCATCACGCCGTTCGCCCAGCGAAAGGCGCGAAGCCGCCAGCTGGTGTTTACTGCCGAGCCAACAACTATCATGCCATCCGCCGAAACACCCCACGCACGGCTATAGCCATCACCCCAGCCTGTACCAAGCGTGCCCAGCCAGTAAAGCCGTTGCGCGGGTAGTATTGTTAGCGTCATCAATCCCATCAACAAAATACCACCTAATCGCACCCATAGTGCGACGCGGTATCGATTCCATCGAACGGGTCGCATCATTCTGACCTCCTTCCCAAAAAACCCTGCAGCAGGGCGATGCCACTACTCAGCCTACCCCCATTATAATACCTGCTTTCACAGGGAGCGGAATGAATTCGTTCGGGCGAATTGACAAAATAGGCGGTCAAAACAGCTGCAGGGCTGGCGCATCCACCCCTACCCACTCGATTCCATCCCAGCCGTGAAAGCGACGCTTCATCACCTCAATCGCTTCGGGATTATTATCCACCAGAATAAACCGCCTGCCCAGTTCCAGCGCGGCGACGCCTGTGGTGCCGCTGCCCGCGAAAAAGTCCAGCACCAGATCCCCAGGGCGCGAGGAGGCGCGAAGAATACGACGCAAAATGCCCAGCGGCTTCTGGGTCGGGTAGCCTACACGCTCCTTACTGTTGGTGGGCACAATCGTGTGCCACCACACATCGGTCGGCAACTTGCCCCGTTGCGCCTTCTCCGCGCCCACCAGCCCGGGTGCCATGTAGGGAATGCGGTCTATCTCATCAGCGTTGAAAATGTAGCGCTTCGGGTCTTTCACATAGAGCAAAATATTATCGTGTTTGGGAGGCCACTTGCGGCGTGGGCGACCGCCATAGTCGTATGCCCAGATAATCTCGTTCAGGAAGCACTCACGCCCGAAAATGGCGTCCAGCAGAACCTTGCAGTAATGGACTTCGCGGTAGTCAATATGGAAGTAGAGGCTGCCGTGCGGCGCCAGCACGCGATACGCTTCCTGCAGGCGCGGCTCCAGAAAGGCGAGGTAGTCGTCAAAAATGTCCACGAAACTCCGTGAGCCGAGCGTGAGCGTCTGGTACCGCCTGCCCCCGAAACCCACCCGATCGCCCGACTCAGAGCGCACCGTGCGCAGAGCTGTGTAGCGTTGTGCTTTGCCCGTGTTGAAGGGCGGGTCAATATAAATCAAATCCACCGATTCGGAGGGCAGGGTTTTCAGCACCTGCAGGTTATCGCCGAAGTAGATGCGTCCGCGCCACATCGGCAGTAAGGATACCTTAGCCCTTGCCCCGAAACGGCTCGATCAACTGGAGCGCCAGCTCTTTCATGAAGAAGTGGCAGTCGGTAACAATCGGGAAGGTCTGATGCGTGCCGCGGTCGGTGAGCTTGATGACGGTATCGGCGTCGTTGTCCACGCAAAACACGCGCACGCTGGCAGGGAGCATATTGCCCGTGGCGACGGAGTGGAGTGTTGTGGCGACCATAATCGCGACCCCGACGCCGGGGATATGGGCGCGCATCGCGTCCTGCGCGTCCAGCACATCGGTAATCACTTCGGGCAGGGGACCGTCGTCGCGGATGCTACCCGCCAGCACGAAGGGGATGCCGTACTTGACGCAGGTATACATCACGCCGCGCGTCAGCACGCCCTGCTCCACCGCCTGACGGATGCCGCCCAGCAGGCGGATGCGGTTGATGGCGCGGATGTGGTGCTGGTGTCCGTGTCGCACGGGTGCGCCCAGCTCCAGCGAGACGCCCAGCGAAGTGCCGTAGAGCGCCGCCTCGATATCATGCGCGGCGAGCGCGTTCCCCGCAAACAGCACATCGATCCAGCCGTTGCGCAACAGTTGCTCCAGATAGGGTCCTGCGCCCGTGTGGATAATCGCGGGACCGCCCACGAACAGCACCTTTTCGCCCCGCGCTTTGGCTTTGCGCACCTCTTCGGCAACGCCGCGCACCGCCCGCTCTTTGGGCTTTTCAGAAGACACATCGCTCCCCATAAAGGCGAACACGCTGGTGGGATCGCGGCGCTCTGGAGGCGTCACGCGAATGCCCTCATGCCCCACCACGATTAAATCGCCCGCTTTGACCCGCGCCATCGGCACGGTCGCCGCACGCCAGTGGTCACCCTCCTTCCACACCCGCACCCCGCAGTCCATCTCGATATTCTCCACTGGAATCCAGCGGTTATGCACGCGCACATAGGTCTCCAGATTGGTGGTGGAATAGAAATCTTCGGGGAACACGCCATCTTTGGGGGCAGGCTCCAGATGGGCGTTTCGGTGAGAAAACTGTGCCCCGTGCAGTTGCACCTCCTCCAGCACGCGCTCCAGCAGGTCTTCGCTTTCCGCCTGAACCAGAATCTCAAACTCGCTGGTCTCTTCGCGCGTGTGCCCAATTTTCGCGTGGCGTATCTCGTAGCGAACCCCTTCGTAGGAAGAGAGAATATCCAGCACTTTGGAAAGCACCAGCGAGTCGATCACATGCCCTTCCAGACGAATCATTTCGGACACCATCGTCGGTTGCACCTCGTGTGGGGAATTGTACCCGTTTAGAGTTTTCGGGGACGGATTCCGAGCGCGAGTTGGTGGGCTTGCTGGGCGTGGTTCCACCAGCGCAGGAGGTGTTCCAGCGTGCGCTGGGTTGCGCCCTGGTGGGTGTGAATGAGCTCGCGCGCCTTTTGTTCAATCTCGGCGCGGCGCTGGGGGTTCTGGAGCAGTTCCAGAATGCCCTGCGCCAGCGCGTGCGCATCAGCAACCTCAAAGCCGACGCCTGCCTCTTTTGCCATCTGGGCAATATCGCGGAAGTTGTGGGTGTGGGGTCCGAAAAAGACGGGCTTGCCGTGCGCGAGGGGCTGGAACAGGTTCTGACCGCCAAGCGGGGCGAACGCGCCGCCCACGACCGCCACATCGCCCACCGCATACAGGCGCGCCAGCTCGCCGAAGGTGTCCACCACCACAACCTGCGCGTACTCGCCCTCAGGTAACGGGAGCCGACTGCGAAGATAGGGGTTCCAGCCATAACTTTGCAACAGCGTGTTTAGCTCAGGCACGCGCTCCAGATGGCGCGGGGCAATCACCATGCAAACATCGGGCATCTGGCGCTGCACGGCGCGGTACGCTTCGGCGACCAGCCGCTCCTCTTCGGGCGTGCGGGTGCTACCCACCACAATCACGGGCGCTTCGGGGGGCAACGAGAGCCGCCGACGCCACTCTGCAGGGTCTACATCCGTCGCTTCCAGTGCCTGATCAAACTTGGTGTTGCCGCACACCTCCACGCGGGCAGGCGAAATGCCCAGCGCCACAAAGCGCGCGGCGTCCAGCGGCGACTGGGCACATACAAAATCTACCCATTCCAGCATTTGACGGTAAAAAGGGCGCACCATCTGGGCGCGACGGAAGCTGCGGTCGCTCAGCCGCCCGTTTAGCACCAGCGTAAACCCTTCCCGCCGATGTTGCTCCGCCAGCAGATTCAGCCAGAGCTCCGTTTCAAACAGCGCGAGCAGGTCGGGCTGGATTCGGCTCAGCGCACGGCGTACTGCAAAGGGAAAATCGAGCGGAAAGTAGGCGATATAGTCCACCCACTCGCGTGCCGAGTCGTGCGCCGTGCGTTGCCCTGTGGGCGTGGTGGTGGTCAGCACAATTTCGGCGTTGGGCAGGGCGGCGCGCATGGCTTTCAGCAGGGGGAGCGCCGCCAGCGTCTCACCTACCGACACGCAATGCACCCAGATTCGGCGCTTGCCTTTTGGGGGCGGAACAGCAACAAAACCAAGGCGTTCCCACCACCGCTCACGCCATGAGCCTGCGAGAACGCGCCACGCGATATAAACTGCCCACAGGGGTGTCAGCAGGAACAGAATCAGGTTATACATCAGCCGTATCATCGGGGGCGCCCTCCCCGTACAATCTGTTCGGCGCGTGCCTCGAGGGTATTAATGGCGTCTTCCATCTGCTCGGCGAGGCGCGCGAAGGCGTCCTTGTCGGCATCTTCGGGAACCCACACAGGCTCCCCTATCAGAAACGCCCCGCGTGCGAACGGTAACGGGATGAGATAACTGTCCCATGTGGGCAGCAGGATACGAGGGTACGCGCTGACGCCTGCCGGATAGATCGGCGCGCCCGCTTTCTGCGCAATCAGCAGGGCACCCGGCTGGAACTTACGGCTGGGACCGCGCGGTCCGTCAGGGGTGAACGCCAGCACGCCGCCCCGTTTCACCTCGCGCGCCGCTTCCAGCGCCGCCCGCACCCCTCCCCGACTGGTGGAGCCTCGCAAAATGTTGAACCCGAAGCGACGGAAAATCTCCGCCTGCACTTCGCCGTCGCGCGAGAGCGAAATCAGCGCCCAGATGCCCCGCCCCCGCATGAAGTTCGCGGGTATCAGCGTGCGCCCGTGCCACGAGACCATCACCGCGCCCGTGCCCTGTTGCAGGTGGCGCTCAATCGGCTCCCAGCCTTCCACATAGAGGCGCACGGTGCGCCCAATTGCGCGCGCCAGTGTGTAGCCCAGCCAGCCCAGCCGCTTCGCACGCCGCAAAGTCGCTGCTGAAGGCGTCTCCGACACGGTTCCGATTATACCTGCTCCGGTTCGCGCAGGTACGCCTCCAGCTTCTGGCGGAGTATCTCCCGCGCCCGATGAAGCCGCGCCTTCACCGCAGGAACGGTCAGCCCCAGACGCCGTGCCGTCTCTTCTGTGGAAAGCCCCTCCACATCGCGCATAATCAGCACAGGGCGCAGGGAATCGGGCAGTTCGGCGACCGCCTGCTGGACGCGCTCGCGCAGCTCGTTCTCAATTACAATCGCTTCGGGGTCCTGCGCATGCTTGTCAATCAGCTCCCGCAGGATTTCCTTCCCCTCTTCACTGTTGAGGGGGTCGTCCAGCGAGTAGAAGCGGTCTAAATCTTTGCGGGCGCGGATGCAGAGGCGCCGTGCAATCGTATAGAGCCAGGTGGCGAAGCTGGCGTCGCCGCGAAAGTTCTGGAGCGCACGGAACGCGCTGAGCAGGGCGTCCTGAAGCACATCATGCGTGGTTTCGGTGTGCCCCCCGCATGTTTTCAGGAGCGCACGAAACACCTTATCCCGATGGCGGAGCCACAGGCGGTCAAATGCTTCCGTGTCGCCTGCTTTGGCGCGTTCAATCAATACCGAATCATCGGTCATAGCATGATTCTACCTCTTGGGCGCTTCGCCGTAGGTACGCACCTCGCCCACCCACTGGTCAATCAGCGTCGGGTAAATCACAATTCGGGCGTAGCCCCGCAGGCGTCCGCCTTCGCCTTTGTCAAACTCCGCTTTGGCTTTCTCCAGCGCCTCCAGCCATGTAATTTTGACAGGCAGGTGCGCCTTCCGATAAATCTCGGGGTCCAGCGCGTACTGCCATACAATCAGGTGTTGCTGGTTCTGTTGCGCCGACTGCAGAAGTTGCTGAAAATCGGCGTCGGGCTGGAGCCAGTATTCGGTGGCGACCACGCGCGCGCGTCCCGCCGCATAGTAGCGGAGCCACTCAGCGATGCGCGTGGCGGCGATCGCCGTCGTGCCTTCCGTGAGCACCTCGCGCACCGCTTCCGCCTCCTGACGCTCGCCGTCTATCTCGACGGAGCGCAACCCGCTCTGCTTGATCAAGCCAAACAGCACCATCACCAGCACGAGGGGCGCAAACCCATACACGACGCGCTGCACATCCTCTTCCACATAGCTGGCAAGCCAGCCCCCCAGCCCCACCAGCGCCCAGAAGAGCGTCCACAAATACAGAGGCTGATAATCGCCTTTCCAGAGAATAAGTGCTATCAGCGAAAGCGCCAGCGAATAGCCTCCAATCTGGCGCGTAAGGCTCACCAGCCGGTCGCTGATGATGCGCTCGCCCGTGGTCGCGACAACGATCAGCAAAATCAGCGTCAGCAGCGCCAGCGCCAGAAACGCGCCTTTCAATAGCGTCACGAAGGTTCCGTAGGCATAGTATTGATACACATCCCGCACGCGGAAGGGGCGTCCCAGTGCCAGCAGGGCGTTCTGCGCTTGCTCGCCTGTCGCCTGCCAGTAGAGTCCTGAAAACCGGGGTATCGTTATTGCACTTCCCACACCCCCTGTCGCGATCCATTCCACAAACGAAGGCTTGGGGCGCTCCACCCCATATGCCATCACGGGGTTCGGCAACACCGCAAAATAGACCGCAAGGTAAACGACCAGCACAACGCCCAATAACCCCGCCCAGTAGCCCCCTGCACGCCCGCGCCGTGTGGCAGCCACCCCGACAGCAATCGCAGGGAAAAGCGCAAAGAGGTTAATCCCGCACAGCAGTCCGCCCACTACCCCCAGTCGGGTGAGGCTAACAGGGTCCGCTTCACGGGGTGCCAGCGTGTGAAGTGCGGTCTTTGCCCACCACGCCATCAAAAACAGGGCAATCGCGGCAAAACTGAACATCGTCGCCGCATTCAGCGCGACATTGGAGAAATAAAACAGCCCGGTGAGCCAGCCGCTCAAGCCCCCACTCAAGCCCACCATCCGGAAAATGCGGTAGAGGATCAGCCCCGTCAGTGTGATGGCGACCGCGCCCAGCACCTGCGCGCTCTCCAGCAGGGGGAACACCAGCGCGAACGGCTTGGTCAACGCCCAGAAGAGCAACATTCCCAGCGGCGCGTGCCCGCTCCAGAAACCCAATGAATCACGGCGGAACCCCTCGGCTACAGCTGCAATCTGGCGCAGGCTCTCATAATCCACATAGTATGAACGCAATAGAGCGGTGAGCGCGAGATACACCACGCCCACAAGCCACATCCCTGTGGGTATGCCCCAAATCTCCCTCTTGAACATAAGAGGCAGGATTCAGCGTCCATGTGCTGAATCCTGCCGTCAGGGGCGCGTTCAGGCTTATTCGGGAATATAGGTCGCGATATGGCGTAGCAGGTGTTTGACCTCTTCGCGCGACGGCTGCACGGGGTTGAACAGAATAGAACCATCGGCGAAGGTAAGGTCGGTTAGAGTTTCCAGATCATCCTCGCTGACCTCAATCCCCACATCGATCAGGTGCGCAGGGATTCCCACCTCGGTCAGCAGCTGGCGTACTTTCAGCACGCTATCTTCGGCAATCGGCATGCCCAGCACATTGGCAATCTGCTCGAAGCGTTCGTGGCGATGGGGGAGGTTGTATTGCATCACAACGGGGAGCGCAAGGGCGCAGCAGAGTCCGTGCGGCAGGTCATACAGTCCGCCCAGCGCGTGGGCAATCGCGTGCGCCAGTCCCACCATGCTGTTGTTGAAGGCGGCGCCTGCAATCGTGGCGGCGAACGCCATACCCGCCCGCGCCTCGAGGTCGTTCTCCCCATCCTCCACCGCGCGCGGCAGGTACTTGAAGATAAGCCGTATCGCCTCGAACGCCAGCATGTCGGAAAAGGGGTTCGCCTGCAGGTCGACAATTGCTTCGATGGCGTGGGTAAGGGCGTCCGCGCCTGTCTGGGCGGTGGCGGCGGGGGGCAGGCGCCGGCTCATTTCGGGGTCCACAATCGCCAGATGGGGCGCCAGATAGCGGCTTAGCACGGGCATCTTCTGGCGGCGCTCCGTGTCGGTGAACATCGCGATAAAAGTAACCTCGCTTCCTGTGCCTGCCGTGGTGGGGATAGCAATCAGGGGTTTGCAGACGCCAGGCACGGTATCGGTTCCCTCATAATCGCGCACGCCGCCCCCGAAGGTGCGGATGGCGTTCACCAGTTTCGCCGTGTCCATCACGCTGCCGCCCCCAACGGCGATCACCACATCTTTATCGCGCGCCATCGGTACCGCCGCCTCGATGCTCTCGATGGTGGGGTTCGGCACCACACCTGAATAGACCTCGTAGCGAACGCCCTGCTCGCGCAACTGGCTCTCCACAGGCTCTATCAAGCCCGCTTTGGCGACACCTGCATCGGTGATAATCAGCGCGCTACCCCATTCATGAATGCTGAACTCGAAGCCGAGATTACCGACCGCACCCGCCCCAAACAGGAGTCGGGTGGGCATTTCGAATCCGAAGAAAGCGTTTTCCATCGCTGGCATCCTCCACCGCAAGAGTTCGGCGCGGAGCGCCCGATTCCTGTTGGGAAGCTCTGGCTACGAGCGCTTGAGGAATCGGCGCGTGGTGATAAGCGCGGGGATGGCGCGCCCCCGAATTTCCACCGCGCAGGGGGTTCCTGCTTTTGCCAGCACGGCGGGCAGATACGCCATGCCAATCCCCTGCTCCAGCGTGGGCGAATAGACGCCGCTGGTGAGTTGCCCCACCACCTGCCCGTCCACCAGCACGGGATAGCCCTCGCGCGGCACGCCACGCTCCTGAAGCACAATCCCCATCAGTTTGCGGGTGGGTCCCGCCTGCTTCGCCTGCAGGATGGGTTCCGCGCCGATATAGTCAGTGCGTTCGCTGACCAGCCAGCCCAGTCCCGCCTCGATGGGGTTTGTGTCGTCCGTCAGTTCGTGTCCGTACAGGTGGAGTCCCGCTTCCACGCGCAACACATCGCGTGCGCCTAACCCACAGGGCGTGGCGCCCCATGCAAGCAGGGCGTCCCAGAGGCGCTCGCCATATTCGGCAGGGGCAATCAGCTCAAAACCGTCTTCGCCTGTGTAGCCCGTGCGCGCGGCAAACAGTGGAATACCCTCCCACTCAAACGCGAGCGTCCCAAACCGGGGCACTTCAGCGAGCGCAGGGTTCATGTGGGCGCTCAGATGGGCAGCCGCTTCGGGTCCCTGAACCGCAATCATCACCGTCTGCTCGGTCTGGTCGTCAATCGTAGGCGGGTTGATGAACTCTGCCTGCCAGCGCTGGAACCATGCGAGGTCTTTCTCGCGGTTGGCGGCGTTGAACACCATCAGCCAGTGGTCAGGCGCAAGGTGATAGACGATAACATCATCCACCACGCCGCCCCGTTCGTTGGTCAGCACGGTATATTGCCCTGTGCCGTGCGCGACCTTGCTGAGGTCCGAGGGCACCAATCGGCTCAGGAACTGGGCAGCGGCTTCGCCACGAAAATGGGCGCGTGCCATATGGCTCACATCGAATATGCCCCACGCATGACGCACGGCGCGTGTCTCTTCAATAATGCCGCGATACTGCACAGGCATCTCCCAGCCAGCGAACTCCACCATGCGGGCGCCCGTGCGCTTGTGAGCCTCGTAGAGTGCGGTGCGTTTCATGGGTTTTGCGGGGTGCGCAGTAAGCCGCGCACGAGCTGGTCTGCGAACATGCGCCCAATCTCCTCTTTGCTGAGGCTGCCGCGCGGGTTGTACCAGCTGGGAATCCAGTTCAGCGCGCCCAGAATCACATACGACGCCATCTTCACATCGGTGGGTTCAAAAATGCCCTGCTCGATTCCCTGCTGGATGCATTCACGGAAGCCCTGCTCGTACTGGTCGCGCATGCTGATAATCTCCTTGCGCTTGCGGGGCGGGAGCGCGTGATGCTCGCGAAGCACCACCACGCTATACATCGCCGTGGCGCCGCCAACGATACGCACATACTCTTCAATCATCGCCCGGAGTTTCTGGTCAGGGGGGTCAGGGCGCGCAAGAATCTCTGCCTGCGACTCCAGCAGCACCTCCATCGCCCGCTTATAGAGCTGGTACAGCAAATCGCTTTTATCGGAGACATAGTAATAGATGCTGGCTTTGGTCAGTCCCAGCTCTTTGGCAATCTCGTCGACGGTGCTGGCATGGAATCCTTTTCTCGAAAACACTTTCGCGGCGCCGTGCAGAATCTGCTCGCGCCGAACTTTTCGTCGCTCCGATTGCTTTGCCATCGTTGCTCTCGCCTCTAACAAAACAGCCAGGTTGATACTATTTTACCCCAACTTCTGCAAACCGCTGGCGCACGGCGTGCAGGGCAAGCAGCTCGTCCAGCAGGGGCGCGATTTGCGAGAGGGGGTACTGCGTGGCGGCGTCGGAGAGCGCTTTTTCAGGGTTCGGATGCACCTCCATAAAGAGGGCGTCGATGCCCACCGCGACGGCGGCGCGTGCCAGCGGCGCAATCGAGGCTCTATCACCGCCAGAGGCTTTGCCTGCCCCTCCCGGACGCTGCACGCTATGGGTGGCGTCAAACACCACCGGCACGCCAAACCCACGCATTATCGGTAGACCCGCCATGTCCACAATCAGCGTGTTATAGCCGAAGGAGGTGCCGCGTTCTGTGAGCAAAATGCCCTGCGCCCCAAAAGCCTGCAGTTTCTCCACAATATTGCGGGCGTCCCACGGCGCCAGAAACTGACCCTTTTTGACATTCACGGGCTTGCCCGTGCGGGCGCATGCTATTAGCAGGTCGGTCTGGCGGCAGAGAAATGCGGGTACCTGAAGTAAATCCACCACCTGCGCCACGGGTTCCGCCTGCCAGCTCTCATGCACATCGGTCGTAACAGGCACGCCGAACTCTTCACGAATCTGGGCTAACACCTTCAAGCCAGCGTCCAGCCCTATGCCCCGAAACGAGTCGTGCGCGGTGCGGTTCGCCTTGTCAAAAGAGGCTTTGAAAATGTAGGGAACACCCCGCTGGCGACACAGTTCCGAAAGCGCGCCCGCCACCTCACGACAAAGTTCCAGACTCTCAATCACACACGGACCTGCAATCAGCGTTAGTCGCCCGTCGCCGACCGTGAGGTCGCCCACACGCACCACTTGCATAGCGGAATTGTACCTGACGGGAACCACGGGTGAAGTTTTCGACTCAAATTCCGTATAATTAAGTACGGAAGCCCCTGCGCAGGGGCTTCAGGAGTAACCTCGCGAGGGTTCAGCCGTCTTATTCTTTATCAAAAAAAAACGACACGAAACAGGAGCATGGAGGCTCTGGCAGTGAAAATCTAATGCGGAGGTGCAAGAAAAATGAGTATGTTTACACCCTATGAGGTTGAGCGTATCTTGAATCGTCTCGCGGGCGAGAAGGCGGAGCGCTTCCAGAAGGAAGTGCTGTATCCCCAGCTGGCGCGCGCGATGCGGATTGCTTCGTCTCAGGCGCAGGATGTGCGGGAGGCGCTGGCAGACCCGTATTATGCGTTCCGTGCAATGCTGGGCTATTATGCTTTCGCCAAGCGGGGCAACGACCGACTGGAGTATTCGGGGTTCGCTTTACAGGCGCTGGAGCGCGTGCTGGAAGGCAAGAAAGAAAACTTCGCCGCGTTTCTGGAGTCGGACGACGCGCCGCAACGCCTCTGGAGCGCGTTCGAGGCGGTCTGCAAAGAGAACCAGCGCAAGGTCAACGAGCAGCTCAATCGCGGGCTGATCGAAGGACTGACGGGCTACGCCCAGCGCATCTATGCTGAAGATGGTATCGGCAACATCTGGACGACCATCCAGCGTGATATTGTGCGCACAGGGCGCGTGGAACCCATTTATAACACCATCACCGACATCAAGGGCATCGGTCCCAAAGTCGGTGCGCTGGTGCTACGCGATATGGTGGCGCTCTACGATCTGGAGCCGACTATAGACCCCGGCGACTACCACTACCTCCAGCCCGTGGATACATGGATTCGGCGCATCGGTCCCATGCTGACCGATGAGATTACCAACGACACCGCCGACTGGGTGATTGCGGGCAAACTGTCCAAGCTGTGTCGGCGCAATCGGGTCAGCGGCGTGCGGTTCAATCAGGGCGTCCAGTATCTGGCGATTGTGGAGGTGCGGCAGCTGGACTACCTGAAAGACTACCTGCGCCAGCTGGCAAAAGAGTCGGCGCAGGGGAACGGCACCAGATCCGGGACGGGCGTGGCGCGTCCGCAATCGCCGTCGCGCTCGTTCACATGGCGCCGCTAAGGCATAGGGCTACTGCCCGTCGGGGGTTGGGGGCGCCTCCGACGGGAGAACCTTCACCGTCACGGTCGCCTGCGCAGGCAAACCCTCCGAATCGAGGGCGGTGAGGGTGTAGGTGGTGGTCTGGGTGGGAGTGAGGGTGATCTCACCCTGTTGCGCCGAGACCCGCCCCACGCCGTTATCAATTTCGGCGCGCACCGCGTTCAGAATCTCCCAGCGTAGCACGACACTCTCCCCTGCCTTAATCTCTTCTGGTGTGGCGGTGAAGCTGACAATCTGCGCCTGCGAGACCACCTCCACCTTGAGGCGCTTCTCGGCGAGTTTGCCCTCGGCATTCCGGGCAATCAGCACATATTCCGTCGTGCGCGTAGGGCGATGCTCAAAGCCTGGGGTCGCGGGGTCTAACTTCTGCCCCGGCGGGCTGAGGATCAGCTCGGTGGCGTTTTCCACCTTCCAGCGGAGATAGACCGCGTCGCCGCGCTTGACTTTGGGCGGCTCCGCCACAAATTCGCGAATCACGGGCACTGGCGCAGGAGGCGCATTCTGCACAATCACCACCGCCTCGCGGATCACCTCGCCGTAGCGGTTGCGAGCAATCAACCGGTAGGTGGTGGTCGCCTCCGGCTTGACCTGCACCGAGCGCAGGTTCGGGTTCACCTCGCCGACGCCCGGCTCAATCACGAGGCTCTCGGCGTTTTCCACTTCCCAGCGCAGGGTGGTCGTTTCGCCCGCTGTAATCTGGGTCGGTTCCGCAATAAACGACTCAATTCTCACAGGCAGAGGGCGCGTGTAATACCAGAGCGCCCCTATCAGCGCCAGCACCAGCAGGAACCCCAGTGTAAGCGGACTCAACAGCCCTCGCCGCTCCAGATGCGCCTGCGCCGATGACGCACGCAGAGGGTCTTCCACACTGCGAGCCGTCACGGTGAAACTGAACAGGGTCGGGTTTGTCAGGATGGGCAGGCGTCGGGGCTGGACATGGAGCAGAATCTCTTTGGTCTCGCCGGGCGCCAGCGCCACACGCTCGCGCTCCAGCTCAAACGCCAGCGCGTCTTCGGGGTCGGAGGCGTGAATCTGTACCGTCTGCTCCGTGTTGCCGTAGTTGCTGAGCGCGAGTTCGTAAGACACCTGCTTGTATAACGGCGAGGCAACCCCGCGCTTGGGGTGAATTTCCAGGGCGAACATGCTGTACGGGCGGATGACCAGATTCGCCTGCGCCACCCCGCTATCGCCGTTTTCCAGCGAACGCGCCCGCACCAGCAACGGATAGGTCCCCGCGCGGCTCTCGGTGCTACGCGGCGGATGAATCAGAATCCGCTCCTGCACCTCCTCGCCCGGCGCCACCTGAAACGACGGAATCGGAATGGCGCACCACTCGGTGGCGATGCCCTCCACCTCCAGCGCCACATGGTCGGGCTGGTCGCCCTCGTTGCGGATGTAGGCAATCACCTGCGCCGAACCGCCCGGTTCTACCTGCACCTCCTCCTGACCTAAACGCACACGAACCGCCATCGAGGGGTAATTGTACCTGACGGGTTGCCCGCCTTTGCCCTCGCTGACCCTCTCCGCATGGAGGCAAAACCGATGCGCTGGCTATTTCGGAAGCGTCCCCAAATCCGCTGGGAGCAGGAACAGGCACCCGTGGAGATTAACACGCGCGGCGAACGCAGTCCTTCCGAGTTTGACGACCTGCTCAGCAGGCACGGATTCACCCTCTATGACCAGATTCTGAACGACGCCCATGTGCGCGCCTGCATCAACCTCAAAAAACTGGGCATCCTCAGCGTCGGCTGGCGCGTGGAACCCGCCGACGAGAGCGCGCTCGCCCGCGAGGCACAGCAATTCGTGTTCTACAACCTGCAGCACATGCGCGGCGGCGTGTTCAGCCTGCTCTGGCGCACTTTAGACGCGCTTGCCAAAGGCTACGCCGTGCTGGAGAAACTTTACACCCGCGCCGACACGCCCCCCTACAGGGGCTACTATCTGCTCGCAGGTTTTAAATCCAAAGACCCCAGCCTCTTCTCGTTTGAGGTGGACGCCTATCGCAACATTCGCGCCCTGTTGCTTCATACCCCTGCGGGCGAAACGCTGAGCCTTCCGCGCGAGAAATTCATTCTCTACGCCTACAACGCCCGCTACGAATCGCCTGTCGGTGAGAGCGACCTCAAGGCTGTCTATCCTCACTGGCGCGCCAAGCAGCGAATCCTGCAGATGTGGGAGCTTTTCTTAGCCAAGTACGCCTCCCCCACGCTCATCGGCTCCTACAAACGCACTCTGCCCCCTGCCCAGCAGGACGCGCTGCTGAAAGCGCTGGATCGCGTGCAGCAGGAGACCGCAATCGTGGTGCCTGAAGATGTCAAAGTGGAAGCGCTGGACTACAAGCAGGGCGGCGCCGACAGCTACGCGCAAGCTATCACCTATCATAACGCCGAGATAGCCAAAGCGATTCTGGGCGAAACGCTCACCACCGACGAGGGTCAGCGCGTGGGGAGCCTTGCGCTGGGGCAGGTGCATCTCAAAGTGTTACAGACCCAGCTGCGCGCCCTCCGCGCCGACTTAGCCGAGCGCGTGATGCAAGAGCAGGTCATCCGCCCCCTGATTCAAATCAACATGCCGAACGCGCCCGAACCCCGTTTTGTGTGGGACGAATCGTAAGGCAAGGTATAATTTCGCCGATGGACAGCGCAATCATTCGGATTACGGAGCGTCCGCGCCCGCCTTTGCCCGAAGAGCTGCAACTGCGCTTCTCGGAGCGTGCCGTCAAAGAGCTGGAAGCCATCATCACCCACTACCCTGACCGCAAATCGGCGATGCTCCCTGCGCTCTGGATTGCCCAGCGCGAATACGGCGGTCATCTCACCCCCGAAGCGATTGCCGAAGTCGCCTATCGGCTGGGACGCTCCTATGCCGAAGTGGAAGGCGTCGCCACTTTCTACACGATGTATAACAAAACCCCCGTCGGTAAATACATGCTGGAGGTCTGCACGAACCTCACCTGCATGTTGTGCGGAGGCTATCGGATTCTGGAATACCTCCAGCAGAAGCTGGGCATTCAGCTGGGCGAAACGACACCCGACGGCATGTTCACCCTCACCGAGGTGGAGTGCCTCAACAACTGCGGCGACGCGCCCGTGATGCAGGTGGGCGACATCTACTGCCGACGGCTCACCCCCGAAAAAATCGACGCGCTCCTTGAGGAACTGCGCCAGCGCGAGGAACACACCGTCGTGCAACTGGCGGACGCCGAAGTGCAGCTCCATCTCAGCGAGGCGGAACGCGAGGCAATCCAAAACAGCTGATGGGGGCGCGCGATGCATATCCCCGATATCCAGCGGGTGATTGAGATTATCGCCGAGCGCAAGATCGAAGAGGCGATGGAAGAGGGCGCGTTCGATAACCTGCCCGGCGCGGGCAAACCCCTGCCGATGGATGAGGAATGGTTTGTTCCCCCTGAAATGCGCCCCGCGATTCGCCTGATGAAGTCGGCTGGCGTGCTACCCGACTGGATGGAGCGCGCCCGCGAGATTGAACGCCTGCGCGACGAGTGCGCCCAGCTCTGGCGCATCGCCGAACGCGAATACCCCCGCATCCTCACGATGGGACACGAGCGATTTCAGATATGGCACGCCGAAACATGGGCGCGAATCGAGGGCAAAATGAAGCGCGTCAACACCCTGATACTGGCGTACAACTGCACCGCGCCCAGCACCGCCATGCCCCTTATCCCCTACGGGCTGGAACGCGAATACGCCCGGTTCTGCGAGCAGTTCCCCTGGAACGAAAGCCTATAGCACCGCCTCGGGCGGCACATAAGCGTAGCCAAACTGCTCGGCAATCGGCTGGAGCGTGACTTTGCCCTGCACCACATTCAGCCCCAGACGCAGCGCGGGGTCCTGTCGGCACGCTTCCTGCCAGCCCTTATCCGCTAAGCGCAACACATAGGGCGTGGTGATGTTAGTCAGCGCGTAGGTAGAGGTGCGTGCCACCGCGCCCGGCATGTTGCTCACGGCGTAATGCACCACGCCGTCCACCACATAGGTCGGCTCGCGATGGGTGGTGGGGCGTGTGGTCTCCGCCAGCCCGCCCTGATCCACCGACACATCCACCAGCACCGCGCCCGTTTTCATGGTGGGGAGCATCTCGCGCCTGATGAGAATGGGCGTGCGCCCGCCCGTAACATACACCGCGCCCACCACGATATCTGCCATCCGAATCGCTTCGCGCAGGTTCGCAGGGTTAGAGTAGAGCGTATCCACATTCGCGGGCAGGGTCTCCTCCAGCGCGCGCAGCCGCCCCACATTGATGTCCAGAATAATCACATGCGCCCCAAAGCCTGCGGCGATTCGGGCGGCGTTCGCGCCCACCACCCCCGCGCCAATCACCACCACAACACCGGGCAGCACCCCCGGCGCGCCCGACAGCAGCACGCCGCGCCCGCCCATCGGACGCTCCAGACACCACGCGCCGACCTGCACCGCCATGCGCCCCGCAATCTCGCTCATGGGCAACAACACCGGATGGCTCCCATCGGCGGTCTGAATCGTCTCGTAGGCGATACACACCGCGCCGCTCTCCACCATCGCCCGCGTCAGCGACTCGCTCGCCGCAAAGTGAAAGAAGGTGAAAATCACCTGATTGGGGCGCACCAGCGGATATTCCGAAGGCAGCGGCTCTTTGACCTTCACGATCAGCTCCGCCTCGCGCCACACCGCCTCAGCGGAGTCCATCAGCTTTGCCCCTGCCTGAGCATATTCTTCATCAGAAATGCCCGTGCCGTCGCCTGCGCCACGCTCAACCAGTACCGTATGCCCGTGCTGGACGAGAATCTCCACGCCTGCGGGCGTCATCGCCACGCGATACTCGTCCGGCTTAATCTCCTTCGGAACGCCAATTACCATTGCGCCTAAAGTGTACCCGAAGAGGCGCCCCAGCGTGGGTCTTCGAACCGTTGAATCTCTATCAAATAGCCGTTGGGGTCCTGCGCAAACAGGTGATAGATGCGATACTTCTCGTTGTAGGTGGGCGGCTTGAGGATCGCGACGCCATGCGCCTGTAGATGCGCATACCATTCGTCCACGGCTTCCGTGACCAGCGTCAGAATCACGCGCTCGGTGGGTTGGGGCGCCTCCCCGCGCTGACAGAAGCCCACATAGCCCGAACCTGCCACCCGATAGATTCGGCAGTCCCCCTGATCCAGCACGCAGGACAGCCCCAGAATCGCCTCGTAGAAGTGGCAGGTCTCCTGCCACGCGGGCGCAGGCAGAAACACAATCCAGTCGCTGAGGGGCGGTCTCATCGGGGGGTTCGTTCGCCGCATGTGCGCAGGCTCCTGCCTGCAAGGGTATACTCCCACCGATGCGGATTGTGTTTTTTATGCCCCACCTGCGTGGCGGTGGCGCAGAGCGTGTGGCAGTGAACCTCGCCCGCGCCTTCACCGAGCGCGGACATAGGGCGCAGATGGCGCTCTCGCAGGCAGAAGGTCCCTACCTGAAAGATTTGCCCCCCAGCGTGCGCGTGATAGATCTCCGTGCGCCCCGCACGCTAAGCGCAATCCCCCGTTTTGCGCTCCACCTGCGTCAGGAGCGACCCGACGCGATTCTGGCATTTATGCTCTATCACAACCTCGGCGCGCTATTTGCTCGTTGGTTGGCGCGCGCGCCTGCACGAGTCGTGCTGACCGAGCATAACACGCTCACCCTCTCCCAGCAAGACGACCCCAACCCCATCGCCCGATGGATGCCGACGCTGATGCGCTGGTTCTATCCCATGTCGGACGCGATTGTCGCCGTCTCACACGGGGTGGCACAGGACCTCGCCCGCTACACCGGCATTCCAATCGAGCAGATTCGTGTGGTCTATAACCCCGTCATTACACCCCTGCTCTATCGCCTGCGCGACGAGCCGACAGCACACCCCTGGCTGGAAGACCCCAGCGTTCCCGTTGTGCTGGCAGTTGGCAGGCTGACACGCCAGAAAGGGTTCGATATTTTGCTGGACGCTTTTCACAGGGTAGCGCAGGTTCGCCCCGCGCGCCTGCTCATCCTCGGCGAGGGGGAAGACCGCCCGCTTCTGGAAGCCAAAATAGCGCGACTGGGACTTCAAAGTGTGGTGCAGATGCCCGGCTTTGTGCAGAATCCCTATGCCTTCATGCGTCGGGCGTCCGTGTTTGTGTTGTCTTCACGCTGGGAAGGGCTGCCCACGGTGTTGATAGAAGCGCTTGCGTGCGGCTGCCCCGTCGTTAGCACCGATTGCCCCAGCGGACCGCGCGAAATTCTGGGCAACGGGCGCTACGGGCATCTGGTTCCCGTCGGCGATGTGGACGCGCTGGCGAACGCGATTCTGGAAGTGCTATCGGGTGGCGGCAAGCCTGTGCCCCCCGATTGGCTGAAACAGTTCGAAGAGTCGCATGTGGTGGAGCAGTATCTCAGCCTTTTGAGAGGCGATCTCTGAAAAAAACCGCAGTGGAGCCGCCACCCTTCGCTCAAACCGCAAGGAGTCGCTTCCTTATCTCCTGAACGGCTCTTACGAAAAAGATGAGCCAGAACGGCTGGATGGGCAGCAGCGGGCGGCTGCCCCCTGCGTAGAGCCATATGGTGAGCCATACCCACGCTTCCAGCACGACAACAAGCCCCCATTCACGCCAGCGCGAGCGCCAGCCCCAGAATAGCCCCAGATGCGCCAGCGCCAGATAGAGCCAGTAGACCCCGTCTGCCAGCGCAAGCGCCCGCAGCAGCGCCCGATTCCCTGACTCCTGAAGCCCGAACGCCGAGAGGCTCAGGCGCGTCTTCAGCCACAGCAGGCGCAGAAAGTCCGTCGGGTTCTCCCGAATCCATTGCAGCGCCAGCTGGAACGCTTTGCGGTCGCGCTCCACAGGGTCGGGCGAGGCAATCCACTCGCGCACCACCACCTCGCGTCCACCCACCTGCATGCGCAACTCCAGAAAATCGGCGCGGAAGCCCCCATCCGCCTCAGGGTTATTTGCCCACAGGAAAGTGTAGCCGCCCAACCCCACGGGAATAAAGTGCCCATAGCGCCCGTAGAGATAGCCCACATAGGGCGCGACCACCAGCATCCCGCTGAGCGCCATCCCCAGCGCAGGCAGGCGATTCCACTTTTGACCCGCCCGTGGCGCTGCCATCGCCCACCACAACGCGACCAGCCCCAGAAACGGCAAAAAGTTCGCCCGCGTCAGCGCAAGCAACCCCAGCAGCACACCCGCGATTAGCCCGTTCCGCAGGGTGCGCTCCGCGCTCGCCCGCTCCAGCGCCCACACCAGCAACGGTAATGCCAGATTCTCCGTGTAGAGCCAGCCTGAAATCATCAGCAGGTGCGGATGGAGTGCCGCCAGCCCCGTCGCCCAGCAGGCGCCGCGTTCGCCCAGCCAGCGATGCGCCAGTCGCCATAGCCCCCACAACATCACCAGCGCCAGAACGCCGTTCACGAGGCGCACTGCCTGCGGTGCGTGTCCCACCACAGCATATACACCCGCCATCAGCCAGATATAGGCAGGCGCGGTTTGCAACCCTTTCACGAACACCAGGCGCCCTTCCTGCACTAAGGTCCACGCCATCTGGTCATGCACCGCCGCGTCGCCGTGCAGGGGGTCGCGGCGCAAAAAGGGGTCTACCGAGGGGGCAATCAGCGCATAGCCGATTCGTAAGGCTGCCACCGCCACCCAGAACCAGAATGCCCAGCGCATGGCTACTCGCCCCGCTTCGGCGCAGGAATCCACGCTTTGCCCACGGCGCGCATGCGTCCCGCTTCGCTCACGACAGAGTCCACATACAGCCCGTCGTAAATGCCCAGGTCGCGCTCCAGGTCAATAATCGGGTTCAACCACTGGCGCAGAAGCTCTACCGCCTGCGGGGGCAGTTCGGCGCCTTCAATCTCAATTTGCGCTTCGGCTAAGTCTAAGTAGCGCCCCTCGCGGGGTTTGAGAACACCCATCGCCCGAAAACGCACCTCGCTCGTGAGCAGAACTGTTACCCCCTCCACCAGCGTTTGTGTCGGCGTGATGTTCACCCTCACCTCACGGATGTAGGGGGCATACTTGCGACGGATATAGTCGGCTAAATCGTCCTGATTAACCACAATCTCGGCGGGACCGACGCCCGTATCGCTGAGCCGAAAGATTCGGCGGCTGAGAGCCAGCTGGCGGTCGTAGTAGATATCGGGAATCTCCGCCCAGGCGGTTTCGGCGCGTAGCCCTCGCAGGCGCGCGTCCTGCAGGTACATCACAAACCGCCTGATATGCCCCGACTTCGGGCGTTCTGGCTCCAGCGTGAACGGGAAGCCATCCAGGGTGAACCCCTGCGCCCGCACAGTGAGCTGTTTGATTTTGCCTTCGGTCAGCCCGCGTGCGCCATCCAGCTCAATCCGCACGGAGATTTTGCCCCCGATCCGTTGCTGAATTTCGCGGGCGGCGGTTTTTTCAATCTCGCGCAGGGCGCCACGCCCCAGCGTCAGCAGAATTGCGACCACCGCCACCCACTCGCGCTTCATCGGCTTGCGATTATCTCGTTCAGCAGGCGCTGAATATCTTCGTTCTTGGGAAAGTCCGATTGCATTTTAGAGAGCAGGTCAATCGCCTTCTGGCGCTGTCCGTTCTGCTGATAGAGCCGCGCCAGTTTCAGCCCTGTCGTGATTTCGTCGGGCACGGCTTTGTAGAGTGCTTCATAGGCACGGATGCGCTGTTCCAGCGTGCCGTGCTGATCCGCCAGCGTTGCCCAGCTACGCAGGCTGAACACATCCTTCGGCTGCACCTGCGCCAGTCTGGCGTACGCCTCCAGCGCCTCAGGGTAGCGTTTGGCGGCGGTGTAAAGGTTGACGAGCGTTTGCAGTAGGGGCGCATTCTCAGGCTCTGCTTTGTGGCGCGCCTCCACAAAGGCGATGGCTTCATTCAGGCGTCCCTGTCGGCGCATCCACTCGGCATAGGCTTTCACGGGTTCCTGTGCAGGCGTTGACTTGCTTGCCAGCCCCTGCAATAGCGACTCATATTCCGCCTGACGCCCCAGCTTTTCGGTGAGGCGTTCTATCATCCCGTACAGCGTAATCTCGTCGGGGTTGGCAAGCAACCCGTTGCGCAACACCTCCCACGCCTCGGCGTATTTCTCCTGATTGATCAACACCTGTGCCAGATGCCCGACGGTCCATGCGTTTTTGGGGTCAAGCTGGAGCGCGTGCTGATATGCCTGAAGCGCCTCGTCGTAACGCTGGAGTTGCTCCAGCAGGGCGCCCAGTCCGCGATAGAGACGGGGGTCTTGAGGGTCTTTCGCAATCGCCTCGCGGTACGCCTGAACCGCCTCCTCGATGCGATTCAACCGTGCCAGCTCGGTCGCCAGAAGAGGCAGATGTTCCACCCCATGTTTGGCGACCACCTCTTTGAGGAACGCAATCAGGTCGTCAGGGCGGTTCGCCGCGCGGAGCATTTCTATCATGCTGGAGAGCGCCAGCATGTTGAGAGTCTCGCCCAGCGCCATCTGGCGATAGATTTGTGCCGCCTCGTCAATCTGGTTCAGCTTGCGGTGCATCGCGGCGGCGCCCAGCAGCGCAATCTCGTTGGTGGGGTCGCGACTCAACACCTGCTGATAGAGCGCGAGCGCCTCCTGAAACTTCTGCTGGCGCTCCATGATTCGTGCTTTGCCCAGCAGCGCGGAGACCTCGCTGGGCGATTCGCTCAGCAGCGCGTCGTAAATCTGAAGCGCTTCGGTCTCGCGCCCATTCCGACTCAGGAACCGCGCGTACTCGCGGCGCAGGTCGGAGTTCTTCGGGTGCTTCTGAAGCAGTTTCTGATACTCAGCATTCGCCAGCTCAAACTGCTGACTGCGCTCGTAAATGGCGGCAATCAGCATCGTCGGGCGGTAGTCATCGGGAAGGTTCTCTTCCCAGCGGCGCAGAAAAGGCAGAATCTCCTGATCGTTTTCGCCCTGCGCCTGAAGCACCTCATACTGCCCCTCGTAAGCCCGCTGATTCCTGGGGAAGAGTTTCAAAATCTCGCCGAAATACTCGCGTGCCTTGCCGTAGTTCTTGAGGCGCAGCTCGCAAATGGCAATCTCGGTCAGAATATCCCAGTAGATAGGCTCGTTGCTCCGAAACAGCTGAATGGCTCTGCCGAGATAGTGCTTTGCCGACTCCCATTTTTCCTGACGCATCAGCAGCATGCCTGCGCCAATCAGCGCCTCAGGGTTGCGCGGGTAGACCTTTGTTAGGTGCAGGTAGTCCTGAAGCGCCTCGTCGGTGCGGTTTTCGCGCTGATAGAGCATGGCGCGTTTGAGGCGTGTGGGCAGGTCATCGGGTTCGCGCTTCAGGGCTTCCGTGTAGGCACGAATGGCGTCGGCAGGGCGGTTCAACGCCTCGTACACCATCCCCAGCGATTTCCATGCGGTGGTGTAGTCGGGCTTGAGCTGCACCGTGCGCTCCATGTAGCGTTGTGCCTCCGGGAAGTTCTCCAGTTGATAGGCAATCACCCCCAGATTGTAAACGATTCGGAAATCGTTGGGGCGTGTGCGAAACGCTTTCTGGAACTCGGCTTGCGCCTCTTTCCACTGCCCACGCAACATCGCCAGTGAACCCGACAGCACCGCAACCTCCGGGTGATTCGGATGGCGCTGGCGAAGTGTGCGCAGATAACCCTCCGCATCGTCCAGCTTGCCCCTGTCCAGCGCCATGCGCGTCAGCTCCAGCAGCGGCAGGGGGTCTTTGGGGTTCAGTTTCGCTGCCGTGCGAAAGTGATACGCCGCCTTGTCGTACTGGTTCTGCAGGCGGTAGACCAGCCCCAGATTGATGTGCGCCGGCACAAACTGCGGGCGCTTGTGCAAAATCGAGCGGAGAATCGGCTCCGCCTCTTTCAACTTGCCCGCGCGCGCCAGCTGCACCGCACGGTCAAACTGTTTCTGGAGATCAGGAGTCAGGGTGTTCTGCGCCCACACGAAGCCAAGCATCAAGCCCCACGCCAGCATCCACAGCCACAGCCGTCTCATCACGCGAGAAGTATACCTGAGCCTTCAGGTACAATTGCCCCTGCGAGGAGGCAACTATGGAAACAAAAAACCTGCCGCGTTGGGATATGAGCGTTGTCTATCCGAGTTTAGACTCACCAGAATTTGAGCGCGATTTCCGCAGCTTTGTGCGTGCCATCGATGAGCTGGAAGGACTGTTCGAAAACGCCCGCATCGACCGCACCGACCAGCCCCTTGATGTGAACACAGCCGTTGCGATTTTTGAGGCGGTCATCCCGCAGTATAACGCTTTGATGGAGTTCGGGCACACAATCGAGGCGTATATTTACAGTTTTATTGCCACCGACTCGCGCGATGAGTACGCCCAGATGCGCATGAGCGAGATGGAGCGCGAGGAGGTGCGCCTTGCCAAGCTCAGCACACGCCTGACCGCATGGGCTGGCTCGCAGGATGTGGAGGCGCTCATCGAGCGCTCGGAGATGGCACGCCAGCACGCCTACTGGCTCCGCCGCGCGAAAGTCTACGCCGAACACATGATGTCGCCTGCCGAAGAGTCGCTCGCCACCGAGATGAGCCTCACAGGCAGCAACGCCTGGAGCAAGTTTTACGGCAACCTCAGCTCACAAATTATGGTGGAGCTGGAACTCAAAGGCGAACGGCAGACGCTCCCGATGAGCATGGTGCGCAACCTGGCGGTAGACCCCGACCGCTCCGTGCGCGCCGCCGCCTACCACGCCGAGCTGCAGGCATGGGAGCGCCACGCAATGCCCATCGCCAGCGCACTCAACAGCATCAAGGGCGAGACCAACCTGCTCACCCGCCGCCGCAAGTGGCGCGACCCGCTGGAAGCCTCGCTCTTCCGCAACGCCATCGACGAGGCGGTGCTGGACGCCATGATGACCGCCGCCCACGAATCGTTCCCTCACTTCCGACGCTATCTGCACGCGAAAGCCCGCGCCCTTGGCATCGAGCGCTGTGCATGGTACGACCTGTTCGCCCCCGTCGGCAAAGACGCCAAACGCTGGGAATACGACGAGGCGAAGCAGTTTATCATCGAGCAGTTCGCCACCTATTCGCAGAAGATGAGCGACTTCGCCCGCCGCGCCTTCGAGGAAAACTGGATTGATGCGCCGCCGATGCCCGGCAAGCGCGACGGCGCCTTCTGCATGCGCCTGCGCAAGGACGAATCGCGCATCCTCACCAACTACAAGCCCTCGTTCAACGGTCTCAGCACGCTCGCGCACGAGCTGGGGCACGCCTATCACAACCTCTGCCTCGCCAATCGCACCTATCTCCAGCGATTCACCCCGATGACGCTCGCGGAGACCGCCAGCATCTTCTGCGAGACGATTGTGCGCAACGCCGCCCTGCAAAACGCCACCCCTGAGGAGCAGATTGCTATCCTTGAAGCCTCGCTGCAGGGCAACTGTCAGGTGGTGGTGGACATCACCAGCCGCTTCCTGTTTGAAAAAGCGGTATTCGAGCGCCGCAACGAGCGTGAACTGAGCGTCTCCGAGCTCTGCGCCCTCATGCGCGAGGCGCAGGAGCAAACCTATGGCGACGGGTTAGACCCGCAATCTCTGCATCCTTACATGTGGTGCGCCAAGCCGCACTACTACGGAAGCGCGTTTTACAACTATCCCTACATGTTCGGGTTGCTGTTCGGGCTGGGGCTGTACGCGCTCTACCTGGACGACCCTGACGGCTTCCGTGCCCGCTACGACGACCTGCTCAGCTCCACAGGCATGGCGGACGCGCCCACCCTCGCCGAACAGTTCGGTTTCGACATCCGCAAACCCGACTTCTGGCGCAACAGCCTCGAAGTGATTCGGCAGGATGTGGAGCGGTTCGAGGCGCTGGTGCAGGGTGCATAGCAAAACCCGCTTTCGTGGCTAAGGTATACTTCGGCTATGGCAGTGCGTGAGAAATACGCCCACCTGCCGCCGCTCAGGGCGGATGTACGCCAGCGTCTGGCGCGACTGCCTGAGGTGCTTGCACGCCATCCTATTCAGCTGGCGTATCTGTTTGGCTCCGCTCTGCAGAACACTGACAAAGCGAACGATGTAGACCTTGCGGTGTTGCCTGGCAGGGGCTACTCTTTCACCGCGCTTTACGCAGACCTGTCGTCGCTGCTGGGCACAGACCGCCTCGATATCGTGGAGCTTCCCGCGGCGCCGTACTGGCTGCAGGAAGCAATCCTACGCACGGGCAGGTGCATTTTCGCCCGCGAGCCGCGCGCCGCCGCGCAGTACGAGGCAGGAGTCTTGAACCTTTGCGTCGAAATGAGAACACAGCTGCGCCTATATGCGCTGGAAGCGTTGCGAAAACCCATGGCTGTTGACCGCGAGTTTCTTTTGCAGACGGCGCTGACCCTGCGGCGTGTTGCGGAGGAGCTGGACAAGTACGCGCATGTCTCAGGCGACGCGCTGGCGACCAACCTGAGCCTGCGCTGGACAGTGGGAGGCGGGCTGCTGGCGGGGATTTCGCTTATCCTGCAGGCGGCGCAGCATATCCTCACACGCCATTTCGGCGAGGTTCCAGAGACCTATGAGGACTCGCTGGCGGCGCTTCGGGAGCGCGCGGTGATTTCCGCCGCGCTCTACAGGCGGCTGCGGGGTATGGGGGGGTTCCGCAATGTGCTGGTGCATGAGTACCTTCAAGTAGACCTGAATCGCGTTGCCCAGTACACACGCCGCGCGCCCGCCCTCTTCCGCGACTTTGCGGAGGCACTGGTGGAGTGGGTGGAGAATAATCGTTCTTCTCCCGATTAGGCGTCTTTCTCCACCCCAAAACACCCTGCTTCACTCCTCTCTACGGACCGACACATCAGGCGACGGCGTCGGCTCGCGGTCGTCCGAAGGAGACTCTGTCACGGGCAGAAGCCACAGTGTGCTTTCGCCCTCCGCCTGCTGACTCCACCACTCCTGACGCTTCTGGATATGCCCTGCGAGGCGGCTCAGGCGCCTGGCAGCGCGCCACCGTCCGCGCCAGAGCAGCCATCGCCGCACATCAGCCAGCCATTCGGTGCAGTCCTCCAGAGCAATCCACCTGTCAAACCGTTCCGCCGAGTCGCCAATTAGCAGCAGTCCCTCCACAATTCGCTCGCGTTGGGCAGGGCGCGCCTCATACCAGAACTCAATCAGCCATTCGGGAACGCGACAGGTTACCACCGAAAAAGGCGGGCGATACACACCAGAATGGAACACAGCGGCGTAACACCATGCCGCCCTGAGATGCGCTTCCCAGAGCTGGAGCGCCATGTCCGCATCCTCAAAGCGCACCACATAGCTCAGGTCATTCAGGCGTTCAGAGAGAGACCGCCCCATTATCAGGTGCTTGCGTATGGCGGACTTTATCGCTTCAGCGCTGGAATCGTGTTCGAACAGGACAGAGACCTGAGAGTCCAGAAGAGATAGCTTGGTCTCGATTAGCGGTTCCTTCTCGAATAGCTGACTGAGTATTCTTTGCTCCACCTCGGCGAGTTCCGCTTCGTACTCATTCGCCTTCTGTGGCGCGTCCTCGGCAATCTCCGGGAACCAGCGCAGGAGATCGATGATGGACGGAATCGTCTGGTAGAGCGCTTCCCATCGTTCTTCAGCGCGATAGGTTTGCGCCATCTGCTCGTACAGTGCCAGCGTCTCCTGCGGGGTTGGGGCGTGCATATAAATATTGTACCGTCTCCTTTGAGCCTTTGGCTCCCCCTGCAGGCGCCGGGGGAGCCAAGTCAGAGTTTTGCCTGGGACAGGGGGCGTTTGCGTGTGGGCACGCGGTATGAACGCCGAGTCTACCCCTCCACCTGTGCAATCTCCACAGGCGCGCCGCCCCGCCGCGCCGACTCCCACGCCGCCTCCGTGAACGCAATCACGCGCAAGCCATCTTCAGGACGCGACTGCACCTCTTCGCGCCCCAATATCGCGTTCACAAAGTTAATCACAGGCTGGGAGCTGGGGGGCAGGTTCTCCACAGGGTAGCGATGCCCATGCGCATCACAGAGTTCCAGTCGGTCATGGCGAATCAGATAAGTGCCCTCCGAACCCACAACGGTAATCTCCTCGTGCCAGCCGACGGTCGTGCTGCCGACGATAGACAAATTGCCAATTGCGCCGTTGGCATACTGGAACGCCAGCGCGGAATCAATATCCACAGGGCGGTCATAGTAGTTGATGTATGCGCTGACGCGCACGGCGGGCGCCTCCATAATCCACATCAGGAAGTCCACCAGGTGGGAGCCTGTATCGTTCAGCTGACCACCGCCCGAAAGCGCCGGGTCCTGACGCCAAGAGCCAGCCGTTGCTCGCATCCAGTTCTGCAAGTTGATGGCTTGCACGAAGTAGGGTTGCCCTATCTCGCCACGCCGGATGCCCTCATACACATACCGATAGATGGGAATGTAGTGGCGCTGATAGGCGACCAGCCCGATTTTGCCCGTCTCGCGGAACCGGCGCACCAGCGTGCGGGCATGCTCCACGGTGCAGACCATCGGCTTCTCAATCATCACATGCAGTCCTTTATCCAGCGCATCCATCGCCTGCTGGAAGTGGAGCGTGTGCGGGGAGACAATCAGCACCCCGTCCAGCGACTCTTTCTCCAGCATTTCGCGGTGATCGCTGTAGAACGGCACGCTCTGCAGCTGGGGGAACCGCTCGAGGGTGCGCTGGCGCTGCTCTTCGCTCGGCTCGGTAATTGCCACTAACGCCGCTTCGGAAACTCCTTGAAGCACATTAATATGGTGGCGTGCCATGCCACCACTCCCAATCAAGCCCAATCGTACCTGACTCATCGGTTCGCCTCCTGCGTCAAAATGCTCTATCCCATTCGCAGGGGCGCTTCCGATTCCTGCAGGAAGTGCGCGCGGAGTGCGGAATAATTCCCTGCTGATGGATTGGGTGGCAGCAATTTTGCAGAGTGCATCGGGGGGCGTAGGAACCGAGGCGCTGACTCAGTTAATCCGCGCGGTTGCGGCGCAGACGGGCGCGTGGAACGCGCTGGTTGTCAAACGCCCCCAGGGGGCGCCCGTAACGCTAACGCATGCACCCTCCTCCCCACGCCCGGCTCCACTCCCGTCAGCGCTTCAGTATGACGCAACTGACTGGCAGCTAATTGACGGGCAGGCTTGGCGTGTTGTGGATTTGCCTGTCCCGGAACTGTATTATGTGCTTCAAGTCTCACCAGAGCGTCAGAGCGAAGCCGTCTGGGAGGTGGTCTGCCACCTGACGCGCTTGCTGGGTCAACATGAGCGATTCCACCGGGAAATTGGCAACCTGCGCCGGCTCTCGGAGCGCCGACTGGCGGCAGTGGCGAGCCTCTATGAGAACGCGCTCACGCTCGGCGAGGGGCAGCTGGAGTGGTTCCTGTGGAACGCCACCCGCCGCGCCGCGCAGGCGATGGAAGCCCAGGCATGCTCCCTGATGCTGTTAGACCCCGAGACGCAAACGCTCCGCATCGCCGCCCACTATGGCTTGCCCGACAATCTCGCCCAGGAAGTGTCTGTGCCTCTGGGCGAAGGGATTGCGGGCAAAGTGGCGCAAAGCGGCGAGCCTGTGCTGATTACAGACCCCAGTCGGGAACCCAGCCTGAAGGGGGTTCCCACACGCCCTGAAATCAGCGCCTCTATCTGCGTGCCCCTGCGCAATCGTGAAAATCAGGTCTTCGGCGTGATGACCCTGCGTCGCCTGCATCCCAATCCCCCGTTTGAAATCGAAGACCTGCGCATGTTTACTATCTTCGCGTATCAGGTCGCGCTGGCTATCGAAAACGCCCGCCTGTATGAGCAACTCCACCGCAACATCCAGCGGCTCACCACGCTGGTGAACCTCACTCAGGTCATCACCGCGGAGCTGAACCTGGATACACTTTTCGAGATTGTCGCCCGCCAGATTACGGAGGTGGTGGGCTTTTCGAGAATCGCGCTCTTTTTGCGCAAAGGGGACTCCCACACTTACGAGCCGCGCCTGCTGATTGGTTATCACACCGAGATGTTTCCGCGCCGCGGGTTCACCAGGGGGCACGGTGTGGTGGGCACAGTGGCGAAAAAGCGCGTCGCGCTGATTGTGCAGGATGCCCGCCAGGAAAACGCGCTCCTGCGCGGCTTCGGACGCGCCATCGGCGCAAACCGCTACTGCGTCCTCCCTATTATTGTGCATGGGAAGTGCATCGGCGTGCTGCTGGTGGATAACGAAGATAAAGGTCAGCCCTTCACCCCGGAGCAGGTGGAACTGCTGGAAGCGTTTGTCAATCAGGTCGGGATTGCGATAGAGAACGCGCGGCTCTACCGCGAGATGGAGAACCGCTATCGCGAGAACCAGAGCCTCGCCGCGTTTCGGAATAACATCCTGAGCAGCCTGGGGTCGGGCATGTTTACGCTCGATATCGAAGGGCGCATCTCCACATGGAACCGTAAAGCGGAGGAGATTACGGGGCTTCTCGCCCGAAACATTCAGAACACGCCCTACAGAAAAGCGCTGGAAGAGATGGGGATCGAATCGGAAAAGCGGACGCTGGTGGCAGAAGCGATTGAACAGGTGCTTCAAGGCGCAGGAGCGCGCTCGCTTTACAAGGTGCGGATGCACAACGCGCACGGACTGCGCATTCTGAATTTCACCATTACGCCGCTGGTGGTCGGCAAGCAGACGATTCAGGGCGCGGTGTGCGTGTTTGAAGACATCACCGACTATGTGCGCATGGAGGCGCGCCTGAGCGAGATGGAACGCCTCGCTACTGTCGGGCAGCTGACCGCCACGATTGCGCATGAGATTCGCAACCCCCTCACCGCGCTCAAGGGCGCCGTGGATTTGCTCGCACGCGAGACCCTGCCCGACCACCTCAGCATGTATGTGGAGGTGATTCAGGAAGAGGTGCAGCGCCTTGCCGTGCTGGCAGACGAGTTTCTGGAGTTCGCGCGCCCGTTTCGTATTGAGCGCCAGCATGCGGCACTACGCCCGATTGTGGAACGCTCCCTGCGCGCTTTCGCCCCTATGCAAAAAGAGGGCGCCTACCAGTTCATCTGCGAAGTACCTCCGGAGTTGACCCTCGATATTGACCCCGCACGCATCGAACAGGCGCTGCGGAACCTGATTCAGAACGCCATTCAGGCGATGCCCGACGGGGGCACTATCACCATTCGCACCGTCGAGACCGAGTACGAAGTGGGCATTCAGGTGAAAGATACGGGTCCTGGAATCCCACCCGAACAGAGAGAACGCATCTTCACACCCTTTTTTACCACCCGTACACGGGGAACCGGACTGGGGTTAAGCATCGTCCAAAAGATTGTGGAAGGACACCATGGGCGTGTAACGGTGGAGTGCCCCCCCGAAGGAGGCTCCATCTTCACCCTCTGGTTGCCGAAAATAGATATACTTGCTTCAGAGGAGTGAAAAGCACTTGCTACCGGACGGGCAGGTGAAGCGAAACGATGGCAAAAATTTTGATTGTGGACGACGAGCAGAATATTCGGCGTGTGCTGGCGCGCGCCTTCGAGAAAAACGGCTACGAAGTGAGCGTGGCGGAGAACGCCCATCAAGCGCTGCGCCTTGTGGATGAGTTTCAGCCTGACCTCGTGCTGAGCGATGTGGTGATGCCCGGTCCAACGGGGCTGGAACTGCTCAAAAAGCTGCGCGCCAAGTACCCCGATCTGCCAGTGGTGATGATGACCGCCTTCGGCACCATCCCGATGGCAGTGGAAGCAATCCGCAGCGGCGCGTTCGAATTCCTCACCAAGCCGCTGGATATGGACTCGCTCTTCAAGGTGGTGCGCCACGCGCTGGAGGAGTCCAGGAAACCCCAACCCCGCGCGAAGCCGAAGGCGTCTTCTGTCGCCAAAACCGTTTTTATCGGGCAAAGCCCTGCCGTCAAGGCGGTGCTGGAAATTGTGGAGCGCGTGGCGAAAACGCGCGCTACGGTGCTGATTACCGGCGAAAGCGGCACAGGCAAGGAGCTGATTGCCCGTATGCTCCACGAAAAGAGCGACCGCGCCAGCGGTCCGTTCGTGCCTGTTTCCTGCGCCGCCATCCCCGAAACGCTGATCGAGGTGGAACTGTTCGGGGCGGTCAAAGGCGCGTACACGGGCGCCGAAACCGACCGCATCGGCAAGTTTGAAGCGGCGAACGGCGGTACGCTCTTTCTGGACGAAATCGGCGAAGTGCCCCTCATGGTGCAGGCGAAACTGCTGCGCGTAATTCAGGAACGCGAAATCCAGCGTCTGGGCAGCAACGAGAGCATCCCGATCGATGTGCGCCTGATTACTGCCACCAACCGCGACCTGGAGCAGGAGGTCGCCGCACGCAACTTCCGTGAAGACCTCTACTACCGCCTCAATGTGGTGCATATCCACCTGCCCCCGTTGCGCGAGCGCCCCGAAGACATCCCCCTGCTGGCGGAATACTTCATGAAAAAGTATGCCGCCGAGAACGGGCGCGCCCTCGAACGGCTCAGCCCCGAAACGATCGCGCTCCTGCAGCGCCACTGCTGGAAAGGCAATGTGCGCGAGCTGGAGAACACAATTGAGGCTGCCGTCGCGCTCGCCCCGCCCGACGCCGCCACCCTGCTGCCCGAACACCTCCCGCCCCACTTCCACACCACAACCGGTAAATAAGGGCACCGAAACGGGTACAATTCGGGCGTGGACACACGCATCGCCCTGATAAGCGTCTCCGACAAAAGCGGATTGGAGCCTTTCGCTCGTGGACTGCACGCGCTTGGCTTTGAACTCCTCTCCACTGGCGGCACCGCACGCGCCCTGCGCGAGTGGGGGCTGCCCGTGCGCGAAGTCTCCGACTACACAGGCTTCCCTGAAATCTTAGAGGGGCGCGTCAAAACCCTGCACCCCCGTATCCACGCAGGCTTGCTGGCGAACCTGAGCCTCGAAGCCCACCGCCAGACGCTGGAGCAACTACAGATTAGCCCGATTGCGCTGGTGGTGGTGAATCTCTACCCGTTCGAGCAGGCATTACGCGCAGGCGCCAGCGAGGCGGAACTGATTGAGCAGATCGATATCGGCGGACCGACTCTGATTCGCGCCGCGGCGAAGAATTTTGAGCATGTGGCGGTGGTGGTGCGTCCCCGCGATTACGAATGGGTGCTACAGCGGCTCCAGTCTGGGGGGCTGAGCCGCGAAGAGCGCGCCCTGTTAGCCAGCCGCGCGTTCGCCCATGTCGCCGAATACGACGCACTGATTGCGAACTGGTTCCGCCAGTACGACCCCGAAGGCGACCTGCCCGAAACGCTGACCCTCACCTATCGGCGCCTGCAGACCCTGCGCTACGGGGAGAACCCCCACCAGCGCGCGGCGTTTTACACCGAACCCTTCGCGCCCCCCAGCACGATTGCGACCGCACGCCAGATTTGGGGCAAGGAGCTTTCCTACAACAACCTGCTGGACGCCGAAGCCGCGCTGGAGCTGGTGCGCGAGTTTGAAGAGCCTGCCTGCGCGATTATCAAGCACACGAACCCCTGCGGCGTCGCGATAGGCTCGCATATCACGGAAGCCTTCCTGCGTGCCCGCGAGGCAGACCCCGTTTCCGCCTACGGCGGAATCGTCGCCGCCAACCGCCCGATTGACCGCGAGGCTGCCGAAGCCATCACCACCCCTGGCAACTTCTTCGAGGTGGTGATTGCGCCCGCGTTTGATTCCGAAGCGGTGCAGCAGTTTCAGGAACGCAAAGGCTGGGGGCAGAGCGTGCGCCTGCTGGAAACCGGCGACCTGTTGCCGACTCAGGCGTTTCAGGGAACCTTTACCGTGCGCGGCTTAGCGGGGGGACTGCTCTACACCGAACGCGACGCAATTGACTGGAACCCCGACCAGCTGCAGGTGGTTACCGAGCGCATCCCCTCCGAAGAGGAGTGGGCGGATTTACACTTCGCGTGGCGCGTGGTCAAGCATGTGAAGTCCAACGCGATTGTGGTTGCCCACAAGAAGCAGGTGTGGGGCGTGGGCGCGGGGCAGATGAATCGCGTGGGCGCGGTGCGGATTGCGCTGGAGCAGGCGCACTCCCATGCGCAGGGCGCGGTGCTGGCATCCGACGCCTTCTTCCCCTTCCCCGACAGCGTGGAGCTGGCAGGGCGGGCGGGCATCCGCGCCATCATCCAGCCCGGCGGCTCCAAACGCGACCCCGAAGTAATCGCCGCCGCCAACGAGCTGGGAATTGCGATGGTGTTTACGGGGATTCGGCACTTCAGGCACTAACGATAAATCACCTTCGCCATCCGGCGTACTGCATCACGAAAATAGCGGCTCAAGTCTTCAGCAGTGCGCAAGTCTATTTTGCGCCCGCCGAAAATAGCGGATAGCTCACGCTCAAGCCGAGCCATCTGAAGTTCGTTGCCCCTTACGGCACTCTGACCTTCTTCACCTCCACCCCCGCATCCGTGAAGTTCAAATAATACAGGTTCCCGCGACCGTCCGTGACGCACGCCTCTGTCATCGGGGGACCCTGCACCCAGTCCTCATACACAATCTCTCCTTCGGGCGTCACCACCATCAAACGCTTGTACCCCTGACAGAAATGGGGCAAGCTCTCGGCGCGGTTCGGCTTACCATGCGCAACCTTTTCAAACGAGACAATCGCCAGACGGTCAGGGCGCACCAACACAGGCTCCCGCGTAATCAACGAGTTCTCGTTCGCACGCGGCGGCACCCGAAAACGCGCGATTTCGGTTCCATCAGCACGCACGAAAAGGTACGCCGACAGCCACGAATAATCGCGCGGATCGGCGTCCTCCAGCGGCTGGAACTTCACATAGACCACGCTCCCATCGTGGGAACGCACAACGCGCCCGGGAGGATTCTCCACCAGTTCCATCGTACCGCGCGGGGAGAGTTTAGCAAGCAGGATTCTTTCGTAGTCCTCGCCTTCGCGCAGGCGCAAGAGCATCGGCAGATAGACCGTGCCCTGCGCGTCTACTTCTACCTTGGTTCCGAACAGCTCAATATCATCGCGTTCTTCCAGCAGGGAATAGAGCTGCCTGCGGAATGTTTCGCTCAACGCCGCATCTATCGCGCCGTTGGGATTAACGACAGTGAATAGCCGTTCCACATTTGGAACTGGTTTCAGGCGCGACCCATCGCTGGCGCCTTCTGTTGCCTCCTCGCTCGGAGGCTCTGGAAGGGTGTAAAGCTCTTCCCTGTTCAGCCAGTAGCCCACATAGTACATACTTCCATCGCTGTGGAGGTAGAGCCGCGTCCACGAAGTCGTCTTCACAGTCGGTTGGGGCACAGCACGAGCCAGCTTTCCGTCCTGAGTAAAAACCTGAACCACAACTTTATCAGGGTACCCTGCTATGATGGCAAGGCAACCATCGGTTAGTACGCGAAAGCCAGTCGGCGCTATCGCAGTGCCGAATTCGCCCTCCCCCGGACCTGGCGTGTACTCAAGGTATATCTGGTTCTCCGCGTTGCCGTAAGGAATCACGAACAGCACATTGTGCTGGGACGGCTTCTGGAAGTCTGCGGGGGGTGTTTGGGGCGATTCAGCGCTGAATAGCCACCCTGCAAGGAGCGCAACACTCGCTGCCAGCACACCAACAAGCCACTTCAGCCTCAAGACTTGTCTATTCATCAGACACGCCTCGCCCTGTTCCGCTATGGTTCAGCCTTACCATGTATACCCTATCTTACCGTCAGGTTTACGAAAAATCCGAATCGCATCCAGTCGTCGCATCTGCCCAGAAGCCGTGTCGAACTGAGCCACTCGAACCCCGTTGCGTATGAAGATTTCGTCGAGCAGGGCGCGGATTTCTGGCTCGGAACGCTGCTGGTACACACTGAGCTGAAGCACACATATCACCAGCGCCTGAACGACCAGAGCGCATCGGTGGCGTCCCTGCGCGCTGGTGGCGACACAAACATGCAGCTCCACATACGGCTCAGGCAATCCGCCACGGTAAGCCTTTTCCCACAGCAACTCGCTCTCTTCAAAAGAACATGCCACCAGTTGCGTGTCTCCCTGCGCACGCTTGTAGAAAAATGAGTAGCAGTACTGTACCGGCACCATCGGCGTGGGCGCTTTCAGCTTTGGACGGTACGGTACAGGATTCCCTGAAACTTGCTTGAGCATAGGAAAGCGGCGATGAAGGGCTTCCAGCACTGCCTGAAGCTGTTGCTCGGAGACGCGCTCTCGCTCTTCAACACAGGTGAAGGCATGAAGCGTCTGAGAGTCCCCCTTATGAATTGCCTCCATAACGCGCTGAGCGACCACCTCAGGGGGCGGCGGCTGCCTGATCCACCACGCCAGCCCTAACGCCAACAATCCCACTAAAGCTGCCACGCCTGCCCACCGCTTCCTGTGCATCCTCTAATCCCCTATCAGCTCTGAGTAAAGATTGGCACGGTAATCCACGAACGGCGGTATAACCTTCCGCGACAGGTGCCCATCCAGATGCACAAACAGGTGCAACAGGCGATGATGCGGCATGCGGTCTGTATGCGGATTGTGATGTTCGTCGTAGAGCAGTTCAAAGTTCGGACCTAACACACGAAACAGTGCGTCTTCGCGTTGTATATAGCGATACTCCGCCTCATCTACGATGTTATCGCGCAATGAATAGCCGAAATAGTATTGGGCACAGTTGTCCGAGGGACATATCGTAAGTCTTCCAGACCTGTCGAAACACGGAAAATAACACTCATATTGCAGCCCGTGCTCACGCAGGATAAGGATTTCAGGCGGAACCTTGTGCGTTGGGCAATGGAACCCCCCTGGAAAGCGCCGAGTGTAGGAGGCTTGGAACCAGTCCCTTGAATCGGAAGTGGCAGGAAGCCCTGCTTCCATAGGGTTAGAGGCAGCAGGGGGATCTATGCCGCGGTAGTCCTGCCGATAGTTCTCAAGGGCAACCCATATCTGGCGCATTTTGCTGGCGCAAGTCGCCTGTAACGCTCTATCACGCGCCGGCTGGATCACCGCCCATACAATCCCAGCAAGAAGAGCCAGAATGGCGATGACAATTAACACCTCAAGAAGTGTTATGCCTCTAAGGCGTACGCTTCTCACAATCACAACCCCCTGATTGAGAAAGTGATGGTCGCATATGGAACGCCTCCACTCTACTTAGAGGCAGGAGCGGGAACCATCCACACCTCTACGCCCGTTGCGGTGAACTTGAGGAAGTAAAGATTGCCCACGCTATCGATATCCCACAACTGTCGTGGGTGACAGTGGTAAGTGGGGATAGCGATTTCGGCAACAATCCCTTCGAACCGACCATCCGGGAGGAAACGGGCGACGACATAGCCGTCCAGCAGTTCCAGCTCACCAGACTGGTTCAGGCGAAGCGGGCGCAGGGCACGCTCGGTTTTCGCGCCTGGGAGATACAACCGCCCCCTCTCATCCATCCGTGCGCCCGGCTCTATTAGCAGAACGCCTGCCTTGCCAATCTGGAGGGTGTACGAAGCCAGCCGAGTGCCTCCTAATGACACACGCTGAGCCTGCATTTCGGCTGGATAGACAGGCGCTCTGTCGCGTTTGTATTCATCACCTGTCTCATCCGCTATCTTGTAAGACGCTTGTGTCTGAGGGCTGAGCGTGCGTCGAATCCACTCCTGTTGCGCTTCAAGGCTTCGTAAGCTGGGGTCTTCAAGGATGCTTCCTCTTTTGGAGGCGGCAATTGCCGGATACAACCCTTCCCAGCTTCCATCTGCCTTGAGAATCAGCAAACCCGTCTGCTGATCGAGGCGTGCCTCCCCGTCTGCTGAAAACGATACAGGAGCCGAAACAAGAAGCCCCAAACGGTTCTGGGTCAGGAAAGCAATCATCGGGGAGCAATCTGCGCCCCGATTTTGCTCTGTACGAAATCGTTCCAGAGCGCGATTGAAGCCCTCGGTGCGGGTTTCATCTATACTTCCATCAGGATTGATGACCCAGATTTGGCGGGGAAAGCCCACCTTGTCGCGACGCGAAATGGGCTGGAACTCCCCTACAGCCACAATTGAGCCGTCGTCAGCAACCCCCACAATCCCGACAGGAACAGGAGAAGTGAACCGGGCAATCGGCTTTCCCGTCCGGTCAAGGATGTGGATTCTACCTTCTCCATCGCGCAGGTAAAAGCGCGTTCCGCTGGGGTCCACCGCAAACCACCCCACGCCCGCGCCTTCATGCAGGTTCATTGCGATGCAGTCGTTGCATTCGCCATACGGCAGCCCAAAGAGGCGCTCGGCTTGCTGTGCGTACAATCCGCACACGCCTACTATCAGGAAAATCAGCAGCCCTCTCATGGGTCTTACCTCCTCTGTTCCGTTCGCAGTCTATACGCCTGGGATGTTCGCGGGTCAGACAAATCACGCATCACGCCCCCCTGACCGAACGGCATGCACTCACACTTGCAGGGACGCGGTGCGCTCGTACCGCAAACAACACATCAGGCATAATGCCCCCCTTCGCAGAGGTTATTCACCTCGTCTCCTGAAATTCCTGCAAAATATGACGAATTTCGCGACAGTTCGTTTCTCGCACGAACGCATTTTCCAAAACCTATGTTACCCGCACCCGCCGAATCAGTTTGGAAAGCAATCCAGGGGCAAAGCGCTTGAGCCACAGTGCGATTCCTTCGGGTCCGGCAATCGCGACCTCTTCCTTGCGCTTGTGAACCGCCTTCAGGATTCGCTCGGCGCACCGATTGGGGTCCATTCCCTTCGCGATAGAGGGGTCTATCTGCCCATGCTCGCTGCCGTCGCCGCGCAGAGCGTGCTGGGAGACCTCCGTGCGCACCCAGCCCGGACAGATGAGCGTGACGAAAATCCCCTGGTCTGCCACTTCGGCACGCAGGGCGTCAAAGTAGCCGTGCAGGGCGTGTTTGGAGGCGCAATACGCCGAGCGCAACGGCGTGCTGAACTTGCCCAGCAGGCTGCTGATGACCACAATATGCCCCTGCCCCCGCTGGAGCATATACGGCAACACATGCCTGGTGAGCGAGATGACGCTGAAGTAGTTCAGCTCCATAATGCGGCGATCCACGCTGAAGTCGGTCTCCATCACCTTGGAGCGCTGGGAGACGCCTGCATTATTCACCAAAATATCAATCTGCCCGAAATGCTCAATCACCGCGCCCACCATCGTCGGGTGCAGGTCTAACCGAGTCACATCGAAGGGCAGGAGCAGGATTTTGCCCGGTCCCTGACAGGCGTTTTTGACCTGTTCCAGGCGGTCGGCGCGGCGGGCGGTCAGCACGAGGTGGGCGCCCTCGCGGCTGAAAGCATACGCCAGCGCCTCGCCAATCCCCGACGAGGCGCCCGTAATCCAGACCACCTTCTCTTTGAAACGCATGGCTCAGATAATCTGTCGCGCCAGCGCGGTTTCGGGCAGTTGTTCGCCGAGGCGCGCCGCAATCTCTTCGGGGTTTTGCGCCACGCGATACATCTCCTCGCGCGAGATAATCTTGTGCTGATACAAAAACAGTAGGTGGTTGTCCAGCGAAATCATGCCCAGCTGCTGCCCTGTCTGGATGGCAGACTCGATGCTATGAATCTTGCGGTCGCGAATCATGTGTCCAATCGCGGGCGTTACAATCATAATCTCAAACGCGGCGACGCGCCCTGGGCGATCCGCACGCGGCAGCAGCAACTGGGAAATCACCGCCACGAGGTTCGTGCTGAGCTGGACGCGAATCTGCTCCTGCTGGTCGGTGGGGAACACATCGACGATACGCTCCACCGTTCGCGCGGCGCCCGTGGTGTGAACTGTTGAGAAGACCAGGTGCCCCGTTTCGGCGGCTGTGATGGCTGCCTGAATGGTCTTCAGGTCGCGCATCTCGCCCACCAGAATCACATCGGGGTCCATGCGCAGGGCGCGCACCACGCCCTCTTCGAAACTGGGCACATCGACGCCCACCTCACGCTGGCTGACCACCGATTTTTTCGGCTCATGGTAATACTCAATCGGGTCTTCGATGGTCACGATGTGCGTCTCGCGATGGGTGTTGATGTAGTCCAGCATCGTTGCGAGGGTGGTCGTTTTTCCAGAGCCAGTGGGACCCGTGACCAGAATCAGCCCGCGCGGTAGATGGAGCAGGCGTTTGATATGGTCTGGCAACCCAATCTCTTCAAAGGAGCGCAATCGGTAGGGGATGAGACGGAAGTTGATGGCGATGCTTCCTTTCTCGTAGTAAGCGGCGACGCGGAATCGGGCTTTTGGGTGAGCGTAGGCGAAGTCGGCGGTACGCACACGCTCCAGTTCATGGATGGCACGGGGCGGAGCCACTTCACGGAACAGGCGCTCGGTATCAGCAGGGCTGAGCTCACCAAACTCTTCGAGTCGTACCAGTCGCCCGTGCAGGCGCAGGGTGGGGGGTTCGTTGGGCACAATATGAATGTCCGACGCATCCCGCTCATAGCAGATGTTCAAAAGCTCGTCGGCACTTGCCAGTTTCAGCATCTTCAAGCCTCCTCAGGGGGATAGATTCGAAGGCGCACGCGGGATTCCTGCCAGAAACCCCGCCGTGCCGTGTGCCGTTGGGGTTGCGAACCCCTCGGTATCTTTTTGGAGGTCAGAGGCTGCCTCGCGATTCGTCGGTTGCCCGACGCTGCCACTCAGCCACACCCCGTCCCTCCAGCTCATAGAGTCGACGGTTCGATCCACCGCGGGCATCACGCGCACGGCAGGAATCTTATTATACCCCATCGGGTACAACAATTGTATGCGAAGCCGATACGGTTTCTGGACAGTGCTGATAGGGGTTTTGCTGTGGGGCACCACTGCACTGGCGCAGACCCCGCTGGACGACTACTTTCAACGCCCTGAACCCGCTTACCGCTGGGAAAAGCGCGACGCCAAACGCGTCGGCAACACCACTGTTTATACCCTCTTCATGATCTCGCAAACATGGCAGGGTATCGAGTGGGATCACTCGGTACAGATTTTCTACCCCGACAACCCGCGTTTTCCCCACTTCGCGGCGCTTTTGAACACGGGAGGCAACCCCAGCGCGGGCAACGAGGCGCTGGGCGCGCTGCTCGCAACCCAGACCGGGGTTCCCTTCGTCATCCTCTATAACATTCCCAAACAGCCCCTTTTCGGCGGCTTGACAGAAGACGCCCTGATTGTCTACACATGGCAGAAGTTCCTGCAGACGAACGACCCCACCTGGCCGCTCCATTTCCCGATGGCGAAGGCGGTGCTGAAGTGTATGGACACCGTGCAGGCGTTTCTGCGTCAGGAAGGGAAAAAGGTTCCCCAGCAGTTCATGGTGACGGGCGCCTCCAAGCGCGGCTGGACCGCATGGCTGGTCGGCGCGAGCCGCGATAAGCGTGTGGCAGGAATCGCCCCCATGGTGATCGATGTGCTGAACTTGCCCGCGCAGGTGCCCCACCATCTGGAGTTTTACAAAGGCGTGCCCAGCGAAGAGATTGGCGACTATGTGGCGGGGGGCATGCTGCAGCAGTTGAACACCCCCGCAGGACGCAAACTGGTGGAACTGGAAGACCCTTACAGCTATCGCGAGCGCTACACCATGCCCAAACTCATCATCAACGGCACGAACGACCGCTACTGGGCACAGGACGCGCTGAACCTCTACTGGGATGGCTTGCCCGAACCCAAATGGGTGCTTTATGTGCCCAACAGTGGACACGGGCTGGAAGACCGCCCGCGCGTGTACGCCACCATGTCCGCTTTTATTCGGACGCTGGCGCAGGGCAAGCGCCTCCCCACCATGCGCTGGGAACTGAAAGAAACCCCTGAGGGGCTGGAAATCACCGCCTTCAGCACTCCGCCTGCAAAAGAGGCGCGACTCTGGTTCACCACCAGCCTGAATCATGACTTCCGCGACTCGAAATGGACATGGCGCCCGATGGAGCGCACGCCCGACGGCTGGCGGGGTTTTCTGGCGCGCCCACGGCAGGGACACGCCGTCGGCTACGCAGAGCTCGTGTTCGAACAGGGCGGGCAAACCTACACCCTCACCACCCAGCTGCGCATTATTGGCGCGCAACCGTAAAAAAGTCTGCCTCTGTGCGAGGGGAGGCGCCTCCTCTCGCACACCTTTATCCCAGCAGGAGTGTAATGCCCAGCCAGCGTTCCAGCAACAGAAACAGCAAAGTCGCCCCCCAGGCGCCCGCCAGAATCTGAATCAGTCCACTGTTCCACAGGCGCATAATCGGCGAGGGCGTCATGCCGCTATAGGGGCGCGCCTTTTGGAGAAGCATCTCCGCCGAGCGAATCGCGCCCAGAATCTGCTTGTCGGTAGGGGGCTTGGTGGTCGCCGCCCACTGCAGAAACGCGCCAAAAGTGCGCCAGAACATCAGCGTGAACAGCAGCGCCATCAGCAGCGCCAGATCGCGCGCTTCCGAATCGGGGGGTGAACCCCATGTGAAGACCTTGCTCAACCCCAGAAACAACACCACGCCTGCGACCAGGTTCGTGCCACAGCGGGGATGCACGCGCGGCATACGGCGTACCACCTCCAGCACCAGCGGCTCGCCCCGCTCAATCGCATGCACCACCATATGCTCTGCCGCGTGCGTGCCCGCGATTGGCAACGCCCGCATCAGGAGCAGGAACACCACGAAAATAGAACCCCGCAGCACCAGCCCCAGCACATCGGAAGTCAGAGTCCACACGCCTGCGAAGGGCGAATTGTAGTAGCTATACAGGGGGATACCGTACCGCGCCTGCGCCAGTTGCGCGCCGCCAATCACAATCCATGTCGCGGTGGCGTAGAGCAGGAACAGTAACGCGCCCGTGAGCGCCAGCCCCAGATTGCTGGAACCTGCGGAGACAACCCCGTTCGTGAGGTACACGCCCAGCGGGGTCGCCATCCCTCCAATCATGCCCACCTGCGGCATGCTGACGGGGCGCGCCATCAGCCCTGCTGCGCTGACCACCCCTACATAGCGTCCCCACTCGTCCACGCCAATTGCGGGTAAATCGGTCTCCAGCAGGTGCGGCAGCGCCTCTTCCACGCTTGCGTCAATCGGCACGCGCACAAAAGCGTCAGACGCCCATTCCCCCAGCGGGTCGCTCCACTGCGCCCCTGCCTGCAACGCCTCGCGTAAACCCGCTTCGGTGAGAATCCCAATCGGGACACCCTCCTGCAGGACAGGCAGCACCCCAATCCCGCTCTGCGCCAGCAGCTCCGCGCCGCGCAACAGGCTGTCATCGGGATAGGCAGGTGTTACGCGATGCAGTTTCTCTGCCACATAGAACTTGGCGATGCTCTCACTCCCCCAGTTCCTTATCATAGCTCAGATAGCGGTCATACTCCAGCAGTTCGTAGAGTTCCGCACGGGTCTGCATCTGGTCTAACAGGGGCGTTTGGGTGCCGCACTGTTTGAGCGTCTCCAGCGTGCGCTCGGCGGCTTTCATCATGACCCGAAGACAGGTCATGGGGAAAATCACCATCTTGTAGCCGAGCTGTGCGAACTCGTTCACGGTGAGATAAGGCGTCTTGCCGAACTCGGTCATGTTCGCCATCAGAGGGGCGGGGATGGCGCGTGCGAACGCTTCAAACTCGTCGGGGGTCTGGAGCGCTTCGGGGAAGATGGCGTCCGCGCCCGCTTCCAGATAGGCTTTTGCGCGGTCTATCGCCGCCTGCAGCCCCTCCACAGCACGCGCGTCGGTCCGGGCAATAATCACAAAGTTGGGGTTCTCCCGTGCGTTCACCGCCGCCCGAATCTTGGCGACCATCGCCTCTTTGGGGATGACCTCTTTCCCCTCCAGATGACCACATCGCTTGGGGCTGACCTGATCCTCCAGATGAATGCCTGCCAGCCCGGCGCGCTCCAGCGTGCGTACCGCATAGGCGACCTGAAGCGCCTCGCCGTAGCCCGTGTCGGCGTCGGCGACAGCAGGGATGCTCACCGCGCGTGTGATATAGCCACACACCTGCGCCATCTCAGGCAGGCTGATAAACGCATGGTCAGGCAGCCCCATTAGGGTATTGGTCACGCCCGCGCCTGAAATGTAGAGCGCCTCAAAGCCTTCAAACTGCACCAGCCGCGCCAGCAGGGCATTAAACACCCCCGGCATCACCACGATATTGCGCACCTCCCACAGGCGTCGCAAGCGGGCGCCCGGGTCGTTCAACGCCTCCTGCCCCAGCAGCGGAAAGTTCATTGGCCTCGCTTACCCAGCATCAGAATCTCGTCGCGCGTGAGGGTAACGACCTTGCGAAGCATCCGCACGGAGGGGTCGCTCGTGTCCAGATAGCGGGCGTCGGTCATCCCGTAGCCGTCGCTCCCGATGCGATCCTGAATATGCGGAGAGGCATAACGCGGGTCAAAGATGAACTCCACCTCATACTCAGGCGCTTTGAACGAATACATCTTCGGGTCTTTGCTCATGTCGATCTCGCGGCGGAAGCGTGTCTCACGCACCGCGATCGAGTCCTGCATATAGGTCAGGGTTGGATCTACCTCAAAAGTGAAGGTCTTGAGCGCTTTGGGGGTGTAGTCCAGTTTCCTGCCCTTGTCGCGCAGGATGACCGTCACGCGCGCCCCGATGGTGGGGATGTTCAGCGTGCCCTCCACCAGAATCACGCGCGGGCGCACCACCTTGACCGTCGCGTCAAACTTCATATCCAGCGGCGGCTGGGTGGTCGGCTCAGGACCGTAGCGCCGGAAGATATCGAGCATCGTGTCGTGGAAGTTGTTTTGACGCACATCGTAGAGATTGCGCGACTCCCAGTCCTGATTGCGGGTTTTCTCCGCATCCGCCAGCAGCCTGCCCCAGGTCTGCACGGCATCGTTGAACATCCCCGCTTTGAATTGCGCATGCGCCAGGATGTGGCGTCGGGCAGGAATCATGTCGGGGAATTCATCCGCCTTTTTGAGCCAGTAGACCGCGCTCACAGGGTCCTGGATTTTGTGATAATACATCCAGCCCATCTCGAAGTAGAGGTCCCACACATTCGGGTTGTTCTCGATGCCCTCCTCGAGAAACTTGAGCGCAAGGGGGATATAGCGTCGGTCGGAGCGCTGGGCTTCGTCGGTGAAGTTATAGCCCATATGCCACGCGCCGGTGGCGTACACATCCAGATTGTGGGGGTCTAACCATGTCACCAGTCGGAGTACGGGCAGTACCGCATCGTAGTTGCCAGAGTGGAAGAAGCCGTCGGCGCGCACCCAGAGGATGCCCGCCATAAACTCGCGGAACCCCGCGATTGCCACCAGCAGCTGCTCCGGCGATAGCCCGACGGGCGTGGTCTGTTTCGGCGCGTAATTCTTTGCCCACAGGGGATGAATCCGCCACTGCAGCCCCGCCTGAATCAGAAAAATCACCAGCAAAGCCAGCCAGAGTCCAGAACTTTTGCGTCGCATAGGGCATGCCTCCTACATCTCGCGCTGATTGAAAACCAGTACGCTGGCGACCAGCAGCAGCACGATATACACAATCGCATACAGCACCGTTTGAACCAGATAAGCAAACTCATCGGTCAGCACCTGTTCGGGATTGATAATGGGGTTCTGGATGTTGAAGTTCGCGAAGTTAGGCAGGATGACCGTGAGAATCTGGATGGGGATTCGGGTTAGAGGCGTTACTTCGGGATTGCGCTGGATGGTCTCCAGAAACGAGCTCATCAGGTTGCCCATCAGGAACACGCCGCCCGACAGGAAGTAGTTCACCAGCGGCGAGACGAAGGTGGAGAAGAAGAGCGTTACCGCCGCCAGCAGAGAGCTCTGGAAGAAGAACATAATCAGCCCTTGCGCGATTTTGGGGTCAAACTCGCCGAGCGAGATGCGGGACACAATCATGAACACCATGCCCATCATCACATAGACGAAGGCGAGCGTGCTCACCGCGCCCAGATACTTGCCCACCACGAAATTCCAGCGCTGAACGGGTTTGGAGAGTATCGTGTAGATGGTACGCCGCTCAATCTCGGTGGGAATCAGCCCCGTACACATAATAATCGCAATAAAAGTGCCTGCGAGTTGGATAATCCCGAAGCCGAAGCTCAGAATCAGCGTGCGCTGTCCGCGCCCTGCGAACGGCTCAAACGCGGGGCTGATGAGAATAATCACCAGCGCCGCCAGCAGAATCACCATCAAAATTCGCTTGCGGATGGCTTCACCAAAAGTCGCGCCTGCGATTGCCAGCGTTGCGTTCATCGTCGCCCTCCCTGAATGGTCTCTACGAAGAGGTCTTCCAGCGTGCGGCGGTACGGCTTCACGCTGATAATGTGCCCGCCGTGCGCCCGCACAAGGTCAATCACGCGGTCGATACTGCCGTCGTCGGGTTGCTCCACGATCAGGCGCCCGTCATGCAGGCTGGGGCGCCCGCCCAGCTGGCGAATCGGTTCCAGCACGGTTTCGGGAACCTTCTCGGCAATCATCTCCACATGCCCGCCCGACAGCAGGTCTTCCAGCTTGCCCATGCGCACCAGTTCGCCCCTGTTGAGAATTGCCACGCGGTCGCACACAATCTCTACATCCGAGAGCTGGTGCGAGCTGATAAAGAGCGTCTTGCCCTGCGCGCGCAGCTCCAGAATCAGGTCGCGGATATCGATGTGCGCAATCGGGTCCAGCCCCGCGGTTGGCTCGTCCAGAATCAGCAGTTCGGGGTCGTTGATTAAGCACTGCGCCAAGCCGATTCGCTGGAGCATGCCCTTGGAGTAGGTGCGCAACGGCTGGTTCGCCGCGCGGGAAAGTCCTACCCGATCCAGCAGCGCGTCCACGCGCTTGGAGCGCTCAGGCTCCGGAATTCCGAACAGGCGCGCGTAGAAGTGCAAAATCTCGCGCCCTGTCATATAGTCATAAAAGTAGGGGTTTTCGGGCAGGTAGCTGATTTTATAGTGGTTCTGGGGGTCGCCCGCGGGGCGTCCCAGCACATACGCCTCGCCGCTGGTGGGGTAAATAATGCCCAGCAGCACCTTGATGGTGGTCGTCTTCCCTGCGCCGTTCGGTCCCAGAAAGCCGAAAATCTCGCCTCGATGGACCTCTAAGTTCAGATTCTTCACGGCATCCACAGGCTGCTGGCTCCACAGCCCCGAATACCGTTTGGTCAGATTGTTTATTTTGATCGCGTACTCGCTCATCAAAAGACCTCCTCGTTATGAATGCGAAAAACGCTCGGCGGAGATTATACCCTATCGGCGCATCGGGGGCGTCTGTCGCTTAGGGCAGATATGCATCGTTGTGACTCTCGGTCATCGCGGCAAGGGCATAATTGCACAGGTACAAAAGGTCCGTTGGAGCGCGCAAGTTGTAGCCGAGGCGAGCCGGCTTTGTTTTACAGGAACGGCTTCAGTCATCTGGCGTAAGCATTAGTGCAACTTGCCCGCTCGTTTTCATGAAGAGCCCCTATAAACGGACCGCTCTGGCAAGCTGCCCAATAGAAGAGCTACTTTTTCATCCCAGGAGACGAGGGATTTGGAGATATTCGCGCTTCAGGAGTCGCCGAGTCAGAAGCCCACGAACACCCCCAGTTCATCGCGGCTCCCCACCCATTTGGCACAAAAGTTGCTGTAGTTCCCATGTGGCAGTGATGACATGAAGGGAGAGCCTTTTCAGCCTTAGAATAGAGCGGAGTGGAACGGATGCAAACGGAAAGGAGTTAGAGAAAACTGCCTTTATGGGAAAGGGAGTCGGCGGGGACAGGGCATGATCGCGCTGTCCCCGCTTCGTTTTCTAAGCCGCAGGCTGCTGGATTCCCCCGGGATGAGGCAGCTGCGCCAGCACCTCTTCGAGGCTGGTAATCCCTGCCAGCACTTTCTGGCGGGCGTCTTCTTCCATCGGGAAGAGGGTCTCGGCGCAGGCGGTGCGAAGCCGCTCGCTATCCGCGTGCTGGGCGATTAATCGGCGAGCCTCATCGTTCACCACGAAGAGTTCATAAAGCCCCACACGCCCCCGATAGCCAATCTGATTGCACTCCGGGCACCCTCTGGGTTCCCACACCTGAAGCCGCTGATGGCCCCAGCGTGAGCAGAAAGCGCCTGTTTCCACCGTAGCGCTCTGTTTGCAATGAGGGCAGAGTCGGCGCACCAGTCGCTGTGCCAGCACGCCCGTCAGCGCGGAGTTAATCAGAAATGGTGGAATGCCCATATCCATCAGGCGGGCGGGCGCGCTGGTGGCGTCGTTGGTGTGCAGGGTTGCCAGCACCAGATGCCCCGTCATCGCCGCGCGGCAGGCAATCTCGGCGGTTTCCGTGTCGCGAATCTCGCCCACCAGCACCACATCGGGGTCCTGACGCAGAATCGCCCGCAGCTGATTGGCGAAGGTCAGCCCGGCTCGCTCGTTGACCTGCGACTGCCCGACGCCTTCCAGCGTGTATTCCACAGGGTCTTCACAGGTCAAGATGTTTCGCCTATCGGAACGCAGGTGTTGCAACAGCGCATAGAGTGTCGTGCTTTTGCCTGCGCCTGTGGGACCCGTTACTAAAATCATCCCCCACGGGCGCGCGGCGAGCGCTGTCAGGTTCTGTTGCACTTCGGCGGGCATGCCGAGCTGCTCCAGCGTCATCAACGATTTGGCGCGATCCAGCAGGCGCACCACAATTCGCTCGCCAAACACGGTGGGAAGTGAGGAAACGCGCGCATCAATTTTGCTCTCGCCAAAGCGCACGGTGAAGCGTCCATCCTGCGGGCGTCGACGGTCAGCAATATCCATCTCGCCCATCAGCTTCACACGCGCCAGCACCGACGCCTGTAAACTGCGCGGAATCGTGCGCACAGGATACAGCACGCCATCAATCCGATACCGCACCTGCAGGCGGTTCTCCATCGGCTCAAAATGGACATCGCTGGCGCCCTTCTCCACCGCCTCAAACAGAATCGTGTTCACCAGACGAATAATGGGCGGCTGGTGAATCGTCTCCTGAATCTGGGAGAGGTCCTCTATGTCCGCCTCCCAGAGTTCCTCCGTTGCGGTCTCGGTATGGAAAATTTCTTCCTGAACGCCGTAAATCTGGGCGATTGCGTGCAAAATGCGCTCTGGAGGGGCATAGTGAATCTCCAGATTCATGCCTGTGGTCTGGCGCAGCAGGTCTATCGCCTCAATGTTGTTGGGGTCCGCCATCGCGATGACCAGTGTGTTGCCCTGTTTGCGCACGGGAACAACGAAGTGGCGCGAGGCGAGCTCCACGCCAATCAGGTGGCGGAGCGCGCGCGCCTGCTCTATTGTTGCGTCGTCCAGCGGCTCATAGGGCGCATCATACTGCGCCGCCTGCGCTTTATAATAATCCTCGCGGGTCAGGTAGCCCAGCTCGATCAGTGTCTCGCCCAGTCGCTTGCCTGTGGTGCGCTGAATCTCCAGCGCTTCCTGCAGCTGCTGGGGGGTAATCAACCCCATCTGTACCAGCCATTCGCCCAATCGCTTCGTGCCGTACATAGTCCCTCCTGGCAGGAATTATCGGCATGGATGGCGAATCTAATCAGTGGCTTGGGATGCGCTTGAAAACACAATTCGCTATAGAGGAGGTCATGAATGTATCAGCCGAACCGATTATTGACTGCGCCGATTCATAAGTGTCTTGTAGAAGTGTTAAAAGTGGAAGAAGATATGGAGTTGCTCTTACGCCCAGCGCGTCGCTTTCTGTTTCACAACCTGTATCGTCCGAGTATGTTCGTGCCAGAGTTTAACAAGCCGTGTTTCGGGGTGCTGAGCCTGCGAAGCGACATGGAGAAGCGCCCGCTGATGGTGATTGAAACCGAGCCGCAGCTCAGTGAAGCCCTGCGCCAGTGCTATCGCGAGTGCGAAATCCTCTGGCTGGAGGTGTTTGAAGGACCCGCTGGCATCCACATGCAGGGTGAAAACATGGGCATTCGGCTGGAGCTCAGCACGCCGATTGCTTATCTGAATGTTGCCATCCGGGCACCCCTGGCATGGGTTGCCGAGCGACGCCAGCGCAACTATATCGCGCAGGGGCGCCTGATCCAGAGCTTTCATGAACGCTTGCTCCGCGAAGCGCTGGACCTGCTCGCCGAGCGCTACCCCATCGAGTGCCACCATCAGGTTCCGTTCGGCTTTGTTACGGGCTACCGCGCCAACATGCTACCCCAGATTGCCCGTTCCGCCGTGGATGCGGTGCTGCTCTTCCGGTATGAGTTCAACAGCGACGGCGTGGTGCTGCTGCCGATTAACCTGAACCTGCATAATGCCCATGTCGCCAACGAGCAGACCGCCGAGAAAGATCGGCTGATTACCCAGTTCGCTCAGGAGATTGGCATGCCACTGTTGACCATCCGCGCCGCCGAACAGCCCGATGCCTACATCTTCACCGCGACGGCGCTGGATATCAAACCTATCACCGTGATCGGGCGCGCCCCTGCCGACTGGGCGAACGCAATTGCGCCCTTTGTAGAGGCAGTAATTGAAGCGCTGAATCAACCGGGCTTTGGGGTATAATCCTTATCGGAGGTCAACAATGAGCAAGATTGGGTTGATTCTGGCTCTGGCAGCACTGATTGGCGCGGGCGCCGCCGCAATTCTGGTGGGCGCGAGCTCTTCTTCCAGCGCTTCTGCGGCGGTGGTCAAAAGTTCTGGTAAATCGTGCTGCGACGGGCACTGAGGTCGCTGGGGGGGTGAGCGGCGCTTACCCCCTTGCTTGCTTGAAATATGGCTCTGACGAAAGCCATCGTGCCGATGGCGGGGTTAGGCACGCGCCTGTACCCTGTGAGTGTGGTGTTGCCAAAGGGGTTGATGCCGTTCGTGCTGGCGGACGGCAGGCTCGTCACGGGGCTTCAACTGATTGCCGAGTCGTTGCTCAACGCAGGCATCGAGCAAATCGGGGTGGTGGTCTCGCCCGAAACACAGCCGCTTTATGAACAGTTTTTAGAGGGTGGGGGCGCTTTATACGCAGCCGCACGCGAACGACGCCCCGCTATGCAGCAAGCGTTTGAGGCGGTTCGGCGCGTTGCAGAGCGCATCACCCTGATTCCGCAGGCGGAGCTGCACGGCTTGGGACACGCCATCTGGTGCGCCCGCGAGTTTGCAGGGGGTGAGCCTGTGCTGGTGGCGCTGGGCGACCATATCCCACTCCAAAACGGCGAAGCGTTGCCTGCGGCACAGCTCATTGAAGCGTACACCCAGCTGCAGTGCCCTCTCTATGCTGTCCATACCGTTCCCCTGCCCAAGGTTTCCCTGTACGGCATTCTTAAGGGACGCCCCACGGAACACCCACGCCTGTACGCGCTGGAAACCGTAGTGGAAAAGCCCTCTCCGGAAGTCGCTCAGCAGTCGCTTCACACGCCCGGTCTGCCTGCTGACCAGTTTTTTGCCCACTATGGTCTCTATGCGTTTCCGAGTCTGTTCTGGGAAGTTCAAGCACAGCTCGCGGAAGAGTACCGCCAGTGGGGACGCGAATGGTACCTCGTGGATGCCCAGCAGCGGTTGACGACCCAGACGCCCGCCTACCTGCTTCATGTGGAAGGCGAGTGCCTCGATTTCGGCACGCCCGAAGAGTACCGCCACGCCTTTTGTGTGCTGGCAGAGCGAGGAGGCAAGCGGAATGCATAAACGGCACTATGAATGGCGTGGGCAGCCGCTGGAGTTCACACTCCAGCCGCTCGGCAAGGGCTGGAAACTAACCCTGCCTGAGGGTTCCATCCTGGAGGTTGAAGAGGCGCGCGCCGAAGGCTCCATGCTGATTCTGCGCCTTTCCAGCACGGTGTGGCGAATCCCTTGCTGGATTACGGCAGACGAGGTTCAGTTGATGTGGTGTGGAAGCCTGTACCGCTTTCCCCGCCCCCGCGCGGCGTCTGTGCCCGCTCACACAGCGGCGGAAGGCTCCCTCACCGCGCCAATGCCAGGGCTGATTACGCGCGTTTTTGTGCAGGTCGGGCAGGCGGTCAAAGCGGGCGACCGCCTGTTGGTTCTGGAAGCGATGAAGACCGAGCAGGCACTCCGCGCCCCCTTCGACGGCGTTGTGCAACAACTCAACGCCCGCGAAGGAGAAATCGTTCAGGAAGGTACAATTCTGGTAGAGATTATGCCGAGACCCCATGAAGAAAGCGAGGATGTCTGAAGAGTTCCTTCGTTACCCTGAGACCACAGCAAATGAGGTGTGAACGCCATGCCGAGAGCGGTTGTTACAGGAGGCGCCGGGTTTATTGGCTCCCACTTGACCGAGCGACTTGTACGCGAGGGGTGGGAAGTAATCGTTATCGACAACTTGCTGACAGGTCAGCGCCGTAATATCGAACCGCTGGAGCGCGACTACCCCGTCCAATTCGTTGAACATGACATTCGTTTCCCGTTGCGTCTTGATGGCGCTGTAGATTATGTGTTTCACCTTGCCTCTCCCGCCAGCCCCGTTGACTTTGTGCGCCACCCCTTCGAGACTCTGACGGTCGGCTCGCACGGTACGGAAAATGCGCTGAACCTCGCTCTGGAAAAAGGCGCGAAGTTTCTCTTCGCCTCCACTTCGGAGGTCTATGGCGACCCGCTGGTGCATCCCCAATCGGAAGATTACTGGGGGAATGTGAACCCCATAGGGGTGCGCGGGGTCTACGATGAGGCGAAGCGCTATGCGGAGTCGCTGGTGATGGCTTATCATCGCTATAAGGGCGCCGACACCCGTATCGTGCGCATTTTCAATACCTATGGAGAGCGGATGCGCCTCGACGATGGGCGTGTTGTGCCCAACTTTATCTGCCAAGCACTTCGGGGCGAGCCGATAACGGTCTACGGCGACGGGAGTCAGACACGCAGCTTCTGCTATGTGGCAGACCTTGTGGAAGGCATCTGGCGTTTAGCCCATACGGATTATCACCTGCCTGTGAATCTGGGCAATCCCCAGGAGAACACGATTCTGGAGTTTGCGCAGCTCATCAAAGAAATCACGCAAAGCCCCAGTCCGATCGAGTTCCGTGAGTTCCTGACGCCTGACGATCCGCGTCGCCGTTGCCCCGACATCACCCGTGCGCGTGAGTTACTGGGATGGGAGCCGCGCGTGCCCTTACGTGAGGGACTTCAACGCACAATCGCGTATTTCCGCGCTTCGCTTGATGTATAGCAGCAGACTTCTATTCATCGGGCGTATGCACTGGGGTTCTGGGAAGTTCGCCGCCCCGATGCCGCGCCTGCAGGGACTCCTTAAGCATCTGCACGACTTCGCGAATCTCGGCTCGGCTGGCAGGAAGGAGCAAAACTGCAAGCCCCAGCAGCCCCCAAAACCCTACAAACGGCATAAGGAGCGCCAGCCCCAAGCCAGTTGCCCAGACCAGATTCATGCCGTATTCCACTCCGCCCAGGTACCGTCGGGTGGCGGTGTGCATCATCCAATGGGGGACGGCATGCGCCAGCGCCAGCGCCAGGCAGAATCCAATCACGGTGTCCCCACCCTTATCAAAGGAAACCAGTAAGTACCCCAGCAATACGCTGAAGACCATGTACGCGATATTTGTCCACAAAGCAATCTGAGTTCGGCCTCTGACAATCAGGAGTTGGTTCTGGGCGCCGAAGATGGCGAAAAAGAGGTTACTGACTGCAAGAATGCTAAACGCACGCAGAACAAGGGGTATATCCCACTTATCACCGAAGATGCGCTGGAGCAGAGGATCCCCCACAAGGAGAAACAGAAAACAAAAAGCGAAAGTGCCCACAAGCTGGGCTTGTGCCGAAAGACGCCCCAGGCGAAGCAGTCTCGAGGGATTATCCTGGACTCTGGCATAAAGGGGAACGCTCAAGCGTGCGATGGCGTCTCGCACGAATCCGACAGTATTCAGAATGCGCTGGGCAATCGCGTAGTGCCCAACGGCTTGCGCGCCTCCCAGGGGCAGAAGCACCAGCGCGGGCAACAGCTGGCGCAGGTGAAATGACAAGCCCACCGACGCCAGCATCAAACTGTTGCGCATCAGGTCCCGAATCAGGGCTGTGTCATAGACCCAGCGCGGACGATATCGAGCCGACGCATAGGCACCTCCCCACAGCACCACCTGTCCTGCCCAGAACGCCCCCACAAAAGCCCAGACGCCATAGCCCTTAAACGCCAGCACAATCCCGACAGTATAATATAACAGCTGCGAACTTACCTCGATAGAGGCGACGGCGCGGTAATTCAGTGCCCGTTCCAGCAAAACCATGGGAATGTTCGCTGTCATCGCCAGCGGCACGCCCAGGCAAAGCGCCAACAGAGTCCACAAAAGGAGCGGGTTGAAGAGGGACAGATGCAGCGCGACGCCCAACGCGCCGCAGACAAGCCCTGTGAGTATTAATGAAGCCGCCAGAAGCCAGCAAAACGCCTGATGAAAGACCTCCATCGGGGTCTCCATCCGTACTCGGAGCAGGTACATTTTGATGCCCGATTCGCCCAAGATTGTCAGGTAGCTGAAAATACCGTATGCGGCTGCGTAAACACCGTAGCCTTCAGGACCGACGAGGCGCGTCATAAAAAGCAGTCCAAACAAGCCTGCCACGACCGAAAACGCCTGCCTGAAGACAAGATAAACCGCGCCGCGTACAGCCTGATGTCGTGTGCCGGACGGTTTCGAACTCACAGCGGAATTGTACCCCCGAGCCAGGCTACACGCCTTTCACAGAGCGCGAACCCGATTGCGCCATGTGATGAGATCGCTTACGCTCCCCAGGTGAACCCAGCCTGCCAGCAGCCGTCGCCACGCACCTAACTCCTGATAGCAATACACAGCGGTGGACGGCCATTCGTACGCCATCTCGTAGTTGTGGTGGTACATCAGAGCGCCCGCGCGCAACCATGCGTTCCACATTAATCCTCCGATTTGATACCCTAAAAGTCGGGCGAACAGCAAATCGGGCGACTCGCCTGCCGTGCCGAAACCCATATTCAGCGCCAGCGCCTCGCGCGTTACCCGCTGCCCATAATCAAAAGAACCACTGAAAAGCACATCATAAGAGTCGAGCATCTCGATGCCGTAGCGCCGCACGAACGGATCGCGGCTGTACGGGTTAGGGCTCATCAGGCGCGTGGAGCGCCCTACTATACACGAACCTGTCCAGAAACGGATGGCACGCACGGGGGTCTCCTCCCGCAAAAAGCGCAGGTAGCGATCTGTATACTGGTTATTCGCGAAATTGAGATAGCGATGGCGCCCACACCAGCTGTCCGCAAAGCCCATACCACGCATCTCATCCAGCGTGCCTTTCCAGTGCGCCCGAAAGGCAGCGGGAGACGAGAAGTCGCGAAAGGTTCCGTAAGGATTGGTCCAGCTCGTTGCACTCCCACCCCCGACAGTATCTTCAATGACCCAGCGGTGGTCATGCCATGCGCAGGGAAAGCAGCCTGCCTGCTCGTCGACAAGTATTTGATGGATCTGCGCCAGATAGGTGTTGCGCGTGCGGGCAAAACGGTGCAGATAATACTGGTCGTAAGTGATATTGTTGAGCGCATGGGTCGTGCAGCCGTTTTGCACCACCAGCCCTGTGGCATGGCAGAAGTTGCGTAGCCACTGGAAGCTTTGAAGATAGACACTATAATCGCTATCGGTGTCGATGCCCGCAGGTAGTCGGCTACAGGGATGGTCAATGTCCGCGCTCCATGGGCGGCTCCATTCGGGATCCGCTTCCTCATTCACCATAATCCATGGCAATACCCATACAGAGCGGTCGAGAGTGATTCCCGTGTTGGGCAGAAAGTACCGATTATGCCAGCGCGCAATATAGACATGCTGGGCAGTCGGATGCAGTTCGGGGTCGGGGCGGAGTAATACCTGCAGGTTCGAGTTACTCTCGTCCACGCGCAGCGCGCTGAACACCCCATTAACGGGGTTCACGAAGCTGGCGACATGCACTTTGATGCCCGATTGGCTCCAGACGGCGCGACGCCCCGTCAGTTTGATGTCGGTCGGGGCGCCGTCCAGCGCGACCAGCCCCAGTACCCCCGTGGCAGGGGTCCCCGCAGTACCCTGAGGCACCTGATAGCCACAGAAATAGAGGGGTTTGTCACCCGCGGAGTAGTTCACCCACCCCAGCACAGGTTGACTGGACACCACGCCTGCAAGCAACGGCACGATTCCCAGGTCATACCGACTGTTGAAAAAGCTTTTGCTGACATTGCCAGCCACGAGAATATCTGCCGAAACGCCCCATAAACGCAGTGCCGATTGCCATGCCTTTGCCGCGCGCAGGTTGTTCGCGTAGAGCGAACTGCTTGTGTTGTTCGTCGGGATAATCAGCGCAACCCGTTTCCGAGCCATTGCGTCTCTCCAGAGCAATTATAGCCCATTTTCGTGCTGGTTTGCTTCCCCACGCCCAACGCCGTAGTAATAAAATCCCAGTTTGCGCATGCGCTGAGGGTCGTACAGGTTGCGCCCATCAAAAAGATTGGGCTGACGCATCAGGCTTCTGACACGCTCAAAGTTGAGCTGTTTGAATTCGTTCCACATGGACAGCGGATCCCTCGCGCAAAAATTCAGGATTCGACACGACATCAAACTCGTGCGGCTCGCGGCGATACTGCTCAATAATGCGCCGCACCCGGTCGCCTGTGCCCACCGGCACGGTGGACTTGTTGACGATAATCTTATAGCCATTCAGCGATTCGCCAATCACCCGTGCCACTTCGTCCACATACTTCAGGTCGGGTTCACCATTTTCGGTAGGAGGAGTGCCAACGGTGATGAAAATCACCTCTGATTCGCGCACAGCAGCTGCCAGATCCGTTGTGGCGCGAAGGCGCCCCTCTTCCAGATTACGCTGGAGCATTTCGTCCAGCCCTGGCTCATAAATCGGCGCACGCCCTTTGTTGATGGCGTCCACTTTGGCGGGGTCTATGTCAACACAGATGACTTCGTTGCCCAGGTCCGCAAACACAACCCCCGTTACCAGGCCCACATAGCCTGCTCCAGCGACCGCGATTTTCATGGCATCTCCTCTCGGACAATTATCGGTTAGAGGCAAGCCAGCTCTGTACCCATAGTGTACCTGACAGCAGGAGATTGCTTTGTTGTGTTAAACCCCAACCCTATGCGAGGGCTGAGCGGAGCGTGGCTCTGGCTGCTGGCTCTGGCGGCGTGGAGCCAGAACCTCACACTCCAGGCAAAAAGCGCGGTACTGCTGGAAGCCCGCACGGGTCAGGTGCTTTACGCAAAAAACGCGCATCTGCGTCTACCCCCTGCCAGCCTCACCAAAATGATGACGGCGCTGGTAGTGATGGAGCATGCCGCGCTGGACGACATCGTGACCGCCTCCAAACGCGCGGTGGAGACACCTGCCAGTTCGATGCACCTCAAGGAGGGCGAGCAGGTTTCTGTACGGGATTTGCTCTATGCGCTCTTACTCCGCTCTGCCAACGACGCGGCGGTGGCATTAGCCGAGCATGTAGGTGGCTCGGTGGAGCAGTTTGCCCGCATGATGAACGAAAAAGCGCAGGCGCTGGGCGCAAAAAACACGCATTTCACCAATCCCCACGGCTTGCACGAGCCAAATCACTACTCCACTGCCTATGATCTCGCCCTGATCGCGCGTGCCTTTATGGAGAACGAAACCCTGCGCACCATCGTGCAGCAGCGCTATCATATCGTCCAGCGCTCGTTGAATCAGGAAGACCTCTGGATGGTAAACAAAGCCAGATTCCTGCAGATGTACCCCTACGCCGAAGGCATCAAGACGGGCTACACACGCCCTGCAGGGTTCTGCTTCGCAGGCTCTGCCAGCAAGGAGGGGCGCCGTCTGATTGCTATCGTGCTGAACAGCCCCCAGCGCGAGCAGGACACGATTGCACTGATGGAATACGGCTTCAACGCCTGGGTACCGCTGGAATACGGCACGGTTGACATGGTTGTTGGGCACGCGCCTGTAGCGCATGGACGACAGACAAACGCGCCTGTGGGATTAGCCCAGCCCGCCTACTGGGTTGTGCCCACTTCACAACGCCATCATTATCAATGGGCGCTAACCTTTTCACCCTTGCAGGCGCCTGTGGCTCAAAACCAGCCTGCAGGGTGGCTCTTGCTTAAGCAGGGCGAGCGGATTGTTTATCGGGTTCCCTTGCGGACGCTCAGTGCCGTGGAAGCACGCTCTGCCACCTATGCCTCAGTGTGGGCGGCGCTGGTACCGATGGGCGTGCTGGGAATCCTGGCTTGGCGACGGCGCACGGCGCGTCAGCGTAACCGAATCGTTTTACATCGCCGCGTCGGGCGATGGGGGTAGCATCCCACCTGGCATAGAAATGGGCTATAATATGTATCGAGATGTGGAACAACCCCGTTAGAGGGACAGGCTGATGAGAGTAAGTGTCTTTGGGCTGGGCTATGTGGGCGCGGTCACTTCTGCGTGCTTCGCCAAAGAGGGGCACTCCGTGATAGGGGTGGATGTGGATCCCTATAAACTGAGGCTGATTCAGGAAGGACGCGCCCCGATTGTGGAAGCCAATCTGGAGCCTTTCTTACAGGAGGGAATCCGCTCAGGACGCCTGCGCGTTACCGACTCGACAGAGGAAGCGGTTCGCGAGTCGGACATCTCGCTGATCTGTGTCGGCACGCCCAGCAAAGAAAACGGCGACCTGACGACCACCTATCTGGAGCGCGTTGCGGAACAAATCGGGCAGGCACTGCGCCAGAAGGATGCCTATCACATTGTCGTAGTGCGCAGTACCGTTCTCCCCGGCACCACCGAAGAGATTGTGCTACCTATTCTGGAAGAGGCATCAGGCAAGCGTGTGAACGAGGGGTTCGGTCTGGGAGTCAACCCGGAGTTTCTGCGCGAGGGTACCGCGATTGCCGACTTTTACGATCCTCCCTTCACGATTGTGGGCGCTCACCGCCCTGAAGACGCTGAGACGATTGCCCAGCTCTATGAGGGCGTCAAAGCGCAGCTCTTTCTGACCAACATCCGCACGGCGGAGATGATTAAGTACGCCTGCAACGCCTTCCACGCGGTCAAAATCACCTTTGCAAACGAAATTGGCATGCTGTGTAAAGCGGAAGGCGTGGACAGCCACGAAGTGATGCGCATCTTCTGCGCTGATACCAAGCTCAACATCTCCCCGCGCTATCTGACCCCCGGCTTCGCTTTTGGCGGTTCGTGCTTGCCGAAAGATTTGCGGGCGCTCACCTATCGCGCCCGTTCCAACGATGTTACCCTGCCGATGCTGGAAAGCGTGTTGCCCAGCAACCGCCTGCAGATTGAACAGACGGTCAAGCTGGTGGCACGCCAGCGCAAGCGCCGAATCGGGCTTTTTGGGCTTTCGTTTAAGCCAGGTACCGACGACCTGCGTGAAAGCCCGCTGGTGGAACTGGCAGAACAGCTCATCGGCAAAGGCTACAAGCTGCTGATTCATGACCCGAATGTGTGCTATGCCGCGCTGCATGGCTCCAATAAAGCCTATATTGAGCGTGAAATCCCGCATATTCGCGAAATTCTGCGCGAAAACGCGGACGAAGTGGTCCAGCACGCGGAGTTGCTGATTATCGGGCATCTCTCCGCCGACTTGCGCGAAAGCCTTCCGGCAAAGGTGCGGGAAGGGCAGGTCGTGATAGATTTAGCCCGCGCCTTCCATCCTGACCAAATAAGAGGTGAGTACATTGGACTCTACTGGTAAGTGCAAAGGGAGAATCCTGATTCTGGTGGAGAACCTGCCTGTGCCGATGGATCGGCGGGTATGGTTGGAATCGCTGGCATTAACGGAGGCAGGCTATGAGGTTTCGGTCATCTCCCCACGCCCTGACGGGGAGCCAGAGTATCTGGAGTTAGAAGGGGTTCACCTCTACCGCTACCCGATGCCCCCACCCACCAAAAGCGTGGTGAGCTTCTTTTATGAGTTCATCTACTGCTGGCTGCAGACATGGCGTTTGACGCGCCGTGTCTGGAAGGAGCGCGGCATCGATGTGATTCATACCTGCAATCCGCCCGATACCTTCTGGACCATCGGGCGGTGGTACAAACGGAAAGGGGTAAAGTTCGTGTTTGACCAGCACGACCTTTGCCCCGAGTTGTACGAGTCGCGCTTCGGGCGGCGTGGCATCCTGCACAGGGGCTTGCTGTGGCTGGAAAAACAGACCTACCGCACGGCGGACGGCGTGATTGCCCCCAACGAGTCGTATCGGCGCGTGGCGATGGAGCGCGGCGGCATCCCACCCGAAAAGATTGCGGTGGTGCGGAGCGGTCCGCTCGCCAGCCGCTTCCAGCGCGTGGAGCCTGACCCCTCCCTCAAATGCGGACACAAATATATGGGGGTCTATCTGGGCGTGATGGGCGCGCAGGACGGGGTGGACTACCTGTTGCGTGCCATCCACCATGTGGTCTACACTTTCGGGCACCATGACACGCTGTTTGTGTTGATTGGCGGCGGCGACATGTATCCTGACCTGGTAAGGATGAGCGAAGCGCTGAAGCTCACCGACCATGTGAAGTTTACAGGGCGCATCCCCGACGACGAGCTGCTACGCTACTTCAGCACCGCCGACATTGCGCTGGCGCCTGACCCGCTCAATCCGCTGAACGATGTCTCCACCATGAACAAGGTGATTGAGTATATGGCGGTGGGGCTGCCGATTGTCTCGTTTGACCTGAAAGAGTCACGCTATTCCGCGCAGGAGGCGGCGGTGTATGTCGTCAACAACGATGAGCGCGCGTTTGCGCAGGCGATTCTTGAGCTGCTGAACGACCCGGAACGACGCCAGCGCATGGGCGAGTACGGGCGAAAGCGGTTTCTGGAGTGCCTCAGCTGGGAACACAGTAAGCAGAAACTGGTGGAGTTTTATGACCGCCTGCTGGGGCATCTGCCTGCGACACAAAGCCGCTCCGAGAAAGTTAAGTAGAGGAGGCTCCGATGGCGCGACTCACTCTGGTGTACAGTGGGGATTTTCAGGGCTACCCGATGGGGGGCGTGCTGGAGTATGTGAAGAACTTCGCCCGCTACGCCCCTGTGGAACTGCGTATCGTGGGGCTGACCCTGAACCCTGCAACACCGATTGGTGAGTGGACGACGGTGCGCCTCAAGGATGTGGAGCGCCCCTTCCTGCCGATTCTGTATGTAGACGAGGCACGCCAGCAGCGCTCGCGTATCCCGCTGAACTATCGCTTCGTGCGCGCGCTCAAAGCGTATCGTGCCCGCTACTGGGAGCCAGACACGGTGTTCTACATCCAGCGTGCCGAACACGGGCTGGCGTTTCTCCGCCTCCCTAACCCGCTTTATTTCAACACCCACGGGCAATCCGCCTTTTTTGAGAAGTGGACCACCCACCCGCTGTTCCGCTGGCGCTGGTTCCGCGCGTGGTTTTACCGTACCGAAGCGCGCGTGATTCGGCGTGCGCAGGGCGTGTTTGTGATTAGCCCTGCAGACTATGAGTATTACGCAAACCGCTTCCCCGAACAGCGCGAGAAAATCCACTTCATCCCGCTGGGGATTGAGACCGAAGAGTACCTGCCGCCAAGAGAGCGCGCTGGGGAACCGCCCACGATTTTGTTCGTAGGAAGATTAGACGCCTCCAAAGGGCTGGATCTGTTGATTGCAGGCTTTGCCGAGTTGCGCAAGCGCATGCCGACGGCGCGACTGATTCTGGTCGGCGGTTCACAGGATTACAACCCGATGGAGGCGCAGGTGAAAGCATGGATTGAGCAGTACGGCGTTCATGAGGGTGTGGAGATGACGGGTTTAATCCCACGCGAGGCGATTATAGCCTACTATCACAAAGCGCATGTGTTCACGCTGACTTCTCACTGGGAAGGGCTACCGACAGCGTTGCTGGAAGCAATGGCGTGTGGGCTTCCGGCAGTGGTTACCGCTGTGGGTGGCATGCCCAGCGTGGTCAAAGACGACCAGAACGGTTATGTCCTTTTGGAGCGCGATCCTGCCCAGCTGGCACAGCTGCTGGAGCGGGCGTACCACGAGCGCGAGCGTCTGGGCACAGAAGCCCGACGCACCGCCGAGCGGTACTCCATTCGCCAGCATGCTTATCAGGTATGCCAGCAGATGGGTCTGGTGGAGGACGCGCCCACAGCAAAGGTGCGGGAGCAGGCATGTTAACAGGTCATTCAACGCCGCAGGTAGGGGAGACAGGGCAGGCACGGCGCGTGTTGCTCGTGCTGGAGAATCTGCCCGTGCCCCACGATCGTCGCATGTGGCAGGTCGCCACCTCGCTCAGGCGGGCAGGCTACCATGTCTCGGTCATCTCGCCACGCCCCCCTGAAGACCCCGAATACTGTGAACTGGAAGGGATTCACCTCTATCGCTACCCGATGCTGCCCCCAACCCACAGTGTCGGCAACTTTATTCGGGAGGCGTTCTACTGTCTGTGGCATACCTTCCGCCTCAGCCGCCGCGTCGAAAAAGAGCAGGGCTTCGATGTGTTCCATGTGGGCAACCCGCTCGATATTTTCTGGCCGCTGGGACTGTATTACAAGCTGCGAGGCAAAAAGTTTGTCTACGAGCATCGCGACCTCTGCCCCGAACTCTATGAGGTGCGCTTCAAAAAGCGGGGACTATTTTATCACCTGCAGGTGCTGTTTGAACGGCGCTCCTATCAACTGGCGGATATGATTATCGAGATGAACGAGTCGTACCGCCAGAACGCGCTGCAGCGGGGTCGGGCGCGCCCTGAAAAGATTGTGATTGTTCGCAGCGGTCCACGCGCCTCCGAGTTTTATCCTGTGGAACCCGAACCCGCCTTCAAAAAGGGCAAAAAGCATCTGGTGTGCTATCTGGGGATTATGGGACCGCAGGACGGCACAGACATCTTCGTGCGCGCGGCGCACCATATTGTGCATACACGGGGCTATACCGATGTGCATTTCGTCGCGATTGGCTCAGGCGACTGCCTCGAAGAGGTCAAGCAGCTAAGCCACGAACTCGGCATGGACGAGTATATCACCTTCACCGGGTTCGTTCGCGAGCGTGAGCTGCTCCTGCGCTACCTCTCTACCGCCGATGTGGGCGTCGCCAGCGACCCCGACAACTCTTACACCGCCCGCTCCACGATGAATAAGATTATTGAGTTCATGGCGGTGGGATTGCCGATTGTCGCCACAAAAAGCATCGAGAACAAGTGGTCGGCTCAGGAGGCGCTGATTTCCCCGCCCGATGACCGCCCCGAGTCGTTTGGGGATACGATTCTGGAGCTGCTCCATGACGAGGCGCGGCGCAAGGCGATGAGCGAATACGGGCGCAAACGCTTTCTGGAGTGCCTCAGCTGGGAGCGGAGCGAGCAGGTGCTGCTCACAGCGTATGACCGCCTCTTCTGTGGACTGCCCCCAAACGGCGATGTGAAGTAAACGGGTATCCTTATCGGCATGCATTGCGATATTCTCTTGCGCGGCGGCGTCGTTTATGACGGATTGGGCAATCCCGGCTTTTGCGCCGATGTCGCCATCACCGATGAGCGCATTGTAGCCATCGGTGAGCTGGAAGAGTGGCACGGCGCTCAGGAGGTTCCGGTCGAAGGGCTATGCGTCGCGCCTGCGTTTATCGATATCCACACGCACGCCGACTTCTCGCTCAATCATCACCCTGAACAGATCAGCATGCTGTATCAGGGCGTCGGCACACAGGTCGGCGGCAACTGTGGGCTTTGCATAGGGCAAATTGACAACTCCGAGCGGTTCCGTCAGGAGCAGCGCTGGCTCAAGCCCTATGGCGTGGAGATTACATGGCGCTCCATGCGTGAATATCTCCAGATTCTGGATGACCTGGGATTGGGCACGAACTATGTACCGCTGTGTGGGCACGGCACGCTTCGCAAAAAGGTGATGGGCTTTGCCAAACGCGCCCCCACCGACTCGGAACTGCGCCAGATGCAGGAGGAGGTGCGCGCCTGTATGGAGGCGGGGGCGTTTGGCTTCACCACGGGGCTGGAGTATGTGCCAAACGCTTACGCCGAGCCGCCTGAAATCGTGGTGCTGGCGCGCGTTGCCAGCGAATACGGCGGGTTCTACGCGACTCACCTGCGCAGTGAGGGCGACTTTCTGGTGGAGTGTGTAGAGGAAGCCATCCAGATTGCGGAGCAGGCAGAAATCCCGCTTCAGCTCTCACATCATAAGGCGGAAGGCGAGGCGAACTGGGGCAAAGTCCATCAGACGCTCCAGCGCGTCTCGGAAGCGGTCAAAGGCGGGCTGGATGTGATGCTGGATGTGTACCCCTACACGGCGTATCAAACCTCGCTGGCAACGGTGTGCCTGCCCGACTGGGCGCTGGAGGGGGAACCGAGCGAGATTCTTCAGCGGTTGCAAGCGCCTGACAGCCGTGAACGCATTCTGAACGCGATGCGCTCGCGCACTTTTGACTGGGAACGCGCGGTGATAGGCTCCTTCCCGCCGCGACGCGAACTGCAGGGGCGAACCCTCGCCGAAGCCGCGCGTCAACTGGGTAAGTCCCCTGAAGAGACGGTGCTGGATCTGCTGGTGGAGGGCGGCGGGCATGTGGGCGTCGCGTGGTTCAATATGTCGGAAGAGGATATGCTCACGGTGCTTCAGTATCCCCTGACGATGGTCGGCTCCGATGGCTTGGGGTACGACCCGGAACGCCACAAAGAGGAGCGCCCCCATCCGCGCAGTTACGGCACTTTCCCCCGCGTGCTGGGGCGCTATGTCCGCGAACAGGGACTGATGCCGCTGGAGACAGCGATTCTCAAGATGACGGGGCTGCCCGCGGCGCGGCTGGGACTGACCGATAGAGGCGTGCTGAAACCGGGCGCCTACGCCGATATTGTGGTGTTCGATTTCGGGCGCATTAGAGACCACGCCACCTTTCAAGACCCCCACCGCCTTTCGGAAGGGGTGGTTCACCTGCTGATTAACGGGCGCTGGACGCTGCGCGACGGGCAGTATACGGGCGTGCGTGCGGGGCGCGTGTTGCGCAAAAACGCCTAACGCGCCGCCTCTGCCACCTCATCGCGCACGGGCAGCGGCTCCAGCAGCATCTCTTTGGTGGCAATAAAGGCGTCGCGCGTGTAGTCGGCTAACTCATAATCTTCGCGCAACACAATCGCGCCCGTCGGGCAGGCGTCCTGACAGTAGCCACAATAGATACAGCGCAGCAGGTTAATCTCATAGCGCCTGGCGTAGCGTTCGCCGGGCGAGTAGCGTTCCGTGTCGGTGTTCTCCGCCGCCTCCACATAGATACAGCGCACGGGACACGCCCCTGCACAGAGCGAGCAACCGATGCACCGCTCCAGCCCGTTCTCGTAGCGGAGCAGCACATGGCGCCAGCGCGTGCGCGGAAACTGCTCCTTGCGCTCCTCCGGGTAGAAAACCGTGTCCTTCGGCTCCAGAAAATGACGGAGCGTGATTCGCAAGCCCTTGCCGATCGGTTTCAGCACATCGCGTATGATATTCATAACCGCACCTCATTCCGAATGTCGGTTCCTGCCATCAAAACGGCATATTGCAGAGCGTTTCGGGCGACCGCTTTGTGGGGTAGTTCGTCCAGCGTGTAGCAGAAGAGCTCCGTGGGCATCTCCACCGAGTCGAAGTAAGGGAAATAGTCGATGGCGCGTTTGAACCAGACGGGCTGATTGCTTTCGCGTAGCACAATCAGGATGTCGGCGTCGCTACGCGGCGTTGCTTTGTTGCGGGCGAGCGAGCCGAAAAGATAGACCGCCACGACCTCTGGGCGCTCCGCGACCAGCTGTTGCGCGGCGGCTTGGATCTGCTGGCGCGCCGCCTCACGATCCAGCCAGTAAATCGTCACAGAGCCGTAGGATTCTTTGCGCACAAGCGAGGGCGCGATCCGCGTCGGCTGACTGATAGGTTTCATAAGGGATGCCTCCGTTTATACCCCTGAGCCGCCCACTCCGCGCTTTCCAGGTCGCGCCGGGCTTGCGCCATCCAGCTCTCGCTATCCGCTCGCATGGCTTTCGAGGGCGGGCGTCTTGTCGCCCTGCTCAATCGCGGGCGACGGGCGCGTGGGCAACTCCAGCAGCATCCCCAGACGCTGGGTGCGAATCTTCTGCTGGAGCTTGATCAGCGCGTAAATCAGCGCGTCAGGCGAAGGGGGGCAACCGGGCACATATACATCCACCGGCACAATCTGATCCACGCCCTGCACAATCGCGTAGTTGTTGAAGATTCCGCCGCATGAGGCGCATGCGCCCATCGAGACCACCCACTTGGGCGAGGGCATCTGGTCGTAAATCTGGCGTAGCACGGGCGCCATCTTCTTGCTGACGCGCCCTGCCACAATCATCAAATCGGCTTGACGCGGCGAGGCGCGAAACACCTCCATCCCGAACCGCGCAATGTCGAATCGGGAACCCGCTGTGGACATCATCTCAATCGCGCAGCACGCCAGCCCGAAAGTGAGCGGAAAGATGCTGTTGCGCCGCGCCCAGTTCACAATCTCGTCCAGGCGGGTCAGCAACACATTGCCGCCCATTTCCAGATTCGGGATGGCGGGCGTCGCCGAATCGCGCAACACAATCTCTTGAACGCGCTTTTCCATAGGTTCCACCCGATTCAAGTGTACCCGATGGCGCCCCCAAAACGGGTATAATCCCCCCCGTTATCAAAAAAAGAAGGAGGTAAGACATGCTGCAGCCGTTTACATCGGAGAGCGTTACCGAAGGGCATCCCGACAAGCTGGCGGACCAGATTAGCGACGCGATTCTGGACGAGTGCCTGGCGCAGGATTCGCAGTCGCGCGTGGCGGTGGAGACCCTGCTGACTCGCGGGCTGGCGGTAATTGCAGGCGAAATCACCACCCACGCCTATGTGGAAATCCCCGATGTGGTGCGTCGCACGATCAATCAGGTGGGCTACACCCGTACGGAGTACGGCTTTGAAGGCGACACCTGCGGTGTCATGGTTGCTATTCAGGAGCAGTCGCCCGACATCAGTCAGGGCGTGGATGTGGGTGGCGCGGGCGACCAGGGCATGATGTTCGGCTTCGCCTGCAACGAGACCCCTGAACTGATGCCCCTGCCCATCACGATTGCCCATGCGCTCACACGCCAGCTCGCCGAAGTGCGCCGATCTCATCCCGAACTGGGGTTCCGCCCCGACGGCAAATCGCAGGTAACCGTGCTTTACGAGAATGGCGTGCCCAAAGCGATCGATACCGTCGTGATTTCCGCCCAGCATGACCCCGACCTCACCCAGAGCGAGGTGCGCGAGCGCGTGCTGGAGTTCGTGGTCAAACCTGTGCTGGAGCGCTTTGCCCCGTTTGTGGACATTAATGTGAAGCACTATTATGTGAACCCGACAGGCATATTTGTGATTGGCGGTCCGCAAGCCGACACGGGCGTTACGGGGCGCAAGATTATCGTGGACACCTACGGCGGCTACTGCCGACACGGGGGCGGCGCATTTTCTGGCAAAGACCCCACCAAAGTAGACCGCTCGGCGACCTATATGGCGCGCTACCTGGCAAAAAACATCGTCGCGGCGGGACTGTGCGACCGCGTGGAGATTCAAATCTCCTACGCGATTGGCGTGGCGCAACCCGTGTCGCTGCTGCTGGAGACCTTCGGCACGCACCGTGTGGACCCTGAAAAGATTATCCAGCGTATTCGCGATCGGTTTGACCTCAGCCCGCGTGGGATTATTCAGTTTTTAGACCTGCAGAAGCCCCAGTACCTGCCCACGGCGAAAAACGGGCACTTCGGCAACCCCTCGTTCCGCTGGGAGCAGCGCGACTCGGTGCCGCTGTTCGCCGAGCTGCTGTAGATGGCGCGCACCTCAATAGAGCTGGGTTACGAGTTGCTTTCTCAGGGGCGCTTGCAGGAAGCGCGCACGATGCTGGAGCGGGCGGTCTCGGAGTTCCCAAAGGAGGCGCGCGCCCACCTCTATCTGGCGATGACCCTGGATCAGCTGAACGAGACCGCCCGCGCCGAAAAACATTTCGCCCACGCGATTGCCTTAGACCCCAACGACGCCTTTGTGTTCTATAACTGGGGAATCTTTCTCCATCGTCAGGGGCGTTTGCAGGAGGCGTTGCGCGCTTATGAGCGCGCCTATCAGTTAGACCCGACGCTGGTGGCGGCTCTGCAGGCGGCGACGGGATTGCGTCAGGCGCTGGGGATTCGCGGTGCGCCGATGCCAGGCGCGCCCCTGCCCGTGAAAAAGTCCGCGCCTGCTTCAGGGTGGGTCATGATGGGCATCCTGTTCGCCCTCTCCGGGCTGTGCGCGCCCTGGCTGGGACTGGTAGGCGGGATTGCATGCGGCATTATCGCCATGCTTCAGGGCGCTGTGAAGCGCGGGCTGGTGGTGATTGTGCTGTCTATTGTGATGGCATCCCTCGGCGCATGCGCGGGGATGATGATGCGCGAAGCGATTCAGGGCATGAAGACGACTTAGTACCGCACCACCTGATTCTGGCTCTCTTCGAGGGCGCGCACGCGCGCCTGAAGGTTCTCCAGATTCGCCTGCAGACTCATATCATATTGCGTGGTGGTCTCGCGGAGTTCGGCAATCTCTCTGCGCAACGCCTCAATCTGTTTCAGCACTTCCTCGTTGCTCTGGCGGCGCTTCTCCAGCTCCAGCATCAGCATCTCTTTGCGGTGCTTCTGGGTCATCGCCACCAGTGGAATCACCAGCGCGGGACCGAAAATCAACACCACCGCAACCAGTCCAATCAGATCGCCCATCTTTCCATTCCCCTCCAGCCTGCGGCGCGTTCCGTGCGGAACCCGTCCCCGTCGCGCGCTACGGAAATTATACCGCACTACACGATTCGGCGTTCCACAATCGCTACGGGGTCAAAGGTGCGCAGGCGCCAGCCGATGGTTGCCAGCGCGAAGGTCAGCACCATCAGGGGCACAGGCAGGGTGTAGCGATAGGCAATCGGGTCTAATGGCTCCATATAAAGCCCGCGCGGCTCCATCACCGCCGTTTTCGCCCAGAACAGCACGCCCAGCGCCACCAGCACGCCCACCACCCAGCCCAGCACCACCACCACAATCGTTTCGGTGGAGACACGGAACAGTAGCTCGCGCCGTGTATAGCCAATCGCCTGCAACAGCCCGAACTCCACCAGCCGCTGCTGGAAATAGATGTTCGCCAGCAAGCCCGTCATCGTCGCCAGCATAAACGCCACGACCACCACCACAACCCCCGTGATGAAGTAGAGATTCTGAAACGCCTTGTGGGTCTCTTCCTGCAGTTCGGCGTAGGTCCAGACGCGCGCCTGCTCGCCGCGCAGGGTCTCGCGCAGCCACTTATCCAGCCGCGGCTGGAAGCGTACATCGGTCGCGAAGATAATCAGGTTCCGCACAGGCGCAAAGAAGTGATTGCGAATAAACTCATAGGAAGAAATTGCCAGCCATGTGTCGCCCTCCAGCACGCCCACCACGCGCACAGGCACGGGCGCATACTGGTCAGGGATAAAAGGCGACAGCACCACATCGCCGAGTTTGAGCTTTTTGTTGCGCATCAGGGGTTCCGACAGCGCGACTTCGGGCTGATTGGGCTGGGGGTAGCGCCCCTCCTTGATCTTCAGCCGACAGCGCGAGACCAGTGGCTCAATATGCTCCTGCTTCAAGCCGAAGACCACAAAGGGCATTTTGCCCACAATCGTCTCGGCGTTCATGAAGCACACCACCGTCTCGAAGTGCGTGGCGTAGTACGGCGCCTGCTGGATTCGGGCGATGAGTTCGGGTTTCAGGCGGTCGCTCCCGCGCGGGCTGATAGCGGCAAAGTAGCGGTTGTAGTCGTAAATCTTCAGAATCGTGCGGTCTATGGAGTTCAGCAATGCGACCACGCTGGCGACGGTCAGCACCGCCAGCGCCAGCACGAGCGTGAGCGGCAGCGAACGCCCCGGATTGCGCACCAGAAACAACAGCGGCGAGAGCGGATGGCGTCCCCACATGGTGGCTTAATTGTAGCACACTCACCCCCCACCCCTTGACAGAGCCGTATTGCGCATGGTATAATTAAGGCGCCAACGCGGGGTGGAGCAGTCCGGTAGCTCGTCGGGCTCATAACCCGAAGGTCGTGGGTTCAAATCCCACCCCCGCAACCAATTTTTTTTTATCCCCCTGATGAGACGGGTTGCAAGCGTTCAATCAGGCGGAGTGTTTTCTGAATCATGTGTTCCCGCGCAATCTGTTCTGCCTGCATCAGCGCCGCGAGCGCCTGTTCCCGATTGTCCAGCGCGTTGTGGATTTCGTATAGCACAACCAGGTAGATCGCCTGTGTCGCCGGGAGCGGGTTCTCTGGCGGCTTCAGGATTTCCAGCGCATGACGGGGCTGCCCCACGCGGCACAGCACCAGCGCCCGCGAGACCAGTGCGTGCTGATGCTCCACAACACTGTCTGACCGCTGAATCATCTGGAACCCTTGTTCGGAAGCGCGTAGAGCCTCCTCATGCCGATGCGCTTCCGAATAGAACTCGGACATCTCCCGATAAAACCACGACATATGCTCTACCGAGTGGCTGATTTGCGGGAGCCAGTCTTGCAGAATCTCTGCCGCTTCGACCAGACGCGCCTCGCTTCGGTGGGGTTCGGTGTTGCTATGGGCGATTGCCATGAGGAACCATGTGGCGCTGCGGGGGAAGCCCCGCTCGCGCTCCAGCAGGCGCAATCCGCGATAGCCGTACCGCGCCGCGTCCTGAACACGCCCGTGCAGGCTGTGCCACTGACAGCAGAGGGTGTAGACCTCGCGGAGCAGTTCAGCGTGATGGGGGCATTGACGCACATGCCACCACGCCTGCGCTTCCAGCGCGAGCAGGCGCAGTTCCATCCCTTCCGTGACGCCCTGCCAGACCAGCTGTCGCATCTGCTCGATGCGCATTTTCAGCAAGGCAGCCCCTGCATGAGGCGTTTGGGCGTCAGGGGGCTCCAGCCAGAGCGGGCGCGTGAGGATGAAAGCGACCTCCTCTGCGCTCGCCTGTAGCACATAGCACAGCCTATGCAGGTGTTCCTCGGAGGGAAGCGTCTGCGAGCGTTCCCAGCTGCGCACGCTCCGCTCCGAAACCTGAAGAGTAGCCGCGAGTTGCGACACGCTCCAGCCGCGCCGCCGACGCAACACTCCCAGCAGGTCGCCCAACAAGGGAGGGCACGGCTCGCCTGAGGGGTGCGGTTGCTGATGGGTCCATTGCTGAAGACTTTCCAGTGCGCGCGGCGCGTCCAGCAGGCGCAACGCCTCCAGCCTTTCTTCGGGGGAAACGCCCAGCGCGTGTAGCACATGCTCCAGCTCGGGGATGGAAGGACGGGTCAGTTCCCGTTCCCAGCGGTTCAGGGTGCTGGCAGACACATGCGCGCGTTGCGCCAGCGCGTGCTGTGAAAGCCCTCGCCGCCCTCGGGTTTGCCGAATCCACGCCCCGATGGATCGCGCCATAAACACCCCCCTCTATTGTACCGCTTTTGGGGTTTTCTCTCCCATTTTACAGGACTGTTTTGCAATTTCGCTTCCGGCACACCCGAAAACGCACAGAGTGGGTTATACTGGGGGGTGAGGAGGTATGCGCTATGCGAACGGTACGATGGATGGGGATAGCAACTTGGGTCGCTCTGGTGCTGGGCGTTCCGACCATGTTGAACGCCCAGAGCCTGACCTGGCTCGGCACCCTGGGACATCCCAGTAGCGTCGCGCGAGGTGTCTCAGACGATGGGAATGCGGTTACGGGCTGGTTTACACGCGCCGATGGGAAAAACTTCGCTTTTCGCTGGACGCCATCGGGGGGCATGCAGAATCTGGGCACGCTCCCGCAACACACAACCAGCGAGGCAAACGGGATTTCGGGCGACGGAAACAGGGTTGTGGGCGTGGCGTTTTATATCATCCCTTACGGCGGCAGTTGGCGAGCCTTTATGTGGACGCCACAAAACGGGATACGCGACCTTGGCAACCTGCCAGGCTCGCCTCTCAGCCGCGCGGACGCCATCTCTGGCAACGGATTAGTGGTGGTCGGAACCGGCGTGGACTACGGATCCGCAGTGCGCGCTTTTCGCTGGACCTCAGGCAGTGGGATGCAATCGCTGGGGACACTGGGCGGCTCCGAAAGTCGCGCGCTCGGCGTCTCGCGCGATGGCTCGGTCGTCGTCGGCTGGTCGTTCAACCACCTCAGCGAGCGCTGGGCGTTCGTGTGGAAGACGAATGGGGGCATGCAGGGGCTGTATCCCCTTGCCACCTGCTGTGGCGAAGCCTACGGCGTCTCGGACGACGGGCTGGTGATTGCAGGGCGTTCCCATTCTGCTACAACCGAACGCTGGCACGCCTGTCTGTGGGTCTGGAATGTCTCCGATTATTCACCCCGCGACTTAGGGACGCTCGGGGGCAACGAAAGCTTGGCTTATGCCTGTACGAATAACCAGATTGCCGTCGGCTGGTCGCACAACGCCAGCGGTCAGCGACGCGCCTTCCGATGGACGCCTGAAGGGGGCATGGTAGACCTTTCCGATGCCTACTCCAGCCTGCTTTCGGCAGACTCTTATCTGGAGGTTGCCTACGACATCACTCCCGACGGGCGCTTTATCGTGGGGCGCGGCTACAACGCTGAGCAGGGACGTTTCGAAGCGTTCCTGCTGGACACCCTCTGCACCGCCCACAACGGCGATATAAACCTCGACGGCTGTGTGGACGACGCCGACCTGCTCATCGTACTGTTCGCCTTCGGCGCAACCGGCGTCAACCCCTCCGATGTCAACTGCGACGGCACGGTGGACGACGCCGACCTGCTGATGGTGCTGTTCCACTTCGGGAACGGGTGTTGAGCCGTGAGATGGCAAAACCCACCTAAATGGAGGTATACGATGAAACCGTTGAGAATCGGTTCGGAAAAATCGGCGCCGCAGAGCTTGCAGGCGCGAAGAGGGCTGTTTGTGTTCGTGCTGAGCGGGATGCTTGGCGCAGTGAACCTGGTCCATGCGCAGCGACTCACCTGGCTCGGCGTGTTACCGGGAGGAAGCTTCAGCGGGGCGAACGGAGTCTCCGCCGATGGAACGGTGGTGGTCGGGCGAGCCGATATTGCCAGCGGTAGTTACCGCGCCTTTCGCTGGACCCCGAGCGGCGGCATGCAGAACCTCGGCACGCTCGGCGGCGACCATAGCGATGCGTGGGGAGTCTCCGCTGACGGGCTCGTGGTTGTTGGCGAGGCAGACAGCGGCGCTAACCTGTCCCGCGCCTTTCGCTGGACGCAGGCTGGCGGCATGCAGAACCTCGGCACGCTCGGCGGCAGCGCAAGCCGGGCATTTGGCGTCTCAGGCAACGGGTCTGTGGTGGTCGGCATGGCGACCAACGCCAGTGAGCGATGGCGCGCCTTTCGCTGGACTCAAAGCGGCGGCATGCAGAACCTTGGCACGCTCGGCGGCGACTACAGCGCCGCCCTTGGCGTTTCTGCTGATGGCGCAACAGTGGTAGGCGAGGCAGACAACGCCAGCGACTATAGCCGCGCCTTCCGCTGGCGGCAGAGCGGAGGAATGCTCAATCTGGGCGTCTTACAGGGAGGCGATTACAGTGGCGCTTATGGCGTCTCGTCCGACGGGAATGTTGTGGTCGGCGAGTCATATAACTCCCAACAGCGAACGCGCGCCTTCCGCTGGACGCAGGCTGGGGGTATGCAGAGCCTCGGCACGCTGGGTGGCAGTGAGAGCGGGGCTGCAGGCGTCTCCGCTGACGGCGCTATCGTGGTCGGTTGGGCGGATGATGCCAGCAATACGCAGAATGCCTTTCGCTGGACTCAAAGCGGTGGCATGCAGAACCTGAACACCCTCTACCCCTATCTGCTGGCGGACGGCTCGCGACTGATCAATGCGAACGCCATCAGTCCCGACGGGCGCTACATCGTGGGGAATGGCTACAACGCCGCCACAGGGCGTGACGAGGCGTACCTGTTAGACACCCGCTGCACGCCGCGCAACGGTGATGTGAACGGCGACGGCTGCGTCGACGATGCGGACCTGCTTGCCGTACTGTTCGCCTTTGGCGCAACCGGCGTCAACCCCTCCGATGTCAACTGCGACGGCACGGTGGACGACGCCGATCTGCTGGTAGTACTGTTCAACTTCGGCAGTGGGTGTTGAGATTCTGCGTTTCGCTGGAAAAGGGTGGGAGGCGAAGGCTTCCCACCCTTTTTTCTTGAACGACTCTGTTGCTTTTGAAACCTCCTGCATGCTATAATTGTGTTCAGAATCGCTGTGAACATCTTTCCTGACAGCGAGGTGACCCATCAACAACTTTGCGGAGTATCTGGGGTACCTGCGGCGCGCGCGTGGGATGACAATTCGTCGCCTGGCTCAGTTAGCCGGAATTCATCCCTCCACACTGAGCCGCTGGGAAGCGGGATTTGTGCGTCCCTCTCTGTACGAGTTCGATGCCCTCATGAACGCGCTGGGAGCGAGCGATCTCGAGCGGCGTTGCGCCCTGGAGTGGATTGACGCCCCACGCGCGCTGTCGCGTCTGCAGGCGGCGCAACCCGCCCCTGTGGGATCGCAAACGAAACCCCAGATTCCTCTTCCGGGCGACCTGCTGCGTGCAATGCGACAGCGCAGAGGCTGGACCCTGGAACAGACTGCAAAGCAGATGCACATCAGTATCGCTACCCTCTACCGCTGGGAACACTCCGAGGCATGGCCGTCGGAAGAACAACTGCAACAGCTCTGTTCTTTGCTTCAGGCGCACTTTCAAGAGCAGGTGGCTCTCTCCGCAGGGCGCCTCCATTTTCACGCCGAAGTACAGGCGTTTCCATCCCGCCCGGAGGAGCTGGAAGCGCTGATGCACCAGATTGTCTTCGCAGAGATAGCAATTGACCGGGCGCTTGCGGATCTCTACTTCCTGTCGCTGGAACGACTGCTCTGGAGACTGAGCCAGCAAAGCGAGGCGGGGCATCGGCTCCTGATTGACGCCTATGTATGCCACTGCCGCCATCTGCTTCAGGACGCACGCCTGATCGACGCGCAGATACCCGCCATGCGCGCGATGCACCTGATCGGTCGCTGGGAGAACCCGTGCCCCCACTGGTTATGGGTTGTGCATGCCACCGCCAAAGACGCTGCCGAGAAACACGCCCAGCCGAACCCCTCCGCTGGCATCCGAATCCTGCAGGATTGGCTCCCCCTCAGTGCTGCCACAGCACTCCCGTATGAGGCATGGTTCCTGCGCGACATTGCAGAATACATGAGCCTCACGCACGCCACCAGCGCCGCTGTGGAAGCCAGCGAGTATGCAGTCAGCAAAGGACTGGGATTGGACGATGATAAGAATGTGTGGCTCTCGCACGCAGAGGTCTTGCTGAACGCAAAGCGCCCACACGAGGCGCTTGAAGTCATCGAGAGCCGTCTCCAATTCGCCTGGTGCGAAGACTCGGTGCTGATGCAGCAAGTGCATGAGGCGGAAATCTATGCTCGCGCCCTGCAGGGTGTCGGGAGGCATCAGGAAGCCCTCCTCTGGGTGGAACGCGCCCACCAGCTGGTGCAGGTGAACAACCTCTGGCAGGTGCGCAACCGTGTAGAGGCGCTTGCCGCGCAAATCAAGTAGCGCGCGCGACAGGGTGTTGCAATTTTCCGAAAAATTACTCAGGGAAAACCCTCCCGTGCTATGATAGTGTTGTGTATCACGGGAGGACACCATGCGATGCTATTCTGGGCGTTTGGCAAATCTCCATATGGAGGCGATGAAGCGGACTCGCTTCTGCATGCTTACTGTTATAGCGGCGCAACTTCTGGTATACCCTGTCATAACCGGGTTCGCGCAGCAAAACCGCGAGGTCTACACCTATAACCTGACCTTTACTACCACCAACCAGTGTATGTGGCAACCGGGCACCTGCAATATTGGCTACTCTTACTTTCTGGGGGGCAGCTTCAACGGTTCGCGTTCGGGAGGCGGCTATTTCACCATCCCCCTTCTGGGCGAGTTCGGTGCATCGGGCAGTGCGTCGGCGAGTGGTCGGCTCGGACTCAATTTTGAGGCGTATGCCACTGGGGGCGATGTGTCCGTTGTGTACCCGATGCAGCTGACCCTTTCCTTTCCCACGCGCGAGTATCTGGTACCTGGCGGGGTTGCTGTCATCCAGTCCAGTTACAGGCTCCAGCAGGGGGCGCGTCTCAGCACCACTTCGCCCACCGCGCGCTTCGTGATGTCGAGCGTGCTGGATTTTGCTGGCTCGTTCAGCGTCCGTGCGCGCGCCTTCAGCGAGGATATTATCAATACCTCGGTGAACATCCCGCGCGTGAACTATGTGCAGGAACTGGTCAACACGGACAACCTGAATATCTGGGATCGGGACTTCGATCTCATTTCGAACTATCCAGGGTTGCTGACCCTGAATGTGCATCGCCCGTTGATTGTAACGGAGGGGGGCAACCCTTTTTCTCCGACGGAGACACGGCTGACCTCCACGGGCAGCGACCGCTTTGTTACGCTGACGGGCGACCTGACCGCCGCGACCATCTATCTGATCCAGACGCTGCTGGGAGTGCCGCCGAACAACTACCTGCGCAAGAGCATTTCGTATTCCGGGCTGGAGGCGGGCTATTCGCTATTGCAGACGGAGGTGCGGACAGGGCTGGGGTTCCGTCAGGACTTTGAGTTCGTGCCGCGCCCGAAAATCCGATTGACTTTCACGGATGGGCGTGCGCCTGTTGAGTTCTACGCAGGTGAGAGCGTCACCATCCAGCTCCCCATGTCGGGCGCGCTGGGCGTGAACGCCTCCGTGGTCATGGACAACCAGTTCACCAATATCACCTATCTCACTATTTCGGGTGGCATCTACTTCCTGCCGCTCTATGTGTACGCCAGTGGGAAGCTGGGAAGCATCTCGCTGGGCAGCTTCGAGTTCAAGCCTGTGGACGAGATGGGCATCGGCAGCACTCTGCCCATCTCCATCTTCAATCGCACCTTCACGCTGGGCGGGTTTTCGGATCAGGCGGCGGGCGCGCTGACCGTGCGGGCGAACACCGACGCCACCCCCGGCATTTTCTACAGCGTGAACTACAACAGCCCCACCTTCGCGCGGGTGTACGACTCCAGCGCCACCCTCTATCTGGAGTGCCGTCCCGTCACCTACTTCACCAGCCAGTCGCGGGTGGTGTTTCGGGGCACAGAACTCAGCACGACGCTGGTGCAGCCAAATGTGGTGAGGGCAGTCATCCCTGCCAGCCTGCTCACCACGATAGGCAACTATACGCTGTTTGTGCGCACGCCAGGCAAACCCGACACCAACGCTCTGGCATTTCCTGTCGGCTACAGGCAGCCTCTGATAGAGAGGGTGCGATGCAACTGTCTGCCGGGCGAGGACTACAGAGGCTATACGATCGGTCTCAGCCATCCGGAGGGTCAAGACCTGGTGCTGGACCTGACGACGGAGGCTTCGACCTACTATCGAAATGGCGTGACGGAGGTCTACTGGAACGATCAGGCGGTCGCCATCGAGCAGCTTGGCGGTGGGAGCGAGGATCCCGCCAACTTCATGCGGATTCGGGTTCCCAATCGGTATCTGTGGCAGCCGGGCACGATGGTGCTGAAGGTCGTGAACAGGGGTCCGGGCGGCGGCGAAGCCACTTATAATCTCTACGCCTCCTATCCGCCGCTTCAGTGGGATGAAGACTACAATGATCGGTTGAGACCCCGCCGCGGACGCTCCATCGGCACGCAGGGCATCACAATTCAGGTGCGCGGCACCTGGTTCATCAAAGGGGTTACTGAGCTGATTCTGGTGGAAGGCGACACATGGAACCCCAATAACGCAATCCCCTTGCCCACCCAGTATGTCAGCACGGCGGAGCTGATGGGGCAGATTCCGGGCGACCTGATGCAGACGCCTCGCCGTGTGTTGATTGGAATCCGCCATCCCGATGGGCGCGGGGGCTACATCACTTCGGGCGGCGGCGAAGGGTTTGATGTGCTGAACCCGATCCCCGTCGTGGAGCGGTGCGAGCCGAATGTGGTCAATCGGGGCGATGCGCCGCCCAGCTATGTGGAGGTGCGCGGCGTGAGCTTCCGTCCCGGCTGTCAGATCGTGTTCAACGGCACGCCTCTGGCGACCACACGCCTCTCGGACACCCGCCTGCGCTTCACCCTGCCGGCGGGCACGATGAACACGGGGCGTGTGAACATCGTGAAGGTGCGCAACCCGCAAACGGATGGCATTGACTCTAACGAGGAATGGTTCACCGTGCGCAACCCTGCGCCCACGCTGACCGGGCTCAACCCCAGCAGCGTCACGACCTTCGCGCCAGCGACGCAAGTGGACATCTCGGGCAGCGGCTTCGAAAGTACGGCGCGCGCCTACTTTGGAGGGACGCCCGTTAACACCACCTTTGTGAGTCCAGCGCTCGTGCGCGCCACTATTCCTGCCCATCTGCTGCGCAACGCGGGCGACTTTCCCATCACCGTGCGCAACGAGCCAAGCATCGACTCTAACGCGCTCCCCTTCACTGTCAGCGACGCGCGCATCATCTATGTCAGTTCTGAGGGTAACGATGCGAACAACGGCTTGAGCTGGGCGACTGCCAAGCGCACGGTGCAGGCGGGCATCAACGCCGCCGCGCCCTCCTCTGCGGGCGGCGCCCAGGTGTGGGTCAAAGCAGGCGTCTATAACGAGCGTATCACCCTGCGGAGCAATGTGCATGTGTACGGCGGCTTCGCGGGCAACGAGACCAGCCGCAGCCAGCGCAACCTGTTCGCCCACGAGAGCAGCCTCGACGGGCAGTGGGGTGGCACGGTGGCGACGGTGAACGCGGGCACAGTCAACGCCACCCTCGACGGCTTCACCCTCCACAGGGGTGATCGTCCTGCAGGCGGCGGGGGCGTGCTGATCAATGGCGACTGTAGCGCCATCGTGATTTCCAACAACCTGATTATCTACAACCGCTCGCTGGATGTCTCCGGGAGCGGCGCGGGCATCCTTGTGCAAGGAGCAAACCCCTTCGGCGCCGATGTGCAGATTCTCAACAATCTCATCGCGCGCAACGCCGCCTACAATAGCGCCGCCGTCTACCTGCGCTACGCAAGCGCGCAACTCATTAACAACACCATCGCCTACAACACCAGCGTTAGCGCCTCTCTCGGAGGCGGCGTCTACTGCTCCGATAGCACCAACACGCTCTTTGCGAACAACATCGTGGCGTTTCAGGAGAACGGTCCCGGCATTGATCGCAAGAATGTGTCCACCGCGACGGTGACCCTGCGCAATAACTGTGTCTACAATCCGTCCAGCGCCAACTATCGCAACATCGCCGCCAGCGCGTATGCGAGCGACATTAATCTGGATCCGCGCTTTGTGGACGGGAGCAACAACAACTTCCATCTGGGCGACTCGCCCTGCATCGATCGGGGCAGCGCGTCCGACGCGGCGGGCATTCTGGTCGATTACGATGGGCAGGCGCGGGTGAACGGCGTTACCATCGACATCGGCGCAGATGAGGTGTACGCGGTCGCGGTCGCGCTGACCGTACCCCCCGTCGCAGGCGCGATTCGCGCGCCTGTAAACCTCACGGCGACCCTGCGACGAACCGATAACAACCTGCCGATTGCGGGTCAGCGGCTGGAATTCTTCGTGCAGGGCGCCTCCATCGGCTTTGCCGACACCCAGAGCAACGGCACGGCGACGCTGAGCTACACGCCGCCCGAATCGCTGGGCACAGGCGCGAAATCGCTACGGGTGGAGTACGCGGGCAACGCCGCTTACCTGCCTGCCTCTCAGACAACCACGCTCACGGTGAATCGCGGCGCAACGATTCTGACGCCCATCACTGAGCCATCGCAGGTTCTGGTCTCGCAGCAGATGACACTGGGCGGCAGGCTCTCGGACGCCACCGGCGCGCCGATTGCGAACCGCACGCTCAATATCCTCTGGGACGGCGCGCCGATTGCCAGCGGCAATACCGACTCCAGCGGCGTCTTCCGCACCGCGTACACCATCCCGCGGGGCACTGCGCGCGGCAACCACACCGTGCGTGTGGAATTCCTGGGCGATCCCCTGTTCCTCGCAAATGTAGCCGCCAATACCGTGTCTGTGGTCAACAGCGCGCCTGAAGCCTCCCTTGCTGGCGCGAACCTGCTGTTCAACGGCTCGAACACTGCCGTGCAGTTTGACCACCGCCCCGAACTGAACGCCTACCCGCTCACGGTCTCCTGCTGGGTGCGCACGCTGGACACGGCGAACCTCGAACGCGGCATCGTCAACAAGTATGTGAGTGGCTCAGGCAACGGCTACCAGATATATCTGCGCAACGGGCGGGTGTACGCCTGGTACTTCCGCAACGGGAGCAACTACATCTGGGATGGTGGGTTGGGGCTGGATGGCGGGTCGATCGCCGATGGCGCGTGGCACCACATCCAGTTCACGGTGGACGCCAGCGGCGGACGGCTCTATGTAGACGGCGTGTTGAACGCCAGCCGCCCATGGACAGGTTCGCCGGGCGCATGCACGACCACCACGCCGCTGATGATTGGGCGCTATCCGGGCACGCCGCTGAACGGGCACTTCGACGGCGAGATCGACGAGGTGAAACTCTGGAACCGCGCCGATGTCGGAACCGATGAGAAGAGCCGTAAGGCGAGTCTCGTCGGCGACGAGACCGGGTTGCTCGCCTATTTCCGATTCGATGAATGCGCTGGCAATCAGACTGGGGATGCCGTATCGGGTGGGGCGGCGACGCTCCTCAACACGCCTCTCTGGCAGACCTCCAGCGCGCCCGTCGAGCTCCTGTATGTGGTGGACGGCGTGCCGCGCACAACGCGACTGAACGCCTATGACGCCAACGAGGACACGCTGAGCTACAACCTGCTCACCGCCCCTGGAAGTGGACAGTGGATAGGCAGCGTGTTCCCGAACGCGACCTTCCTGCCTCCTTCTGGCGGCATTTCAGGCGCGTTCAGCTATCGCGTCAGCGACGGGATTGTTAGTAGCAACACCGCGTCAGGAACCATTCAGCGCACGAATGCACCGCATGCCAGTCTGGGCGGCTCGATGCGCTATTTCAACGGCAACACCAACTCTCTGATTAGCGTGCCGGGCTTTGGAAACCGCGTTTCCAGCGGGGAGCTGACCATCGAGTTCTGGCAGCTTGTCGCCTCACCCCGCCACTCCGCCACTATCGACATCAACGGCGGTTCTGCAACCAACCGAATCGTGGTGCATAGCCCATGGGGAACGGGCGGCGTGGTGTTTGACTTCGGCAACTGGACCACTCAGGGGCGACTGGCGTATACGCCTCCCGATAGCCTGTTCGGCACCTGGCAGCACTTCGCCTTCGTGGTGAGCCAGAGCGGGAACTATATGCGCATCTACCGCAACGGCATTCTGGAAGCCCAGAAGACTGGTATGACCCCCTTCACGCCCGGCAACTACACGCTGGGGATAGGGTTCGGTGGCAGCGGTTTTGAGGGCTTTAATGGGTTTGTCGACGAGGTGCGCATCTGGAACCGCGCGCGCACCCAGCGCGAAATCCAGCGCGATATGCACGCGGTACTGCAGGGCAACGAGCGCGGGCTGATCGGCTACTGGCGCCTCGATGAGTGGGGCAACAGCGCCACCACTGCCCTCGACTCGTCGCCCAGCGGGGCGAACGGAACCTTCAGCAACGCGCGCTGGCTCGGCTCCACCGCGCCCCTTCACACGGTGCATGTGCCTGCGGGCGAGCGCACCTTCACGCTGGGCGCCTTCGCCGAGTATCTCACCCAGCCGAACCAGTTGACCTACCAGATCGTGGAGAACCCGGCATCCGGCAGCCTGAACCTGTCGGGCAATCAGGCGACCTACACGCCCGATCAACCGGGCGCCTACACCATGCGATACACCGTCAGCCATTCGGCAGCGGCTCTGAACACCGCGCGTGTGTGGCTGGTGGTGCCGCGAACAGGCGATGTGAACGGCGACGGCTGCGTGGATGATGCGGATATGCTCACGGTGCTGTTCGCCTTCGGCAGCGACAACCCGGACGCCGATGCGAACGGCGACGGCACTGTGGACGACGCCGACCTGCTGGTAGTGCTGTTCCACTTCGGGAATGGGTGTTAGCGCCCTTGCCCCCTTCTCGCGGGACCGAAGGAGATCTGACAATGAAACGCATAACGCTCTGCAGTCTGGGATTTATAATGCTCGTGACGCTTGGGTGCGCCCAGCCGTTCACCTATCAGGGGCTGTTGAAAGACGGCGGCAGCCCCGCGAACGGCAACTATTCTATGACCTTTCGGCTCTACGACGCGGCATCCGGCGGTACGCTGCTGGGTACCGTGGGACCGCTGGATGTTGCGGTGAGCAACGGCTTGTTCAGCGTGGAGCTGAACTTCCCCGCTTCCGTCTGGGACGGGGGACCCCGCTATCTGGAGATTCAGGTGGGTTCCACGCCCCTTTCGCCCCGTGTGAAAATCAATCCGACGCCGTATGCCAGCGCGTTGCGCCTGTTTGAGAGCGGTGTTGGTAACCCCGACCGCATGGTGATTACCCATTCGCCCACTTTCACGAACTGGGGCTTGCAGTATCAGGATCTCACTGACAAGTTCAACTTCCTGGCAGGCGGTACGCCCGTGATGACAGTGGATCTGGGGTATCAGCGTGTGGGCATCGGCACAACCAGTCCTGCTCGCCCGTTGACCATTCGGGGGGAGGGCGCTAATGCGGAATGGCTCCAGTTCCGGAACACCAGCGATGTGAACCGCTGGCATCTCAATCATCTGGGGAATGGACTCAATTTCGCCGAGAGCGGGGTGGCGGATGCGCGCCTGTTTCTTGCCGCTGGGGGTAATGTCGGCATCGGCACCAGCAGTCCCGCCGCGAAACTGCATGTGGAAGGCAACGGCTACTTCAACGGCAATCTCGGCATCGGCGCGAGCAGTCCTGCCGCGAAACTGCAGGTCGCGACGGGGACGGGTGACCGAGCCATTTATGGCATGCATGCCGCCACGAGCGGCGTCGCCTACGGCGTGTATGGGCAAAGCGCCAGCACCGCAGGAACGGGCGTGTTCGGCAGCACGACCGCCACAAATGGTGTAGCCTTCGGCGTGTGGGGACAAAGCAACAGCACCAGTGGCAGGGGCATGGTCGGCTATGCAGCCGCCACCAGTGGCGACGCCATCGGCGTGTGGGGATCCACAAACAGTTCCTTTTCCATCGCTTATGGCGTGCGCGGAGAAGAACCCCTCGGTGGTGAGGGGCACGCCATCATTGCCTTTGGAACCCTCGCCGCCGTGGGAACCAAATCGTTCCAGACTGACCACCCGCTCCACCCAGAAACCCACTACCTGAACCATTTCTGCGCCGAGGGACCTGAGCCGTACAATGTGTATCGCGGCAATGTGGTGACCGATGCCAATGGCTACGCCACCATCACACTGCCCGACTACTTCGACAGCATCAACCGCGACCCCACCTATCACCTCACGGTGATAGACGACAGCGACGACTTCGTGCTGGCAAAGGTGGTGCGAAAGGTTCAGAACAATCAGTTCGTCATCCGCACCAGCAAGCCTCATATAGAGGTCTCGTGGGAAGTGAAAGCCGTCCGCAACGACCCGTGGGTACAGCGGTATGGCTACCAGACGGAGCAGGAGAAGGAGGACGAGATCAAGGGCAAGTACCTGAACCCCGAACTCTACGGTCAGCCGAAGGAGCGGGGGATTCTCTACCGTCCTGAACCCGAACCCCTTCCCAATGAGAGGGGTAATCCGTGAGGCTCGCGCCCCCTGACTCCTCTCCCCTGTCAGCGGTAAACACACTCGACACGGGCATCGGATACCTCAATCGGATGCCCGTGTCAGAGGAGATGCCCACCTCTCACCCAATAATCCCCTCAATCACCCGCCCGGCGACATCGGTGAGGCGGAAGTTGCGCCCCTGATACCAGTAGGTCAAGCGCGTGTGGTCGATTCCCAGCAGGTGCAGGATGGTGGCGTGCAGGTCATGCACATGCACAGGATTTTCCACCACCTGATAGCCGAGTTCGTCGGTCGCGCCATAGGTGATGCCGGGCTTTACGCCGCCGCCTGCCATCCAGATGGTGAAGGCGCGCGGGTGATGGTCGCGCCCCAGATAGGTGGAGCCGCCGCGCCCCTCTTTCATCGGCGTGCGCCCGAACTCGCCGCCCCAGATGACCAGGGTATCCTCCAGCAGCCCGCGCTGCTTGAGGTCAATAATCAAGGCTGCCGATGCCCGGTCCACCTCACTGCACAGGCGTGGGAGCGCCTTGGAAATACTGTCGCCCTCTCCCGTGCCGTGATGGTCCCAGCCGCGATGGTAGAGTTGCACAAAGCGCACGCCCCGCTCCACCAGTCGCCGCGCCAGCAGGCAGTTGTTCGCGAAGGAGGGTTTGCCCGGCGTCGTGCCATACAGCTGGTGGATATGCTCTGGCTCCTTGCTGATGTCCATCAGATCGGGCACGCTGGTTTGCATACGATACGCCAGCTCATAGGCGTTGATGCGCGTCTCGATCTCGGGGTCGCCTACTGCCTCAAAGTGCATCCGATTGAGATCGCTGATGGCTTCCACCGTCTCACGGCGCGTTTCGGGGTCAATCCCTTCGGGGTTGGACACATAGAGTACGGGGTCGCCCTTGCTGCGGAGTTCCACGCCCTGATAGACGGTCGGCAGGAAGCCGCTGCTCCAGCAGGCGTGCCCGCCGTCGGGACGGTTCGCACCCGAAATCAGCACCACAAAGCCGGGCAGGTCGCGATTCTCCGTGCCCAAGCCGTAGGTGAGCCACGACCCCATGCTGGGACGTCCGGGCAGCTGGTGTCCCGTGTTCATATAAATCTGCGCGGGCGCGTGGTTAAACTGATCCGTCTGTAACGAACGAATGATGCAGATATCATCGGCAATCTGAGCGATGTGGGGTAGCAGCTCGGAGATTTCCTGACCCGATTGCCCGTGCTTGCTGAATTTGTATGGCGAGCCAAGCAGCGTCGGGCGCCCCTTGATGAAGGCGAATCGCTCCCCCTGTAGCAGGCTTTCAGGGCAGGGTTGACCGTCGTAGCGCTGTAGAGTCGGTTTATAATCGAACAGGTCAATCTGCGAGGGCGCCCCCGCCATAAACAGAAAAATCACCCGTTTTGCGCGAGGCTTGAAGTGGGGAGGCTTGGGCGCGAGCGGGTCTGAGGCAGCGAACAGTTTCTCATTCATCAGCGCGTTCAGCGCCAGCGCCCCGATTCCGTAGCCGCACATGCGGAAGAAATGGCGGCGCGTGATCAACTTCAAAGTTTCCTGATCCAGCTTCTGCTCTCGCATAACAGCTCACTCCTTCGTGAGGGTCTCCCTGAAACGGAGCCTCCTCACTGCCCTGCACTAATTATAGCGCATTCAGACAATCCATTCAACAAATTCCGGAATACTCCTGCAGACTGCCCAGTGAGCATGGTGGGTGTCAACCGCTCGGTCGTTTCCGTTTGGGGTATACTCCTTCGCGATGCGCAGAGAGACGCTGCGGCGGCTTGCGGCTGGTCTGGCGATACTCTGGCTGCTGATGATTCTGTCAGCCGAGCTGTTGCACGCCCAGATTGAGGACGAGAGCCTCGCGGCGCGACGCCAGTGCCCCGTATGTCTTTTCCACAAGACTCACGGGCATGTACCCCAACCTGAGCTGGTTCTGCAGCCTGTCTTGAAGGTGATTCTGGCAGAGGTTCCGCCTTTGCCTGCCCTGCTGCCGGTTTTCCCCCGACTCTGCGAAGCGTTTCATCAGGACCCTCGCGCTCCTCCTGCCTGCGCGTGATGATGACCGTTGGGGGGCGCAGCCTGCGTCTCACGCGGTTTTCAGGCGCAGGCAGATAAACCCTGCCGCGGCTGCCCAGCCATCTTTGGGGGGCGCTTTGATAACACGAAGGAGGAGCAACGATGAAACGCAATGGTTTCACACTGATTGAACTGCTGGTGGTAATCGCCATTATCGCGATTCTGGCGGCGATTCTGTTTCCTGTGTTTGCACAGGCGCGCTCGAAAGCGCGTCAGACTCAGTGCTTGAGCAATATGCGTCAGATTGGGGTTGCTGTGAACCTGTATCTGCACGACTACGATGAGGGCTACCCCTTTACGATGGCGGTTGTTAATGGGCTGCCCAGCACGGTCAATTACTGGGCAGTTCACAACTATCAGGCATCGCTGGAGCCATACATTAAGATGGATCGCGGGCTGCGCAACAAGCAGAACATCTGGTGGGACCCTTCGGACCCTGATCGTTCAGTGCCTGCAATGTGGGGTTCCTTTACCACGAACGGCTTTTTCACGGCGATGCCCCGTCGGCTGGCGGAGGTCTCGCGCCCCGCATCCACCGTCTACTCCATCCTGCGCGGAGACCCATGGGTTCAAATCACGGGCATCACCCCTCCTAATCCGCTCCCTGTCAACAATCCCAACGACCCATTCTGGGTATCGGAGTTTTTTGATATGTGCCTGGACCCGTGGGTGGAGACGACGGATGTGAATCATCCTTACCACTGGTCCAAGCGGCGTGCTGTGCCGCCCTGTAGCCTGTTCCCCAATGCGCCCTCCTGTGGCGACTGGGATGCGCAGATTGCAAAAGTTCGCTATCAGGGGGGCACTGCGGTTCTCTATGCTGATGGGCACGCAAGGCACGCGCGCTTCGCCCAAACTTTCCGCGCGATAGACGACAACCAGTGGAGTCTGGATCAGCCGTAATCCTCTGAGCCGAAAGTCGCCCTCTCCTGCCTGTGGGAGAGGGCGACTGGAGCGCTTATGCCTCCACCAGAATCGATTCGTCCAGCTCTGCCAGATCCATGAAGTATTGCGCGGCGTTGCCCTTGAGCTTGCTGGCGAGCAGCCGCTGGATGGAGAGCCTCAGGTCGGCGGGTTTGATTTCGCGTAGCACAACCTCAAAGAATCCCATCACCAGCAGCGCTTCGGCGGTTTCGGGGTCTAACCCGCGCGAGCGCAGGTAGAACACCTCATCGGGCTGGACGGGACCGACCGTCGCCCCGTGGGTACAGCGCACCTCGTTGGCGCCAATCTCCAGATTCGGGATGGAATAAGCCTGCGCCTCGCCGCTGAGGATGAGGTTGCGGTTCGCCTGATAAGCGTCGGTGTGCTGGGCACGCGGATGCACGCGAATCATGCCCGAAAAGACCGAGACCGCCGAGTCGTCCAGCACGCCCTTGTAGAGCAGGTCGCTGGTGGTGTGCCCCACGCGGTGATCCTGCAGGGTGCGGAAATCGAGGTGCTGGTCGTCGTCGCCGAAGAAGACTCCCAGCGGGCGTGCTTCGGCGCCCGGCTCGGTCATCAGATGCTGGAGTACGGTACGCGCCAGTTTCGCGCCCAGCCCCACCGCAAGCGACAGCACGCGGCTATCGCGCTTCTGTTCATAATCCACGCTGGTCAGGAACACACTGGCACGCCCCATGCGCTGCACAATCGCATGGCGCAGGTCGCTGTTGGCGCGGTTGAACACTTCCACAGCGCCAACCGCCAGCACAGGCGCCTCCTCTGGCGAGAAGAAAGACTGCACGATATTCGCGCGGCTGTTCGGCTCCGCCACAATCACAGTGTGCGGAAAGTGCGCCCCCGGGGTCTCAAACCAGTGGATAATCTCAATAACTCCCTCCACCTCCACATTCGGGGGGAGGTAAACATATAGCCCCGTATCCCAGCACGCCGTGTGCAGGAACGAGAATTTGTCGCCCGGCAGCGGGGCAAGCCGCCCCAAATCTTCCTGCAGCTGTTCGGGATTCTGAATAAGAACCTCGCGCAGGTCGCGCACCTGCACGCCTTTCTGCTGGAGCGCATCAGGAATTTCTGCCTCAAAGCCGAAGCCGACCCGATGCACCACGCGAATGGTGGGGTGGTCGGTCAGAAACGCGGGCATCGTCTGCGGGGGAGCGCCCAGTTCCGTGCCACCCCACGCTACAGCGGGGTAATCCTCAAGGTGAAGCGTGGTGATATCGGTGTAGCGCCAGTCCTCCTGTTTGGGGCTGGGCATGGGGAGCTGTAAAAATCGCTCAAACGCTTCTACTCGTCTCTGAATATGCCATTCTGGCTCGCCGCGTTCGCGGGCGAGGCGCTCTATGGTCTCTCTGGATAAACCTGCGGGTACTTGCCTCATTTCGGTCGTCATTGGTTCGCCTCCTCAAATGCTTAGCGTGGCTAAATTATGGCACATTCGAGGGGCGAAAGTCAAGGTGCTGGGGGGGTGTTCGAAAAATCCTCTTCTGCTCCAGACGGCTGAAGCCGTTCCTATGAAACGAAGCCGACCTGCGTCGGCTGAAGTAGCACGCGCATCCTGCGCGTGGACAGGGGCAGGATGCCCCTGCTACGGGAGCCAGCGGAGGCTGGCTTTGTCTCATAGGAACGGGTTCACCCGTCCTATTCAGCAGCGATTTCTCGAACCCCTCAGGTGCTGACTTATCCCCAGAGCGCCACACCTGCGAACACAGTGGTGTAGAGTTCCACCGTCGCTTCCACAGCGACCACTTCGAGGCGGGCGATTTTGAGGTTGCGGTCTTCCATCGCCTCCTCCGCCATCGCCACCACGAGGTCATGCGCCTCGCGTTCGGTCATATAACCTTCTGTCTCCATAATGACGCCCACGGCGCCAGGGTCGGTGGGCTGGGCGTAGGAGACCGCCGCGGCGATTCGGGCGCCCTCTTCGTTCGAGGTAAATACGCCGTAGGCGATTGGCAAAAGGCTCCCTTTAGGCAACTCCACATGGCTGCGGTGTTCTGCCGAGGGCGGCAGAATGCTGGAAACCCGAAGCAGGTTGTAGTCGGCAAACCCTGCTTCCCGCAAGGCGCGGTCAAACGAGACCAGCTCAAACGCGGAAACACCGGCGCCTGCCCCTGTGGTAAAGTAGCGGGGCGTTATCTTCAGCGGCAAACCCTGCAAATGAAGCATCGGTTCCTGCATGGCAGTTCCTCCTCAATAGAAAGCGGTCAGGATATCGAAACTCCATCGTTTCGTGTTGGAAGACCATGTGAGCGCGACTTCGCGGAAGCCGATTCGGTAGGCTATTGTAAAGGTATGGTCGCGGAAGGTATTGCCCTGAAACGCCTGCCATGTGATTCCTGAGCCGATGCGCCAGAGACCGCTGATTCGCCATGAGGCGTCGGCAAGATAGCTGAAAGTGTCGGTGTCCAGCGCGCGGCTGAAGTAACCGGCAAGCGTCAGGTGTTCGGAAGGGTTCCACGAAAGGCTGCCGCTGAGGCGGTGGCGCCCCAGCAGACTGACGCCGAGCGCATCTTCGTTATAGTCATAGGTGAGGGTGAGGGCGCCCGTGCGCCCCAGCGCGCGGGTAATTCCCAGCGTGCCTGTAAAGCTCCAGCCTGCGTTCGGCAGGTTGCCAAGGTAGCGCCCTGCGACAAAGCCGCCAGTTAAGGTGGTCTGGCGGTCTAACGATTGGGGAATGAGGTTCCATCGGGCGCGGATGCCGAACCCTTCACGCCGCTGTTGAATCTGGGTGGTGCGGGTCGTGGCGCTGCTGAAAGTGAGAGCGAGACTCTGGCGCAGGGGGAGGTTCGCAATCTTGCGGGGCGTGCTTTCCGCAAAGAGATCGGTACGCAGGGAGCGGGCGTCGGAACCTTCCCAGAAAGTGCTACCCGCAACAGTAGCCCCCAGCGAGAACCCTCTGCCCTGATGGCTTACCTGAGCGGAGGTGTAAAGCCCCTGATGGGCAGGCGAATCGAGCCACAGGTGCATGCGCGTGCGCGTTCCCAGCGGCTGGCTGTGTCGCCAGAGGACGCCCCAATCGTCACGCCCCAGTCCCGTGAAGGTAAACGCGCCCTGCCCCTGCCCCCAGCGATACTCATGCTCCAAATCCAGAAACAGTCCTCGCGAGATGCCTGTGCCGCGTGAGGCGCGTTGTGCTGTGCGCAGGCGTAGCGCCCCGACCTGACCGGGCGCAAGCGCATAATAATACGGAATGTCCAGATAGACCTGTCCGTTTTGCACGCCGAAGAAGGTGTCCGCGCCCACCCCACTGCCCCACACGCTGTGCGAATAGAGGGGCAGGCTCAGCACGCGCACATCGCCCACATAGAACTCCGCCTGACGGAACTGGAGGCGCTCACCCGGGTAGAACCAGATTTGCCGTGCCCTGATCACCATCTCCGAGTAGGAGAGGTCGGCGAACTGGAACCAGTCGGGCGGGAGCGGCTCAGGGAACGGCGTGCGCAGCCCAGAGCGGATACGGAACACCTGCCAGCGCCCCTCGTGTTCCGTGACGCCGTAGCCTTCACCGGTGCGCAGGTCGTACACCAGCTCGTTGTAGGTGGCGGCTTCCGAGCCGAAGCGCAGACGGGCGTGGCGTGCCTTGACTCGCAGGCTATCGGTCTCCAGTTGCAAATCGTCTGCTTCGAGGGTGGTCAGCCCGAAGCGCACTGAGGCGCCGAAGTTGGCTCCAGAGGCGGCGATGATGCGCTGCTCGTTGGCGAACGCGAGATATTCGGTTCCGAACACCTGCACATAGTCGGTGGCGGCGCGCAGGTCTTCAGGCGAGCGCACCATCACCACCTGCGCCTCGCCGACGGCGGACTGCCCCAGCGCGCTGGCGGTAATCACGGCGACGCCGGGCACAGACGCCGCCACAAAGGTGGCACGCGCCACACCGCCCTCGGTCGCCACCAGCGCCTCGCGAAAGGCGCCCAGCGTGGTGCTGAACGCTACCTGCGTGCCATCGGGCACGGGTTTCCCCTGAGGCGTGCGAACCTCTGCGGTAACCAGCGCGGTGGAAATGCCGTCGGCAACCAGCGCGTTCGGGTAGACCGTGAGGCGGAGCGTGCCCTGCGCCAGAGAAACAGCAACACAGAGGGTCATCAGACCCTCTGTGATGGCAAAGCGCAGGAGCCGTCGCCGAATCATCTCAGAAGTCGGCTAACTCGAATCCGACACCCAAAAGGAGCAGGAAGAGTCCGAGCGCGGTGCGTTCCCGACGACGGTCGGCTTTTTTCTCGGTTTGTTGGGGCGCGGTCTGGGGCGCAGGCGCCAGACGCTCTTTGATAGCAGGAGCAATCTTTTGCGCCACATCCGCGATTGCCCGAATGTAGGCTAAGTTGGGGTCCGACTCGTCGCGCGCCAGCCGTCCGCGTCCCGTCTCCCCGATGGAGACCAGCAGCTCGTTTGTGCCGACCTGCACAAGGTCCACACTCACAGTAATCATCGCCTCGCGGGTATTGGGGTCGTAACGGAACTCGGCAATTGTGCCTGCGAGCGCATATTGCGCGCCCACAATCGCGCCAATCCGCGCCGAGCGGAAGGTGCCGTCGGCTTCGCGCTCGTTAAAAGGCGGATTGAGGCGATCGCGGCGCAGGCGGTTTTCGTCCAGCGCCCGGCGCACCGAAGGACTATTCTCCCGAAACCGCCATACATAGAGGTTAGGGATGTCTTTCAGCTGGGCGTAGAGTGCGCCCATCAGCTCCGCGTTCAGGTTGAAGTCTTCGGGCTGCTGCACCGCGCTGGTCGTGCCGAAGGGGAACAGCACCAGTTCCCGCGTGTCGCTGGCAAACAGTGGCGCACACAGGGTCAGCCATATCCCAAGAAGCCAGACTTTCCTCACGATAGATTCCTCCTTGAGTGCGGGGGAGGGGTTCCCTCCCCCATCGTTCCGTTAGCGTGTGAGAATCAGCGGTCGTACCATGCGCGCGACCTGCCCGTCCTCAGTGCGTGCCTCGATCTGCACCTGATAGGTGCCGGGCGGCACCGCGCGTCCCTGCTGGTCGCGCAGGTTCCACACAACGGTATTGGCTCCGCGCGTGGCAGCGCGTCCCTGCTGGAGCGTGGCGACGGGCGCCCCATTCGTGCCCAGAATGCGCACCTCGGTTTGCGCGTCGTCTGCCAGCACATACGAGATGGAGACGCTCTGCACGCCGCGCCCTGCGGAGGTGACCGTCATGCTGGTGATGAGGGCGCCGCCTCGCGACGCACGCTCCACCGTGAGGGTAAATCGCGCGCGTCCCGTGGAGACGAAGCGGTACTCCGGCGTGGTGCGCAGGTCTATTGTGCGCCCCGTACTCTGATCCGTCAGGCGCAGTCGATAGCCTGTGGGGATCGTGCGCAGGTTCGGGAACCGGAGGCTCACCTCCTCGCCGGGTTGCGCCTCCACGACGAACTCAAACTGGTGGCGCGTGCCGCTAACAGTGCGTACATCCTGCATGAGCGGCGCGCCTGTGCCCTGTTTGAGGATTGTCAGGCGTACAGGCACTTCCACAAGAGGGATAGGTGGCTCCTCCACCTCACCAGCGGCGCGTCCCGAGGCGAGACCGATGTAGTTCTCGCTGTCTTCGCCGCGGGCGGTTCGCGCGATAATCTGCAGGCGCCAGTTGTTTGGCTGGTTCGGCGTCTCCGAAGCCGAGCGGTTGATAATACCGCCGAACCCCGTGCCCGGCAGGAACACCGGCGGGAAGACCAGCTCGATATCGTCGTTCGCCTTAATCCAGTAGCCCCGATGCGGAATCAGGGGCGTGTTCGGGTCGGAGGTGAACTTGTATTGCTGGGTGAACTCATCCCAGTAGTAAAGAACGCCCCGAATCACCCCGCGCTGGGCTGCTTCGAAGAAGGTGATGCTCTCGCGCGGATTGCTGGCGCTGACAATCACAATCTGCCCCAGCACCAGCGGATAGGGGTACGGGTTGCCAATCTGGTTCCAGCCCTGGGCAAGGCGCAACGGCACGCTATCGGTAAACACCCCGGAGGGGAACTGAACCGTACCCGTTGCATATTGCACCACTGCCGCGTCGTTGGGCAGGTAGAGCCAGAACGCCTCGCCCGGGCGGATGGAATCAATCTCTTCATACGCTTCAATTTCAGGGTTCCAGCGTTTCACCTGATAGGAGCCCGGGGTCAGGTTCAGCACCTGATCCAGGGTCGTGGTGGTGGTGAATGGGATGGAAGCCAGCTGGAATCCCTTATACGCCTGACGGTTGGCGGTTGCCGAAATCAGGATGGTGCGCGAGACGCTCTTGTTGGGTGCGGGAGGCGCCTGCGCCGAAACGCGGATAGTCGCAAAGCCGGCGAAGCGCGGGTCTGCCACGACGCTCCAGCTGACGGCGCGGGTCTCGCCGGGGGCAAGGCGTGGGATGGTCTTGGTGCGGGTCTCACCTGACGCCAGGCTCAAATTGTTGGGCAGGGCGATGTCCACTGTGACATTACTCAGGTCTACCTCGCGCCCCACGACGAAGAACTGGTTCGTCACATTGGCGATTACTGTAAAGACCCCGTTGTTCTGGAGCTTCGTAAGATCGCTGCGGTCCGGTTCCACAACAGGCAGTGCCTCCACGCCCAGCGCCAGGGGGGGCTGCACATCGGTGTCCACCGGCGTCAGGGACACATAGAACACAAATTCGCGCTCCTGACCGGGAGCGAACACACGGTCGTTCACAAACAGGTTGATGGCAGAATCTCCTATCGTGGAATCAGGGAACAGGGTTGGCGCCCAGTTGGTGGTTCCCTGAATGAAGAACCACTTTGCCACCACCAGTCCATCAATTGGGGTCGCATCTTCAAACCCTTTGATGGGTTTCAGGATATAGCGGGAGGCGCCGCGCAGGTCGCCACGCGACTGATAGAATTCAATCGCGTTCGGCACGGGCTGGCGCCCGCGCACGCGACTGAACTCGGCAGGCAGATTCTGCTCGATTTCCAGCGGCAGGTTGCCCAGAACGGTGTCCACCGTGATAGGGCGGATGCCCTGCGCGTAAATGTAGGGCGGTCCCGTTTCCACTCCTGTCTCCACATCGGAGGCGAGGCGCAGGGAGAGGCGTCGGGTCTCGGTGCTGGTGTTGCGCACTTTGAGGCTAATGCGCGCCACCGACTGGATGAGGTCAATTCTTAGATCGGTATCCCAGTCTTCCACATTCCAGATACGGCGGATATAGTAGCCGCTGGCGCCGGGCCACGCCTGCGAAAAACGGGCGTCTCCCTGTCCCCACACGAAGGGGTCACGGTTGTCGGGGCGCATCGTGATGAAAATCCCGCCAGGATAGACTCCCCAGGGGTAGCCTGAAGTGAGGGCATAGCCGCCGTCCCCCACAAGAGCGGAACCCCGGTCGGTACCCAGCTGGATGCTTCCCTCCGCAGGGCGTGTGGTACATTCCGCGTTTTCTATGGGGAAGCAGCCTGTAATCCATGTAACGGTTCCGCCTAAGCCCAGCGTGGCGCCCAGAACCCCGTTGGTGATGTTGATATGCCTGTAGTCGTCACTCACAGGGTCCTGGTTATCCGGGCAGTTGCAAGGGGGGGTGAAGGGGCTATAGCTTTGCCCACTGGCGAAGCCCCATGCCAAACCCAACACCAGAGTGATCAGTTGTTTGCTTCTCATCATTTCGATAGCCTCCTTAGCGGGTAATCACGATGGGGCGCACGACACGCGCTGTCTCGCCCTCTTCGGTGGTTGCGATAATCTGTACCTGATAGGCTCCGGGTGGCACGGCGATGCCGTCGTCGGTGCGCCCGTTCCAGGTGACGCTATTGAGACCTGCGGCACGGCTCCCCGACTGCAGGCGCGCCACCGGCTTGCCCGAAGCGTCCTGAATCTGCACCTGCACATTCGCGTTGCCGCTCAGCGCATACTGGATGGAGAACTGGTTGCCGCGTGTACGGGTCACGCCGATGTTGGTGATGCGCAGTTGCCCGATACGCGAGGGCTGGAACTCGATCACGAACCGGCGTCGGCTGGTCTCATCCGTGCGGAAGGTGTAGGCGCTCTGCTGCAGCATCGAGATTTTCGCACCGGTTACGGTGTCGGTCAGCACCAGCCGTGCGCCTTTCGGCACGGGCATTTCCTGATTCCATGTGAGCGTCACCTCCGCGTTGGGCTGATCGGTGGTGACCTCCACTTCCCATCGCTGGGCGCGTCGGGCGCCCGGGCGCACATCCTGCGCCAGCGCGGCGCGTGAACGCGGCTCGCGAATGGTCAGGTTCACATAAGACTGGAACAGGGGCGGCTTCTCCACGCTCTCGGGGCGCACGCCCGCGCCGATGAAGTTGTTGGCATCTTCACGGTCGCCTGAGCGTGCCGCGAGCCGCACCAGCCAGCCACTGCCCGCGTTCGGCGTGATGCGCTGGGAATCATCAGGGGTGCTGCGCAGGCTCCCCACAGGCGGCACAATCAGCACGCATGGCTTCAACGCCCGCACCCAGTGGGCTTCCCAAGCACGCAGTTCGCCCAGCGGCGCAGTACGCCATGTATAAGACCCCGTGAGAGGCAGATAGCGGTAAATCTGCAGGCGAATATAATCGCGGTCTGCCGCCTCCTGTAGCGTGATGCGCTCCGTAATCCCTTCCGCGCCCGTGATTTCAACCTCGCATGCGTTCCACGGCACATTGAAGGGGAACGGGTTGCCAATCATGTTCCAGCCCGGCTGCAAGGGGATGCGGTAAGCGGTGTTGGTATCCACCGGTTCATCGCCCAGAATGAAGCCGGGCGCAGGGGTGCGCAGGAAGTAGCCCAGCCCGCGCGGCGGCGTCGGCGTGGAACTATTCACCGGGCGCACATCCACATTCGGCGGATTGAAACTGGCGTTCTCATCGGGGTTGTTGAGAGTGTAGCGTGCATAAGTGCCCTGCTCGGGCAGATAGCGCGCCAGCACCACATCGGGACCAAAAATCTCCTCGGGGCGCTGGGAAACCCGATAGGGCACGGCGAACATGGTCAGCCCTTTCTGCTGGACATGGGCTTTGATAATCACCTGAATGGAGGCAGTTTTGGTCAGCCCATCCTGCCCCACCGCGCTGACTTCCACCGTATGGCGCCCCTCGCCCGGGAAAGTGGCGATAAATTCTATAGAAATTGTCTTGCGAGCCACATCCACCACCGCGTTCGGCTCCCACTCGCTGCGCGGAACCACATCGTCGTTGACCTTGATCGTAATGTTATCGGTGGCGTTATCCAGCACACGGCGCACTGTAACTTTCACTTTCACACGGCGGGTGTCGAAAGTAGCGCCTGTCGTCGGTTCTACAAACGCGATCGAAGCGCCACCCAGACCGCGCAGAGCGGCTTCTACATCAATAATGCCTGCCCCGAATTCGGGGTCGGGCACCTGCCGCCCGCGCGGGTCGGCGGTCTCCATCAGAATCTCCAGCGCCGGGGGTGTGGTGTCCGCGGCTGTGTGGCGGCGTACGCCTGCCGAAAGCACCAGCGCCAGCGCCGCGGAGACATAGGGCGCCGAATAAGAGGTACCCTGCACATAATCGTAGCGCTGGCTTGTGCTGGCAGTGGTCAAGACCCCGTCTTCATAGCGTGCTTCCTGGTCGCCCCCTGGTGCGGTAATCGTAACGCCCCCATATGCCGAGTACGATGCCAGCAGGTAGTCGGGTCCCACCGCGGAGACCTTCACGACATTCGGGAATGAGGCGGGATAGGAGGGCACCGAGCTTCCATGGTTTCCTGCGGAAGCCACCGGGATAACCCCTGCCTGATACAGGCGTTGCATATAATCGTTTTGCTGCGGCGAGGGCACAAAAAAACCGTAGCTCATGTTCAGGACATGAATCTGCGCCGCATTATCCAGCACATATTGGTAGGCTCTGAGAACACGATCCAGAAGAATAGGACCGAGTGGCATTTCCGACACTTTAATCGCCACCACAGTGACACCTTCCCAGCACAGTCCGGCGATTCCTTGCCCATTGTTGGTGTTCGCGGCGGCAACTCCCATCGTGGAGGTGCCGTGCGAGAAGCCGGGAGCCTCGGGATCGATATTGGTGTTGCCGCCTTCGTCGTCGGTAGCAAAGTTACGGGAGAGCGGATCAAAGCGTCCTGCAAGGTCGGGATGGCTGGTCTGGAAGTTGTCATCGATAAAGGCAATCCGAATTCCTGCCTGCCCCTTCTCGGTGTCCCATGCACCAGGCGCTTTAATCATCGTGAGCGCCCACTGCTGGGAGAAGAGGGGGTCGTTGGGAATTTCGTGTGGTTGCATAATCCAGTTTGGTTCGATGTAGAGAACGCCCGGCTCGTTTTTGATTTGCTCCACCACCTGCACGGTTTTATCCACCAGCGCCTGCGCGGGCAGGTTCTCGCGCAGGGTTAGCACATAAGTATCAGGCACTTCAATTGGGCGCAGGTCGGCGTTGTAGGCGTTTGCGATTGCACGGGCGCGCTCGATCGTCTCGCCCGGGCGCAGACGCAGAACCATCTGCCCCGGCACAAAATCGTTAGGCGTGTAGTTTTGCGCCCACAGAACGCCGATAATCAGCACCATTCCAATCAGCCATCGCCAGATGCTCTTCATGCTTTTGCCCTCCCGTATGGGTATAGACGATTCATTTGTGGGGGTGTTTCAGGCTACGCGCCGAAACACCCCCGTGAGATTGTTAGGGACTCGGCGGGAGTTCTTGGGTTGTGAATTCAAACGGTCGGCTCCAGACATAGCGCAGACCGCCTGGACCCGGAATTGGACCGGGGTTATCGCTGAGGTTACGGGCGCCCACGCGCCAGTAGAGGGTTACACGCTGTCCCGTAAGCCCCAGTCGGTTCAGCAGCGCCGCCTCGAGGTTGATTCGCTCCGACGACACGGGCGTACCGCCCTGGGCAGTGGAGAGAATCTCGTTCGAAACGAAGGTGCGGTTGCGGTCGCGGAAGGTCGGGTCTGTGGAGACCTCGATGCGATAGGCGTTTGCCCCTTCGGTTGCCAGCCAGGAGAACCGCACATCGGCGGGGTTCACATCCTCACTGCGCTGGACAGGCTCCAGTAGCTGCACGGGGTTCAGCACAGTGGCTTGCCCCGAGCGCACGCGATCGGAGAGCAGGAAGAAGGTGACGATCTCGCCCTGACTGCCGGTGCGCTCCTCGCTATAGACCAGCGCCAGCTGGTAGGTGTAGGAGCGTCCGGGCGAGACCCCTGGCGGCGCGTCGTCGTCGGTAAGCTCTTCCAGTTCGAGGTCTTCGGAGCCTTCGCGAGGCAGGCTGGCATACGTCACATTACGCGGTAGGGTGGTGTCGATGAAGAAATGCTGGTTGCCAGGCACCACACCGACAGGGCGCAGGTTGCCGTTGCCGTCTACACCAATGAAGTCGGAGCGATAGATTTGCCACTGGATTTGGGCGCGGTTATTCTTGGCGAACAGGGTTGTTTTCCACGAGATGCGCACGATCGGTTCGAAGTTCCCGTCGACGCCCGCTTCGGCAATCACATCCTGCACGGGGGTGTTGCCGCCCGAAGCGCCGCGTGCCACCCCAAAGGCGATCAGTCCCAGCACCAGCACGGCGCCCAGCGCACGCAGACTGCGACTCGCGGCGCCTCGCGGTTGCGGACGCTGCTCCACAACCTTGCCGCCTCGCACCTGAACTGTGGGCACCTCAAAAATCGCGCGCGCTTTATCTTCCGACTGGATGCCTTTCGTGACGGTAATAATTTCCGCCACCGCATCGCTGTCGGAGACCTGCGTCACGCGGATGCGCCCCACCTCTTCGCCGCGGCGGATGACCACCATCTCCATGCCGACCTTGAGCCCGCCACGAATGCCGCGGTTGAGGATGACCTCTTTGCCTCCGCGGGTGGTCAGCACGGTGGCTTCGGGGATGGTGGCTGTCTGGATGATGCGCACAGCTTCGAACGCCGCGTTGCGGATGGCTTCCTGAATGAGCGTGTCGTCGTCGCCCGCGTAGCCGGGTCGTGGGTTGCTGCGCCCTGTGGCGACCGCGCCGTTCACCGGTTCCCCGGAGGCGATATCAATCACGCGCACGGAGAGGGTGACCTGCGCCTGTTTGGGGCTGCCCACGAAGGTGATGGCGTTGACCTCGCCCGCGATAAGAGACTCGGTCTGCAGGGCGCGTCCCAGTCGCAGAAAGCCGATTCGGTCCAGTGGCGGCGCGAGTTCGAGGTCTTTGAGCTGTTGCTCGACCTCGCCGCGCGCCAGCACCTCGTATTTGCCTGTTTTCTGGAACTCGCTGGCAATCGCGTCGGTGGCGGCGCGGACGATGCTCTGCCCCCCGACCCCGCTCTTGTTCTGGAAATCGATCACCGCGATGCGGGGCAGGGTAATCTGCTGGGCATAGGCGCGCGCCGCGCCCAGCGGATAGAGCACCCCGAACGCCATCATGCTGATGACGCCGACCGTAACGGTTCGCGTAGCCCAGATCCGTTTCATCCGTGTTTTCACTCTAATAGCTCCTCCTTCACAGTTTCGTGTTTAGCGTGTGAGGATCAGGGTCGTGACCGCGCGAGCAATCTGACCGTCCTCACTGGTGGCGCGGATTTCCACCGTGTACGAGCCGGGCGGTAGCGCAACACCGTTCTGGTCGCGCCCGTCCCAGGAAACCTGTTGCAACCCGGCGCTACGGGAAGCCTGGTGCATCAGCGTGCGCACTGGCTTACCGCCTGCCATGATATTCACCTGAACGGTGGCTTCTCCTGTCAGGTTGAAGGTGATAGTGTGCTGGTTGCCGCGTCCGGACGCCACCTGCAGGTTCGTGACGCGCAGCAAGCCGCCGCTGGACGCCATTTCGATGCGGAAGCGCCCGACGCCGTTCGCATCGGTTCGGAAGGTGTAGCTGGGCGTGGTGCGCAGGTAGCGTCGCTCGCCCGTCTGCAGGTTGACCAGCACGAGGTTCGCCGAGCGCGGCAGCTGCGCCATATCGGGCCAGCGGAGGGTCACTTCCTGACCGGGGCGTGCGGTTTCCACAGTGAACTCCCAGCGTGCCGAGCGGCTCACAGGCTGGATATCCACGCCGTAGAGTCCGCTGTGAGCGCCCCACTCCAGGCGCGGCACGCTGATGTAGACATAGTTCGCGTCGACAGGCGGCGGCTTCAGCACATCGTATTCGCTGTCGTAGCCGGGCGTTGCCGCGCGGGAGACACCGATGTAGGCACGATCACGCGCCTCACCCGACTGCGCCTCGAGGGTCAGCGTCCAACCGCCCACACTGTTGAGCGCCGCGCGCCCTGTAACACTGCGCGTAATCGCATCGGGCGGGATAATCAGGGTGATGTCGCGATAAGCGTACACCCAGTAGCCCTCCCACGGCTTCATCTGGCGCGTGACATTGTAGGTGCCAAACGAGTAGCCCCACAGCGCGTTGCCAATCAGCTGACGCCCGACAGCCGTCGAGTTGGAAATCACCTGATTCGTGTCAGGATCCAGCACCTGCGTGCGCTCCCACGCCACGGTGTTGCGGAACGGCGTGCCAATCAGGTTCCAGCCGCGTCGGAGCTGGATGGAGAAGGGCACATTCTCGTCAGCAGGCGTGCCTTCCGTCGCCAGAGGCAGGTCCACAGAGCTCTCGATAAAGTACCCGCGTCCCAGTTCGAAGCGATTGGCAGGCGCGTTCGGATAGAACACATAGCGCATCGCCTGCGGATCCCAGGTGAAGAACTTGAACACCGCGTTTTGTGGCACTTCCAGCAGGCTCTTCACATCCTGGGCGTAGTCATACGGTGCGGACACCAGGAACCGACCGCGCACGAAGGTGCGCAACGGTGAGGACTGGAAGTTCACATTCGCGGTGGTCTGCCCAGAGGTTACCGTAACGGTGCGCTGGGCGGGTTCGAAGGTGAACCCGGTCTTGCGCGGGCGCACCACATAGTCCGCGGGCGGCACATTCGGGATGGTGTAGTTGCCATCTGAATCGGTGGTGCCTGAAGTAATCACGCTGGAGCCAAACACCACTTCCACCGTAACATTCGGCTCGCCGGCGCCGCCAATCTTGCGGGTGATGCGTCCGCTGATGCTCCCCGGGGGCAGCGGGTTCAGGCGGAAGTTGACGGTTACGGTCTGGTCGGAGACGACCGTGACCACTTCCCCATCGGGCTGATAGCCGGGCGCGGACGCCGTGAGCGTGTATTGCCCCGCAGGCACGGAGAGTGTGTATTGCCCATTCTCGTCGGTGAAGGTTTCACCGCGGCTCTGGTTGCCTGCCGTCGCAATAACGCGGGCGTTGGCGATAGGCTGATTCGTGGTGTTATCCACAACGGTGCCCGTTACCGTGCCCGGGCGTGGGGCAATCACGAAATCTTCGGGCAGGTTCGTGGTCTGGAGCGAGGCGACCTGCACACCGCGGAACACCCCATCGGGCGTGGGGCGCACCGGCGGCAGCGTATAGGCGGCAGGCACTTCGGTAACGGCTACATTATAAGTTCCTGCCGGCACGCGCGTCAGCAGGAAGCTGCCGTCGGCATCGGTCAGGGTCTCCACGGTCAGGAGCGGGTCGGTGGTGTTGGTGGCGACCACTTTTGCATAGCGCACGGGTTGCCCGTTGATATCGACCACGCGCCCCGCAATCTGACCCGGCGGGCTTTTGAGCATGACCAGATTGATGGTCTGCGTGCCTCCTGCCAGTGTTACCGATTCCGGATGCTGGATGCGATAGCCGGGGCGAACAGCGTCGATGAGATAGATCCCCGCTTCCAGCCCAACGATGCGATAGAACCCTGCGGAGTCGGTGACGGCGTAGCCCGTTATCTGGTTCGCCACGCTGGGCGGGAACAGCCCTGTAATGCGCACCAGCGCGCGTGGCAGCGGGCGATACTCGCGCGTGTCGGGGTCGTATTCGCGCACCACGCCCTCCACGACGCTGTGCGTCATCCAGACATAGCCGTTGTGCAAAATCTTGTTGCGATACGAGTGCGCCCAGAGAACCTGAATCGTGCCCAGCTGGCTGGGCGTGTAGTGGGTGTTGACACCCTCAATCCCGAAGGCGAAGAAGGCGACCTTCGCTTTGGTGTTGGTGTCGTAGTAGTAGGAGCCGGCGCGATCGGAAGTGCCCAGCCCCAGCGCGCCGCCCGGACCACGGTTCTGATAGCGATAGGGCGCCGCTTTGTCAGGGCTAACGGTTACAGTGTCCAGCCACACCTGGTTCCACGCCGCATCGGTGTAGAGCGGTGTGGTTGTGCCAGCGCCCACGGGCGGAATGACATCAAACCCTCCATCGGCGAAAAATCCAGGGTGCGACAGGCGGAAGGTCGCGGGCGCATCTGCGCCGGGCGCGCCTGCACGCAGTGGCGGCGGCCAGATACCCAGCCCTGCCGGGTTCTCCGGGAAGGGGTTGGGGTCTTCGCCTTGCGTTGTATCGCCCAGCAAGCCATCGCTGGCGATAATGTGGCGCAGCCCCTGATATGCCTGCAGGAAAGTGTCTATCGCCGTGTCGCTATCAAAGCCTGCGCGAAGCGTGTTCGCCAGGAACTGGCTGGACAACCCTCCTGCGAGCGAAAGCGCCCACGCCACATCCTGACCGCTCACAATCAGGCGCCCACCACCTGCCAGATACGACTGCAGCAGAGTCTGCACCTCGGGGTCCAGAAGATGACCCGGTCCTGCCCACACATTGCCCGTGTAGGGGCTACCCCAGATAACGATTCGCTCGGCGTGCAGCTTGGTGCGGTAGTTGCCCTCCAGGTCCACGGGTTCCTGCTCGGTGCGCGGCAGGTAGCCTGCCAGCACGGAGGGCGTAATCGGGTTGCGGCACTGCACGCGCCAGATGTCGTAGGTGTCGCCATAGGGGGTGTTCGAACCGAGCGTATCGGCGCGAATCCAGACGAAAGGCGACCCAAAATCCGGGTGGTTTATCGCGCCGTCTCCAATAATGGGCAGTGGTGTGCCCGAAGGCGGCTGCGTGAAGTGGAACGGTGGCTTGCCTGTGGGGTTGTCTGTCCAGTAGCTCTCCACAGGCTGCCATGTGGGGCGGGTGATGTTGGTGCCAATCTCCCCGATGCGGTTCTGCACGAAAATCTGCCCGCCCATATAGTCGGAAACCAGCAGAATGTTATTGGCGCCTGTGAAGCGGCGCGTGGTGAACCCTGAGATGTTATCGTAGATGAATTCGTTGCCTGCGTTATCGCGAACGATGATGTCAAAGTAGAAGTCGCTGGGCACATCCGGCGTGCGCCATCGTGCCTCGTACACATCGGGTTCGTTGGGCACAGGGGTCAGCAAAAGCGTATCCTCCAGGCGCCCATCGAAGCCCAGCGATGCCAGCGAGTAGGGGTCTTTGTATTCGTAGGTTTCGGGATGAATCGCCTGGCAACCGATCTCCACAAACAGGGGCACATACGCCTGGTTCTGGTCTGCCAGAATACGGTTCGGGAAGAAGATATCGAACTGGAAGAGCCAGTAGAGTTTATGTTCCAGCCCCTCGGCATCCTGCTCGGCGCTGTCGGGGTCTTTGAACTGCACCCGCACGAAGTTGACACCACTCTGCAGGTCTACCACTTTGACGCGGATAACCACTTCATCGCCAGGGAAAAGTTCCTTGCCCGACACAATCTCCGGCAGGGTTTCGATAACCGGCGGTGTGGTGTCGCGTGTGGCGGTTTCCCAGATATCGTGGGGACCCTCGTTGTTTTCCGCGTTTGGTCGTGTGGATTGATAGAGAACCCGGTCGCGCGCCACCACCGCACTGGAGGGGTATTGCGCTCCTGCGAAGGTGCCGGGGTCGCCCGGATAGTTCGGGCGTGCCATCGCCGGGGTACTGGGGTCTACCGTGTAGGAGACAGGAGTGCGGATGCCCGAATCTTCGGGCAGGTCGGCAGCGACGGCATAGATATCGAAAATATTCTCTGGGCTTACGGCATTGCTGGGTTCTCCCCGCTGATGGCGTCCCTGATTGTCCAGCGACTTGCGCGTGCTGGCGAACACCAGCACCAGCGTGCCTTCTGCCGTGCGGTCCCAGGCGGGCTGACGGTCCTGCGGGCGGTTGCCCGAGCCGTCCACGAAGGAGGTCCACTGCGTTACAATACGGGTATCGGCGTCTACCACATGGATATAGCTGCTGCCATCCGGGAAGGTGCGTGCGAACGCGATCAGCCGCCCATCGGGCGACCACGCGGGTTCCAGGTCGTTTTCGCCTGGGTCAGGGAAGGTGTAGCGTCGGTAGATGGTGCCGTCATCGAAGGGGCGCCCATCGGTGCGCATCACATAGATGCGGAACCGGCGGTCAGCTTCAGTTTCGCCCGGTTCAAGGCGGTTCGAAGCGAAGGCGACAAGGTTGCCTCCCGGGCTGAGGGTGGGACGGAGGTTCTGGGTTACGCCATCGGTATCGGTGGTTAGCACGATGCGCTGTCCTGTGGAGAGGTTGCGCACCACAATATTGTAGTTGCCCGATGCGGTGAGGTTCGCATATGCCAGAATGTTGCCCTGCTGGTTCAGCGAGGGCTGGATCTGGCTGCCGAACTGCTCATCGGGGGTGTCGCCTGTGATTCGGGTGAGGTTCGTGAACAGCCCCTGATTGGGGGTGCTGCCATCGTCCATGTCTCCGCGCCAGATGCGGTAGCGCGGTCCGGGGTTGGCGAGTCGCCCGTTCACGACCGCGGTGGCGTTGCTGGCGAAGAAGGCGCGCGCCTGACCGGGGAAATAAACGGGATGGATATCATCCGTGGGAGCGACGGTCAGGTCGCGATCCCAGTTTGGGGCGCGCGTCGGGCGCACCTGATTGCGCAGCTGTTCAAAAAACTGCTGGGGGTTGAACAGCCCGTTTTTGTGCCAGCGTGCGCCTTCCATCGGAGGGCGTTGCGGCGCCACTCGATAGTTTTGCGGTGGAATCGGACGATAAGGCGGCTGGCTGGTGTTCTGGGCAAAGCCCGCCGCGCCAATCAAAAGCCCCGCGATTGCTAACCACCATCGTTTGTTCACTGCGTTCGAACCTCCTCTTCGTACTTTGCTTGCATTCGACATACAGAGCCAGAACCCTGCATGCTTTTTTGACGCCGTACCGCCAAATTCGTTGCGCCCTGCAGTATACCCCATCCTATGCAGTGAGGTCGTGCCACACGCGCTGAACCTGAGCAAAGGTGTGGTCGAGAGAGCGATGGGTTCGAATCACCCAGTCGGCGAAGGGGATTTTGGCGCGTGTGGGGAGCTGCGAGCGCAGAATCTGCCGTGCCAGCGACGCCGGCACGCCACGCTCCCGCAATCGGTGATACTGCAACGCCGGCGTTGCCTGCACCACCACGATCCCATCGAACAGCCCCTGAAAGGCGACTTCGATCAGCAGGGGCACTTCGATGAGCATCAGGGGTGTTTCGGCGCTCCGAATCCGTTCGGCAATCGCCTGCATCACCACGGGATGCACCAGACGATTGAGCCGCCGACGCGCTCGCGCCTCGCCAAACGCAATCTGCGCCAGGCGCTCGCGCGCCAGCGAGCCGTCGCTTTGCACTATCGCCTGCCCAAACTCCGTGACCAATCGGTTCCATAGGTCCGTCCCTGGACGCATTAACTCCGCCACCAGTGCATCGCTACTCAAAGTGGTCGCGCCGAGGGCTTCAAACATGCGCAAAACGGTGGTTTTGCCCTCGGCGATGCCTCCTGTGAGTGCGATGCGACGCATTTATGCATTTGGCGTTTCTATTTCGTCAGGGGTTCCCGAATTTCCTGCCGATTCGCTCCCTTCTTCGCGCTGAGTGAGCTGCTGGAGTTCCTGCAGCTGCGCCGAGAGGCGGTCGCCGATGGTGAATCCGCTGGAGCGGCTCTGGGCGCGCTGGCGCTGATGTTCCTGAACGGCGCGTTGCTCTTCCAGAGCGCGCACGCTCAGCACCATCCAGCGTCGGCGCGGCGTGATTTCAATCACTTTCGCTTTGACGGTATCGCCCGGCTTGACCACCTCTTCGGGGTTACGCACCTTGCGCGAGGTGAGCTCCGACATCGGAATGAAGCCTTCAATCCCCTCTTCCAGCTTGACGAACGCGCCTGTGCGCACCACACGCGAGACGGGCGCTTCAATCACATCGCCCTCGCGATAGTGCTGGGCTGCCAGCGCCCACGGGTCGGGCAACAGCTGGCGACGGCTCAGCGCCACTTTGCCGTTTTCTGGCTCCAGACGGATGACGACCACCTCAATCTCATCGCCCTCTTTGAGAACCTGAGCGGGGTCGTCCACACGGGTCCAGGCGATTTCGCTCACATGCAGCAGCCCTTCGTAGCCGCCAATATCCACAAAGGCGCCATATCCTGTGAGCCGTTTGACCTTGCCCTGCAGGCGCTGCCCCACCTGAAGCTGGCTGAAGATGCGCTCGCGGCGTTCACGCTCTTCGCGCTCGCGCTGCTGGCGAATCTCTTCCTCTGCCAGTTTATGCGATGCTACCGCCTTGCGCTTCTCCTCGTCCAGATCAATAATCTTGATGGGCAGGGTCTCGCCAATCAGTTTGTCCAGCTGGTGCGGCGGGATGCGTCGGGCAATCTGGCTGGCGGGCACGAAGCACCGCACGCCAATATCCACCACCACGCCCCCCTTGACGCGCTCCACAACGGGGGCTTCCAGCGTGCGCTTCTGCTGGTAGGCTTCGCGCAGCTCCTCCCAGAGGCGCTCAAAATCTGCCTCGCGTTTGGAAAGCACCGGGGTGCCCGCTTCGCCCCGCGCCTTGAGAACCTTCACCTCGATCTCGTCGCCGACCTTAACCACCTCTTCGGCGGAGCTGACCTGCTCGGCAGAGAGCTCAGACAGGGGGATGCGGACTTCGGTCTTCGTGCCGACATCCACCAGCGCGCCCTCACGGTCTACCTGCACGACGGTAGCGCGAATAATCTCGCCTTTTTCGAAGGATCGGAAGCTCTGTTCGATAGCTTCGTCCATCGTAATCGGCTCTTCAGGGGTCGCCGATTCGGCGGCCGGTGCGGCTTCAGGCTGGGCGCTTGCTGCTGCAGGCGGTGTTTCCGCGCTGGGCGCGGTCGCCTCGTCAGGCTGTGCCTGCTCAGCGGACGCCGCCGGGGTCTCGACAGGTTGCGCGTCCTCAGCAGGTGTCGCGGTCGCTTCGACGGGTTGCGTTTCGGCAAATCCCGCGGTGGTCTCGTCGTTAACGGGTTGTTGCTCGGCGCTCGTCTGCATCGTATCGTCTTGCCACATCGCTCTTCGACCTCCTTCGTTTCGCAGAGACTCAAGGATTCTACCCTCTGCGGAAAGTTCCTGCTATGGATTCGCTGTATATTTGCAGATTCCTGCAATCCATGTGGATTCCACTTGCTGACAGGCAGGGTTCCAGATGGCGAGGTCCGCATCGGCGCCGGGGCGCAGGGTGCCTTTACGCCCCTCCAGCCCCAGTGCGCGGGCTGGGTTATAGGCGCAGAGCATCGAGGCGGTCTCCCCGTTGAAACGCTGGGTTGCATGGCGCCAGCAGGTGTCCATCCCAATCACACTGCCTGCCAGCGAGCCGTTTTCCACGAGCGTTGCCTTTCCCTGAGAGACCACCGCCCGATGCCCCCAGAGTTCGAACTCGTAGCCGTCGGGCATGCCTGCCCCAGCCACCCCATCGGAGATGCAAATCACTCCTTCCACTCCTTTGGCTTGCACCAGCATCTGAGCGACTGCGGGATGGGTATGCACATTGTCCCAGATGAGTTCTGCCTTGAGTTCGGGGTGAGTCAACACCGCCCCCACCGTGCCCGGCTCGCGGTGATGCAAGGGGCGCATGGCGTTGAAGCAGTGGGTGGCGTGTCGTGCGCCCCAATCAATCGCGCGGGTTACGGCGTCGTAGTCGGCGTCGGTGTGCCCGATAGACACAATCACCCCAGCCTGCACCAGCGCCCGTACCAGCGGTTCGCTGCCCTCCAGCTCGGGCGCCAGCGTGATGATGCGCAGCTCATCTATCAGGCTTCCCAGCGCTTCTTCCAGCACCTGCAGGCTGGGCGGCACGATGTATTCGGGGGGTTGCGCGCCCGCGCGCTTGGGGTTGATAAAGGGTCCCTCCAGATGGCATCCCAGCACCTGCGCCCCTTCGGAGCCGTGCTGGCGTACCTCGCGGGCAGCAGCGAAAGCGGCGCGAATAGCGTCCCACGGGGCGGTCAGTGGCGTCACCAGAAAGCCCGTAACCCCATATTTCAACAGATGCTTCGCCACTGCCTGCACGGCGTCTGGGGTGCCCTCCATCAGGTCGCGCCCGCCACCCCCGTGAATGTGGATGTCTATCATGCCCGGCGCGACCACACGCTCGCGGGCGTCCACATCAGGAGGCGTGATGCGCACCGTGTGTGGGTCGAAACGCTCCCAGCTCACAATCCGCCCCTTTTCGATTCGAATCGCGACATTCGTGTAGCGCTGTCCGTCCGTAACCAGCGTGCCGCAGAAGACCCGAAAATGCATCGCCTTTATTGTACCCTCTGCAGGGAGCAAGGCATGGGAAGCGAAATTGCGCCTCTCATGCGGAAGCCAAAACCTGAGCTGCGGATCGTAGACCTTCAAGTGGATGGCTGGAGGAACCCCATCGGGCTGGACAACCCCAAGCCGATGCTCACATGGCGCTACGAGAGCGCCACGCGCGGTCTGGACCTGACGGATGGGCGCTGTGTCATTGAGTATGCAGAGGACGCCCACACGCTGGAACGCGGTTCGCGCCAGTTCCGCCAGTATTTCGACACCGATCTGGACACCATGCGCGAGGCGTTTTACGAGGGTCCCAAACTGGGGAGTCGCCAGCGCGTCTACTGGCGTGTGCGTTTCTCGCATCCCGATTTGCCCGCGCCCGCCGTTTCGGAGATTGCCTTTTTCGAGATGGGGCTGCTGAAGGCGTCCGACTGGAAAGCGAAGTGGATTGCCCCCTCCGCCGATACGCGCGAGCCTGTTGGCGTGTGCAAAGACCCCGTGAAGCGCCCGCCCGAGACACTTGGCTCGCTGATGCGCTACGAGTTCACCCTGCCCGATACCCCGTTCCAAAAGGCACGGCTCTATGTAACGGGGCTGGGCTATTATGAGGCTTACCTCAACGGGCGCAAGGTGGGGAACGCCGTGCTGGAACCCTCGTTTACCCGTTTTGACAAGCGTGTGGAGTACCGCACCTATGATGTGGCGGACTACCTTCAGCCGGGTGTGAACTGCATCGGCGCGATTCTGGGGCAGAGCTGGTGGGAAGGACCGCTCTGCTTTCTGGCGCAGCTGGAGATTACCTACCCCGACGGCGAGCGACTGACCATCACCACTAACCCCGACTGGCGCTGGAAACCCTCGCCCATCCGCTCCAACTCCATTTATAAAGGCGAGGTGTACGACGCCCGCATGGAGCAGCTTGACTGGAATCACCCCCACGCCTCGCTGGAGGGGTGGGAGCCTGTGCGGATTGTCGCCATGCCCGAAACGATGCAGCTCTCGGCGGCGTTTATTGAGCCAATAGAAGTGGTCGCCACGCTTCAGCCCGTGAGCATAACGACGCCAAAGCCGGGCGCGCGCGTGTTTGATCTGGGGCAGAACATCAGCGGCTGGTGTCGCATTCAGGTGCGGGGTCAGGCGGGGATGAAGGTGATTCTGCGCCATGCGGAGCTGCTCTATCCCGACGGCACGATTAACCCTGAAAACCTGCGCTCCGCCGAGGCGACCGATCTCTACATTCTCAAGGGCGAGGGACTGGAAACTTACGAGCCGCGTTTCACCTATCACGGCTTCCGCTATGTGCAGGTGGAAACCGACCCCCCTGATGCGATGGAGAACGGCGCGCTCCAGCTGGAGACGCTGGAGGGGCGGCTGGTGCATACCGCTTTTGAGCAGCGGGGGCATTTCGCCTGCTCTAATCCTCTATTGAACCGCATTCACGAGGCGTCGGTGTGGGGCTTCCGCACGAACTTCCACTCGATTCCGACCGACTGTCCCCAGCGCGATGAGCGTCAGGGCTGGATGGGCGATGCGCACATCGCCTCGCTCACGGGGCTATATAACTTCGCCGCCGAGCGCGCCTATCGCAAGTTCCTGCGCGATATTGCCGACGAGCTGGGCGAGGACGGCTCCCTGCCCGACACCGTGCCCCATGTGTGGGGTTCGCGCCCCGGCGACCCGATGTGGACCGCCGCGTACCCCGTGATTCAGCACGCCCTGCTGCGATTCGTGGGTGACTACCCCGAAAAGAATAAACACCACCGCGGGATTGATAAGCACATTGAGTTCCTCGCGAACCTGATTGGCGAGGACGGACTGCTTCACCTCTGCCACTACGGCGACTGGGTGGCTGTAGAGGAAGGCACGCCCAAATCGCTGGTTGCCTCGTGCGCACTCATGTTAATGATTCAGGAGCGCTACATGAGCCGACGCAAGGCAGAAAACCAGAGGCGGTTTGACTCACCCCCTATCGGTTTCAACTGGGGATTGCGCATGCGTCTCGGCGAGCAGCCCCTCTGGCGCAACATGGCAAAGAGTATCAGGACGCATTTCTATCACCCTGATGAGGGCTACTTTGACGGCAACACCCAGACCGCGAACCTGCTGCCGATTTATCTCGGTGTGTTCCGTGAAAATCAGGAAGAAGAACAGCGCGCTCTGGCAGCCTTGGCAGAGTCCATCAAAACGCGCTATAACGAGCATCTGGCAACAGGCTTTGTGGGCACGCGCTACCTGCTGGATATGCTCACTCTCAACGGCTATGGCGATTTAGCCTATAAAATCGCCACGCAAACGACCTACCCCAGCTGGGGCTACATGCTGGAAAATGGCGCGACCACCATCTGGGAGCTCTGGAAGTACGAAACGGGACCAGGCATGAACTCCCACAATCACCCGGCGTTCGGGTGCATCGACGGCTGGCTCTATCAATTCGTGGCGGGAATTGAACCCCGCCTGCACGAGGGGCTGATTCGCTACCTTGTCAACCCGATTGGCGACCTCCAGTGGGCGGAGGCGTCGGTTCGGCTGCGCATCGGCGAGGCGTCCATCCGCTGGGAGCGGAGCGACGACCGACTCGTGTGTCAACTCAAAATCCCCTACGGCGTGCAGGGCAATATTTTCATTTATGTGAAACAGCCCGCGCGTCTTTACGAAGGCAGCCACCTGATTCATGACGGCGAGCATTTCGTGGAAGAGCCAGACTGGTTTGCCCACACTACAGTTCACTGGAGGGACTTCCCGCCGATTGCTCTCGGCATGTTGCCTGGCGAGTACGAGTTCGTGTTGACCCCGTTCTATCGGGGCAAGAGCCTGTGGGAGTCGGGGTAAAATAACGGCGATGGCGGAGTGGTCTGGTGTGCCGACGGCGACGCTGGCGCGGCTGGAGCGGTATCGGTTCCAGCCCCAGAAAACCCATGCGGGCGCGATTCGGGGCGAGCGACTCTCGCCACGCAAAGGCATCTCCATCGAGTTCGCCGATTATCGCCACTACGCGCCCGGCGACGACCTGCGCCATCTGGACTGGAACATCCTTGCCCGACTGGATCGCGCCTACCTGCGCACCTATCAGGACGAGCAGGAGCTGCCGATACATCTGCTGCTGGACTGCTCGGCGTCGATGGCGTTTGGCGAGCCGAGCAAGTTTGATTTCGCGCGGACGCTGGCGGCGTGTCTGGGCTATATCGCGCTTGTCAGCGGGGACGCGCTCTATCCGGTGGCGCTCCACTCGCAGGCGAGCGAGACGCGGGCGTTGCGGGGGCGCGTCGCCTATTCGCGCCTTGTGGAATGGCTCCGCACGCGCACACCCGACGGGCGCGCCCTCAGCCAGAGCCTCCAGCGATTCGCCCACGCCAACATGCCCACGGGCATGGTACTGTTGCTGACCGATGGGCTGGACGAAAACCTGCCCCAGGCGCTTCGCGCTCTCGGCGGACGGCGCCACGAGGTGGTCTGCCTGCAGATTCTCTCAGAAGCCGAGTTAGACCCTGACTTAGAGGGCGACCTCAAGCTGATAGACGCCGAAACGGGCGAGGCGGTGGAGATTACTGCCACCAGCGGCGTGCTTGCTGAATACCAGCGTCGCCTGAACGCCCACCTGCAAGCCATTCAGCAAGCCTGCCGCCGAATCGGGGCATTCCACTTTCAGCTCACCAACCGCGACGACCCCGTAGAGGTGATTCTCAAACGGCTCTACCCGCAGGGGATTGTGCGATGAATCCCTCTCTTGCAACCAATTCCTGCGCTCCTTCGTAGGATAAGGTGGAGATGACGCCAACGAGTGCCCGCCACTGGCTGATATGGGACGGCGCCTGCGACCTGTGCGCCTGGAGCATCGCGTGGGTTCGCAAGCACGACAGATATGCTGCCTTTCAAGCCGTGCCGTTTCAGAGTTTGCCTCCTGAACTGCAGGCGCAGGTAGACCCGGATTCGTTTTCACGGGGCGTGCATGTCATCACCGCCGACGGGCGCGTGTTGCGTGCGGGGCGCGCCGTGCTGTTCATTCTGGAGCAGCTGGGCTATCGCTGGGCGGCACGGATACTGAGCCTCCCTCCCTTTGTATGGCTGGTGGAACTGGGCTATGCCATAGTAGCCCGCAACCGCAGGAGGCTGAGCCGATGGCTACGACTGGGCGAAACGCACTGCCCCCGATAGAGACCCCCGCATGGCGTCCAGCCCTCACGATGCGCTGGCGACACCTGCTCTTCGTTCACTGGCGCGTGAACCCCGCTGTTTTACGCCCTCTCATTCCGCACGCGCTGGAGATAGACACCTATGACGGCAGCGCGTGGGTCGGCTGGATTCCGTTTGTGATGGAGTCGGTGCGCCCCGCATGGCTGCCTCCAGTCCCCCGCCTGTTTGATTTCGGCGAGACAAATGTACGCACCTATGTGCGCTATGGCACACAGCGCGGCGTGTGGTTTTTCAGTCTGGATGCGGCGCATCGGCTGGCGGTGTGGGTGGCGCGTCAACGATGGCGGCTGCCCTATTACTATGCGCGCATCCGCTGGAACCAGCCCGCGCCGCAGGAGATACACTACGAATGCCACCGAACCCCCGAAGTCTACGGCAGAGTACGGTATCGGATTGAAGGCGAGCCAGCAATTCCGCCTGAAGGCTCTCTGGAGCATTTTCTGGTGGAGCGCTACACGCTGTTCACCGCCCATCGCGGGCGACTCTACACAGGGCATGTGGCACATATCCCCTACCGCGTTCAGCCCGCTCACCTGCTGGAGCTGGAGCAGACGATGGTCTCTGCCGCAGGAATTGCCTTACCCGATACAGAGCCAATCGTGTTCTATGCGCCCGGCTTTGGGGTGCTGGCCTCGGCGATACAACAGCGCACACAAGTGTGAGGTATACTTCCCTCTCGATGCCTGACCAGATTCTGCTGGAAGGAATCGAGTTTTACGGCTATCACGGCGTCCCCGACGAGGAGCAGGCAATAGGACATCGCTATCGCGTGGATGTGGTGCTGGAGCTGGATTTGAGCCAGGCGGGGCGTGCTGACCAGCTGGAGCATACGGTGAACTACGCCGAAGTCGCCCAGCGCATCGTTGCGATTGGTACGGGCACGCGATACCGCCTGATGGAGGCGCTTGCCGAACGGCTATGTCGGGAGATTCTGGAAACCTTTCCCCCGGTACAGCGCGTGGAGTTAACCCTGCGCAAACGCCTGCCCCCCGCGGGAACCGTGATGGAAAACGCCGGAGTCCGAATTGCACGGGAGCGGTGAGATGCTCACACAGCGGCTGATTCTGACGGGCGACCCAGCGCACGATGAGCCGCTCATTCGGCAGGCGGCGGCGGTCATCCGCGCGGGCGGGCTGGTGGCGTTCCCCACCGAGACCGTGTACGGCTTGGGCGCGGACGCGCTGAACCCCCTTGCTGTGCGACGCATCTATGAGGTTAAGCGCCGTCCTGCGTGGGACCCCCTGATTGTGCATGTGATCAACCGTAATCAGATGCGCCTGCTGGTGCGCGAGATTCCGCCCCTCGCCGAAGCGCTGATAGACGCCTTCATGCCCGGTCCACTGACGCTGATTTTGCCGCGCTCGGAATGGGTTTCCGATATTATCACGGCAGGGCGCGACACAGTGGCGGTGCGGATGCCTGTTCACCCGGTAGCCCGCGCGTTGATCGAGTATAGCCAGACGCCGATTGCCGCGCCCAGCGCGAACCGCTTCGGGCGCCCCAGCCCCACGAATGCCGACCATGTGCTGGACGACCTCGCCGGCGAGATTGAGATGGTGCTGGACGGCGGCGAGACCCCTGTCGGCGTGGAATCGACGATTGTAGACCTGACCACCCAGCCGCCCACGCTGTTGCGCCCCGGAGGCATCCCGCTGGAGGCGATTGAGTCGGTGATTGGGACGGTGCGTGTCTTCGGCGAGCGCCCTGCCGAGGGCACGCCGTTGCCCTCGCCGGGCACGGCGCCACGCCACTACGCGCCTCGCGTACCCGTGTTGCTGACCGCGCCCGACCCCAACACGCTGTTCGGCGCCGTGAAAGACGCCCTGACCCAGTATGCGATTGTCGGCGTGATGATTCCCGAAGGCTGGCTCACACCCGACGACCCGCGCGTGGTGCGCTTCAACTGGGGTCCCTGGGGCGACTGGGACACGCTGGCGCGGCGGCTCTTTGAGGGACTGCGCTGGCTCGAATCGAAGCAGGTGCATGCGATCCTCTGTCCCCTGCCCCCCGCCGAGGGACTGGCGCGGGCGCTACGCGACCGCCTTGAGCGCGCCGCGCATGAGGTAAACTCTTAGGGCTATGGGCGTTCCACAGATTAAGTTCGGTACGGAAGGCTGGCGTGGCGTAATTGCCGACGATTTCACCGTTGCGAATGTGCGTCTTGTAACCCATGCGATTGCCCGACACCTGCTGGACGCGCGTCCGCCTGGCGAGGGCGTGCTGGTCGCCTACGACTGCCGGGCGCAATCGGAGGTGTTTGCGCAGGCGGCGGCGGAGGTGCTGAGCCATCACGGCTTCCCCGTGTGGCTGACGCCGAAGCCCGTTTCCTCGCCCGCCGCGGCATATGGCGTGATTAAAAACCACCTTCAGGGCGCGGTGATGTTCACCGCCAGCCACAACCCGCCCATCTTTCACGGCATCAAGTTCAAACCCCACTACGGCGGCGCGGCGCTGACCGATATTACCGCCAATATCGAAAAGCACCTCAACGACCTGATGGCAGATTACACCCGCTACACCGAACCCGTTGAAACGCGAACGCTCATCCGAACCATGGACCCTGTGCCCGATTATCTGGAGCATGTGCATCAATTCATCCGCATCGACGAACTGCATGAAGCGCCATTCCGCGTGGTGACCGATGCGATGCATGGCTCCGGCGCTGGCTACCTCAAGTCGCTCATCTCCCGATTGGGGATTGAGGTCCACGCTCTGCGCGAAGAGCGCAACCCCTATTTTGGGGGCGTGAACCCCGAACCGATTGCCGATAACCTCAAAGAACTGATTCACGCCGTGCGCCACCTGAAAGCGCATATCGGAATCGCGATCGACGGCGACGGCGACCGCGTGGGCGCCGTGGACGAACACGGCAATTTCGTGGACAGCCATCGCATTTTCGCCATCACGCTCCGCCACCTTGTGGAACGCCGCGGCTGGCGGGGCGGCGTGGTGAAAACTTTCTCCGTCAGCCAGATGATTGACCGCCTCTGCGAGCATTACGGGCTGCCCCTGTCCGTCACGCCAATTGGCTTCAAGTTCATCGTGGAGAAGATGCTTCAGGAAGATATCCTGATGGGCGGCGAGGAGAGCGGCGGCATCGGCATCACGCGCTACATGGTGGAGCGCGACGGCGTGATGATGGGCATGCTCCTGCTGGAGGCGATGGCGACCTCAGGCAAATCGCTCTCCGAGCTGGTGGAATCGGTGTTTGAAATCACGGGACCCTACTTCTATCACCGCATCGACGCCCACTTCGAGCGTTCGCAGATGCCTGAACTGCGCGAACGGCTCAAAGACCTGACGCTGGAGCGCGTGCTGGATGTGCCTGTCGCCCAACGCGATACGCTGGACGGCATCAAGCACATTCTGGAAGACGGCACATGGCTGCTGTTGCGGGCGTCGGGCACGGAGCCTGTGGTGCGCATCTACGCCGAAGCGCGAACGCCCGACGCGGCGCGCCACCTGGCAGAAGAGGGGCATCACATCCTCAAGCGGCTGATTGGGGCATAAAAAAAATTTGGTGGAGCGGAGCGGATTCGAACCGCCGACCTCTTGCATGCCATGCAAGCGCTCTCCCAGCTGAGCTACCGCCCCACGCGGCTCTTATTATACCCCAAGTCTCGTGTGGAATTGCAAGGGCGCGAAAGGATGTTCGGAAAAATCGCCTTCGAGCAGGACGGGGGCTGCTCTGTTGCAAAGATGCTCGCTGGAACAGAGGACGCCCCCCTCCTCGCGGTTCCTCAAAGGGGTAGGTTTTTCATGTCCTGCCTGAAAACCCGACGGCTAAAGCCGATCCTATTACACAAAGCCAGCCTTCGCTGGCTAAATTAGCCGACGCAGGTCGGCTTCGTTTTATAGGATAGGACTTGAGAGGCTGTTTAGGAAAGTGAGCAAGCAACAGAATTCCACCGCGCTGACGCCAGACGGCTGAAGCCGTTCCTATAAGACGAAGCCGACCTCCGTCGGCTGTGGAAACGCCCGTTTGGCTTGCGCTGGAACAGGAAGCCCTCGAAAGCCAGCGGAGGCTGGCTTCGTTTGATAGGAACGGGTTCACCCGTCTGGATTCAAACACGAAATTCCTAGATAGTCTCTGAGAACACCTGCTAACTCCAGACTTACCGCGCTTCGGCACGCAAAGCAGCATCCCCATACGCAACCAGATTGTTAAAAAGTACAACCCTGTAGCCTACGAATTCTTTTTGGTGAGAGTCCGCCACGCATGAATCACTGAGGCGCACGCGAAGCCGAGAGCCATGCCCGCCATCATGTACCAGGCTATCCAAACATAATCGCCTGGATGGCTCATCATCAGCCACAAAGCTACCAGCGAAGTTGACAGAGCAGTTGTGCAGAGATACAGCAAAAGAGTTTGCCGTATACTCAGTCCATACAACATCACGACGAACAAAGCAAGAAAAAGCAGTCCGTACTGCATCAGTTCCTCAGGCGAGGGCAACACGGCTGGCATGTGGCGATAAACACGCGCATCGGGTACGACCTGCGCCTGTCTGTCCGCGAGTTGCCTCGCGTCTTCCATCGACATGCTTCCGAGATAGGCGATAAGCACACACAAAGAAAGGAAAGCTAAGGTTGAAAAAATTATCAATGTATGCAATACTTGACGGTATAAGATAACATTCTTGATTTTGTAGTATTTATACGACCTGTAGATCAGGTAAATTATGGAGGCAAACGAAATTGCGAGACTTACAATCCAGTATTCTATCGTTACTGGCATCCCCAGCGACCACAGGTAACGACCAGCATAATCACTCATCCGAAAAAGAAAAACAGGTAGCCAAACCATCAGTGTTAGCATCAGCGCTATACCCAGCCTCTTAGTGACCCGATTGAGAGTTCCGTCTTTCTCACAGCCGTACCGCCCCGGACACGCACTCATACTCAGCGCCCCCTACTCCAGCGCAGGTAAAGTCATGTCGCTGCTGTGGCCGGGGAACATCTTCGCGCTGGGGTCTATGGTGTGCTTCGCGTGGTTCACCGCGACACACACCTCGCCGACGCCCGTGGCAATCAGCTTGAGTTTGCCCTCGTAGGTACACACATCACCCGCCGCGTAGACGCCCGGCAGGTTCGTGCGCATCAGGTGGTCTACTTTGATGGCGTTGCCCTCCAGCTCCAGCCCCCAGGTTTTGATGGGTCCCAGGCTCGCCACAAAGCCCAGATTGAGAATTACGGCGTCCACGGGCAGCTCTACTTCTTCCTGCGTTTTGTTGTGGAAGATAACGGCGCGTTCCAGCCTGCCGTTGCCTTCCACACGACGCAGTTCGTAGGGGGTTAGAATCCGCACAGGCGACTGGCGCAACTGGGCGACGCTCTGCTCGTGCGCCCGGAACTCGTCACGGCGGTGAATCAGCACCACTTCGCGGGCAATCGGGTAGAGATGCAGCGCCCAGTCTACCGCCGAGTCGCCACCGCCCACAATCAGCAGGCGCTTGCCCTCAAACTGGGCTTTGTCGCGCACGCCGTAATACACCCCTTTACCCTCAAACGCTTCCACCCCCTCGGCGTTCAGCTTGCGCGGTGTGAAGGCGCCCGCGCCTGCACAGATAACCACCGTGCGCGTGGCATGCTCTACCCCCTTATTGGTGGTGATGATCCAGTAATCATCTCGCCGGGTGAGATGCTCGGCGCGCTCTTCAAGGCAAACGGTGGGCTTGAAGCGCATCGCCTGCCGAATCATTTGCTCGGCGAGGTCTTTGGCTAACACTTCGGGAAAGCCCGGCATATCGTAAATATATTTTTCGGGATAGAGCGCGGTCAGCTGCCCGCCCAGCTGGGGCAGGCTGTCGATGATTTTGGTCTTCATGCCGCGCAGACCCGCATAAAACGCGCCGAACAGCCCCACGGGTCCGCCGCCGATAATCGTGATGTCGTACAGTGCCTCGTTCACGGGGATAATTTTACCACCAGGGCGCCCCGTTTCCGAAGTAGGCGCTCAAGCCCAGAAAACCGAGTACGCCCGCCGTGAGGCAACAGAACCCCAGCACGCTCAGAACGACGGAGATAATCCCCATAATCATCCCCGCCTGGGCAATCCCTTTCTCGCTCGGGTTGCCCTGACCTGCCTCAATCTCGGTGAGCGCGTTTTTGCCCAGCACCCACGCCACCACCCCCAGCACCAGCGGCAGCGGAATGCAGAACGGAGCAAAGTAGCCCGTCAGCAGCGATATGAGCGCCACAATTCCCAGCACCAGCGACAGAACCGCCATTTCCGTCCCCCTCGTGTATGGATTATACCTGAATCATAGCAGCAAAAGCAGGAATTGCGGGAGCAAGCGTAAACCTTATTAAAGCATGCTGGGGCGTGTTAACTACTGGGCAATCAGCATCTTCTGGTTTGGGGTTAGCGTCCACTGGGCGGCGTTTTTGACGATTGTGATGCAGGTGCGCACGGCGGAGCTGGTTGCCCCCGAAATCAAGGGCACGATGCTGGGAGTCCTCTCGGCGGCGGGCGCTTTTATCTCCACGGTGATTGAGCTGATTGCGGGTCCCATCAGCGACCGCAGTACCTCGCGCTGGGGGCGCAGGCGTCCGTTTATCTTCTGGGGCACGCTGCTGAGTTTGCCCTTCATCCTGCTCTTTATGGTCGCGCCGAGTTTCCCCCTGCTGGTTGCCTGTTTCGTGGCGATTCAGCTCTTTCTGAACTGGGCGAACGGTCCCTATCAGGCGGTGATCCCCGATTATGTGCCTCCTGAACGGCACGGGCTGGCGTCGGCGTATATGGGCATGATGACTCTGGTCGGGAATCTGATAGGGCTGGCGCTGGCAGGGCTGACGCTGAACGAGCCGCCGATTCTGTTCGCAGGCTTTTCTTACGCTACACGCTTACTGATTGTGGGCACGATCCTGGTCGCCTGTCTTCTGCTCACGATGCTGTGGACGGTACTGGGTTTGCGCGAACCCGCGTGGCGCCCGAATCACCCTGACGAAGCACGGCTCCACTGGCGCCATTTCGTGGATATTTTGATGAACGATTACCCCAACTTCCGGCTGGTGGTGCTGTCGCGCTTTGCGTTCAATCTGGGCTTTTACACGGTTCTCTTCTTTCTGGAGTATTACCTGCGCGATACGATGGGGCTGGGCACTCAGGCGCCCTTTTTCGCGTTTCTCGTGATGACCATCGCCACGCTCACGGGCGTGCTGGGCAACTGGTGGGCGGGGGTTCTGAGCGACCGCACCAGCAAAAAATGGGTGATTTTCCAGACGGTCTGGATGATGGGGCTTGCGACTTTGCTCTTTCTGTTCGCGAATGCGATGGGGTGGGTCTACCTGCTGGCGGGGGTGTTCGGCTTCGCGTGGGGCGCGTTTTCGGCGGTGGACTGGGCGCTTGCCAGCAACCTTGTGCCCAACCATGAGTCGGGGCGCTATATGGCCATCTGGCACATCTCGATGACCGTGCCGCAGGTGATTGCGCCGCTGATTGCGGGCGCGCTGGGCGACTGGATCAATCAGGCTTACGGCATGGGCGTCGGCTGGCGCTGGGGGTTTATGACGATCCCGGTTTACCTGCTGCTGGGCGCGTGGCTCCTGCGGAGCGTGCGCGAGCGTGAGCTCTCTACGAACTAAAGAAGGGGGCATAAAAGCCCCCTTCGCGGTCGTTTCCGTCTTTAGAGACTGCTCTACTTCGGGACAACATTGCGTGCCTGCAAGCCCTTCGGTCCCTGAACGACCTCAAACTCCACAGACTGCCCTTCGTACAGCGTCCTGTGCCCCGACATGTTGATGGCGGAGTGGTGCACAAAGACTTCACGACCGTCGTCGGCTACGATGAACCCGTAGCCCTTCTGGTCGTTGAACCACTTAACTTTACCCGTTTGCATTGCTAACCTCCTTCCGGGTGAATATGGACGGGTAGACCATACCCCCCGATGTGATACAGGAGCATTATACCCTACCCTTTCGCAAATTCCTGCATTTTTGGCGCACAAAGGGGGCAAATTGGGCAAAATTGGGGGTAAATTGCTGACTTCGATTTTCCCGCTGGGGTGCGGGGGATATTTTTATGGCTGCCCGTGCCATGTGTCTCAGTATCCCATCCCTTTTACTCATAGAACACCGCGCTGACAAGCAACTCTGCTGCCAACCGCCAATCCAGAGTGCGCTGGCTACCTTCAGTTTGATCGAGCAGCAACCCCCAGAGCGATGATAAATAGGCACCCAGCGTATCGTTATAATACTCTGCCCAGTAATCTTGGCGCTCCTGCCAGTCTTTCACCAATGCCTGCAGGACAAGGGCTACATCCTCCGCCGCCCCACAGGCTTCTACTAAACTCCATATGTCGACCTCTGTACAATCAGTTCCAACTGTAGGCTGGGGAACTATTACAAACCCCGCCTGCCACAGCCAGTCGACAAACACCTGCCACGACAAGACTTGAGAGGGCGTTTCATCCAGCTTACGCGATCGCTTGGATATGATTGCTTTGGCAAGCGCCAGCAAAAAGTCCGCTAACTGCGGGTTGCGCCACTGAGCGGGGTAATACCTCAGGTGCTGCTCCATCAGAAACACAAAGGCGGCGGCATGGTGGGCAGTATCAACCTGAGCAATCAGCGGCTTCAGGTCTACTGGAGGGCGCAGCGACAATTCACTGATTTGCTGTTCTATCGGTAGAGCCACCCGAATGCGCCCATACCTGGCAATGAAGTTCGCTATGTCGTCTAACCTTATCATATTCAGCCCGCCTGTGGGTTAATCGCCCATGCCAGATCAACCACAGAATGCCTTACGCTACAACGCCGAACCCCCCAGCAACTCACCCCTCCCCAAACTCCTCCTCCACTTCATCCAAAACACGGGTAGTCCAATATTCGTTCAATATCCAGTGGTACACACTCGCATACTCGCGAACTTCTGCTGCGTCTAAGTACAACTCATATACCCCTTTTTCTCCAGGGCGGATGCACACCTCTGTATACACATCCGTGTCAGGCGCCAATCGCCCTATCCGTAAAAACCCCTCCCGTAGCTCCGCAGGGGTAATCTGGGAAAAATCCAGCCCATCCGCTCCACGCCACTCGTCCTCTGTCCCCACCAGTTCAATTCGGTCGTACTGAACCGCCAGCTCCTGCACATCTGCAGGGAGTTGCGCTAAAATCTGCGCATCCCGTACCCCCGAAGCCGGCACCAACCGAAACACGCGCTCATCCTGCAGCACCTGCAGTGCTTCTTCCCGCGCCTGCTCTACACTCAAACGCGCAATCCGTTGATCCTGCGCTTCCCACCGCTGCAACTTCACTTTCTCCATCTGGAACTGTTTCCATAGCCATTTGATCCAGCCGAACATCTCGCTCACTCCTCGCACGGCTGTTCCAGGTCTCTGCGCAGGTTGTTCAAAAAGCGCGCAGTGATAGTATACCGATTGGTGTTGGTTCGGAGCGCGTTTTCCATACGCCTCAGGCGACGATGCACGCTTGTGGGCTTCGTTGTCCAGCACCTGCAGGTTCCAGCGGCCGCTGGGAATCTTTGGGGGCAAGCCTGCGGTCGGAAACCGATAGAGGTTCGGGTCGCCGAAGGCGGAGTCAGTGCGCGCTTGACGGGAACTCAAATGTCAAATCCCAGTTTTTATTGTGGCGAATGACATTTGCTTTTTCTAAACTAAACTCTAATCCAAACAGGCTCAGAACCTGCTGGACTGGCAGGGGCACATGCTTCGGCAGAAAAATCTCAGCATATACCGCATCACCAAGTTCGCTCACCACGATCTGAACAGGTCCCTGTCCCTCTCGCGCAAACATCCGAAGGCTCTCCATAAGCGGCTGCTCATCAACCCAGCCCCGCGCAGCCTCCCACTCAACCCCAACCCACTCAATCGTTCGCATGTCCCCAGAAGCGTCCCGCGCCCGCAAGTCAGCAACCATCTCTGTAACCGTACCCTCACCCAAGCGCGTAAAAGGACGAACTACAGGTAAACCTGTAGCGAGTTCCACCTCCGTGACTTTTCGAAGCCATCGGCTTGACCAGTACCATACGAGGTTTGTCGACAGTAGCTGGTATGGAAGTTGTTCTTCTTCGTAAGATAGAGGCGCCTCAATTCGATAACCCTGCCAATAGCTTTCCGCAGTGATTTTGGGACGCCTTTTCAGGGAATGTTTTCTGAAGCGTTCCCACTGCTGTCTTAGATAGCTCCAAAAGTCTCGATGCATCGCCACCTCATGCTACGGATTCAGGTCGCCGAAGGTTGCATCTATCGGTTTTTTTCCACAGCCAGCGGGCGGTGCGGGGGTCATACGCACCGGCGGCAGTATGATACTGGACCGTCTGCGAGGGGCAAGGTCCCTGTCATGGTGCAACTCATAGACAAGAGAGCCAGCTTGCTGCGAGGGAACCTATGCCCACAACAGTGTATAACTCTAACCGAACAGGGGCACGACTCGAGGACAGCGACCTGCTTCTGCCAACGCGCAAAGTTGACTTCGTTGCGAAAGGAGCTGGTCGTGCTCTCCCCAGTCCACAAAAGCTATCGTCTCAGGCGGGGATTCCAGCAAAGCCGCCAGTGCCTGACGGATTTGCGGCTCCCGTCGCCGAAAATGAAACGCGCGTAGGGCTTCCTGCAACCGCTGCTGGGAGACATACTTTCCCCATAATATTACCCCCCCTGAATCGCTATTTCCGAACGAATGTAGCTTCAGACAATCTCTTTATTCTAAGCGATTATGCCTCTCCCCCCACAGAAGGGACAATCCTGAGCCATCAGCCTATCTGAATAGAGTGGAACCAAAACAGAACCGCTTCCCTCACAGTGCGGGCACCACTTAGTGCTTATAGAGGCACACCCACGCCCATCACACGCCGCACATCGCTGGACTGTACCCTCTAAAACTATTTCTCCGCCGCCCTTGCAACGGCGGCAACGCTGAGTGCCTTCAGGACACTGAAACTGACGAAGCGCCCGCTCGTATTGCTTTGCCTGATGAATTGGAACCACATCATAAACAGCATAGGTCAGTGCCGACTTGAGGCGTCCCCCTGAGAGACACCACTGCACTGCTCCGTATGACACACCTGCGGAGTAGGGAACCGGCACGGCACGCATCACGGCAATACCCCGATACACGGGGGTATAGCTACAATCCATCAGTTTTCGCCACTGGCGTTCTAACTGACGGAAGCGACGATACAACTGCTCAGGATTATAGCCCAGGGATTGATAATCGCTCGGTCGCCCGACTGCCATCCAACCTTCAAAGAGCAGATATTGATCCTCAGACGAACAAAGCGAAAGATATATCTCAATTCCATGTGATGAGAAAAAGTCAATATCCTCGTATTCGCCTCCTGTATCGAGTGATACCCTTCTCCACCGAGGTTCGCCCAAGTCATACCACCCTAACACCACGCACACAGCAAGTGAATGAGGAGCGTGGTGAGCGAAGAGGGTCAGCTCTTCTGGGGACTGTACCGTCCACCAGCGATAGGGATCGCGTGTTTTGTCGCGCACCACGCACCACATCACTTCCGGCTGAAAGTAATGTTTCAGCCACTCATACTGCTCCTCTGGTGTAGCGAAGAAGCGAAGTGTCGCCATGTTAGCCCCTAATTGTAGGGTGTAAAAATCACTGGAGTACCCGGAGGCAACCACTTCCCTAAGTCATCCAAAGCATCGCGCTCGCGTTTGACAGGATCGCCACGCTTGTTCCTGCGCCCAATGTTTTCATAGTGCCTCTGCCCATTCTTTTCAGCGATAATGTCAGGATAGCGATATCGCCCCCGTTGTTTGGGTCATGAACAGCTCGCTCCGGGTGTTTTCTGCCTCCAGCCACAATAGTATACCCCTCATTTTCAAGTCCCTGTGCCCGTTGCTGTACTTTAGCACGATGGCGAGTTCCACCGTGCCTTCCTCCAGGGTTGGGTATGCGATGTCTCTTCTTAGCAAACCCCACTCCCCCACCAGCCCCGCGTGTGAGCAACCGATCGTGAACCGCCCCAACCACATGACCCGCCAGATATCATTCATCACATGGATCGCGCGGCTCCCAGCGCGGCAGGTCTAACAGGTCGCATAGCCAATCCCGAATGTCTTTCGTCAGCCCGCCTGTGAGCCGATCGCCCCAGCCAGCTGCAAAGTGCGCGGCGTTGTCTACAAAATCCAGCCAAGACGGGTCGGCGTGATTGATGGGGTCGTTCCCACAATACCGATAGTGGAGATAGGTTATTCCAACAGCCCTACGCGCTTCAATATTCGTTCAAACTTACCAAAATCTTCGTAACGCATAAGTTCCCCTGCAATATCCTCTGCAAGCTTTCGAGGTGGGACAACTATCCCATCTAAACCACTATCATCCTGATTGACTAAAAACACGCCAACTAACCAGCTCTGCTGCTCCCACTCGGGCAGGTCTTCGGCAAGCCACTCAGACAAAGGGATAGGCTCAGGACGAGCTCCTGCCCAGTTATCCACTGCCATTGCTTGAGCGTACCGTGGGTGAGGCCACAGGGGAAACACAATTTGTTCCTCCGCAGAACAGCCTGCTACACACCAGCGATCTTCTTCCTCAGAGTAAAGCCCCCAGAGATAGCGCCAGTCTGCAACGCGTTTGACAAAATAGCTATATCGTGTCGCCTTGGGCAGTTGCATTACGGCATGAAACTCCTGATCAGGCATTGCCCAAGCCCTTCGCTTCTTTACCCAGAATTTCCAATCGTTTCCCATAACTGATCCTCCAGCCATTTTTACCGTCTCTTTTTGCGCTCAATCTTATGCTGGAGCCGATGTGGATCAATGCACTGTAGATCAGAGTGACTGTAATCGTACCCTTTTCGAGCCTCCTTTCCCCTCCTGTGAGCAAGCTCATATCCAGGAGGGTTACGGCGATTCTTCCTTTTTCCTCGCTTAATCTGGTTCTCCTCTTGTTTGATCCAGCCCTTCACATGCTTGGGCTGTTTGGGATCATCTTTGAGCTCAGCGAGGCGTTTCTGTCGCCCTGAACGCCCTGACTTCTTCCCCTGTTCCTGCAAGGCATTCTTGGCTTCTTGTTTCGCAACCTGCTCCGCGCCCTCCTCTGCAAACTCCTGAACCACCTTCTTGGCAAGACGAGCTGCCTTCAGCACATCCCCGCCCAACGCGCTCGCCGCCGAGATGGCAGCATTCGCATAATCTCCCTCCAGCGCATAGCCAATCGCATTCGCTGCATCCGCAATATCACCAATCACAGGGACGAAGCCGATGGCATCTAACAGGTCGTGATAGTTCCAGTCTGTACCTGTGGGGTCAACACAATTGATAGGGTCATTCCCGCAATACCGATAGAGGTTCGGGTCGCCCGAGGCGGCGTCTATCGGGTCTCGCTGCAGCCAGCGGGCGGTGCGGGGGTCGTAGGCGCGGGCGCCCACATGATATAAACCCGTGCCCCCAAAGCAGTCCCATTCATAGCCATACGCCCCGTTCCAGAGAAACGGCTGCGGGATGGGGTTTTCAGGCGGCGATAGCGGCACACCCCAGCTGTCGTATCGCCACACCTCCAGCACCGCGCCCCCGCTACTCAACAACACCCGCACATGCCCCAGCGCATCCAGCACATAATAACAGCTCAC